>Ga0209239_1000362_pt1 | contig 25852 bp, 24 predicted proteins | sample GraSoi013_2_20cm_FD_185824 | JGI IMG/M metagenome (GOLD analysis project Ga0209239, IMG submission 185824) | Grasslands soil microbial communities from the Angelo Coastal Reserve, California, USA - Sample 10_02_2013_2_20cm (SPAdes) (version 2) | ecosystem: Environmental > Terrestrial > Soil >...
AGCATTAGGCAGAGTCTGCGCTGCTTCAAAAGTAAAATCTTTCGTTAGGCGCGCTGTCACAGTCGGGAAAATACCATCGCTTTCCATGCGTTGTCATCCCAAGCGAAGTGAGGGACCTCCCGCAACGGGGAAGAGATCACACAAGGCAATCTCTGTATCGAAAGCCTCGAGCGTGAGATCCTTCGCTTCGCTCAGGATGACCGCTCGAAGAAGCCGCGCGCCGTTTAGACTCCGCGCTGCGTCGGGCTCCAGATGAATTTGTGCATCTGAAGCTGAAAACGCACGTCGAGGTTATCGGCCAAAATCCATTCGACGATTTGGCGAGGGTCGATCCTGCCGAAGATCGGCGAGAACAGCACAGCGTTGCAACGGGAAGACAGACCGTATCGCTGCACCTTGTCGCGCGACCATTCGTAATCTTCGCGCGATCCCATCACGAATTTCACTTCGTCGCGCAGGGTGAGATAATCGATATTCGCCCAAAGATTCTTTTCGACTTCACCGCTGCCCGGCGTTTTCAGATCCATGATCCGATGGACGCGGGAATCGACTTTCGATATATCGTGCGCGCCGCTGGTCTCGAGCAGGACGGTATAGCCCGCATCGCACAACATCGACATCAACGGCAGCACGTTCTTCTGCAATAAAGGCTCGCCTCCCGTAATCTCGACCAGCGAACAACGAAACGACGCTACTGCATCGATGACGTCCTGCAGCGTTTGCTTTTTGCCTTCGTAAAACGCGTACTCCGTATCGCAATAGTTGCAGCGAAGATCGCAGAAGGTCAGGCGCGCAAAGACGCACGGGCAGCCCGCCCAGGTGCTCTCGCCCTGGATCGAGTGATAAATTTCGTTAATCGTCAGCGTCTTTTCCTGCTCTGGCATACAGCTGGAGGATCGAATCATTAATTCGCTAGATCGTTAAACGTCTTACGCGAACAACCCCAAAGCAAGTTTCGCCGCCAAATGCTGGTTTGCTCCCTTGGGTCGCAAGGACCATAACGGTGGCCAAAATGGGAGCCCCTTTTCTGGGTGATTTTTATGTGATTTTTTTTATTGACGGCTTTTTGGCGGCACTCTACTCTCGCGGCCATGAGCTCCGGTTTGCCCTCGATAATTCACCGTTTCGCTCCCTTTGTGGCAGGAATTTTCTTTGCGGCCGTTCTTGCTGCGCAAGCTCAGGAGTCGATTGAACCCGACGTGTTACCCTCGTTGGCGGAGCCGTCGGCCTCTTCGGCGGAAGCCCAGCCCTCCACGTCGACAGAGCCACTGCCCACTTTGGCTCAATCGTCACCCTCCGCCCCGGCGGAGCCATTGCCCTCGTCAGCGGAGTCGTTGCCTTCCTCTGAGCAGGCGTTTCCGTCTACGCCGGAGCCGTTGTCTTCTTCAACAAATTATACTACGGCGCAAACAAACGTTGTTCCGGCCCCAGTACCGGCAGGTCCTTACGGACAGGTGGGCAAGAACGTATTTCCCGGTGGCGAAACGATTTCCTCAAGTGAACCGCGTCGCTTTCACTACGAACTGCGGCTGACAGTGCGGGGTGTGTGGGATGACAACATCTTTATCAGTCATACAGATCGAGTCTCCGATTATTATTTCGCGATTGAACCCCAAATTACCATTGGAGTCGGCGACATGGAGGGACGCAACAGAAGCTATCTCCGGCTGGATTATATGCCCAGCGCTATTCTGTTCGTCGATCATTCGGATGAAGACGCATTTAACCAGCTGATTCACCTCGAAGGTGGATATAGCACCGGCCGTTTGAGGTTGAGCCTCATGGAGGACATCGCGCTACTCGAATCGGCAAACCTCAACAGCCTTGTTGATACGACGGGTCTGTGGGCAAACACCGATGCGAGCGCGCCCACGCGCGTCAACATTTTCGACACGCGCTTGCGAGCGCAGTATGACTTGAGTGGGAAAGTATATCTGCAGGGCGAGGTTGATTCTTCGATCTTGTTCTATCCCAATCACATTAGTTCCTACACTCTTTCGGGCGGTCTTTACATTTACTATAATTGGCTGCCAAAGGTATCGGTAGGTATTGGCGGCACGGCCGGGTACGATTGGGTGGACGAACCAACTACTGACCAAACTTTCGAGCAGGTGAACCTGCGCCTTAATTATGACGTGACGGCCAAATTTAACCTGTATGCTTCGGGAGGCGTGGAGTTCCGCCAGTTCGAGGGCAACCGGGATACGTACATCACGCCGGTATTTGAAGTTGGGTTAATTCATCATCCCTTCTACGGCACCACTTTCACGCTGGCGGCCGGGCGCCGGATTTACAATTCCGGTTTCCTTGATAATCAAGATTTTGCGACCACATACATTGTAGGCCGGTTTCAGCAGCGTTTATTTTCGCGGGTTTATTTCGGCTTCGGCGGCGGTTATGAAAACTCGGACTATTTCGCCACTTCACGCAACGTCAATTCGCCGCGGGATGATGATTACTGGTTTATCGAACCGTCAGTTGACGTGCTGATTACCAGGTGGCTGAGCACCGGGGTCTACTACCTGCACCGCCAGGACGTCAGCTCAGTCGATTTCTTCAGTTTCTATGATAATCAGGTGGGCGTTAGGGCTACGCTCCGGTTTTAAAGAGGGTTCGAATCATTTGGGAGCGGGCATGCAGGGACGGTGGCTGGCGATTGCACTTGCGCTAACGTTGGTGCCACAGCTCTTGTTGGCGCAAGTCATGCCCGGAACGGGTGTGTCACAATCCACAGGATCGGTCGCTGCGTCGCCAGGCACTTCGGTGCCCTTGCCAGGCGCAGCCAGCGCACCAGCTGGTTACATTTTGAGCACGAACGACCAGGTGGCGGTCGAGGTTTTCGGCGAAGACGATCTGCACACAAGCGGACGATTGAACCCCGAGGGCAACTTGAGCGTGCCATTGCTGGGGTCAATCCATTTGGCGGGACTCACGCTGACGCAGGCAGCGTCAAAACTCACAGAGTTGTACGGCCGCGATTATCTGGTACACCCAAGGGTCAATGTTTCGCTCCTTGGCTACGCAAAGCGGCGTTTTTCGATTTTGGGTCAGGTCAGTCGGCCCGGCAGCTTCGAAATGCCGGAGAGCAGTCCCGGCGGTATCGATCTACTGGAGGCGATCGCGATGGCTGGCGGCTATACGCGCATCGCTGCTCCGGAAAGAATAACGGTGCGACGACACAACGCCAGTGGCGATCAGATTTTCAAGGTTAATGCGAAGCGCTTCACCAAGGGAAGCGGCGGAGGTTTTCTCGTCGAACCGGGTGATACCATCACCGTGGGTGAAAGTATTTTTTAACTGAAATTTTTTGCGCCTTTCGGCTTTGCGAGCGCACTTCTTGGTGTAAGGTTCCAGCCAATATTTTGCCGTGATTGACCCTGAATTTCCGACGGGAACGACCGTTGCGCCCAATTCCGACAAACCAGGCCTGCCTTTGACCGAGCAGTACGCCGATGGACTACACACATTCGATTTTCGCCGGTATTGGCATTCTTTCCTCGAACGTATTTGGATCGTAGCGATTTGCGTTCTAGCCGGCCTTTTTCTGGCGCTGGGTTACCTCGCGCGGACGCCGAAGCTTTATCAGGGACACACAGTTTTGGAAGTGGAGTTCCAGGAGCCGAGCTTCATCTCTACGGACGATTCCACGACGCGGATGCGCTCGATATTTCTGGCCAGCCAGGAGGCACTGCGAACGATCGAACAGAATCTCACTAACCAAACACTTCTTTCGCGAGTGGTACGCTCCGAAGGCTTGGCGCAGGACGGTGGACGCGCTCTTCTGGGTCAGAGCGCCGTAACCGACAAGAGCTCCAGCGCGACCGAACGCACGGAGCCGTCGCCGGCCGCAAACAAGACTCAGAACGCCGGTGGCGTCACAACGTTTACGCCGCTCGAAGAAGGATTGGGTCGAGCAATGGTGGGCATGGTGAAGCCGGCGATCCGCCGTGGAACGCGCTTGATCGATTTGTACGTGACGCACCGCGATCCAGCCATGGCACAGCGCCTCGCCGAGGCAATCGGGCGGGAGTACATCCGCAACTCGATCGAGCGGCGCGCTTCGCTCAGCGAGGAGGCATTACGTTATTTGCTGGAAGAAGAAGAACGACTGAAGGGGAACCTGCAAAAAAGCGAGGCGGCGGTCGCTGAATACAAGGCGACAAATCCGGATGCGTTGCAACTTGGCGGCGGCACAGCCGCGACAGGTTCACAGCAAGGCGCCGGCGCTGGCGCTGGCGGATCTCGGGGCGGCTTGGTAGAGGACAATCTGCAAGACATAAATAGTAAAATGACCGGGGCAAAGGCTGATCAGATTCGTCTCGAAGGAGAGCTCCGGCAAGTCGATCAGATTGGCAATAATATCGACGCGTTGCTCGCGATTCCGAGTATCTCTTCCGCCCCAATGGTCATGGATGCACGGCGCAGTGTTATTCAGGTGGAAGCAGGGATCACCACTTACGCGTTGCGATACAAGGACAAGCACCCCAAAATGATGGCGGCCAAGGCTGCGCTGGCCGAAGCGAAACAGAAGCTCCGCGAAGCCGTGTTGGCGCAACCTCCGCTTCTGCGCAGTGCCATCGAGCAAATCAAAGCTACAGAGGCCAGCTTGCAAGGGGCGTTGCAAGACCAACAGGGGGTCGCGGTCAATCTCAACCGCACAGCTATCGGCTATCAACAGTTAGCGCGGCAAGCAGAAACCGATCGTGCACTTTACGAAAGTGTCCTTCGACAGATAAAAGAGACAAATTTAACAAAAGACGTGAAGGCGAATGCAGTCAGCGTGATTGAGCATTCCCAGTTTTCGAACTTTCCTGTTAGTCCGCGTCCCACGAAAACGATAATGCTAGGCCTTCTCGGCGGTCTGGCTGTCGGATTGGCCCTAGTCTTCGGCGCCGATGCGCTGGATCGTTCGATCAAAACGGTGGACCAGGCAGAAACCACACTCGGATTGCCTGTTTTTGCAGCTGTTCCCGAAACCACTGATGAAGGGCCTGTTAGCCGACTGAAACGGCGAAGCAAAGCTTTCGGAAGGTCAAACTACCGCGTGGTGGTGGAAACTCCTGAAAGTCCGGCGGCGGAAGCGTTCCGCAATCTGCGCGCTGCGCTTTCCCTTTTGGGTCCCGAAGCCGAGCGCAAGGTTTCGCTTTTCACCAGTGCTGTCCCCAACGAAGGCAAGAGTTTCACAAGCGCCAATTATTCGCTTGCACTGGCTCAGCAGGGTTATCGCGTGCTGCTCATCGACGGCGACCTGCGACGGCCAAACATGCACAAGATTTTCCGTTTCGCGAATCCGCGAAATAATTCAGAGGAAGACAGCACACCGGGAGTGACGGATTGCCTGGTGGGCGAAGCGGACGTAGCGTCGGCCGCGCGCCGGATTCCGGCCGGAGAATTCCAGCTTGTCGACGAGGATATTGAGCTTACGGGGAAAATTCTTACCGCGACGGGAGGTCAGCTCTCCGTGCTCGCAGGTGGACGGCGCGCGCCCAATCCAGCTGAGATTCTTGCCGGGCCATTCTTCGGCCGACTCATTACTGAGGCTGCAACCATCTTTGATCGTGTAGTAATCGACAGCTCACCGATTCTGGCAGTCAGCGACACTCTGCTCATGACTCCGCATGCCCAAACGGTGTGCATTGTTATTCGAGCGGGAAAAACACCGCGTCCAGCAGTTCGTCGCGCAATTACGTTGCTGGCAAAGTCCGGAATTCGCCCAGCCGGTCTGGTCCTGAATCGATTACGGCGGAGTCGCGGAGTCGGCTATTATTACTATTATGCTTCGCACGGCTACGGCAAAGAGGAAGGAGCGTATTCTCGCAGCTACACTCGCGGCTACGGTCACCGATCCGAATCCGACCACGAAGGCAACGGAGCCTAGTTAATCCGCGAGGGTCACTTCGGTTGCGTCAGAGCTCTGGCTTTCTGACGACCGAACTCTGACCTTTGGCTGTTGACCGCCCTTTCGTACCACAAGCTGCTTCCCCAGCAGAGGCCCAGATACGTTGCCACATACAGCTGGATCGATTCGATCTGAAGTGGAAAATCGACCAGCGAATGTACCGCAACTCCTATAAGGGCGATGATAGCCAAGGGCTGTAGCACGCGTCTTCGCGGCATCCAGTGTAGTCTGGCATACTTCTTGTAACTGCGAATCCCGACTATTATTCCTCCGAAGAAGACTAGCGTCCAGAGAATGCTTCCCAGCCACCCCCACTCGAGCAGAGTCTGTAAATAGTCTTGATGTAAAAATCTCCAGGTTCCCTCAACCTGGTTGGCCGATCTGATGTTGTAGACTGGAAATACAACACGAAAGCTTCCTGGCCCAAACCCGAGAAATCCGGCATCCGGTACGGCGGCCACTCCAACGCGGCAAGCTTTCCAGCGCGCATCATTAGGAATCTCGCCGCTGAGCGACTGCCAGCGGTTAAGCGGTTGTTCCAGATGAGTCGCCCGCGCCACCGAGATCAGTGCCAAAAGAATGGCAAGAGCGCCCGCGAACGCGACGCTTTTCTGTGCGCCCGATAGGTTTCGAAGAAGCGTGCGCCCGAATTGCGCACAGATCGCAACGAGCAATATGACCGCGACTACCAGAGCCATGCGCGAGGTGTTCGCCAGGACTCCGGCGATGGTTACGATAAAAAGCGTTACGGATATTGCGCGCATGCCTGGATGAGATCGGCTCGTAAACGCCCGGATCACAAGACCGGCACTTAAGGGCCATACCAGGTTCAAAAATGCACCGGCGTTACCGTGATAATAGTAGGTCGCAAAAAAAGTGCTGACTCCAAGCTCCGGCGGTGGCGGCGGTTGCCAGAAGATCATGTGCGCACCGGTGGCTTTCTGGAGCAAACCGAGGAATGCTATCGAACCGCCGACCAGACAAATCATATACCACAATCGTAGCAACCACCGGTTGCTCTGAGAAAGATCCGAGGCGAACAAGATAGTCCCGAGCAGCAACGCGCCTCGGATTATCCACGCCGAGCTGATCGCGTAATCGACGGAACCGGCCAAAGGCGGCGCGAAGTTGCGTAGCGGCACAAAAACAAAAAAATCCGAGTCGTAGATTGATTTCGCGTTTAAGGCCATCCACCCGCCAACACATATCAAAGCTCCTGCTAAAAATAACAGAAAGGGCGGAAATCGCGGCGCTCGCCGGCTGATCAGCAGTTCCACGGTCCAAAGAACAAGCGCAGCCAGCAAGATCCAGTTAGTTATTTGAATACTTGCCGATGTTGTGGCGCCGTATGCCCACGGAGCATAAACAAGCGCGGCCAAAAAAACCCACCGAGATGCAGCGCGGAAGAAATAGGCGGTCACGTGTCAGATGTCACGAGCCAGAAGGCTATTTTGCCAGCCGCTTACGTCATCGTCCTTTGCCAAAGAGCATCGTGTATAGCGTTTTCAGCACGATCATGGCATCCAGCTTCAGTGAGTAATGCCGGATGTAATAAAGGTCGTATTTCAGCTTCTCCACCGCGTCCTCGTCGCTCTCGCCGTAAGGATAATTCACTTGCGCCCAGCCCGTGATACCAGGCTTCACCAAGTGCCGAAAATGATAAAATGGGATTGTTTGCTCATATCGTTCGGCGCATTTGCTCCACTCTGGACGCGGTCCAATCAGGCTGATGTCTCCTTTGAGCGCATTCCAAAGTTGCGGCAGCTCGTCGAGCCGAAGTTTCCGCAACCAACGCCCCACAGAGGTCACACGGCGATCGTCTTTTCGCGTGTAAATGTCTTCGTCCGCGTCATCAGAGCGCCTGTGCATCGTTCGGAATTTGACAAGAACGAATCGTCGTCCGTCGCGGCCGACTCGTTCCTGCCGGTAGAAAACCGGACTGCCGTCCTCTATCCATATAAGCAGAGGGGTGAGCACGAAGAGCGGAGCGGAAATGATTAGCGCTGTCACCGACGCGACCACGTCGAAGAGCCGCTTGAGGTAATGGTAGGGAGAAGTGCGAGCCAGCTGAAACCCACTCTGGAGCGGCCAAAACGGATCGATGATGCCCAGCGGCAGATAACGCCATTGAGTTTCGTAGAACGATTCCAGCGTGTAAACGCGCGTTTCCTGAAACTGTGCGTGTACTAAGCGCTCCAGCAATTCCGTGCCGAGCGAGCTCGCTTTCTCAGCTAGAATGATGCCGCTATATTGTTTGCCGAGATTAGTCAATTTGGCCGCAAGGTTTCCCTGCACAATCGGCGATCCTTGACCGGCAATTGGCTCGCCCACCCGCTGGTCGTTCACATCCACAAACTCCAGTTGCTGTCCGTTCGGCGAGTTCCTGTACGCCTCGTAAAAACGAGCCGCCGTCGCGCCGCCACCAATGACGAGGAATGACCGGTTGGCGCTGCTGGCAACAACATATTGCCGAATCCACCGGCGATAAGCCAGCGAGACTGGCAGAAAAATTGCGAAACTCAAAAGAAGAACGCCACGGCTCGGCTTCATCGTCTGATCGAACGTCGCTGCAGAATAAATCAGCATCGCACTAACGACGGCCGCAGCTATGAGCGCGAGGATGTGTTCGGCCGCATAACCGAGGGTGAGCTTCTCGACAGTGCGATCGTAGCCCCCAACAAAATAAAGCGCAGTCACAATCACGCCGAGTTGAATCAGATTGATGATGAAGAACTGAAACGGCGTGGCGTAAAACGCGTCGTACCGAAACCAACCTGCCACTCGGTAGATAGCGAGCCAGCTTACTACATCGAGAAAAAGATAGAGCACCGCAGACGACCATTCATGACTGAGAAAATGCGACCACAGGGCAGTGGGCTTGCGACGGGCGACCGCGCGGCCGGACTTGCCGATATGTATTCGCGACTCCTCTTTGAACGGGAGGATTTCCTGCGAGATCGCCTGCGATTCTTCGCGGTTCGCCATGAAGCCGGCAATTATAGGCTTAAACACGCAAAGTGAAAGAATACTTTGTTTTGGCCTAACCCGATAGCGCACGCCTCTGGCGCGCCGGCGAGCGATCATCGATCGCTGCTACGCCTTGACGCTCCAAGCGCCGTCCATAACCTGAGATTGATTTGGCAACGCGTTGAGCCGCCTTCGCATCGCTACGGCGGGCCGAGGGACAACCATCTTGGCGTTCGCCGAGCGCATATATTTGTAGCGTGAACATCCTAGCGGCTTTTTATCGTTCATCAGTTGGAAAAAAAATGATCGTCGCGATCACCGGCATCATTTTGATCCTATTTGTGATCGGACATCTGCTAGGGAATTTGCAGATTTTTATCGGACCGGATTGGATCAATGGTTACTCGCAACATCTGCGCGATCTTGGCCCCCTGCTTTGGGCAATTCGTTTGTTCCTGCTCACTGCTGTCATTGTTCATATCTACGTGACGATCCAATTAGCAATCGAGAATCGCCGCGCCCGGCCGGAGGCCTACGTCGACAGGCAATACGTGAAGGCGACGTTCGCTTCACGCCACATGGTCATGAGCGGCTTGATCGTGCTCGCCTTTATCGTTTATCACCTCGCGCATTTCACCTTTCGAAAAACCGATCCGCGTTTTGCGCTGCTTAAGCCTGATCCTCTCGGCCATTACGATGTCTACTCGATGATGGTTTATGGGTTCCAAAATTATTTTGTGTCGGGCTTTTACGTGCTCGGTCTGTTTTTGCTAACCCTTCATTTGGGCCATGGCTCATCGAGCTTTTTTCAATCACTCGGATTGAACGACAATAAGTTGACACCGCGCCTGGCCCTCGGTGGCCGAGTTTTTGCCTGGCTTCTCTTCGCTGGCTATACCTCCATCCCCGTCGCCATTTTGCTTGGACTGATAAAGCCGGCGCAACAGTTATGATCGGCACACTAGATTCGAAAATTCCGCCGGGACCGCTCGCTCAAAAATGGCGCAGTCATCGAGATCATTCGCGCTTGGTGAGTCCAAACAACCGGCGAAAATTCGAGATCGTAGTGGTGGGCAGCGGTCTGGCCGGCGGATCGGCCGCGGCCACTTTGGGCGAGCTTGGCTATCGGGTGAGATGCTTTTGTTTTCAGGATTCGGCGCGCCGTGCGCACTCAATTGCAGCCCAGGGCGGAATCAATGCGGCGAAAAATTATCAGAATGATGGCGACAGCGTTTATCGGTTGTTCCATGACACGATAAAAGGCGGCGACTTTCGTTCCCGCGAGGCGAACGTTTATCGACTCGCCGAGATCGCCAACAACATCATTGACCAATGCGTCGCACAGGGTGTGCCGTTCGCCCGTGAATATGGAGGGCTGCTCGCCAACCGCTCCTTTGGCGGCGCACAGGTGTCCCGGACTTTTTACGCGCGTGGACAAACCGGTCAGCAGCTCCTGCTGGGCTGCTATCAGGCGCTCTGCCGCCAAATTGCCGCGGGTACCGTGCGGATGTTCCCACAGACGGAAATGCTGGATCTGGTGATCGTTGAAGGACAAGCCAAGGGCATCATTACGCGCAGCCTGCGTTCAGGAAAAATCGATAGACTCCCGGCCGATGCCGTCGTGCTCGCCACTGGCGGATATGGGAATGTGTTTTATCTCTCCACCAATGCGCGCGGCTGCAATGTCACAGCGACCTATCGTGCTTACAAAAGGGGCGCGCTATTTGCCAATCCGTCGTTTACCCAAATTCACCCGACATGCATCCCGGTTACTGGCGAACATCAATCGAAGCTCACGTTGATGTCTGAGTCGCTGCGGAACGATGGACGTGTTTGGGTTCCGAAACGGAAAGAAGACCGGAACAAGTCGCCCGGTGAAATTCCAGAGCAAGATCGCGATTATTATCTCGAGCGAAAATATCCCAGCTACGGCAACCTTGCGCCGCGGGATATCTCATCACGCGCGGCAAAGGAAGTTTGCGATGAGGGCCGCGGCGTCGGTCCCGGCGGGCGCGGCGTCTACCTCGATTTTGCCGACGCGATCAAGCGCCTTGCCGAAAAGACGATCCGCGAACGCTATGGAAATTTGTTTGAAGTTTATGAAAAGATCACCGGCGAAAACGCCTACAAAGTGCCGATGCGAATCTACCCCGCAGTCCACTACACGATGGGTGGCCTCTGGGTCGATTACGATCTGATGAGCAACGTGCCCGGTCTGTTTGTAATCGGGGAAGCAAATTTTTCCGATCACGGCGCAAACCGGCTCGGAGCCAGTGCGCTTATGCAAGGCTTGGCTGATGGTTATTTTGTTTTGCCAAACACGCTGCCAAATTATCTCGCCGGCCAGATGGGAAAACGGCCGCCACCGGATTCTCCAGAGTTTCGAGAAGCAGAGGAAGATGTGCGCCTGAGGATCGAGAAACTCCTCAAAGTCAACGGCAGGCGTTCGCTCGACTCTTTCCATCGAGAGCTTGGACTTCTTCTCTGGGAAAAATGCGGGATGTCGCGTCACGAGAAAGGATTGCGCGAAGCGCTCGAAAAGATTCCCGAACTGAGAGAACAATTCTGGCGCGACGTACGCGTTCCTGGCAGCGAAGAAGATTTTAACCAGTCCCTCGAACGTGCCGGACGCGTCGCCGATTTCCTCGAATTCGCCGAGCTGATGTGCTTGGACGCGCTTGAGCGCGACGAATCTGCCGGAGCGCATTTTCGCGAGGAACACCAAACACCCGATGGTGAGGCACTCCGCGACGACGAAAACCACGCAGCAGTGTTCGCGTGGGAATTTCAAGATAGCGGGCAATTACCAAAACTGCACCGCGAACCGCTCCATTTTGAAACCGTGCATTTGGCGCAGAGGAGCTATAAGTGAATTATTCTTCTGGTAGGCCGCGACGGCTGCGCGCGCCGACGAATTTGGCGGATGGCTTGGCGATCCGTCCTTACCGCGCTCAACTATGAACTTTCGGTTGAAAATCTGGCGCCAGCCGAATGCGAATACTCCGGGCAAACTGACGGATTACGAAGTGCGCGACATTTCGCCGAACACCTCATTTCTCGAAATGCTCGATATCCTAAACGAAAGGTTACTCGAGCGCGGCGAGGAGCCGATCGCGTTCGATTCCGATTGCCGCGAAGGAATCTGCGGAACGTGCGCTCTCACCGTCAATGGCGAAGCTCACGGTCCGGATCACCCCGGCGCGGTATGCGAGCTTTACATGCGAAAATTTAGTGACGGCGCTACGATCATAATCGAACCATTCCGCGTAGGCGCGTTCCCGATCGTCAAAGATTTAGTGATTGATCGAAGCGCGCTGGATCGAATCGTCCAAGCCGGCGGTTTCATCAGCGCCCGCGCCGGTTCTGCCCCGGAAGCAAATTCGATTCTGATTCCCAAACACAACGCTGACCTGGCCATGGAAGCGGCGGCTTGCATCGGCTGCGGCGCGTGCGCTGCAGCCTGTCCAAATGGATCGGCGATGCTTTTCACCGCGGCGAAAGTCTCGCACTTATCTTTTTTGCCGCAGGGCCATCCGGAACGGGAGAGTCGTGTTCTGAAAATGGTGCGCGTGATGGATGCGGAAGGATTCGGTAATTGCACCAATACTTACGAATGCGAAGCGGTTTGTCCCGCCGAGATCAGCGCCAGTTTCATTGCGAAACTCAATCGCGAATACGCGCGAGCAGCACTGCAGCGCAGCGCTGGCGAATGATCACAAAGGAAAGATCTGTGGGAAGAGCCGTTGGATTCCCACCGGACGACGTCGTCCCTACAGCGTGTGTGTCACACACGCCCAAAGCTCCGGATCGAGCTCCGACCTTGCCCGCTTCGCCAGAGCATCGGCATCTTTGGTAGGACGCGTTACAGCAAAAACGGTCGAGCCGGAACCGGACATTAGCGCCGCGCCCACTTCCGGCTGCTTGAGCAACCACATCTTGGAATGCGCGAGAAAAACGAATTTTTCGAAAACCGGGCGCTCGAGGTCGTTCACAAAAGCCTGCTCCGTGAATTCTTGAGCTGCGTAAGAAACGCCTGGAATTTCGAGCGAGTCGCGCCAGTGCGAATATGCCCATGCTGTGGATACGCCAAATCCCGGCTTCAAGAGGAGGACCGAGAGGTCGTCTTTTAACCGTAGAGGCGTGACCAGTTCGCCCCGTCCCTTGCAGAGCGCTGAAGACTGAAAAATAAAAAATGGAACGTCCGATCCGATTGGTTCCGCTATTTCCACCAGCGTTTCGCGCGGCAATTTCGTCTCAAACAGTTCGTTGAGTGCCAGCAGAGTGGAAGCGGCGTCACTGCTTCCCCCACCCAGCCCCGCTCCGTGAGGAATCCTTTTGTTGAGCTCGATCGACACCGCCGGCTTTAACTTTGTCGCAGCAAAGAAAGCTTTCGCTGCGCGCACAATCAGATTGTTGTCGCCTGCCGGCACTGACGGATCATCACAGCTGAATCGGATGCCATTGCTGCTATTGCTCGTGCCGATTTCGAGCTGGTCGCACAGCGTAATCGGCGCGATCAGCGTTTCGATCTCGTGGAAGCCGTCGCTCCGCCGACCCAAAATTTTCAGCGAAAGATTGATTTTCGCGGGTGCGAGGACTTGCATCATTCGCAATTTGTTCTGTCATTCCGAGCGAAGTCGAGGAATCTCTTGCTGTCAGATAATGATATTGAGAGATATCTCGACTTTACATGACAAATTGGTGCACGAAATGACAACTAACGCGGACAAAATCATCGTCGCACTCGATGTGCCGACAAAACGGCAAGCGCTCAATCTCGTCGAGCAATTGCGCGATCCGATTTCGTTTTTCAAAATCGGGCTACAACTTTACACGGCTGAAGGTCCGGAGATTGTGCGCGCGGTCTTGTCCACCGGCGCAAAAGTGTGGCTCGATCTCAAGCTCTACGATATTCCAAACACGGTTGCGAGAGCAGTCGAATCCGCGAGTCATATTGGTGTGCATATGCTCACCATTCACTTGAGTGGTGCGAGCGAAATGATCCGCGCCGCGACTGCAGCTCGTGCGAATAACATGATGATTCTTGGCGTCACTGTCTTAACAAGCGCGACTGAAAAAACGTTACGCGAAATTGGCATCGCCGACAAAGTTGACAATCAGGTTCTGCGTTTGGCCAATTTGGGTGTCGGCGCAGGAATCGATGGCATTGTCGCTAGCCCGCACGAAGTCAAAATGTTGCGTGCGGAATTCGGCGACAAGATCAAAATCGCCGTCCAGGGAATTCGGCCAACTTGGGCGGCACCGGACGACCAAAAACGATTCATGACGCCGCGTCAGGCAATTCAAGCAGGCGCGGACTATATTGGGATTGGCCGGCCAATTACTTCGCACCCAAATCCGCGAGAAGCTGTCACTAAAATCCTTGAGGAATTGGTTTGATACCTGTCGTTCCGAGCGGAGTTGGGGAATCTCTGAATATTTCTGGAGCAGCCAGAGAGGTCTCAACTTTGTTCGACACGACCAAGAGACTTTTTGCTGCATTCGACGTCTATCACGACACCGTTCCACATTCAGCGGCCATGAACATGGCCATCGACGAAGCGCTGCTAGAGTATGCCACGGTTCCAGCGATTCGTTTCTACCGATGGCACTCCCCTGCTCTGTCGTTTGGATATTTCGGAAAATTTCGCGATGTCGTTGATTATGTGTCTACGCGCGATTTGGTTCGGCGCTGGACGGGCGGCGGAATGGTGTTTCACGGAGAAGACCTCACCTATTCGATCGTAATTCCCGCCAATGATACAGTCTTCGGGGCATCATCCGCATCGATCTACGAAAAAGTTCATCGCGCTTTGGTCGATGCGTTGAGCAAAATCGGTAAGTGCGCGGTTGTAGCCCGGGGCATCGACCCCGGCGGGATTGTGGCTGCCACGCGAACCGCTGTCACCGTCAGCGGCTACAATTGCTTCGCGAATCCCGTGCGAGCGGACGTGATGATCGGTGGTCGCAAGATCGCCGGTGCGGCGCAACGCCGGACGCGCCGCGGATTGCTGCAACAGGGCAGTATTCAAGGGGTTGATCTCGGAAATGGTCTAGCGGAACGATTTGCGGAGGTTTTGTCGGCGAATTGCAGCGAGCGCGAAGTTGCCGTGAAAATTTTGAATCGGGCGCGAGAACTCGCTCACTGCAAATATGGGACGGACGCTTGGCTGCGTAAGCGCTGAGACGTCTTTGGCAAGCTGCCGAAGACAGCACGTCGGCGCGGGCGATCTCCGAAAAAATTGCGGCGCGAAGTTTTGACAAGCTAGAACCTGCCCCGCTATTCTCGCCTCGTGGAATTCACTGCGCGCTCACAGCCGAGGCGGACTGGTCTTACGGCGATTGCTTCGCCTGGCAGCTCGCTCGCTCAAGTCGCGCGGCTGGTTCAGCCTCACCTTGACGAAGTGGAGACGCGCATTGCACAGCAGGCGGCGGCTTTTGATCCAGCGCTCGAAGGCTATGTCGTCTATGCAGTCGGCAGCCGCGGCAAGCGCCTTCGTCCGCTTCTGGCTCTTCTCGCCGGCGGTGCCAGCGGCAACATCAATTCGAACCATGTTGATCTTGCTGTGATCGTGGAGCTCATCCATATCGCAACCCTCGTGCACGACGACGTGATGGATGAAGCGGAGCGGCGTCGGGCGCAGCCGACGGCAAACGCGCGCTGGGGAAATTCGCTCAGCGTTTTGCTGGGCGACTGTCTCTTCGCGCATGCGCTGACGTTATCGACAAATTTCGAGAACGCAGATATCAGTCGCGCAATCGCGCGGACAGCCGGCACTGTTTGCTCTGGCGAAATGATCCAGACGCAGCGCCGGTTCGATCTCAACCTCACCGTCCAGGATTATTTGCGGATTGTAGAAATGAAGACCGGCTCGCTTTTCTCCACTGCAGCCGAATTGGCCGTGCTTATCAGCGAAGCCGAGCCGAATGTGATCGAAACATTCAAGAATTTTGGGATTCAAGTCGGCACAGCGTATCAGATTTACGATGATTGTGTTGACCTTGCCGGCAGCGAAAGCGCGACCGGCAAAACGCTCGGAACCGATTTGCGCAAAGGCAAGTTTACTATGCCGGTTTTAATCTTTCTTCGCTCCGCGTCGGAGTTTGAACGGGAACGCTGTTGCCAGCTTGTGCTGGAAGAAAGAGTCGAAGAAATGATTGCGCTCCTTAAGAATGGCGCAAGTAACGGAGCGCTGAACGAGTCAATCGACGCTGGCAGCGATTTGATTCGCGACGCGCAATGCACGCTCGACGGAATTGCGTCGAACCCTTACGCCGATGCATTAATCTCGCTCGGCGACGCATTGTGCGAAATGTTCGATCAACTTCGCGTCTGATCTCGGGGCGCTAAGGGCCGCTCCCACGTACGAATGTCGCAGCTCAAAATCCGCGAGATGCCGCAGGATGAGCGGCCGCGCGAAAAACTCGCGGCGCATGGCGCCAACGCCTTAACCGATCCAGAGTTAATCGCCATCTTGCTGCGCACCGGAATTCACGGCGCCAACGCGATCGAAGTCGCGCGCAAATTGTTGAAAGATTACGGCTCGCTCAGCGGATTAAGCCGTTGCACGGTTGATGAGCTATCGAGGATACGCGGCGTTGGTTTTACCAAAGCAGTACAGCTGGTTGCCGCCTTCGGACTCGGCCAGCGGCTCGCGCGCGAGACATTGTCAAAGCAAAAAATCGATTCGCCCGAGCTCGTGAATGAACTCGTCGGGCCCGAGATGCGGCGGCTTCGGAAAGAATCGCTACGCGTGATCCTGCTCGATACGCGTTATCATTTGATTCGAGTGGAGGAAGTCTCGATGGGAAGCGTAAACGAAAGTATCGCTCATCCGCGCGACGTCTTTCGGCCCGCGTTGGTCGCTTCGGCTTACGCTGTCATCGTAGTGCATAATCATCCGTCCGGCGACGCGTCGCCCAGCCAAACAGACCACAGCCTGACGCGACGTCTGGCTGAAGCCGCCGAGCTTTTGCAAATCAAATTGCTCGATCACATCGTTATTGGCGCGCCATCGGAAGGGAACCCCGGTTACTTCAGTTTCAAGGAAGCAGGCGTTTTGTAACAACGGAAATCCGAAATTCGAATTCGAAACAAATGAGCAGCGTGAGAATTCATCCGATGGCTCTTGTCGATCCGGAGGCGCAAATCGGCGCCGACGTGGAGATCGGCCCGTTCTCCATGATTGGGCCACAGGCTGTGATCGGTGATAAAACGATCGTGCAATCACACGTGGTGATTGAGAGCGAGGTCGCAATCGGCAATGGAAATTTCATCGGACACGGCGTGATCATCGGCGCGTCGCCGCAGGATGTGTTGTACTCGCCGGAACGCAAAACGAGGGTGGAAATCGGCAACGACAACATCATCCGCGAGTACTGCACGATCCATCGCGGCAGTCCCGATAGCAGCGCGACCAAAATCGGCGACAAGAATTTCCTGATGGCGGGCGCACACATCGGCCACAATTGCCTCATCGGAAACAACGTGATCATCGCGAACAACTGTTTGCTGGCGGGCCACGTGCAGGTTGATGATGGCGCGTTTCTCGGCGGCGGATCGACTTTTCATCAGCACATGCACATCGGACGACTGGTAATGGTGCAAGGCAGTTCCGCGTTCGGGAAGGATCTGCCACCGTTCGTTATCGCAGCCGAACGCAACTTCGTCTTCGGAGTAAACGTCGTTGGGCTACGTCGCGGCGGATTCAGCGCAACGGACCGAAATGAAATCAAAGCAGCCTTCAAGCTTATTTATCTGAGCGGACTGAACATTTCTCAGGCGCTCGAAAAAGCAGCGACGACGAAGTTCGGCGCACCAGCGCGCGAATTCCTGGACTTCGTCGCGAACGCAAAAAAGCGCGGCATTTGCCCGCTTAGCCACGGCGCTGGTGCAGATACGGCAATCTAGCGAAAAGAACTGAGCTTCCGCCACCGAGAGCGAGCTTAGCCCGAAGGAAAGCTATTTGTCATCGCAATGTGGAAGTACGGTGCGGTTGCACATGCTGGCAGTATGCTTGCACAAGCAAACGCAGTGGCAGCCTGTGAAACCAACGGCGGGGCAATGTGTCATCATGTGCCTTACAAAAATTAGAAATTTCGTAATTAAGGGCGAACATTTTTCGTTTTAATCCGCAATCGGATTGAGTGCAATCAAGGCGAGCATGCGTCCGGTCTTTCCTTTTTCGGCGCGATAGGAATAGTAACGATCCAAGTCGCAGGCGGTACATACGCCGGCATCGTGGATTTCTTTCACGCCGAGAGTGCGACATTGGCGGACAATTTCAGCGCCGAAATCGATTTCATAGTGCGGCGGGCGAATGCAGGGGCTGAATTGCACGATCATGTTCGAAGCTTCAGAGCCGAAGCGACTAATCATTTCTGTGATTGCATTAGTGACGACGCCGAGCTCAGTGCCTTTGCGTCCGGAATGCACCAGGCCGATTGCGGGCGTTTTTGGATCGACAATGTAGACGGCGCAGCAGTCGGCCACGTAAACACCCAGAGCAATACCGCGCTGATTTGTGATAAGGCCGTCGCAGCCGGCAAATTCGCGGCTCACAGGGCCGCGGCTACAATTATCGACGACTGCGATTTTGTTTCCGTGAATTTGTTGGGCGGTGACCAGCGGCCAATCGGCTATTCCCATTTCGTTGCGAATCTCACGATGCGCGGCACTGAGCCGCTTTAGAACTTCGGGTTTATCGTCCGAGACGTCGATACCCGGAATTCGTTGCGTAAAAGCGTGACGACAGATTCGAATCGCGCTCAGTGGCGGAAACTGTTCGAAAGGCAAATCCGTCATTTCAGCTCAAATCTCAAGCTCGAAACTCTAAATAAAGTGTCAATTTCCCTTCGCTTGGGGTGTTCGTCGAGCCTAACTGCCTCTTTGGCGAAAACTTTGGCATCGTCTTCGGAGAAACCGATCCACCGTGCCCAAAGCTAGAACGGTCGCCGCGGCGACTCCTCAACGCGTCGGCATCACGGTCTGCATTTGGGGGTTGGAAACTTAATGCCTACTTCGCATATGAAGCCCGGGATCTTCCAGCCGGTATTCGCAACGCGCTATCGTCAGTCTCTTTTGGTTTTCCTTCGGCGTCCACACCGCTGCCCGTGTAATATGTCTTCGTTCTGGTCGCCCGCGGCGCGACGTCAGCGAACATTTCCGTATACGTGCTCTGCGCGCCGGTGACGCGGTCGAATTCCGCCAGCGAAGAGTTGTATCCAAAGAGCGCCTGCAAGCGCGTTGATTGCGCCGTGAGCAATTGTACCTGCGCGTTGAGCACATCTAATTGCGTGCCCGCTCCCGCGTCCAGGCGTGCTTTTGCCAGCCGCAGCGCTTCCTCGGCTTGCTCTACGTTTTTTTCCTGACTCTTAATCAGCTCTTGGTTCTGCTGCAAATTTGAATACGCGGTCTGCACTTCTAGCTCCACCTGGCGCACGTCATCGTCGTATGTGTTCTTTGCTTCGAAAAGGAGAGCGCGTTGTTGTATGACCTGGCCAGCGATCGCGCCGCTATCCCAGATTGGCAAGCTGCCCTGGACCTGGGCGATCCAACCTTTTGAAATATCATGCCAGCTCGAGTTGGTGGGCGAACTGATCCATTCTCCTCCGCCCGTTGTGGTGATCGTTGGGAGCCACTGGCCCGCTGCCGCGCGCACTTGCTCTTTTTGGTTGAGCACGTTTGCCCGCGCCTGTTTCAGAAACGGGCGCCGTTCTTTTCCTAATTCGATCGCATTAGCAAGGCTAATGGTGCGCGGGATGTATGGCATTTCACCAACGACCTCCAACGGCGGGCTTTCACCGCGTCGCGGTTGGAAGTCGAGGCCGAGTGTCTTGGCAAGAACAATTTTCGCGATTCGTAAGTTGTTCTGGGCAGTAATGAGTAGCGGAAGTTGATTATAGAGCGCCACCTCGGCCTGCAATACGTTAAACCGCGGAACCGTTCCCGCTTCAAAACGGTTCTGCTGGTCCTTTAACTGAGCTTCCAAAAGATGCACCGATTGCTCGTTCACGCTGACCAGCTCTCGATTGAGTACGATTTGGTAGAACTGCGTTTTCACGATCGCAATCAGCTGGTCCAGAATATTTCTGAATGCGAAATAAGCGCTGTCTCGCTGAAAAAACGTGCCGCGGATCTGCGGCCAGCTTGTGCCGTTAAAAATCAGCTGCGTTCCAAGGACGCTAATGGTGTAGGACACATCGCTCTGCTCAGCAGTGCTAATAATCGCTGGTGTCGGTGAGGGAGCGGCAAGTGGTGTTTGAACCTCCCTGACCTGAGATGGCAGCGCTTCGATAAGGGACGCAGCGCCGCCCGTCGTTGTTCCAGGTGTCGTAGTGGTGCCCGTGGTCGAGGGCCCGAATATGCGGGCGCCTTGCAGGTGTGGATCAATCCATTCAAAATTGCCCCTTGCGGTGACCTGCGGCAGCACCTGCGCACGCACCTGAATGATCACGCCTCTGGTCCGTTTGATTTCCTGTTCCGCGTTCAGAAGAGCAGGGTTGCGTTGCAGCGCTGTCAGGATCGCCTGGTTGAGTGTAAAAGTAGGGACTTTACCGACCGATCTTGTTTCGCTGGCGGATCTTGTGTCGCTGCCGCCAAAAGCGAGCTGACCCAGGATGCTGAAAACTGCAAAAATCCCCGGGACAAGAAAGAATTTCCTCATGGCGGTTCAGCGGTTAGATGCGCGAAAGGCGTCGATTAGATTTAGCCGTAAGCGTTTTGCCTCAATTTCGCAACACTGCCATCATCCGACTGAAAAATCATTTCGACTGGCAGTAATCATAAATCTTGCTGTAAATCTGCAGCCATGCCTTTTGTTCGTCCGGCGCGAGATGGTTCAGTATCTTCATCAGGTTGCCGACCATTTCCTCGCGAATCCGGCGGACGAGGGCAGAGCCTTTCGGCGTGATGCAGACCATCACCTTGCGGCGATCGTCTCTCGCGACCGAGCGCATCACATAGCCAAGATTTTCCAGACGCGCCACCAGACCGCTCGCCGCGGCCGTCGTGTGCCCCATCTTCTGCGCGATCGCGGTCATCGTGAGCACTTCCTTTCGATCCAGGTACGCCAGAAGGAAAAATTGCGGGAACGAGACGTTACCAGGCGCCAGCTCCTTGCACAGATGCAGCACAAAACAGCGCTGCATTTCCAGCACAATGTGGGAAAGCCGTTCGGCATCCGCACGAACTTGATCGGTCGGATTTCGTGCAGGTGCGGTGACGGTTCCGGTATTCAAGACGATTAAACTAAAAATGCGTGCATAGCCTGTCAAACCGGCTGACCCGAAAGAAATTTGCTAATCCCAGATGTGAACATCAACAATTTCATCGGCTTTCAACGACTGCCCTCGGGCGACCCGCAGCAACGCATTTGATTGGCTCAAACCAAAAAGCGCATGCGATTCCTGGCGGCCAACCGGAGTAAATTTTCCGTGTTCGAGTTTTCCGCGAATGTAATGCGCTCGATCGCTGTCGTTCGTCAGGTCGACGGTCAACTTTGCCGGCACCCGCGGCAGAGTAAGATTGGTTGCACCCATCAATTTCAAAATCGCGGGTCGCACGAATTGCAGGAAGGTGACGAAAGCGGACACCGGATTGCCTGGAAGCCCGAACACCGCGCATTCATTCAATTGACCGAAAAGAAAAGGTTTTCCAGGTTTGATCGCCACGCGCCAGATCGCGAGCGGGGTTCCAAGCTCGTGTAATGCGTCCTTAACCAAGTCGTGCTCCCCAACAGAAACACCGCCGCTGATAATGAGGATGTGATTTTTGATTCCGTTTTTGATTGCGTCCATCAACGACTCGCGTTCGTCGCGACAATGCTCGTCCGATTTCACAATCCCACCGCAGCGCTCCAGCAGCGCCCGAAGTAACGCCGAATTGCTTTCGTAAATTTGTCCCGACTCAAGCTTGCCGCCGGGCTTTACAAGCTCATCGCCGGTGGAAACGATCGCGGCTTTCACCTCGCCGCCGACCATCACGTCACCAATTCCTTGCGACGCCAAGAGAGCAATCGTGGTCGCGCCAAGTCGCTCGCCTTTCGCCAATATTCTCTGACCCTCTGCAAGATCGCAGCCGCGTCGCCTGATGAACTCGCCAGCTTTAACGTCGGTGTTTACGAGAATCTCGTTGCCTTCACGGGTAACGTCTTCCTGCATAACGATCACATCCGCCGTCTGCGGCACTGGCGCGCCGGTAAAGATTCGAACCGCTTCACCTGGAGAAATCCGGAGCCGCCGATCAGGGCCGGCTGGTTGTTCGCCGGTCACTCGCAGCCGTGCGCCCTTCGTGCATGAGCTTGCAACGACAGCATAGCCATCCATGGCTGAATTATCGAACGTGGGCAGCGGCAGCCGCGCGAAATACTCATCCGCTGCAAAACAACCGAGCGTTTGCGAGCGTGGCAAACGTCGTGAGGCCAAAGGCCGAACCGACTCGATAATTCTCTTTCGTGCTTCCTCTTCGCTGATCATCGCATTTGCGTCATGTCACTGTAGCGGCGATCTCAGATCGTCGCATCTTGCGCCGGTCGCAGACCGCCGCTACAGAAAGAACGCCATTGGTTTGACGGCTCATCTCCCTACCCGATATTCTGAAACTGTTTTTGGTGAGGTCGCTGAGTGGTTGAAAGCAGCGCTTTGCTAAATCTAAAATCGCATTTCGTCCCGAATCCTCCCATCTTATCCTCTCTCTTCATTTCCACACCCACGAGGCAATTACACCGAATCGCTTTTCCTCCTGCGTTCTCTTACGTCATCTTATTTCACGCCGCAGACTTACCTTTTTGACTTACCTTTTTCGCGCAGCACAGGCCTCGTTCGAAGTCCACGAACTCTAACGGTTAGAACGGAAATTTCCTAAGGGCAAAACGGCATTTTTGCACGAATCCGCTGACATCGTCGGTCGTGCGCAAAGGGCGGGATTCAAACGTGTTAAGTAATTAATACGATCATCCTGAGTAATTACCAATCTGCCCATTCTCCACCCACCGGGTGTACACAACGGGTGACACAAAAAAAATCGCACCTACCTTTACAGCCACGCACTTGAGCGCTCGATAGGCCTACGCTACGCTGCACGACCGGTCATGAGCGCCTCCGATACCTTACCCGAAACACCTCACTGCCCTGCAGAAGAAACTCACCGACCCTAACGGGCAGCCGAACCCTTCTCAAACTGTTGCTGGGCAGTAAGCAGGCATGACACCTCTCGAAGCGAAAGAATAAAGCCATTAAGTTTCTCGCTCGGCGGATTGCCATTAAATACGGGGCTCTCCGAGACGTCAGAAAAAAATCCAATCCACCGTTCGATCGCGATCGAGGTAAACTCAACGATCGGCCAATTTTGCTTTCCATAACGGGCCTCTCGAATCGTGATATGCCCAATACGTTTATGAAGCTCATTGTAGTACTCCTTTTCAATAAGCCAGACACCCTTCCAATCGGGCAAATATAGATACGCAAAAATTGTGTCCGGCTGATCGCGGGGATGCCTCGGTTTAAAAAACTCCGTAGTTTTGCGAATTAAAAGAAGAGAGGATTCAATCATCCCGTTCCTAAAATATGGCTCGGCGTTAGATATCCCAGACGCACCGAGCCTGCTCTTAACGGAGCGCTCCACTAGTTTCCAATAAACAAATAAGGCCGATTGATGTGCAGCGTAGAAAAGATCATCAATTGCGCGCACGAGTTCATCTTTGGTTAGCGCTGGCTCAGTCATGCACAAAACAGCATTTTCAGAACACTTCAGCCTTAAGCAGATGAGGTATGTTTCGCGCTGTATAAGGAATGCGAATCAGCCTGTATCCGTTGCGCTTCGCCCACTTGGTCTTGATCGAGTCGCGGCGGACGACCTGTTTGAATGATGCGTCACCACCCCAATGGTCCATGGTTTGGAAGTGCTGCTGGCCATCATATTCCACGAGGAGACTGAGCTTCGGAATAAAGAAATCGAAGCGAAGTGGTCGCGTATCGCGGCAGGTCGGGAATCTTTTCTGCCTGACGTAGCGAATGCCCATGCGATCCAACGCGAGGGCCACAAATCGTTCACCAGAGGATTCCGTGCAGACGTGGCAGCCTTGTCCTTGAAGATGCTTGGTTGGCATCTGGAGAAACAGACCGTGCGCCGGGCAAACAATTTTCATGGGAGTATTCGCAGTCTCGTATGTCTGAGGATACTGATATCTGTCGCCATGAACCTTTCGGGCTAGTTTCAAAAACTCTTCGTGATTGCTCTTCATGCGCGCAGACGCTGCATCATGCGCGCACTTCGTGCATCCATAACCGCCCAGGTGATTGTTTGGAGTCTGCCGGAAAATGCCGTGGATTTGACAGCGAATGGCGATCTTTTCAATCGCCCTCCGGTAGGGCTCTGGGTACGTGAACGCTTTGTCACGGTGCACGGCCTTAGCCTTTTCGACAAATTCGCGGTGATTCATGGCACGAGTTTGTGCCTGGGAGGCAAAACCGCATTGAGGACATCCAGCGCCTCTTAGATGATTGAGCGGCAATTGCTTGAACGGTCCATGCACGCGACAGGTGATTATGAGCGGCGTAATTTGATTCATGTAATCATCTGTGTAGGAAAAGCGATTGCCGTGAACCTTTCGCGCATCACGGCGAAACTCTGTAGAACTCTTTGCGAAGCACGCCCTCAGGGTTTCAAGACGGCAGCCCGGACAGCCACGACCACTCAGGTGGCTGTTTGGCGTTTGTAAAAATGGTCCATGCCTCGGACATCGGATCACTACGCTGACTCTCGCCAAACTGTAGTGACTTTCGGCGTAGTCATATTTTCTGCCGTGAATCGTCCTCGCCTTGGAGATGAACATTCTGTTCGCTTGGGCACTTCTCTGCTTGCCCCGACGGGCAGCCCCGCACTTGGGGCAACCGCATTTTCGGATGTGACTGTCGGCCTGCTGCCAGAATTTGCCATGGACAGGACATATGATGCAGACCTTCGTGTGCGCGTCCTGATATCCTACTCTTGAGTAGTCGTATTTTTGGCCATGCCGCGCGCGGGCTCGCTGCACGAATTTCTCGCCAGCGAATTTGCTTTGCTTTGAAGCAGCGCTAAGGCGCCCGCACTTGGAGCAACCACAGCGCACACGCGGGCTCGTGTGATTATACGGGGATTGTCGAAACGGGCCGTGCTTCCGGCAGATGATGGTCAACTTAGTTTCAGAGCCTTTGTAAACGCTACGCGAGTAGTCGTAGCGGCTTCCATGCATTGCCCTCGCTCGCCGAATAAATGACAGCGTTGCTGGGTCGCGTCTGTTTTCTTGTCCAGCATTAGTCAATTCTTCGGAGGCCACGTAACCCAAAGTCTAAGCTCACGGGGGGCACGAAGGCAATCAAAGCGCTGGGCGGAACAATGGCGTCTTAGCGAGGAGGGCACAAATTCAACGTCGGGAGCAAGCTGCATTCGGTCATTAAGAGAACACCTTTTTGCATTGCCCAAAAAGGTGTAGCCAAAAAGTCTAGAGGGGAACAGCCTCGCCAACACGCTTAACGACCCGGTAACCCCAGTTCGACCTGACGCTGACGCTCCAACAGCCAATTCACTGCCGGTCTTCCCATCAGCATGAACGCTCCTCGCGCCTCCCGCTCGCAGTGCCAACAGACGAAGTTGTCCATTGGCGTAATTCCGGTCTCCGGGTCACGATTCCCACTCGGAATATGGTCCCCATCGTGAGTCCAGCGCGCGCACAATCCGCATTCCTGGATCAATTTTGACCTAACCCTCATCACTCACCTGCCTTTCTCGTTGTTCGATGTCTGCGACCGTCTCCATTGCGTAACTCATCGCTTGAAGCGTTGAATCACAGCCCATCCACTCCGCTTCCACTAAAAAGAAATCCAAACGCGATTGACGCCGGCGAGATTCGACCGAATCAAGATCGCTATATCGCTCCAGGTCGTTTTGATACGCTTGTCGGCCTACGTCATCCCATTCCAATCCGCCATTCCGCCCCAGCTGATACC
>Ga0209239_1000366_pt1 | contig 25650 bp, 18 predicted proteins | sample GraSoi013_2_20cm_FD_185824 | JGI IMG/M metagenome (GOLD analysis project Ga0209239, IMG submission 185824) | Grasslands soil microbial communities from the Angelo Coastal Reserve, California, USA - Sample 10_02_2013_2_20cm (SPAdes) (version 2) | ecosystem: Environmental > Terrestrial > Soil >...
CGTCCGGCCGCGCGCAACAGCGCGTCCACGATCTCCGAGCGGCCGCCCGCCCGATACAGCGTCAGTTTGATCGCCACGACATCCGGGTCGTCCGCGGCTTCGACAACGAGCCGCTGCACCGTGGCCTCGAAGGCATCGTAGGGATGGTGGACCAGGACATCCCGCTCCGCGAGGATCGCGAAGATGGAGCGACCCTCCTCGAGGGGCGCGCCGCCCTGATGCGGCGTGTAGTCCAGGTCGGGGAGCGGCAGGCGCGCCAGCTCGCGCACGCCACCAAGGTCGAGGAGGCCGTCGGCCGCGTACAGATCCGCCGCCCCCGGGGGGCTGCTCGCGGCGGCTTCCTCGAATTGCAGCTCGCGCAGTAACAGCTCGCGGACCGCCTCCGGCATCTCGCCGGCGATCTCCACGCGCACCGCCGCGCCGTAGGGCCGGCGCTTCGTTTCCTCCTCGATCACCTGCAGCAGGCTCACGGCGTGATGCTCGTCGAGCTCGAGGTCGGCGCCGCGCGTCACACGGAACGCATACGCCTCCTCGACGAATCGGCCCGGATAGACCAGGCTCAAGTTCGCGCGGATGATGTCCTCCACGGCGACGAACCCGCTCTCGTCCGCGAGCTTCACAAAGCGTGGCAGCGCCTCCGGCACCTTCAGGTAAGCAAAGTGCATCGGTCCACCAGGCGCGTCGCGCACCACGACGGCGAGCGAGAGTCGCAGGTTGGCGATGAGGGGGAAGGGGTGGCCGGGCGCCCGCGTCATGGCCTGTGGCGTGATGAACGGGAAGATTTCCTCCCGGAAGTAGCGGCGCAGCAGCTCCTGCTGGGCCGCCGCCAGGTCCGACCAGCGCAGCACGCGCACGCCGCGCGCAGCGAGCGCCGGCAGGCATACGTCCGTGAAACAGCGAGCCTGCCGGTGGAGCAGGGCCCGCACGCGGATCCCGATGGCGTGGATCTCCTCGTCCACTCCGAGCCCGCCCACACCCACCGCCAGCGGCCCACCCCCGCCGGTCGCCGCCGCGCGCTTGAGCGCGTCGACACGCACCATGAAAAACTCGTCCAGATTTCCGCTCAGGACGGACAGGAAGCGGATCCGGGCGAGCAGCGGGACGCTCGGGTCCTCCGCCAGCTCCAGCACCCGAGCGTTGAACTCGAGCAGGCTCAGATCGCTGTTCAGGAAGTGCTCAGGGCCCGGACGGTCGACGTCGGGAATGGGGGAGCGCAGTGCCAAATCGGACAGTCGCACCCGACGCTCGCCGGTCTGGCGCGGCGCCGCCGTCCCCGGGGGCTCGCTCGGCCGCCTCCACTCCGCGAGGATGTCCGACCGGGCCGCCACCGTGAGCGCCGCGAGAGTCCGCGTGTCGCGCAGCACGGGCGAGCCGGCCGCGGCGAGCAGGTCGCCGAACGGCAGCCACTGGAGCCGTCCGGCGACGCCCGCGCCGCGGCCGCCCGAGACCCGCCGCGCCAGCCAGACCTCGAGCACAGGTCTCATGCCCGCCAATCCTCCCGGTGCCGTGCCGAGGAACCGCACCTGTCCGTCGGCGCTGCCGAAAAACGCGCGCAGGATCTCACGGCAGGTCTCCTCGCCCTGGCCGCTCCGCACCGGCAGCGTGAGTGAGCTCGAGTCCATCAACATGGCAACCGACCCCTCTTCGACGGCGACCAGCGCGACCTCACGCCCGCCGCGCGCCACCTGAGCCAGCGCGCCGCTCTCGAGATCGCGCAGCAGCGCTGCCGCGCGGTCCACCTTTCCCACCAGCAGCGGCCGCAGGCCGTACTGATCTTGAAACGCCCGCGCCAGGCGGTCGAGACCCGGTCGACCCCGGGCGAGCTCCCGAAGCTTCAACTCCTGGAACGTTTGCGCGCGCTGATGGCTGCGGACCGTCACGACGTCGTACACGACGTCGTAGCGGCCCCGGGAGAGCCAACCGGCCCGGGTATGCCGCAGGCGCCGTTCGGTTTCGAGCTGGATGCGGGGCAGGAGGAGGCCGGGCTCGATGAGCGCGCGCAACCGGCGTGCCGGATCGGACGTGCCCGTGAGCGCCTGCGCACCCTCGAGCTCGGGGACGTCGGCTTCGAACGTCTGCGGCAGCACGAGCGGGACGCCGCCGTCCCATCGACCGATCGTGCGCAGGGTGAGGATGCGCCGGTCGTCCACCCGGATTCGGAACCGGCAGCTGACGCCGCGCCGGCGCAGCGTCCAGTCGGCCGAGTCGAAGTAGATGTCCCGCTGGAAGAAGGGCTCCGCCGGACCGGAGCGGAGACCCAGGGGGAGCGCTTCCGTCACCAGGCGGTTCAAGAGGTCCAACGTCGGGACCTCACCCCTCCACTCGGCCGTCATGCCTAAAACGCCAGCCCCGCCCGCACGTACGCGCGCGTGCCTTCGATGCTATGCGCCGCCGCCACCGACAAGGTGTTGGCGCGGCTCAAGAACGAGAACCAGAGCCCGCCCCCGGCGGCCGCGTGCCAGCGGTCCGACGTCTGGCCCGACAGGTACACCCGTCCGGCGTCGCCGAGGCCGAACACCCCCAGCTCGCCCGGGACCAGGAGGAAGAACTTGGCGACTGAGAGCCGCAGCTCGACATTCCCGTAGACGGCCGCGTCGCCCGCGAAGCGATGCTCGACGAAGCCCCGTACCGTCGTCGCCCCGCCGATGTAGGCCGCTTCATAGAAAGGAACGGAAGAGAAGGTCCCCCAGACCTTCTTCCCGGCGACGCGCAGCGCCAGCGTCGGATGCAGCGGGATGGGGGCCGTGAGGTAGGAGCTCGCCTCGGCATGGCCCTCGCCGAACGACGACGTCACGTCCAACGCCTTGGGGTAATACGTGCCGCCGAACCGGAACGTGACCCCGCGGCGAGCGCCCCGAGGCTGGTCCCGAGTGTCGAGCTGAAAGTCCGCCGCGGCGCCGACCTGCCCCAAGTCCTGGACGCCGTATGGTCGTACGGCATCGATCAACGTGCCGGCTTCGAGGTTGGTGTGGGCGAACTTGAGGACGGGGCCGAGCGAGAAGCTCGCGGCGTTCGAGAACGGGAATTCCAGGGCCGGCGCGACCAGGTACTGCTGCTGCTTCACCTTGTGAAAATTCGTCGAGCCCGCGTCGGAGGTCTCGTTGCCGAAGTCGTAGAAGCGGAGGACGTCGATCCCAGACGCGCGCAGGTGAAGCTTCAGGATGGCGGGAGGGACGATACCGCGGAACTCACCAGCGAACTCGGCGCGGTAGGTCTGGGCGCCCGTGGCGTACCCGGCCCGCACTCTCACGTGCGAGTTGTACGGCAGTCGCCGGAAGTCGTAACCGGTCCCGTCCGCGCCCGCCCCCGCAAACAGGCCGAAGTCCGGTGAATATGCAACCCACGTCAACGGCAGCCAGCGCGATCCCCAATCGCGCGGACGACCCAGGGTCGACGTGTCGCGCGCTGGCTCCTCGTAATGCCGGCGACTCACGGACGTCCCTGGTCCTCGTACGAACCGGTTGTTGCCGCGGTCGTCGTAGAACTTCGTTCGCCCGGTGCGTGAGGAGTCCATCAGCTCATCATCCCCACCCCCTCCGATCACCCGCAGCAGCGGTCCCCCCCCAGATCTGGCGGCGCCGCGCACCACGAGTCGGTCATCCCCGCCGTGCAGGTAGACACGGATCTCCTCCGTCTCCCGGCCGTCGAACGTCCGCTGGTAGTACGGTTCCGCCGCGCCGTCGGCTGACAGCCGCACCGAGACACGACCGCCCCCGAGGCGCTCGATGACCCCCACGTCGCGCTCATCCGTGGCGTGGACCTCCACCACACCGGCGACGAGCGCATAGTAGCGATCGCTGACCTGGCGCAACTGATTCCGTCGGCGCTCGAGCGCCCGAGTGAGGGCGGGCCCGCTCTTGCGGAAGTACTCCGGGGGAAGCCGCCGCACGGCGGCCTCGATCACGGAGTCGGTGAGCCGGGCCTGGAGCGTCCGTGCGACCGAGTCCCACACCGGCTTCTCGAGATCCACGAGGAGGCGCCGATCGGGGACCTGCCCGGTGAAGGTGAGGCGCCAGATGCTCGGGTAGTCGTCGCCGAAGCCGATCACCTGGGGCCAGTAGTAGCCCGTGAGCCAGACCAGCACGCCATCGAGGCGCGCGAACGCCTGATCGCGGTCGCGCGGGATGGGCCGCCACCAATGGACCTCACCGGAATCGAAGCGCGCCCAGCGCCATTGGTCCTGATGCCGGTCCCAGTCGCCGATGAAAACGTCCATCAGTCGAGCGGCGAGAAAGGCGCGCGAGGCGACCCGGTTGCGGGAGCTGTGCTCGAGATGCTCGAACAGCTTCTTCGTCCCGGCAAGCTCGACCGCGCCGGCGAACCCCACATCGTTGTCGGGAGGCTCCGTGGGCCGCTCCTCGATCATGCCGAGCTTGAAGCCAGGCCGCACGCAGTCGAACCCGTTGAGACGCGGGTCGTCCGGCAGGAGGGCGATCCGCGGCTCCACGTGCAGGACGCCGGCGGCGTCGAGCAGCGGGGCGACCACGAGCGGCGCACCGGGATGCGCCGAGCTGATCTGGTCCTGGACCAGGTCCTTGGCGAAGGTGGCCCGCAACTCGGGCGGCAGCGCCAGCGTGGGATCCTTGTCCACCGAGCGGAACACGTACTGCCGTCCGTCCTTACCCAGCAGGCGCAGTACCTTCGTTTGCCGACGACCGCCGCAGCCGGTGGGTGTGAGCCCGCCGGCAAACCGCGACAAGTCGAGCACGTCGACTTCGAGGGGCGTCGCCCACAGGTCGCGGTAATGCGTGCCCAGGAGCAGGCGATGCAGCCAGCCCGCGTGATAGTGGTCTCCGGCGACCACGGTTTGGCGCGTCGGCCCTCGGGCCGGCGCCGGCGTCTGCCCGGTAAGGGTCGCCGGCGTGAGCACCGCCGCGAGTCCGAACCCGATCCAGCGCTGTCTCGCCCTGCTCAGTTGAGCCATAGCCCGAACTCCTCCGCCGCATTCCCGGCGCGATCGACGATGAGCACGCCCAGCCGGGCCCGGCCGTCGCGCAGAAACTCGACGCGCATGAATCCGCTGGCGCTACGGGCGAACCGGGTGCTGTCGAGCGCCGCGACACGGTCGAAGTGGCCGAACGTGCCGCTGCCGCTCACGAGCACATAGCGCGTGCTCGTTCCTGCGATCACCTGCAGCGTGTGGTCGTGCCCCCCCGCGTAAATCAGGGGCGGGGCGCCCGCGAACGCGCTGTCCAGCGCGACGCGCATCCGGGTGTAGGCACGGCTGGGAATGTCCTGGCTCGAGATCCCTTCGGCGCGGGCGATGGGATACGCCGAGCCGATGAGCGGGAGCGGGATCCAGAGCCACGACTTGAGGTTCCGCAGCGGGAAGACGTGATCCTGCCACCCGAAGTGCCCGCCGTGCGCCCCGCCACTCGCGGGCGGATGGTGGCCCACCACCACCACGGCACGCGTGCCCGTGGTGCGTACCGCCGCTCGGACGGAATCGATCACGTCACCCTCCGAGCGGGTGGGGCATGACGACGTGCGGCCTGCGGGCTTCGGTCCTTCCTGCAGCCACCACTGGGTGTCGAGCGCCACGAGCCGCACGACCTGTCCGACGTCCACCACGACCGGTCCCGGGCAGCCCCCCACCGGCATCAGTGTCGCTCCGCCGCCCGCGGCCGTGATGAACCGCTCCTCGCGCCGGATCGCGTTCCACCCGCCCGGCCGCATGTCGTCCCAGTCGTGATTGCCGGGGACGAAGATGCCGCGGGCGCCGCTCGCCTGGAGGACTTGCAGCTGCTCGGTGAGCGCGCGCTCGGCCGCGGCGCGAGTGGGGGCGGTGGAGTCCGGCATGCCGCTCGGGTAGACGTTGTCGCCTAGAAACACGACGACGGCGTGCGGCGCGGAAGCCGCCGCAGCGCGGAGCGCCATGAACACCGGCTCCGAATCGGGCGGCACGGCCGGAGCGCCCGCGTCGCCTATCAAGAAGAGGGTGACGTCGATTTCGGCGGGGGGTGCCGGCGGCGCCGCCTGTGCCCGAACGGTGCCCCCCGCTTTCGCGTGGCCACATCCCTCGAGGCCGATGCACAGCGACGCCACGGCGGCGAGCCGCCATGCCGCGAACCTCACGTGTCCTTGTGCTTCTTCATGCCGCGGAGCGAACGGTACTCGGCGGCGTCGATGGGGGGGGTGCCGCGCCCCTTGAGGGCGTCGAGCAGGGTCGCGGGCAGGAACTCGTCCCGCAGCCGGAGCAGGTACTCGAGCGTCGACCGGCCCTGCTCGGCCGGCACGATTTCCGCGAGCCGCCACCGCCGCGCCTGGAGTTGCAGCAGCTCTTCGATGACGCGCTGAGCCGCTTCGGGCTGCGTCGTATGAACGAGCAGAACGCCGTTGAACCGGTCCTCTTTTTTGTCGCCCGAGCGCGCCATCACATAGGCCTGAAGGCGAGCGGCGCGGTCCGCGACCTCCTCGAGCTCGTGGGGCGCGAGGGCCGCGAGCAGGTCCGGATCCCCGACGGCCAGCGCGGCCGAGGATCGCCGGCGCGGGCCGAGCAGCGCCTCGGCGGGGGCCAGCGAGGGCGTGCGTCCCCCTCGCTGGTCGGCGTAGATGTTCCCCACGTTGAGCTCCCACAGCGCGAGCACGACGATGTTGAACATGATCGACATCACGGCCGCGACCGTAGGCGCAAACACGCCGGCGGCGACGCCGACCGCGAGGGCGAGGAAGATGTAGACCGCGTCCTTCGTATCCTTGAGGGTGTTGCGAAACCGGACCGCCGCGACGATCGCCGCGAGCGTGAAGGCGAGCGCCAGACTGTTCTGCACCAGAATCACCGTCGCGGCCACGGTCATCGGCAGGATGATGACGGTCTGCACAACCGACTGGTCGTATCCCGATCGCTGCTTGGTGATCATGTACACCCACGAGACCGGCAGCACGACCAGCAGGGCCGTCAACATCGACAGGAAGGTGACGAACGCCCACTGACCCTGGGACAGGCTTGCCGCCGCCGTGGTCGCCTCCTCGATATTGCGACCGCGACTGGCCGCGGCCCCCAGCACGGAGATCTCTCGGAAGCGCTCGAGCAGCTGGGGAATGCCGGGTACGAACCTGATCAACAGCCATACGGCGAGGCCGAGCAGCACGTAGTACGCTGCCAGCCGCAGGTAGGGGGAGCTCCGCACAGGACCGCCGCTGTTCACCAAGAAATTCTAGCTCGCGGGACGGAATCGGCCAGGGGCCCGCGCTCGCCCGCTCGACGAGGGCACGCTAAGTTGCGCGCATGGTCGACGTACTCGAGACCTTGCGCGCCAGGCTGGCGCCCAATTACGACGTCGAACGCGAGATCGGCGCGGGGGGCATGGCCCGGGTGTTCCTGGCGGTGCAGCAGCATCCGCACCGCCGGGTGGCGATCAAGGTGCTCGACCCGCAGGTGTCCACCCGCCTGCTGCGGGAGCGGTTCATCCGCGAGGTGGACCTCTCTTCGAATCTCAGTCATCCGCACATCGTACCGATCTTTTCGGCCGGCGAAGTAGATGGGCTGTTCTACTACGTCATGCCGTACGTCGAGGGCGAGTCACTGCGGCATCGGCTGCTCGAGGAGCGGACCCTCCCACTCGAGACCGCGCTCCACATCGCGCGCGACGTCGCCGACGCGCTCGCCTTCGCCCATGCCCGGGGGATCATTCACCGGGATATCAAGCCCGAGAACATCCTGCTGTCGGGCAACCACGCGATCGTCGCCGACTTCGGTATCGCGCGCGCCATCAGCGCCGCCGGCAGCCTGACGCTCACACAGGCAGGCCAGCCGATCGGGTCGCCCGGGTACATGAGCCCGGAGCAAGCGATGGCCCTGGGCGACCTGGACGCGCGGACCGACATCTACAGCCTCGGCTGCGTGTTGTTCGAGATGCTGGCGGGGGAGCCGCCGGTGGCGAGCATGACAGAACGCCGGGTGCACAACTGGACGGCCCTGGAGAGCAGCAAAGCGCTACAGGGGTCCCATGCCGGGGTCGCGCGGGCGGTGAAGCACGCGATCTCCCGAGCGCTCGCTCCACTGCCCGACGACCGGTTCCCCACCGTGACCGAGTTCGCGGCCGCGCTCGGGGCCCCGGCCTATCGGACGAGCGTGCCGACGCGCGGTGTCTTGGCCGGCCGGTGGGGCCGGAGAAGCGCGCTCGTCCTCGGAAGCGCGGTCGCCCTGCTCGGCGCCGGGGCCGCCGTCCGAGTGTTGGGCAGTCGCGGGCCGCAACTCAACGACCATCGGGTCGTCGTGGCGGTGCTCGAGAACCATACCGGGGACGGCTCGCTCGACAACGTCGGTCACATGGCGGCCGACTGGGTGACGCAGGGTCTCGCCCAGACGGGCCTGGTCGAGGTCGTGTCATCCATGTCCGTGATGAAGTCCTCGGTCGCGCCGGGCGAGCACGGCCACGTTCACCTCGATGCTGCCGGGATTCAGACCCTGGGGCGCGAGACGGGCGCTGGCACCGTGGTCTCCGGGGCGTTCTACCGCCAGGCGGACAGCATTCAGTTCCAGGTGCAGATCTCGGCCGCGAAGGACGGCACCGTGTTGCGCGCGCTCGAGCCCGTGGCGGGGCCGATCTCGCAGCCGCTCGTCGCGGTGGAGGCCGTGCGGCAGAAGGTGATGGCCACGCTCGCGACGCTGTTCGACACGCGTCTGAGCCTGTGGGCCAAGGCGTCCGGCCAGCCCCCGACCTTCGCGGCGTACCAGGAGTTCATCCAGGGCCTCGACCGCATGGTACAATTCGACTCGCGCGGCGCCATCGGCCACTTCCGACGCGCCGCGCTGGAGGACACCACCTTCCGGCTGCCGTTGATCTTCGCCGCGCACGAGCACATGGACTTGGGGGAGGTCGCGACGGCGGACTCGATCGCCCACGCGGTGGAGCGGTCTCCCGGCCGCCTCTCTCCGCTCGACCAGCACTATCTCACCTGGGTGCTCGCCCAGAGTCGGGGCGATCGGCAACGGGCACTGGAGACGGCGCGCGAGATGGCCGTAATCGCGCCGAATTCCGAGACGCTGTGGCTGGTGGCGCAGTGCGCGCTGGCGCTCAATCGGCCGCGTGAAACGATCGCGGCCCTGACCGCGCTCGGGCCCGATCGCGGGCTGTTCCGGGGCTGGTCGGTCTACTGGTTCTATCTGACGTTCGCCTATCATCTGGTGGGCGATCACCGCCGCGAGCTGAAGGAGGCGCGCGAAGGGCGGCGGCGCCACCCCGCCGATTTCGCCGTGCTCGCGGCCGAGGTGCGGGCGCTCGCCGCGCTGGGGCGGGCCGCCGACATCAACGAGCGGCTGGTTGAGGCGCCCGCCGCAGCCGGGCTGGTCGCCGGCCGACATCGCCCTGATCGCGGCGCTCGAACTGGCGGCGCACGATCACCGGGCGGAGGCGCCGGCCGCGGGCGCGTGGGCGGTGCGCTGGCTGGAAGGCCGGCCGGCCGCGGAGGCGCAGTCGGTGGCCAATCGCTTCCGTCTCGCCCTCGCCTACTACGTGGGCGGACGGGTGGACGACGCGCGGCGTGTGCTCGAGGGTCTCGCGTCGGAGAGGGCGCCGGGGCCGCCCGACTACGCCACCACGCGGTGGATCTCGGTCATCACGGGCGACTCACCCGATCCGGTGACCCTTCAGGGCTTTCTGGGGGTGGTTGCGGCGCGTCAGCAGCAGCGTGCTGAGGCGTTGCGCGCCGACCGGGCGCTGCAAGCCATGAGCCCGCGGTATCTGTACGGCAGGAACACGATGTGGCGGGCCCGGATCCAGGCCGTGCTGGGCGAGCGTGACGCCGCCGTCGCGCTGGTGCAGGAGGCGTTCGCGCAGGGGTATCCGCGCGGCGGCGTGATGCATCTCTACCCATCGCTCTGGTCGCTGCGTGACTACCCGCCGTTCCGAGAGCTGATGACGCCGAGGGAGTAGGAGGATGATGTGGTGAGGCACTCCGTTCGAGCCGCAACGCGAGGCGACGCGACAGCTTGGCTTCAGCTGCGTCGCGCGCTCTGGCCCGAGGGTTCCAACGCCGAGCACCGCGACGACATCGCCCAGTTCTTCGCCGGCGAAGCGCGGGAGCCGCTCGCCGTGCTTCTCGCCGAGGACGACGCAGGACGTCCGGTCGGTTTCGCGGAGCTCTCCATTCGCACGTACGCCGAGGGCTGCCGCAGCGACCGCGTGGCCTACCTCGAGGGATGGTTCGTCGTGCCGAAGGCTCGCCGCCAGGGTGTCGGCCGGGCGCTGATCGCCGCCGCGGAAGAGTGGGGACGCTCGCAGGGCTGTTGTGAGTTTGCGTCGGATACGGAGCCACACAACGACGTCAGCGCCGCCAGCCACCGCGCGCTCGGTTTCAGCGAAGCTGGTGTAGGTCCGTGCTTCCGCAAGGACCTGTAGCTCGACCACTTTGCCGATGATCGTCGAAGCCCGTGGCGTTGTGACGGGCGCGGATGGTCGTCCACTGCTCTTGCGCCAGCGGGTGAGGCACCCGCAGCTTAAGCAGGATGCGTGAGGCGGCGCGCCGGAGACTGTATGAGATCCCCTTTGCGTATTGGGCGCCGGACTAGAGCGCTCGCTGCCAGGCGTTACGAGAACTCATGGATACCGACCGCGTTGTACAAGTACTCGAGGAGATTCGCGATCTGCACCGGCAGCTGGTCGACTCCCATCAGCAAGCGGTACGCAATCAGCAGGAGGCCATTCAGGCGCAGCGGAACGCGATGGGGCGGATGCGGAAGCTACAGGCGGCGTTGGGGATCGTCATCGTGGCCGTTCTCGTAGTAGTGTTGGTCCTCCTCAAGTACGTGCTTCAGCACTACAACTGATCGACGCTACGCACGTTGATCCCTTCCTCGGCAAGGGTTACCGCTTCAAGGACGTCGCCACCGATCTCTAATCGGTACGCTGTACGACAAGGCGATCGCCTTCTACAAGGAGCGAGGGTCCCGAGTGGGCGCTATCCGCGAGGTTGTCATAGTGCGGGTTCACAGCGCGCAGCCGATCGATTCGCCGGCCTACGATCTCGGCCTCACCAGTAACTCCGGAGACTCTTGGTGATGTCGGGCGGATTGCGGAAGGCCTGATCGACGGGCGAATGAATAAGCGCGCTATGGATACTGACGTCCTCGTCGTCGGAGCCGGTCCTACCGGGCTGATGCTCGCCAATCAGCTCGCCCGGCGCGGCGTGCGCGTGCGGATCATCTCCCGGCACGCCGGTCCGGCGCGGGAGTCGAGAGCACTGGGCGTGCAGGCACGGACGCTGGAGATCTACTCGCACCTTGGGATCGTCGAGCGGGCGCTCGATCTCGGCAAGCGCGCCACCGGTGCCAACATCTGGGTCCAAGGGCGGCGGGCGGCGCGCGTCCCATTAGGTGACATCGGGCGCGATCTGAGCCCGTACCCGTTTCTCCTGATCCTTGGCCAGGATGACAACGAACGGTTACTGGGCGACGCACTCCGTGCCCGGGGGACGGCCGTACAGTGGGACACGGAGCTCGTCGGCCTGGCGCAGGATGGCGGGCGGGTCGAGGCGACGCTCAAGCACGCGGATGGGACGATCGACGAAGTCACGGCCGGGTGGGTCGCGGGATGCGACGGTGCGCACAGCGCCGTGCGTGAGCTGAGCAAGATCGCGTTCGAGGGCGCGCCCTACGAGCATGTGTTCTTTGTGGCCGATATCGAAGTGACTGGATCGATGGTGCCCGAGGAGCTCAACGTCTATCTGTGGCCGGAAGGATTCCACCTGCTCTTCCCGATGCGCGGGATCGATCACTGGCGCCTGGTTGGCATCCTGCCCCGAACCTTGCGAGGAAGAGACGATCTGACGTTCGAGGAAGTGACCCCCTCCGTGCGCCAGACAGCAGGAGCCGAGCTGACCTTCAAGTCGTGCAGCTGGTACTCCACCTATCGCATTCACCACCGCCGCGCCGCGCACTTTCGCGACCGCCGCTCGTTCCTGCTCGGCGATGCGGCGCACATCCACAGTCCGGTGGGCGCGCAAGGCATGAATACCGGCCTGCAGGACGCATACAACCTGGCATGGAAGCTCGCGCTCGTCGTGTCGGGACGTGCAGGCGCGGCGGTGCTCGACTCCTACGAGGACGAGCGCCTCCCCGTTGCCGAGCGGTTGCTGAATACGACCGACCGCGCGTTTTCGCTCGTGGTCTCCGAGAGCTGGCTCGCAAGGTTAGTCCGCACACGGCTACTGGCGAGGATCCTGGCACTCGCAATGGGCGTGGAACGCGTTCAACGGCTTGCATTTCGGACCATTTCCCAGATCGGCATTCGGTACCGCGGCAGTCCTCTATCCGAAACGCTTGGCAACCTGCCCGAAGCGGCCCCGCGGGCCGGCGATCGTTTCCCGTGGCTGCGGCTCAAGTTCGCGCCGAGCGGGCCTACCGAGGACCTGTTCGAGAAACTCGACGATACGCGATTCCACCTGCTCCTGATCGGGCAAGGCGAGCCTCCGGGCGGGATCCCGGAGCTCGGCGAACTGGTAGTCATCCACGAGGTCCCGAACGATCCGGCCAACGCGCGCGAACTCGCACGCGCAAAGATTCCGCGGGTCTCGTTCTATCTGTTACGTCCCGACGGCCACGTCGGGCTCGCGGGAACTCACCTGGAAACCGCGGGAGCAGCCCGTTACGTCTCCGAGCGTCTGCATTTGCAGGGGAAGCGTGCGTAAACCGTTGAAAAAGCTCGCGGAAGCGGCTAGGTTCGCTGCGAGGGGGCGACAGGCTTCGACGGGTTTGGCGAGGATATCGCTGCGTGCCCAGGGCGTCAGTCACCTGGTAAAACCACTGGCACAATTCATAACTGCCAATTCAAACCTGGCACTGGCTGCGTAAGCTTCGGCTTCACGCACCTGCGTGAGTGGCAGCCCGCCTGAGGCGGCGCTCACGTATCGCAAAATCGGGCTGGCGTGACCTGGGGCCCGAACGGGTCGCGTAAGAGTTTCTAAGGGCTCGTCGCTGCCGCGGCCGGCGAGGCGCCGCGGTGGTGAGACCACAAGCCTCGTCTACGCACGTAGTGGCGGCATCGGAGTCATTCTCGGACCGGGGTTCGATTCCCCGCGCCTCCACTGAGAAAAGGCAGGTTGGGGAGGTTTGGAAGGTTTGGGGAGGTTTCGGGAGGTTGCGCCGAAGCAGCCTCCCCCAACCTCCCTAACCTCCCCAACCTGCGTCTAGACTGTCGCTCTCGTGCGGTTAATCACCCCCTGCTCCTCGAGCGCCGCCTGCGCCGCGGCGAGACGGGCGATGGGCACGCGAAACGGCGAGCAGGACACGTAGTTCATGCCGACATGGTGGCAGAACTTCACCGACGCGGGCTCGCCGCCGTGCTCCCCACAGATGCCGATCTTGAGCTCGGCCCGGGACCCCCGGCCGAGGCGGACCGCCAGCTCGATGAGCTTGCCGACGCCCTCCTGGTCGAGCACCTGGAACGGATCGTCCTTCAAGATTCCGTGCTCCACGTAGAACGGGAGGAACCGGCCTGCGTCGTCGCGCGACAGGCCGAACGTCGTCTGCGTGAGGTCGTTCGTTCCGAAGGAAAAAAACTCGGCGTCCTTGGCGATCTCGTCGGCGGTGAGGGCCGCACGCGGCAGCTCGATCATCGTCCCGACCAGATACGGCACCGCCCGCCCCTCGGCCTGGAACACCTCCCGCGCCACCCGGCGCACGATCTCGGTCTGGCGACGTAGCTCCTCGACCATGGCCACCAGCGGGATCATGACCTCGACCGTGACCTTCTTGCCGCGGCTCACCACCCGGCACGCCGCCTCGAAAATCGCCCGGGCCTGCATTTCGGTGATTTCGGGATAGGTGATGCCCAGCCGGCAGCCGCGATGCCCGAGCATCGGATTCGCCTCGACCAGCGAGGCGATGAGCCGCTCCAGCCGGACGGCGGGCAGCTTCATCGCGCGGGCCAGCGCCCCGACCTCGTCCTTCCCGTGCGGCAGGAACTCGTGCAGCGGCGGATCGAGCAGCCGGATGGTGACCGGGTGGCCGGCCATCGCTTCGAAAATCCCCGCGAAGTCCTCGCGCTGCATCGGCAGCAGCTTGGCGAGCGCACGGCGGCGGCCCGCCTCATCGGGCGCCACGATCATTTCGCGCATCGCCGTGATGCGATCGCCTTCGAAGAACATGTGCTCGGTACGGCACAACCCGATCCCCTCGGCGCCGAACTCGCGGGCGCGCTTCGCGTCCGCCGGGGTGTCGGCATTGGCGCGGACCCGCAGTCGGCGGTGTTCGTCCGCCCACGCCATCAACTTGGCGTAATGGCTGCCGAGCTTCGGCTCCACCAGCTTGGCCGCGCCCAGCAGCACCCGGCCGGTGGTCCCGTCCACGGTGATGAGCTGACCCCATTTGACGACGCGGCCGTTGGCCCGCAGCCGGCCCGCGGCGGGGTCCACCTCGATGTCCTTCGCTCCCACGACGCAGGTCTTGCCCATCCCCCGGGCCACCACCGCCGCGTGGCTCGTCATGCCGCCGCGCGCCGTGATCACGGCCTGCGCCGCCACGATCCCGTGGAAGTCCTCGGGGGAGGTCTCCGGCCGGATCAGGATGACTTTGCGGCCCTCATGGGCCAGCGCCTCCGCCTCGTCCGCGTCGAACACCGCCTCGCCCGTCGCCGCCCCGGGCGAGGCGGGGAGACCCTTCGCGACCAGAGTCACCGACGCGCGGGGGTCGACCATGGGATGGAACAGCTGGTCCAAGTCCTGGGGGGGGACGCGCTGCACCGCCTCGCTGGGCGTGATCAATCCCTCCTCCACCATCTCCACGGCGCTGCGCACCGCCGCGAGCCCGGCGCGCTGAGCGCGGCGCGTCTGCAGCAGGTACAGCTCGCCGTGCTCGAACGTGAACTCGATGTCCTGCACGTCCCGGAAGTGCCGCTCGAGCTTTTCGGCGATGTGCTCGAGCTCGCGGTACACCTTGGCGAGCTTGCCGCGCTTGAGCTTCGCGATCGGCTCGGGGGTGCGGGCGCCCGAGACGACGTCCTCACCCTGCGCGTTGGTCAGCACGTCGCCGTTCAGCACCGCTTCGCCCGTGCTGCAGTCGCGCGTGAAGGCGACCCCGGTCCCGGAATCGTCGCCCATGTTCCCGTACACCATCGCGACCACGTTCACCGCGGTCCCCAGATCGTCCGGGATGCCGTGCACGCGCCGGTAGTCCACGGCGCGGCGCGTGCGCCAGCTCTGGAAGACGGCGGCGATCGCACCCCACAGCTGCGCGGTGGGATCCTCGGGGAAGGGAAGGCCGCACTTCGCCTGGATGATGGACTTGAACTCCCGCACCAGGGCCTTCAAGTCGTCGGCCGGGAGATCGATGTCCCGCTGCACCTTGCGGCGGCGCTTGAACTCGTCCAGCACCTCCGCGAACGGCTCCTTGCCGAGATCGAACACCACGTCGCCATACATCTGGACGAAGCGACGGTAGGAATCGTACGCGAACGCGGGGTTCTTCGAGCCGGCGATCAGCCCCTGTACGGTGTCGTCGTTCAAGCCCAGGTTGAGGATCGTCTCCATCATGCCCGGCATCGACACCGCGGCGCCCGAGCGCACCGACACGAGCAGCGGATTACGCGCGTCGCCGAACCGCTTCTTGGACGCGCGCTCCAGTTGCTTCAGATGGCGATCGACTTCTTCACGCAGATCGTCGGGGAAGGTGCCGTGCTCGAGGTAGGCGATGCAGAGCTTGGCCGAGATGGTGAAGCCCGGGGGGACGGGGAGGCCGAGGTTCGCCATTTCGGCGAGCCCGGCCCCCTTGCCGCCCAGAATGTCCCGCATGGCCGCCGAGCCATCGGCCCGGCCCTCGCCGAAGGAATACACCCACCGCTCGAGCGCCGGCACGTCGGATCAACTGGGGATGGCGGCGAGGAGCGGCGCGGCGTTGCGGGCCCGCTCGAGATCCTCGGGGATCTCCGTGGGGTAGTCGCCCGAGAAGCAGGCGTGACAGAAGTCGGCCGCATCGCCGCCCGCAGCCCGCAGCATGCCGTCCAACGAGAGATAGCCGAGCGAATCCACACCGAGGTGATCACGGATCTGCGCGACGCTGTTGCTCGACCCGATCAGTTCGCCCTTGCTGGGTGTGTCGATCCCGTAATAGCACGGCCCGGTGATGGGGGGCGAAGCGACGCGGAAGTGCACCTCGGCCGCACCCGCCTGGCGGATCAGCTGGACCAGCGCCCGGCTGGTCGTGCCGCGGACGATCGAGTCGTCCACGACCACCACCTTCTTCCCCTGGAGCACTTCCCGAACGGGATTGAACTTGATTTTGACTTTCGCCATGCGGCCGGCCTGGGCGGGATGGATGAACGTGCGGCCGACGTAATGATTGCGGATGAGCGCGTGCTCGAGCTTGATCCCCGATTCCTCGGAGAAGCCGAGCGCCATGGCGTTGGACGAATCCGGCACCGAGAATACGCAGTCCGCCCCCGGCGCCGGGTGCTCGCGGGCGAGCTGGTGTCCCAGCGCCCGGCGCACCCGGTCCACCGAGCGGTGGAACACCGTACTGTCGGGACGGGAGAAGTAGACCAGCTCGAACACGCAGCGGCGCGGCGGCCTCGCGGGCAGGCGGGGTAGCTGATCCACCTCTTCACCCTGGATGCGCACGAAGTCCCCCGGCTCGAGCTCTCGCACCGGCGTCGCTCCGGTGATGTCGAGCGCGCAGGTCTCGGACGCCACCACCCAGCCACGCCCCAGGCGACCGAGTACCAGCGGTCGAAAGCCGCGCGGATCGACGATCGCGTACAGCGTGCGCCCGACGGTGATGAGGAGCGAATAGGCCCCCTCCACCCGCTCGAGCGCGTCCAGCAGCTGGTCCTCCGGCTCCCGTGCCTCGGAGCGGGCGATCAGGTGAACCAGCACCTCGCTGTCCGAGGAGCTCTGGAACAACGAGCCCTTGGCAACGAGATCGGACCGCAGCTGGACCGCGTTCGTGAGGTTCCCGTTGTGGGCCAGCGCCAGCGGCCCTTCGCGGTAACGGGCCAGCATCGGTTGGGCATTGGCGAGGACGGAGGTGCCGGCGGTGGAGTAGCGGGTGTGACCGATCGCGACGTCGCCCGGCAGATCGCTCAGGACTCGCTCGTTGAAGATGTCCGAGACGAGCCCCATGCCGCGGTGGGATCGTGCGACGCCTTCCGCGTCCACGGCCACCATCCCCCCCGACTCCTGCCCCCGATGCTGCAGGCTGTAGAGGCCGAGATAGGCGACGCGCGCTGCGTCGGGAACGCCGGTGACGCCGATGATGCCGCACATCCGTGTATCAGTCCCCCATGCGTCGGGATACGCTCGAGAAATATACCTGTCTGAGACGCTCCACGGGGTGCTCGACGGTCGCGTCGTGCAACCGCAGTCGAACCGCGCCGCCGCGCGCTGCCACCGTACCGACCCGCTGTGCGGGCACACCGAGCTCTTGCGCGAGCGCCGCCACCGCGGTCGTGCGCTCCGGTGGACATGTGATCACAGCTCGCCCATGAGACTCGCTGAACAGGAGCTCGACAGCCGCAAGGCGCAAGCCGTAAGTCGTAAGATCGATGTCGAGACCGAACCCCGTCTCGTCGTAGGGGCCGGCCATCGCGACCTCCGCCAGCGCGACGCCGAGGCCCCCCTGCGAGCAGTCGTGCGCGGAGCGGAGCAGGCCGCGCTCCGCCGCCGCGACGAGGTAGTCCACGAGCCGCCGCTCGACCGCCAAATCAACGCGCGGCGGCTGCCCTCCCACAAAGCCGTGCACCGCTTCCCACAGCTGCGACCCGCCCAGCTCGGCCTGCGTCTCGCCCAGCACAAACACGACGTCGCCGACCGCGCGCGCGTGGCTTGGGACGGCACGGTCCACCCGAGCCAGCAGGCCGACCATCCCCACCACGGGCGTCGGGTCAACGGCACCAGTGGGGCTCTCATTGTAGAAGGAGACGTTCCCGCCCGTGACCGGTGTGTCGAGCGCCCGGCAGGCATCCGCGATGCCGCGACAGCTTTCCTTGAATTGGTAGAAGACCGACGGCCGCTCGGGACTCCCGAAGTTCAAGCAATCGCTGATGCCCAGCGGGCGGGCGCCGGTGCACGCGATGTTGCGGGCCGCCTCCGCAACGGCCGCCTTGCCCCCTTCGTACGGGTCGAGCAGCACGTAGCGGCTGTTGCAGTCCACCGTCACCGCCAAGCCGAATGCCGCATCGCGGATCCGAATCATTCCGGCGTCACCCCCCGGGCCGATCACGGTGCCTGCCTGGACGGTCGAGTCGTACTGCTCGTAGACCCAGTGCTTCGATGCGACGGGAGGGTGGTCCAGCAGCGTGAGAAGGACCTCCGCCGGGTCGGGGAGAGGGGCGAGGGGCGAGGGACGCTCCGTCCGCAAACGAGCGATCGCGTCGTCCTCACGGGCTTCGGGCGTGTAGACGGGGCAGTCGTCGATCAGGCGCTGGCCCGGAATTGCGACGACGACCTGCTGCCGCCATTTCGCCCGGTACATCCCGTCGCCCGTCACGCAACCGATCGGCGTGGCCGCGAGGTCCCATTTCTCGGCAATCGCCTGCACCTGCGCAATCCGGTCGGGCGGCGCGACGACCAGCATGCGCTCCTGCGATTCGGACAGCAGGATCTCGTACGGCGTCATGCCCGGCTCGCGCGTGGGCACGAGCGATAGATCGATCTCCACGCCCACGCCGCCTTTCGCGGCCATCTCGGCGGACGATGAGGTGAGACCGGCCGCGCCCATGTCCTGGATCGCGACGATGTGGCCCGATGCGATCAGCGCGAGACTGGCCTCGAGCAGCAGCTTCTCGGTGAACGGATCGCCCACCTGCACCTGGGGCCTCCGCCGCTCGCTCTCGCGCGTCAGCTCTTCGGAGGCGAACGATGCGCCGTGGATGCCGTCGCGGCCCGTGCGCGAGCCCACGACCAGCAGCACGTTGCCCACACCATGCGCCGCCGCCTTGATGAGATCCCGCTCTTTGAGGAGGCCGACGCACATCGCATTCACCAGCGGGTTGCCACCGTAGCTCGGGCCGAAGTCGACCTCGCCTCCCAGCGTCGGAACACCCACGCAGTTGCCGTAGTCCCCCACGCCCTTCACCACGCCGGCGAAGAGATAGCGGTTGCGTGCCTCGTCCAGCCGCCCGAACCGCAGACTATTCAATACCGCAACCGGCCGGGCGCCCATGGTGAACACGTCGCGCAGGATGCCGCCCACGCCCGTGGCCGCCCCCTGATAGGGCTCGACGGCCGACGGGTGATTGTGGGACTCGATCTTGAACGCCACCGCCCAGCCGCCGGGGAGCCGCAGTACCCCTGCGTTCTCCCCCGGCCCCTGCACGACCTGGGCTCCCGTGGTGGGGAACGTCTTCAGGACGGGCCGCGAGTGCTTGTAGGAGCAGTGCTCGCTCCACAGCGCGGAGAACACGCCCAGCTCGGCAAAGGTGGGCGTCCGCCCGAGCAGCGCGGTGATCCGCTCGTACTCTCCGTCGGTGAGGTTGTGGTCGCGAACCAGCTGGGGCGTGATCGGGGGGTCGCCTGGGAACGGTGTGGGGGCTCCCTGGGTCACGCGTCGGATGCCTTCGCCCCGGAGACGCCTCGCAGCAGGGCGCGGAACACGCGCGCCATGATGTTCGGCTCGGGATGCGCGAGCACGCTCTCCGCCTCGCCCGCGTCGAACCATATCCCATGGCAATGCGTGCACTGATCGATCTGGATGCCATGCCACTCGCCGGTGATCAGATCGTAGCCGCACTTCGGGCACTTCATGTGGTGCGATCGACGCTCGGCTTCCGCCGCGGTCTTCTGGACGGTCGCCCGCTGCTGGCGCAGCAGCTCGGCGTCCCGTTTGGCAAAGTATTCCTCCTCGTTTCTGCTGGGCTTGTCAGGCATCGGCCTCAAGGCGTCGAAGATGATTTCACCGTGAGCGTGTCGCCGCCCGGACGCGCCGGGCCATGCGGTGGCGTGGCGAACGGCGAGGACGACTGCCCGCTGTAGCCATGACCCGGCCAGCGCAGCACCGCATCTACCACTTTACCGTTCTGGAGGAACACCACGTCTTCGGTGCCGCAGGTGAATTCGCAGCCGTTCCGGTAGTAGAGGTATGTCATATCACCCTGGTGCCGCACGGCAATGGGCGGCCCCCACAGCGAGTAGACCTCCCGCTCGGCCATGCCCGGTGCGATGGTGCCCGTGTCGGGCGACTCGTACGGGACGTCGCGCGCGGGAAGCGGCACCGCGGGCGCCTGCCGAGCCGGCCTCTTGGGCGGGGGCGAGGCCGGAGGCGTGGCGGCGACGTCCTGCGACGGCACGGGCTGCGGCGTGGTCGGCGCCGGCTGGACCGGCTTCGAGCGCTGCCGCGCCGCTGCGATCTTGTCCTTGATCTTCTGCACCTGCTCGTTGATCTGCTTACACCCTGAGGTGGCGATCGTCAACAGCGCGCACATCAGCAGCGTGCTGCGTCGCATGTCGAGCCTCCATCGAGTGAAAGACACGGGCTCCGTCCTGGCCGCCCAAGGCCGGGGCGTCGCGGCGCTCCGGGTGCGGCATGATCCCCACCACGTTCCGGCCGGCGTTCGTCACGCCGGCGATCTCGTTCGTCGAGCCGTTCGGGTTGTCCCGCACGTAGCGCCACACCACCCTCTCCGTCGCCTCGAGCTCGGCGGCCGTCCGGGGGTCCACCACATACCGCCCGTCGCCGTGCGCCACCGGGATCTCGAGCACCTCACCCTTTTCGTACAGGCGAGTGAACGGCGTGTCGGTCTGCTCCACCCGCACCCACACCGGCCGGGAGAGGAAGCGCAGCCGGGCATTTCGCATGAGGCCGCCCGGCAACAGCCCCGCCTCGCACAGGATCTGAAAACCGTTGCAGATGCCGAGCACCGCACCGCCGCCGCGCGCGTGCTCGGCCACGGCACCCATCACGCGTGAGAACCGGGCGATGGCGCCGGAGCGCAGGTAATCGCCGTAGCTGAACCCGCCCGGGAGGATTACCGCGTCGGCCTGCCGCAGATCGGTGTCGCGATGCCACACGAAGTAAGCATCGGAGCCCGCGGCGCGCGCCGCCGCGAGCGTTTCCGCGTCGCAGTTGGAGCCGGGAAACACGATGACCGCGACCCGTTTCATCGGGGAGCGCCGCCGTCGACCGCGAGGTCGTAGTCCTCGGTGACCGGGTTCGCGAGGAGACGATCGCACATCGCCCGGGCGCGCTCCAGCGCCTCGTCGCGCGACGCCGCCTTCACTTCGAGCACCAGGTGCTTGCCCATCCGCACGCGGGCAACCTCGCCGAACCCGAGGGCGTGCAGGGCGTGCTCGACCGCCTGGCCCTGCGGGTCGAGCAGCGCGGCCCGCGGCATCACGCGCACCTCCACCCGGAACGCGCTCATCCCTGGCTTCCCCCCTCACGCTCACGCGCCACGATGGCGCGCGTTGGCGGCCCGAGTATCTCGCCCCCGGGCGCACCGTCGGCGATCACAATCGGGCCCGCAATGTCGGTTTCGTCGTCGTCCTCCTCGAAGAAAAAGCCGAGCAGCGTCGCGCGTAGGATCCCGTACACCATGTAGGCGATTCCCAACGGGAAGAAGAACGCGTCGTGCTCGAGGATGCCGAAGACCAGGATGAACAGGATGGTCGCGAGCCCCACCAGCCCTTTGAGCGTCCGCAGCCCCGCCCGCGGGAACGTCGCGTAACGCACGTTGCTCACCATGAGGATGGTGAGGAGGATCATCAGCAGCTGCATCAGGTGGTGGCGCGGCAGCAAGCGGAATAGGTGTTGATAGAGGTCCGTGGTCGTGAACGGAAAGAATGTCGCGAGCGTCATGCCGGCGGCCGGCGAGGGCAGTCCGATGAAGGAGCGCTTCGCGCGGCCGGCCTGGGTGATGTTGAACCGTGCGAGCCGGATGGCAGCCGCCATGACGTAGAAGTAGCAGAAGATCCACTCCGCCTGGCCGGCCACCGCGAACTCGAGCTGGTAGATGAGAAATGCCGGCGCGACACCGAAGCTCACGATGTCCACCAGGCTGTCGAGCTCCGCGCCGAAGCGGGTGCCGGTGCGGGACAAGCGCGCGACCCGGCCGTCGAGCGCATCGAGGACGCCGGCGAAGAAGATGTACCAGCCGGCACGATAGAACTCGCCGCGCGAGGCCAGCACCATGGACCAGATGCCGAAGAACAGATTGAACAGCGTGAACAGACTCGGCACGACGATCACGACACGCCGCATGCTGGGGGGGCGGAAGGGCTTCACGGTGCGTACTCCGCCAGCACCGTCGCCCCGGCCCGCACGCGGTCACCGACGGCCACCCGCACCGTCGGCCGGGCGGCGGCGGGGAAGAACACATCCACGCGCGAGCCGAAACGGATCATGCCCATCCGCGCTCCCTGCGTCGCTCGGTCTCCGGGCGTGCCGTCGGTGACGATGCGCCGCGCGATGAGCCCTGCAATCTGGCGCACGAGCAGGAGGCCGCGCGCGGCGCGCAACCCGACCGACGCCTGCTCGTTGTCGAGACTGGCCTTGTCGGACGCGGCGTGGAGAAACCGACCGGGATTATACCGCACCAGCTCTACCGTCCCCGTCGCCGGATAACGATTGACGTGTACGTCGAATACGTTCATGAATATCGAGATCCGCGTCGCCCGGGTCTTGAGATACAGCGGCTCATCCACCACTCGCACGTCCACGATCTTGCCGTCCGCCGGCGCGATCACGAATTGGTCGCCCCGCGGCCCCGTGCGGGTCGGGTCGCGGAAGAAGACCAGCAGCCAAACCGCAAGGAGGAACAGAACCGTTTCCGGTATCCACACCCAGGGCGACCCGCGCGCCACCCAGGCGCCGAGCAAGACGAGCGCCCAGCCGGGAAGGATGAACGGCAAGCCTTCGGGCGCGAGCCTCACGCCGCCTCCCCCACCACCCCAAGTGTGCGACCCGTGATCCGCTTGTACGCTTCCAGGTACCGCTCGCTCGTCGCCTGCACGACTTCGCGTGGAAGGGGGGGCGGGGGAGCGTTGCCGTCCCATTGGCCCTCCTGCTTCAGACCCGCGAGGTAATCGCGCAACGGCTGCTTGTCGAAGCTCGCCTGACTGCGGCCGGGGGTGTAGCGGTCGGCGGGCCAGAAGCGCGAAGAGTCGGGCGTCAGGATCTCGTCGATCACGAGCAGGCGACCGTCGGGCGTGGTGCCGAACTCGAACTTCGTATCGGCGATGATGATGCCTCGCGGCGCCGCGTAGCCGCGGCCTGCCTCGTACAGGCCGAGGCTCGCGCGCTTGAGCTGTTCGGCCAGGGGACGACCGAGCGCCTTGACGACGTGCGTGACGGTCACGTTCTCGTCGTGGCCCACGTCGGCCTTGGTCGCAGGCGAGAAGATCGGCGGGTCAATTCGCGCGCTCTCGACCAGGCCGGGCGGGAGCGGCTCGCCGGCGAGCGTACCGGACTGCTTGTACTCCGCCCAGGCCGAGCCGGTGATATAGCCGCGCACGACGCACTCGAACGGCACCGGGGTCGTGCGGCGCACGAGCATGGCCCGGCCCGTCAGGGCCGAGCGATGGTCGACGAGCGCCGGAATCCGCGCCACGATCTCGTCCGCGTCGGCGGAGAGAAAGTGGCTCGAGATCACCGTTGCGAGGCGCTCGAACCAGAATGCGCTCAGCTGGGTCAGCACGGCGCCCTTCTGGGGAACGGGCTCCCGCAACACCACGTCGAACGCGCTCACCCGATCGCTCGCCACGAGCAGCAGCTGCTCGGCGTCCACCTCGTACACCTCGCGGACCTTGCCGCGGCGGAGTAGGGGGAGCGGAAGGGCGCTGGCGACGAGCGGGACCGTCATACCGTGACCTCGGCCGCGACCGCGGCCGGCGCGACGGCCTCGATGCGGTGGAGCAGGTCGGGGAGCACGTGCTCGAGGAACTCGTCCACCTGGCGCGGCGCGCGACCGACGTAGGACGCCGGCTCGAGCTCCTCCGGGCGCACGGCGATCTTCAGCGCCTTGAACGCGGGATCTCGGGCCAACCGCTCGAGCAGGTCGTTCGTCGCTCCCTGCTCGGCTACCGACTGCGCCACGGCGAGGCTGTGGGTACGGATGACCTCGTGCAGTCGCTGGCGGTCGCCGCCCGCCTTCACGCCGCGCATCAGCAGGCGCTCCGTCGCGAGGAACGGAAGGTGCGCCGCCACGTGGCGCGCGATCACCGGCTCGCGTACCTCGAGCCCCGCAGCCACGTTCGTGGCCAGCACCAGAATCGCGTCACTGGCCAGAAACGCCTCCGGAATGACCAGCCGGCGATTGGCGCTGTCGTCCAGCGTGCGCTCGAGCCACTGCTCCGCCGCCGTGTGCCAGGCGTTTCCCTCCAGCTCGATGACGAAGCGTGCCAGGCCGGTCATCCGCTCGGCGCGCATCGGATTCCGCTTGTACGCCATCGCGGATGATCCCACCTGGTCGCTCTCGAACGGCTCGAGCATCTCACCCTCGTGCTGCAGCAACCGCAAATCGGTGGCGAACTTGGCCGCCGACTGCGCGATCCCGGCCAGCGCCGCGAGCACTTGGGCGTCGAGCTTTCGCGTGTAGGTCTGGCCGGTGATCGGAAACACCCGCGTGAAGCTCATCCGCCGCGCCACCCGGGCATCGAGCTCGCGCACTTTGTCGTCATCGCCGTCGAACAGCTCGAGGAAGCTGGCCTGCGTACCCGTCGTCCCCTTCACGCCGCGGAACTGTAGCGTGTCGAGCCGGTGCAGCAGCTCCTCGGCGTCGAGCAGCAGCTCCTGGATCCACAGCGTGATCCGCTTGCCGACCGTCGTGAGCTGCGCAGGCTGAAAATGGGTGTACGCGAGGCACGGCAGGTCGCGGTAGCGCCGGGCGGGCTTGGCGAGCGCGACCAGAACCGCCGCCACGCGACCGAGCAGCAGCTGCAGCCCCTCACGCATCAGGATGAGGTCTGCATTGTCGGTGACGTAGGCGCTCGTCGCACCGAGGTGAATGAAGGGGCGCGCCGTGGGCGCTTGCTCGCCGAGGTGGTGGATGTGCGCCATCACGTCGTGGCGGATCCGCTTCTCGTGCTCCGCGACACGCTCGAGATCGGCGTCGTCCAGATGCGCGCGCAGCTCCGCGAGCGCGCGCTCGGGGATCTCTAGGCCCAGCTCCCGCTCGACCTCCATGAGGGCGAGCCACAGCCGCCGCCACAGCCCGATCCGCCGCCGCTCGCCCCACAGGGCCTGCATCGCCGGGGAGGCGTAGCGCTGGGACAGAGGCGAGCTGTACGTCAAACCGAGGCCTTCGCGCGAGCCGCCAGCGTACTCCAGTCGGCCAGGAACTGCTCCAGGCCGCGATCGGTGAGCGGATGCAGCAGCAGTTTCTTCAGGACGTCGGGAGGCAGCGTGGCCACGTCGGCGCCGATCATCGCCGCCTCCACCACGTGCCGCGGATGCCGGATCGAGGCGGCGAGGATCTCCGTGGCGATCTGGTAATTGTCGAAAATCACCCGCGCCTCGCGGATGACATCCATGCCCTCCTGGCCCACGTCGTCGAGCCGCCCGATGAAGGGGCTGACGTACGCCGCGCCCGCCTTCGCGGCGATCAGGCACTGCACGCTCGAGAAGCACAACGTGACATTGGTCTTGATGCCCGCCTCAGCGAGTCGCCGCACCGCGACCATTCCCGCTTCGAGCATCGGGATCTTCACGACGATGTTATCCGCGATCTTGGCGAGCGCTTTGCCCTCCCGGACCATGGCGTCGGCATCCACCGCCACCACTTC
>Ga0209239_1000368_pt1 | contig 25553 bp, 34 predicted proteins | sample GraSoi013_2_20cm_FD_185824 | JGI IMG/M metagenome (GOLD analysis project Ga0209239, IMG submission 185824) | Grasslands soil microbial communities from the Angelo Coastal Reserve, California, USA - Sample 10_02_2013_2_20cm (SPAdes) (version 2) | ecosystem: Environmental > Terrestrial > Soil >...
TCGCTTCATTTGCAGGCGGTCTGGCCCCATCCCTCCTAGTCCTGATCGTCTTCAGGGCATTGCAAGGAATCGGAGCCGCCATGTCCACGGTGACAGCGTTTGCCATTTTCATACGAATATTTCCCGAAGGACCCCAAAGGAACCGGGCGCTCGGGGTCCTCGTCGCAGTTCTGTCAGCCGGATTCGCCGCGGGCGCAGTCGCCGGTGGAGCTCTCACCGTTGGTCTTGGGTGGCGTTCGGTGATGTTTGTCAACGTTCCAATCGGCATCGCAGCCGCACTGCTTAGCCAGAAATATCTCCCGAAGACCGAGGGCTGGCTCAAGAGTCAGCGACTTGACATACCCGGCGCCGTAACTGTAACCCTTGGCACAATTCTCCTAGTCTTCGGATTGACCAACGCCTCCACTCTGGGCTTTGACGCACTAGACACGATCGTCCCGCTGGGCCTATCAGCCCTCACACTCCTGTCATTTCTCGTCATTGAATCCTGGTCCAAGTCACCCTTGATACCAATGGAGTTTCTCAAGCGTAGATCTGTACTCAACGCAAACACTCTTGCGCTTGTCCTAACTTCAACAGTTGGAGGAGTCTCGTTCATCATCACGATCTACCTCCAGAACGTACTGGGCTACTCACCCCTCTACGCGGGACTAGGAACGCTGCCGGGAGCGGTAATCTTCTTCCTTGTGGGCGGATGGGGAGCCGCCCGAATCATGAGTCGACTCGGTGCCAGGCGCACTCTTCTTTTGTCGACGGCGCTCGCGACGGCTGGGATTGGTCTTCTTACACCGATATCAGCACAAGGTAGCTACTTTGTGATACTCCCGGGCATGATTGTCTGGACTCTCGGCGCCAGCATCGGCTTCCCCGCTGTCAACCTCGCCGCGGTTGCCGGAACAAAGCCCGGTGAAGAAGGCCTTGCTTCCGGAGTCATTAGTACCTCTTTCCGGATCGGCTTTCCCCTGGGTTTGGCTGTGCTCCTGACAATCGCGGGAGCCTTCGACCCTCCCGCGGCTGCCAGCGTCGGGTCCTACGCGGCCTTGGAAGGAGTTGTCACCGGATTCCGCTACGCTCTGTTTGCCGCGGTACTGTTGAGCCTCCTAGGCCTCGCACTTGCCTCCCGCATCAAGGACGTAAAGCCACCCTGGCAGAAATAATCATCCTGATCCATTTCACAGGACAGATACAGAAGGGCGTTGTCGACATGGGTGTAGGCTCGCCGAGATGTGAGCCAGATAGAGCAGCTCTCTGTTAGTCCGGCTCGCCCTTGCGACGGAATTTCCTGCATCTGAACTCAGTGTGTGTCGAGTTTTCTACGATGAATCGATGGACTGTAGCTAGTGAGAATGAGCGTTCGTTCTTCGATGGATCCGACCAAATCGCCGTGCTGAGCGTTCGTAAGCTTCTTGATCTTCCTCCAATCTTCATCAGCCCTAAACTGTCCCCAAGCTCGACGCATCGTCTGCTCGTCCGGCCACTGCAGTAGGTACACGAACTCCGTGCGGTCGCCCGTTTTTGCTTCCCACATAGCGACGATGTCGAAGCCATACGACTTCATGATTCGTGCTGCGTGGTCGCGGAATCGGTCATGAAACGCGGACTTATTGTGATCAAAGATCTCGTAGATTCTGAGTTGATGGATCACTCCCGCCCTGCCTCTTGACAACGTCACCATAGGAGTAGATGAGTCAATCGTCCCAGTCAACGTTCATTACAACACAGGGTTTATATGCACCATGATACATATGCATTATCATGCATAAGGCTGTGTTCGAGATACTGGCCGATCCTACGCGCCGGCGCATCGTCGAGGTGCTCCGTAGCGGCGAACACGCAGTAAACGATATCGTTGAAAGAGTCGGCATCGACCAATCGGGCGTCTCGCGCCACCTACACATCCTGCAAAAGGCAGGCTTCGTACAAGTCCATCCCAACGGACCCAAACGCCTCTACTCGCTCCGACCAGAACCCTTCAACGAGCTGGAAGCCTGGTTAGGATCGTACAAGCAGACCATGCAGGAGAGTTTCAGCAGGCTCGACGCCCACCTTGAACGGATGAAGAAGAAGGAGGTGAAATGATGCAAAAAGAGAAGATCCAACACAAAGACGATATGACCATAACACTCCCTTCCGACAAAGAAGTCCTCATCACTCGGACCCTCCACGCACCGCGTAAACTGGTCTTCGAAGCCATGACCGAACCCCGACACCTCAAACAATGGCTGGGCCCACGAGTTATGACAGTGACGGTCGCCGAAGCCGACTTACGCGAAGGCGGCGCATGGCGCTTCGTCCACCGTGCCCCTGACGGCACGAACCACGTCTTCAGCGGAGTAATCCGTGAGTTCCGACCACCAGAACGTGCTGTACGGACAAATAGCTACGAGAATATCCCAGGCGCGGAATCGCTAGAGACAATGACGCTAGAAGAGCACGACGCAACAACCAAGGTGACCATCAGGGTCCTCTTCAAGAGCCGCGAGCAACGCGACGGGTATGTCGCCTCAGGCGCTGAGGGAGGAATGAGGGAATCCTACCAACGTCTCGACGAACACCTAGCCAAAACGTAAGCTCAGTTTCCAGCACGTCGAGACAACTCCCCTTTTCCGTAACAAAGTTACGGTATACCGAAGGATACACTTTTGATATATCGCGTTTCGAAATGTTCGAATTTCGAAATTATCGTCGCGCGGAACAATGATTATCTTTCCATCGACGGCGATGAGACTTCGATGAAACCTATTCTCGAACTATCAAGAAGAGCGACAACAATCCTGCTCTCAATCCTAATGCTAACCAGCACTGCAGCAATAGTCGGTACAGCCTTCCATCCTGCAAATGCCGCCAGCCCTAGTTCTCCAACGTTCACCAACTATGAGCTCGCAGGCAACCCATTCAGACATGGCTTTAGCGTCGGAGTCACTTGTCCAAACGGCGATGGCACATGCCAGAACACTGAAGGCGAGCCAGCAATAAGAGCCGATCCAACAGGCAACTTCTACGGATCTTCGGAGAACGTCTTCTGTGTAATAGGCGGCTTGTGCGGCGGAACCTTCGCCTGGAAATCCACAGACAACGGAAACCACTTCACAACCTTACCATTGCCTGACAGTGTCTCAAGCGGAAGCGTTGGCTTCTCGCCAGCGGGAGGAGACACCGACATTGCGGTAGCTCCCGTGCTGAACACCAACGGCCAATACAACATCTATGTGGCTAGCCTTGCCACAACCCCGCCGCTCGCAAACGTATACGTCAGCACGAGCCACGACGGAGGCGCCTCGTTCATCCTCAACCCCACCGGAGCGACCATTCCAGTGGACGACAGGGAATGGATCGCAGCAGACGGCGCCAACAAGGTATGCGTCTCCTACCATGCATACGCCACCACCAACAACCTCTTCGTAACATGCAGTTACGACGGAGGCGCAACATACGCCCAAGTTGCGAACGCGTTTGACGCTAACCATCCATGGCATGCCCTATACCAGAACGAGATCGGAAACCTTGCCATCGACCCCAACAACCACTTGATCTACCAATCATTCAGCAGCATCGCTAATGCCGGCGAAGTCTCCTGCCTCGGCTGTAGCACCCACGCTGTCTGGATAGCGGTCTCGATCGACCGCGGCCTCAGCTTCACCGACTATCCCGTCTACATCAATCCCAACACGGCAGTAGGCTACGGACACCAGTTCGTCAACGTCAGCGTCGACCAGGCCGGCAACGTCTACCTCGTCTATACCGACGACCACAACATGTTCTACAGCTTCAGCACCACTTTCGGACAGACTTGGTCTGGACCATACCAGATCAACAAGACACCGTCTAACACAGCTATCTTCCCGTGGAGTAGCGCTCTTGGAAACGGAGCTCTAGACGTGGTCTGGTACGGCACCAGCTACTACGACGGCGTCAACACGCCCGACAATTATCCAATGACGGCCTCCTGGCAAGTATACTTCGCCCAGAACCTAGTCGCAACGACCCCAGGCAGCAAATTCACCCAGAACACAGCCTCGGGAATAATCCATTACGGTGGCGTCTGCGAATCAGGCGTCACATGCACGGGCAACAGGGACCTCCTAGACGACTTCGGAATAGCAGCTAGCCCGACAACCGGATTGGCCGCCATCATCTACACCAACGACCAATACATGAACACCGCACTCGAACCTCCTACAACCCGAACCAGCGGAAGCGGGGTCTGCACCCAAGCTCTCAGCAACAGCGTCGACTGCTCCCACACGGACATCGCGATCCAAACAGGCGGCTCAACACTCCTAGCCACAAGACACCATGTCAAAGCCAGCATCAGCTTTGAGCAGCTGAACCAAGCACCCAGCCTCACAGTACAAGTCTCAAGCACAGGAGACCAAGCAATTACATCGCTTTCGACCCAGCTCTCCGGACAATCCGTAACACTATCCTGGAACCCGAGCCTTCCAATCCAGCCAGGCCAGACTGCCACGGCCACAACGACCAACATCCCACTGGGAGTGGTCCTTACGGTTGGCGGCATCTACCAAGCAACCATCACAGCTACGCTATCAGACGGGACGACAGACAGCCAGACCCTTAACGCAATCTACACTCTCGGAGCAGGAATAGGACTATAGGAGGTCAATCCTCCTTCCCCCTCTTTTTCCCGTGATCGAATAGTCCGAACAGTATCATCGAAGATTCAGCTTCTGAGACCTCACTAGCTTGAAGTAGAGGCCTTACGTGCCCGGCAGTTAATAGTAATCCAAGCCCATTAGGGAAACTGAATACCAAGTTAGTGCAAGACGTTGACTGAACTAACACAAGAGCCTCCAAGAGTAGAAACCGTAACGAGAACTGGAGCTAGCAGAGCCGTCCTCGCGTTCATATTCGCCACGGTCCTCTTTGACACCCTCGGATTCGGCATCATAATACCCGTTCTCCCCGGTCTGGTAGTCAGCTTCGTCGGAGGGGACACAGCTAGAGGCGCTGAAGTATTCGGTCTCTTCGGCACGACCTGGGCGCTGATGCAGTTCATATTCGCCCCATTGCTAGGAGCACTATCCGACCGGTATGGTCGACGACCCGTCCTCATCCTCTCAGCATTCGGCCTCGGAATCGACTACATCATCATGGCCCTCGCCCCCAACCTGACCTGGCTCTTCATCGGACGAGTGGTCAGCGGCATCACAAGTGCCAGCTTCACCGTAAGCTTCGCCTACGTAGCCGATACTACCCCAGGTGAGAAGCGAGCCGGCGCGTATGGCATGATCGGCTCAATCTGGGGGGTAGGATTCATCATCGGACCCCTCGTCGGTGGACTATTAGCTGGAATTGGCCCACGCTTCCCATTCTGGGGTGCAGCTGCACTCTCGCTCGCAAGCGCCGCTTACGGATTGGTAGTGCTGCCTGAGTCGCTGTCCCTAGACCACAGAAGCCCCGTCTCGCTTCGGAGAGCCAACCCTATCGGTTCCCTGTCCATGATACGAGCACGAAGAGGACTAGCAGGCTTTGTTACGGTCAATTTCCTAAACTTCCTCGCCTTCCAAGTCCTTCCGAGCGTCTACGTGCTATACGCTGCTTACAGGTACGGCTGGGGATACGCTTTGGTCGGAGCAGCACTCGCACTGGTCGGTGCTTGCAACATTATCGTTCAGGGCCTCCTAGTCCGGCGTGTCGTCGCTCGATTCGGCGAACGCCTCGCCCTGCTCATTGGAATAGTCTCCGGCACAGTGGGGTTCGTGATCTGGGGCCTCGCAACCAACAGCCTTCTATTCATGATTGCAATAATCTTCTATGCGCCAATTGGATTCGTCCAGCCCGCCTTGCAAGGCCTGATGACTCGGCGAGTTGGCCCATCCGAACAAGGAGCACTGCAGGGGATCAACGGGAGCCTCATGGGCCTCACGGGCGTTATCGGACCCACGCTCTTCACACTAATCTTCGCATTCTTCATCGGTAGCCAAGCACCGATTAATCTTCCAGGAGCGCCGTTCTTGCTCTCTGCACTCTTGATGATCGGCTCGCTCATCCTGGCTACAAAAGTCACTCGTAGCAGAGATCGTAGCTCACCAATCGAAGAGCTCCCGAACCGCATTGAATCTGGTATTTAGATCTCTGTGAAGAGAAACATCGGACGAGCTCTGGACTAGATGAGAGGTCTGGACCTAGGGCGCAGGTTGCACGACGTTGTACTCTAGCTTCTGAGTCCCTTCAATCTTGAGCTGACAGTATTTGTACAACGCGTCATAAGTGGGAAATTGTAATCGCATGTTGTCAAAGTCGTCTTTTGCAATGTTACGAAAACCATGCGCCACAGCCTCGAGGCCAGCAGATTCAGGCGGAGGGTTTGGGATCTTCGCATCGGCTCCTCTCACTATTTTGGCGAGCTCCAGCAGTGCCGGGTCGGTTAGCTTGTACTTCTTGATGATGGCATCGAAGCTTACGCGCTCTTCGCCGTTCTCTTTGTAGTGGGTCAGCTCCACGCCCTTCGCATCGTAGGCTACCGCACCAGTGTCTTTGACTACTTGCGGAATGGTCTCGGGCGGGACGAAGAGAAATTCCGGGTTTTTGTCAACGAACTTGTTGATCAACCAGGGACAGGCGATCCGGTCGACCTTTGCCTTTTCACGTGTAACCCATTTCATGCGGTTACCCCTCACAGATTATCTATGTAAACCGTATCCTCGCAAAGTTGTGGATCAGAATAATACTGGAGGGAGCCGCCCTCTCAACACCAAAATCCATTAGCACTCTGCTCGAAATCGAAGGCTCCTAAGCTCTCTAGAGAGACCATAGCCATCATTCAAGTCTAGCGAGTCAGATCACTAACATCGTACTCGCGAGGAGAAGAAGCGTTGCAACTGCGAATGCTCAAGGGCAAGATCCACAGAGCCAGGCTCACAGGCGCCGATCTCAACTATGAGGGCAGCATCGAGATAGACTCGTCTCTGATGGAGGCTGCAGGAATCATACCCTTCGAGCAGGTCGATATCTGGAACATTACCAACGGAGAAAGATTCTCAACATATGCACTCTCGGCTCCACGAGGAAGCGGGACCGTAGCGGTCAACGGCGCTGCCGCCCGCAAGGTTCAGCCGGGCGACGAGGTCATTATCACAGCATTCGGCTGGATGAGCGAGAAACAGGCTCAGCATTGGAAGCCCCACGTTGTTTTCGTCGACCGCGAGAACAGGTTGAAACCTGGCCTGCACGTCCGCCACATGCTTGCCAAACGCGAGACCCTTCGCTAGGTCTATCTCGTCCTTCTTTCGACCAGGTAATATCGCGGATCCCGTCTTGCAGCATCTTAGAGGCAAATAGGGACCCGCCACAATTCGACTAGAGAATCCCTTTCAGTTCCTTTCCAAGTCTGCTGTAGAATTCGTCCATAAAGGACGATCTTTCCTTTGCAAGTTTCCTTCCCGTCTCCGTGTACATTCTCTTCGCAACCTCCTTGAGACTTAGCTCGTATTCTAGGTTTGATGAGTGCTGGGCGTAGTCGATTATGGTGCCGTCAGGTCGAATATTCCTGCGCTCGTAATCGTCAATGTCTTCTTGTTTGTAGAATTCTTGCCCGTGGTCCAGAGCCATGAAAGCACTCCGGACTATGCCGACCGCGCCTACGCAGTCAAGCTTATCGGCATCAAAGAGACACTTTGCTTCTATCGTCTGAGGTTGAATCTTCCCTGTGCGTTTCCTATGAGATTCAATGCAGTGGCAGACAGCGTCGACGGTTTTGTCAGCAAGTCCGAGAGTCTTCAGAATATTCCTTGCTTCTTTCGATGCTTCAATTTCGTGCCGGAATCCTTCAACGCCGAAATGCTTTTCCTTACTAGCAAAGATATCGTGGAGGATCGCCGAAATTTCGATTATCTCTAGGTCAGCGCCCTCTCGGTTTCCAATCTCTAAAGCGGTCCTCAGGACACGTTCGATATGACTCCTCCCATGAGCCCAATCACCCTTGGGATAGTAGGAATCCGCTATTTCCCAAACTTTTGTCAGAATTGAATCGGCCAACTTGACAGAAGTCTCGTCCTTCATACCTACTTACTAGCCTGGAGTAGTGCTTAAGTTTACAGGAGATGCGTTGGCTAGGGTCTCGCTAGGACGGTGTCAGTTTGGCGCCTCGGTTTAGAGTCGCTGGTGTGACCTTCGACTTCTGGGAGACTATCTTCATGGATACTCCCGAACTGGACCGTCGGCGTGACCAACTCCGATGCCAAGGCCTGCATGAGAATCTCGCGAAACTGGGCGTCGAGGTCTCAATCGAGGATCTCGCAGATGGCTTCAGGGAGAGTACGGCATGGCTTGCCAGCATATGGAAGAAGGGCGAACAGGTATCGACATTGGAACAAATTCGTTACATCGTGAACCATGCCACAAAGAACCGGGCTATTCTCCTCACCGATCCTGAAGCCCTAATGAGAATTGAAGAATCCTATTGGAGTCCAAGCCTCACCGCACCGGCAACACTGAATGCAGAGGCTCCCGAAGTATTCCAACGACTCCGCGAGCGCAGTTTGAAGATAGGATTGATCTGCAACACCGGTCGCGGCCCGGGCCATGCTCTTCGAGAACTGATGCAGAGAGAAGGCGTCTTGGATTACTTTGACGCAACAATATTCTCAGATGAGGTTGGATATGGAAAGCCGGACCCCCGGATATTTCTAACAGCAGCGGAAAGGCTCGGACTAGAGCCAAGCGATATTCTGCATGTCGGTGACAATATTGAGAATGATGTGCGAGGAGCCCAGCGTGCAGGCATGAAGACGCTACTCTTTGAGTATGAAGTTCCTTCGGGCTTCAGAGAGCAACCCTCCCTGCTCGCCCTCACGAGAGCCGCCGATTCGAACACGACGATTAAGCCTGACGGTAGAATAAAGTCGCTGAGCGAAATTCCGAACTTCATCCACTGACACTTGCCCTTACGGACTCCTCTTCAGAGCATGAAAGACACCAGAATCAGGTTTGAGAGGTGGAGATTCTCACCGGTCATTATTCGCTACGTTCTCAGTTCAAAGTTTGATACGTAGCCCGTCGTAGGCAAACTGGAGTTCTTGGCCGTGGTGCTTCTTCTCAAGTTCCAGATAATCTTCGTAGGAGCGGGCCCATAGTTGCTCTATGTGGGTCAGCACAGCCTTCCGAGGATTGATCCGCTCGATTATGCCTAGGGTTTCCTCGAAGGACGCTTCCTCGTTGCGGATCGAGTGTCCGGTGGGTACGATGACTCGCCCCTTCAGGTCGCGTTCGAACCATCCTGTTTCAAGCACCAGAAGGTCGGGCTTCAAAAACTCGATGCTTGGCTTCCAGTCTTTCGTGTCGTCGAGTGCGAGCACCAGCCTTCTAGATTCATGTTCTAGAACGTATGCAGTCAAGCCCGGCTGAGTCATCCTAAACGGGCGCACACTAATGCCGTCCAACTGAAACGGATCCCCTTCGCCCACCTCATGGATTCTGGCTATACCTGCCCTCTCGAAATACTCCAGATTCTCTTCCAGACCATGTCTCTTCCGAAAGTCTTCGCGAACCCAACTCGGAAGCCAGACGTGCGTGACTCGTCTCCCCTTAGGGTCTAGCCAGTCCATGTTCAGCTGTTCCAGCACTCTTATGCCTCCAGTATGGTCAGGGTGCCAGTGAGTGTAGACTAAGTGGCGAGCTTCGTGGATTCCTTCACGTTCAAGGCTCTTGTCAACATCTTCGGGCGTATCGAAAAGAACGCTTGCTCCAGATAGAAAGACAGAAGGTCCATTCCGGACAAACCGTCCTCCTCTATGCCGCGCTTCTTGACAGATCGAGCATAGGCATCCAACCTTTGGAGTGGTCTCCGCTCCTCCCGTTCCAAGAAATACTAGTTCCATTGGAATGGCATCTGTCTCTCGGAACACGACACCATCGTGCTCCCTTCCTTGCCTATCGTCTTCGGCCACTCGCGAGGAACATAGGAATCTTCACTTGACCGTGCTCTGCTGTCGAGGAACAGCATGACTCCAACGCCTCGACTCTGATCTCACCAAAACCGGCCCGGGCCAACATGCTTCTAACTTGGGGGACATCGAAACCCAGCCATCTGTCAGCATGTTCTTTTCGCAGAAACTCATAATTGTGCTGTTGAAGATCAGAAAGAGCAAGTCTCCCGCCAGTAACCAGTACACGAGCCATATCTCTGACCGCAATATCCGGGTTCAGACAGTGGTGCAAAATCATGTTGCCGATTACTGCATCTACAGACGCATCGCGTAGCGGAATTTGTTCAACATTTCCAATCTTGAATTCGACGTTCCTGCCGCCTAGCTTCATCCTCGATTCGCCGGTCATTGTTTCTGAGAAATCGAGAGCAATCACTTTTCGAGCAATCTTGGCCGCGCCCTCAGTAAGAAATCCAGTACCTGCACCTACATCCAAAACTGTGTCGCTTGGCAGGACTTTGGCCGCTGCGAGAACTGCGTCCCGAACCTCGTCACCGTAGAAGCTCTTTCTGAGAGCGTCCCAACTTCCCGAGACCTCTTCGAAGTACTTCTCAGCTTTCCGAGACATGTCCCATTGAGATACGGTCGTCGGAATCAGGTTAATGAACGCATTCTGCGAATATCCTACAGAGGCTGGCCTACTAATGGTGAAGGTCGATCGTTATCGTGTCGTGGCTAGATTTGCTCGATTGTTTCCAGACCCAGCTGTCTTCGAAGATCAGGACCACTTAGTGGAAAGATACCTGGTGCAGTGTGGTCTTGCGCGAGAGAAGGCATTCTATCTCTACCAAGACGAAGATGAAATAATTCCGGTTGATGATTCCGGAAAACCGGCCGTTGCGTCAGGCACTGCAAGTTTTCGGTTTCAGGGCAAGAACATAGTGGCGGAGTTCATGCCTAACGCCAGCCTAGCGCTGGAATACTATGATTTTGGGACGGGACTCTCGCCTGAGGATCACTCGAGATTATGGAAGAAACAGCGCATCGGCGAGATGGCGTTCCAAATTAGGGACCTCGCGCACGAAACCCGGACACTCAATATTACGAATGTATCGGAACTGTACGAGATCATGAAGAAGCAAGGTCAAGCGACGAGCCTGTCGAGCATAGAGCTTGCCAAGGTGCCCGAGGACGCATTCCGAGCAACAGTCGCATACATGAAGAGCCAGTTGAGAAGAAGTGCGGAGGAAGATGCGCTGGAGGTCGAGGTCTACGCCGCGCGAGACCTCTCAGCTAGTGAGAAGAGCTCGTTGGAAAAGAGGTTGACTAGGGAATCTACAGGCTCAACGGTGTACGTGATACTCTCGAAGCCTTCACAGGTGATGAAAATTGAGACTCGCTAAATTGTCGATCTACGCGATCTGTTTGTAGGATTCTACGAATTCGGGATCGATGACTCCCGAGATCACCGTCTCTGAACCGTCAGGAAGAATTACAGGGGTCCCCGCGGCGTGGTATGGCAAGTCAAACCGCTCCAGCTTTTCAGGACTATCAACCTCGTAGAGTTTCCGACAAGCACCTTCAGCATAATGGAAACAGTAGAGCTTGGACAGCCGTCTCTCTCCAAAACCCCCCGCGCGACCCCCGGCTGCAGAAGACCCTTCAGGAAGTTGGAGAATGAAGACGGAATTCTCTCCCTGTAGCGTGCGTAGGTCGACGGGGTTTTGTGCGACGAGGATCTTTCGGCCCTTCTCCGAGATCAGCTTGGCAAGCTCGTCGAGCGGAGTCATGTCGGTTCTGGACAGAGTCCGTGTAGAAATGTCTATTCTTGCTGTGTGTCTCAGAGATGATTGATGAGTGCGTCTTTGTGGCTAGCGCGCAGGTATCTTTCGATTTCGCCCTTCTCTTCATCTGTCAACGGGGTGTAGAGTCTCGCGTCTCCTTCGACTCCGGAGTAGCGTCCAGCGATTAGGTAGATGTCTTTGGCGGTTTCTTTGAGAACGGTGACACGGTTGAGACTGTCTTTTTCCGTGTAAAGATAGAGAGGCGTTGGATCGTATTTCGAGAGGTCTGGTTTTGGAATCCTTTTCTTCAGAGAGGCCATTTGGCTAGCCCAACTTGTAATTCGCGGTGCTACATAAAATCCAGAGTCATGAGGACTCTGACATGATGAAAAGCCGAGCCAGTCCAATCCTACTGAGTTTACTCTAAACGGTAGGAAAAAAGGGAGCGTGTGGAATTCTCGTAGGCTACCGCTACTTTCTAGGTCTTACGAATGCTGCTGCTACTGCGACGAGAATTGCTACCAAGTATATGGCGCCTCCGACGATCAATGTAACAGCAGCTGCTAGCGTCTGGGTCGTCTGCAGGGGTGGAGCGACGTTGAACAGGAGGAAGTAGCCTATGGCGTATGCGATGGCTCCTACGATGAAGGTCCTGAAGTGGTCTATGACTCCTGGGAAGCTCTCGGATAGGGTGCTGTTCTCGGTGAGAGTTGCGGAGACAAGGTAGACAGCGCCGATGAACAGGTAGCCTGAAACGACGAGGATTACCCATCCTTCTAAGCTTTGAGTGGACTTGCTGATCATGTCGTTGCCTATGCTTAGCAGGAAGACGTTGACGGCGTAGAGTACTGCGGCCAGCGCTAGGCTATGCCAGTTCTTGAAGGCGGTCGACATTGCGTGTCGATACATTGTTTCTGTCATTTTTTCTTCGAAGCCGCGGCGGGTCGAAACCGGGTCTAAAAGCATGTTTTTGTTCTAAACTTGAACAGTGAATTATGCACCCGCACGTCGAAAAACGACGGTTGTATACGTATTACTGCGGATTATCGTCGCTCATCTAGAACTCTGTCGACAAAGGCAATGATTCGACGCGACTGCCTCCTGCCGAACCAGAAATCTCGAACTCAGAACCTTCGAGATAGCTTAAGAACTGGCCTTATCTTCGTTCACCCCGACTCAGCATGAAACGACCGTTCCTTGTTTCGGGAGTAATACTGCTCGCCCTAGGGATTGCCGGCTACTACGTCACGTCCCAAACCAACATTATTGGAGGCCGCACTCATAACGTCTACCCGCTCGCGGGTATCGGTCTAGCTGTCCTCGGAGCCCTAGTTGCGGTCGGAGGAGTGATGATGGGCAAGACGGGGGCGAAGACCGCTGGCCAGTTCAAATGCGACAAATGCGGGATGACGTTCGGCTCTCAGTCGGCCCTCGACCAGCACAGGAAAGACAAACACGGAATGCAAACCTCTTAGCAGTCCCGAATCCGAAGACCTCCATCTTCCTCCTCACAAGGGGCCGTTCCTAACAGAGCGCTGACCCGGACGGAGGCCCGGGAGCACTAATTTTCTGGCTTTAGAAGCGGCTTAAGAAACGGACCGGTATCCAGTTTAGAGAATCCTTCAAGATCGATATTGGCTCCCGGGCTCATTATCTGCCTGAGATAGTCTCCTGCCTTTGTGGAGTCCCACCACGTCTCCCCAAGTCTATTCCGTAGTTTCTTGATCAACTCAGATTTTCTGACGGCTGCTATGAGGTAGCTAGGAGAGTAGAGATCGTAGTCGGGCATTACGTGGTGGAGCTGCCAGTATTCCCCTGGTATGTCGAATCCGACGTATTCCTTGTAGAGCTTCGCATACAATTCCGACGCCTCATCCATTGTCAGCATTTTCTCTTGGAAGCTGATCTTCATTAGAGAGTTTGCCGCGTAGAAGGCTACGAAGAAGAGTTCCATGAACCTGCGTCGCGCTTGAACCTCGGCCACCTGTTCTTCTGATAGTCCGAATTTCTTTCTAAGGTAGAGTCCATCTTCTACAAGACTTTCCAGAAATGTTGAGAATATCTCGGCTACTCCGTGAGATAGTGATTCGCGATCCCAGAGGGATAGGTTAGGGTCTACAGACGTTGCGTGCATGGCGTGGCCGAATTCGTGATATGACGCCTCCATGTCCGTGTACGGACTGATCGGTTTCACAAGGACCCTAGCGTCGTTCGGAATCTGGACGAAGAATGCAACGGCGGAAGGAGTCTTCTTCGGTCGATCCTCAACATCAACATGAATCTTCTTCGTATTGAAACCCAGACGCTTCAACTGGCGAACGGGCATCTCCGCCGGGTTGAACTTTGCAAAAATCTTGTCCAAGGGTCGGAATATTCTTCCTCGGAAATAATAGAAGTCGTCGTAGTACTCAGGAGGTGCCTTCTTTATCTCACGAGAATAATCTTGCAGCGCAAGCCCGAATGGCTTTCTAACCGCGGATCCTAGTTTCCGAACTAGCTCCTTGAGATCTGGCAGTGTGATTCTTTCGCTCTCCAGGTAACTCCGCAAGGGCGTTATTCCATACTTCTTGTGAACGCTCCAAGACTGTTGAAACATGGCTCTGATCAGAGGCCTAATCGTCGGACTTTTCTCCACAAGATCATCGTAGACCCGCTTTCTGCTCTTTGCATCTGCCGTAGCGTTAAACTGTCGCCAGCTCTTCCAGTTCACAGGCCTCCCATGGAATCGCCCCTTCTTGGACACAACTTTCTCAGACCTGGCCTTGTCAAGATCGAGAGCGATCGGGGTCTTCTTGGACTCGGATACGTCGCTGACACACTTCAGGAAAAGCCTTCTGGGGCGACGAGATGCGGATAGGAAGAGTTCAGCGTGTCTGGCTTTCTGTTCAGCAACATTCTTCATGAAGTTCTCGTCAAATTCGAGGCCGTTGTACATCTTCCAGTTCTCGTGGCTGTAGAGTATGCTGTAGGATTCGTCTACTATCGCCCAGGCACTAAGCGGATATGGGAGAGCCTTCATTGAAGGATAGTGCCGAAAGGTTTGCGGGATAAATTATTCGGCTACATCTTAAGCTGGCCGGAGCGTCTGAGGGACTCGACCTGTCCTTGAGTATATCTGAACATGATATCCCCTCGCTCCTGCTGGAAATCCCATGGAGCGACCAATACGGTGTCTCCCATCTTAATCCAGACTCTCCGCTTCATCTTGCCTCGTATTCGACAGACACGCGTTACGCCATCAGCGCACTCGACTAGGACCCTATCATAGCCGAGCAGGTTCTTCACTGTCCCGTACATCTGGCCGGGACCTGGAGTGAGCATTTCACTCAGGTTGGCTTCGCTGAGAACCTTGCGCTTACCCATTTTCTCACTCTAATAGTGATTCTGGGGAATATTAAGCCTCTCAGATACTAGCGAGCTAGAAAGTTGTGAGTCTGTTACTGCTTCCACTTTATTGAGCAACCGAACGGTCGAGTCTCCGGCACAGCCGGGGTGTTGCCCGATAGTACGGCGTCTATTGCGTTTCTCAGGTCGTGACTGTTCACATCGTTCGGGTTTCGATTGTCGTCAATGCGTCCCTTGTAGCTGAGGACCCGTTGTTGGTTGAAGAGGAAGATGTGCGGAGTGCAGATTGCACCGTATTTTCGGGCAATCTCCTGAGTCTCGTCCCGGAGGTATGAGAAGTTGAAGCCCTTCTCTTTGGAGCGCGTTATCATGTTCTCAAAACTGTCTTCAGGATACCCTTCATCATCGTTGCTGTTGATCGCAACTAGACTGGCACCCTTGGGCAGATAGTCCCGCTGCAACTGAACCATTCGGGCCTCGTATGCTTGAACGTAGGGACAGTGATTGCAACTAAACACGATCGCGAGGGCTCTCTTGTCGGCGAAGCTCTTGAGGGAATGCGTCTTGCCGTCGACGCCTTTTAGCTGGAAGTCTGGGGCAGTGCTACCGAGAGGTAGTCCAACGGATCCGACAGCAACCGGTAATGAAGACATTATTTCCCTAGTTTGAGGGAAGACCTTAGAAACCTTTCGACTCCACCAAACCGATCCGATTGGGGGACGAGAGATTAGTATGGAATTCTTTGTTGGAGTGTCCGGATTCAGCTATGCTAATTGGAAGGGCAATTTCTATCCCAAGGATTTGAAGAGTGAAGACTTCCTAAGCTTCTACGCCGGGAAGTTGAATAGCGTCGAAATCAACAGCACCTTCTACGCACCTCCCAGCGCTGCCATGGTGAAATCCTGGGCCAGCAGAACAGGCTCGGATTTTCGGTTCGCGATAAAATCACCCCGGCTAATTACCCACACGCTCAAACTCGGCAAGGGCGCTTCCGACGCCGCTGATGGACTTGGGAAGACTCTTGATTTGCTAGGAGGGAAACTTGGACCCGTGCTGTTCCAGTTACCGCCGTTTTTCAGACAGGACTTGAAGACTCTAGAATCCTTCCTCACACAGACAACCGGTGTGAAGAAGAAAGTGTTCGAGTTTCGACATGACTCTTGGCTGAACCAATCAACCTATCAGCTTCTAGAGAAGCATGAAGCAGGTTTCTGCATCGCCGAAACCGAGGACATGAAACCAGTTCTCAAGGTGACAGGAGGACTTCCCTACTTCAGGCTGAGGAAGGATGTTTACATGGCAACCGACCTGGTAAAATGGACCGATAAAATTCGGGATATAGTCAAAGGAACAGAACAGGCCTATGTCTATCTGCGCCACGATGAGACGGGCGAAAACGCCTCGTATGCAGTGGGGATGAAGGGAAAAATATCGAGTTAATATTTGGCTAGCCACCAAAGAGCGTCTTAAGGGGTTTCTTCAAGGTTGGATTCGAGCCCCAGATGGGATGGTCCTGCGCTCTCAATTTCGATCTCCACGTCCTCGAACCTTGAGGAGTGCGAGTGCGACATCAATCATCTTAGTCATGTGGGCATACAGTTTATTGTACTCTTTCAAGACATCATCGACGCCTACGTCCAGCTTTGAACGCGACAGTTCTCGAATGAGACTCTCCACTCTCCGGTTCTTGCGGATACCCAAGTAGTGTCGAACCTTAAACAGTCGTCGAGGACCCTTCAAAACTTCCATTATCGCTGGAGAAACATCGTTGGTATACATGATCAAGATGTCATGTAGCTCGCGAACCCTCTCATCATTTGTTGATGCAGGAAAATGCATTCGCCGGAATTCTGCATAGAGGTCTTCCAGCTCTTCTCTCGGCGAGGCAGCATTCTTGCTCGTGCTTACCATTTGAGTCGTACCGGAAAGGTACTATTTTTTCCGGTCAGCCTGTATTTCTTGGCCTTATGCTGTCTTGACTGACGCTTTCTTGAGTTCGTCGTAGTTCGGTTCTTTGGTGGGATCGTCGCTAACCCATTTGTAAGTCACGACACCGTTCTGGTCCAAGATGAAGACGCTTCTCTTGGCTGCAGTGTATCCTTTCAGGTTTCCAAAGTCGTTGTGGAAGACGTTGTACATTCGGACTACCTCTCGGTTGTAGTCGCTGAGAATTGGGAAGGTAAGGCTGTTCTTCTCTGCGAAGGCCTTGTTCGCCCAGGGATCGTTCACATCGATTCCTACGACTTGGGCGTTGATCTTGTTGAACTCTGCGAGATCGTCTCTTAGCTTACACATTTCCTTGGTACATACACTAGTGAAGGCGCCTGGAAAGAAGGCTAGAAGGGTTGCTCCCTTGGGCTTCAAGAGATCTTGAAGACTGCGCGGCTTCCTGTCAGAGTCGTGGAGGGTGAATGTCGGAGCTTTTTCTCCCTGGTTGACCATTTCCGGATCCAAGGTCCGAAGATCTTTTCGGTGTTTCTAAACCTTACACCGACCGGGCGATCGCCAAGTGTTTTTGAAAGAGAGGGACTGGAATCTAAGAAAAGAGCTTGGGAAGTAGAATAGATCAGAGTAGGCTAGTTACTCGTGCTTCTCTTCGCCCGCGGCACAGGAAGAGTCGTGATCGCCCGGGTTATGGATACTCTTTGAGCCGTGTGCTTTGTCATTATCGGTGTCCGTGTCGTGGTGCAAATGGAAAGCTGGGTTAGACTTGCCCATGGACTTCATCAAAGCTACTGTGGTGTCCAGTTTGTTCTTGACGACTCCGTAGGCGTTGCCATTGTCTTTGCCGTTTCCTTTGTCATGCGGGTTAGGATCGTGGGACTTGGGCTCGCCGCATGAACCGCCCTTACCGCTATTGTCGCCACCGCTACCACTAGGCGATACTGTAGTACCGCTACTTCCAGATGGCGTCGTGGGATTCTTGCCGCTGCCAGGCGTTGTGGGTGTAGGACTGGTGCCTTGCGTTGAGGGCGAGTGTAGCAGGAATGGGACGAGAAATGCTCCTATTCCTGCTGCGATGAGGGCTGCTGCTCCGAGTGTGCGTCTACTTGGTACTATCATCTTGTTTTCCTATTCTCCCTTTGTTTTCGGACCCTCCTTCCGGTCTGGCTATATTATTCAAGGAATTGTACACTCAAGAACCTGTCAATCCATCCTGACTCGACATCGAAATCTTTCAGGAACCGTTGGTGGATATCGGAAGCCGATATACTGTCACAGGATTCGAAGGAATAGGTAGAGAATCAGAACGTTGGGTATTGTCACTAATAGTCCGATCTTGGAGAACTCTGACGAGCTGAAACCTGAGCCTCTGCTCTCGGCCGCCTCCAAGATGATGACGTTGCTTGCTGCTCCCAGTAGACTGAGGCCGCCGGCCAATGTACTTGCACCGGCCAGCGCGACCCAGGCTTTGACGTTGCTGCCTGTGAATCCTGCGGCTTGCATCGCCTTGATGTAGACCGCGACGAATGGAACGTTGCTTAGTAATTGGCTGAAGATCAGACTTGTTAGGATTATGACGCTTAGAGAGACGACTATGTCTGAGGGATTTAGCGCGGGTAGGAAGAGCAGCAGTGATTGGAGAGCGTTGGAGTCCCAGAAGCCCTGAACCACGATGAAGAGCGACATGAAAAAAATTATGATGCCCCAATCAACGGATGCGAGGATTTCCCTCCGCCTCGTACTTAGCAAATAGACGATGGTCGCACCGAACAGTGAGACTGTTCCAAGGTTGAGGTTTCCCTGCACCCCAAATAGTTGGGCGACTCCTACAAGGAAGAAACCGGCGACCACGATGCCCGCTACGTACGCTGACAGTCTGGCGAGTCTTCCATCTCTTAGCGGTGGTAGCGGAATTGTCCCGAAGTCTTGAACCGATTTTTCGAGGTCCTTTCGATAGTAGAATCTGAGTATGAGAAATGTGACGACGAGTCCTATGATCGTTGGGAGGACCAGATAATAGAGAAAGTCGAGCATTGGGCTTGGAATACCGCTAGAGAGGGCGATGAGCAGGTTCTGGGGATTCCCAACCGGAGTCATCACGCTGCCAATTGTAACGCCGAGCGCGAGGGTGATCAACAGGACGCTCGGGCTGATCCGCATCTGCTTGGAGAGCCCTAACATTATCGGGGTTGCTGTTAGAGCTAGTGTGTCGTTGACGAGAAAGGCTGAGAGAAGGCCCATTCCGAAGAGCACCAATGCCAAAGCTCGTTGTGGCGTCCTTGCAAGCCTAATCATTCTCGCCGTGAGATATTCGAGTAGTCCTGACATCTCCATAGCCGCAACGATTGAGAACATTCCGAGCAGGAAGAATATCACGTCCAGGTTGATGGCGGCATATGCGTCTTGTAGAGGGATGGCTCCGGAGAAGATCATAGCCACTGCTCCTGCGAGCATGATGGTCCAGATGGGAATCTTGAACCGGCGGAAGTTTCTCAGAGCGATTAGAGCGTAGACGACTGCGAAGATACCTATCGGGAGATAGTGAAGTGGGGGCATCTCGGGCGAGTCCTATTGATGGAGCGTTCGCTCTATTAGCGAATTGACCGTGTGTTCTCTGAACGTCTTAGGGTCTGAACTCAGCTCAGAGTTCTTCCAGCATCTTCTTGGACCATAACAGCGAGGCTTCAGGCTTCTTCAAGAGCTTCGTGGCTTTGACCTTCTTTGGAGCCGAGGCGGCTTTCGTTACTCCTGGGATGAGACCCTTGTTGTGGAGGACTGGATGTGGTCCCGCGGGGTCCTGTCCCAGGCCTACTACCATGCCTTCAGGATCTCGTATCACGCCGTTCTCATAGAAGCCCCGGTGGCGTCCTTCATAGTCGATGATATTTCCGTGTTCGTCTAGCCATGCTATGTTGTGGCCGTCAAAGTCTACGATTCGAGTATCTTTCAGAATTCTGTACCTTGCGGCTCCGTTCTCATCCCAGATAACATCGATCTCTTCTTCCTCGGCCTCTCTTGCTGGTTCTGATTCCATTCTAGTCCGTTCCCCTGAAGATATGTCAAGCTAAGAAGGTTATCTACGCTCTTAAGAGTCAATGAAGTAGAAATTGACGAAACAGAAAAGACCTTTTCCTTAAAATAGCAGGAAGGCGGTATAATCCTCGATTATGTCGCGGGTTCCGGCGGCAACTCATACTTGTCCCGTATGCGGCCACACGGGTCCATGCACACAATCCGCTGGTGAGACTGGCCAGTTCAGATATCACAACTGTCACGTTTGTGGTTCTACCTGGAAGGAGGCGAAAGTTCAGGATCCCGCGGACAAAGACTCCAAGCCTCTACAGACAGCATAGAGCGAGTCTGTTTCTATTTTCAACCCAGAAATACTAGTGAATGCTGCCTCATCTCGACATCATTGCCTCGACCCAACCAGCGTTCAAAGGTTAATCGTCGACAGCGAACGAAGAACAAGAAGAGACATCTAGCGCTTAACAGCAGAAAGCCGAGTAGACGACGCTTGCATAGACGCTTATCAAAGACGTTCGCTGGTTAGGCTGTTAGACCTAGAAACCTGACCTCGGGTTTCTCCCCTTCTACAACATGCTGGACGTGAACCTGTAGGACTGATGCAGCAGCCTGGTTAGGGCCGGAAGATCGGTGTTCTGTCCCAGCTTCATCGATACCCAACCTTCCCGGTCGTGAGGCTCGGGAGAGCGTGAGGCGATTCCGCGTCCGAGAACATTCTCCTTGACATCTTGGGGAAGACGGACATCAATTCTGTCGGGGCGGTGGATATGAGCAAACGCCTTCCCTCCTACTCGTAGCTCAACGTCATCTCGACCACTGTCATAGGCCTCAACGCCGGGCACCAGGAGCATCTCTCCGGTAATGATATCCAGTAATCCCATTGGTCCCAATCTAGAACCGTGGACTTATTTCGCTTCCCCACCTGTGAAGATTCTATCATTTCGAGGGTTGGACCGAGAGAAGGTGTGACCTCATCTAGCCCGATCAGTCAGTGTCCAGCGTCCGACGGTGCTTGGCGAAGGTGAATGTATCTCTTCAAGCGGGGCCATCCGGTTTTCGCATACTTAAGCCGCGTCCGATCGTTCTTGACCCATCTAAGCATGTGAAAGAAACTTCCAGCCCTCTTCTCATCTCTATCCGGGAGAGGCTCGTAACCTAGATTTCTGATCTCGTCGAGGTATGCTGTTTCGACATTATGTTGAGCGTCCCCGGAGATGATCGCAGTCTTGACCTTCTTCTTCCCGAACTTTCTGAAAAGCTCCTCTCGAGTTTCATCGAACACGAAACTGCGGCAGATCTCGATCTCCTCCTCATCTCCCAGCTTCATCTCCTGGAGCAGACGGAGGGTTAGCTCCGTCGCCTTCTTGAGATAGAGTTTCTTGCGAAAATGTGGGGTCTGGAAATAGTTGACTGGGATGATGTCGTAATGAAACTCCCCAGTCTCCTTCCGGTGAGCGCCGATGATGGCTCCGAACAGAAGATCTCCGACGCCAGCATCGTCAACCTGGACGGTCACTTAATCCACGAGCTACCTTGTTGGTGCCGCAGGCTCTACTTCAAAGTTGGACGATAATGGCATACCGTCAACGGGGGAGATGTGGCGAAGAAAGATATCGACTGCAAAGTCAGAAATCATGGGCAAGTTTAACCCACATGTAGGACGATGGGAGCACTACTTTGGATAAAAGCCTAGAAAGGGATGTACCCTATACCCATTTGAGAAGGTTTGGGATGCAGCTCTATGGATACTTCGGCAACCGGAATGGGACCTCGTCAGGGCCGATAAGGGAACGGGTGGTCTAGAAGTGAAAGTCGTCATGGATCTTCTCACTTGGACCGAGACTTTCTACCTGAACGTGACCAGAATCGACGAAAACAATACCCGCGTACTCATGGGCAGGATCGGCCTCTCTCAACCTCTGGACTGGGGATTAGCAACTCAGTACATTGATTCATTCTTCAACAGGCTCGAGATCATCCTACGAGGCGCAAGCTAGACCCTATGACTTGGGCTTTCGCAAGCGGTCGCATGGATCATCTCGTTCCGTCCTGATTTAGAATTGTTCTAATGACTTTACACCGGACCCCGTAGCTATCACTATCACAGAATCCTTCTTGTCGATGGCCCCAGTCGAGTAGAGCTGGGGTATGGCTGCGAACGCTGCGGCACTGGAAGGCTCGACTAACAGTCCGTCTCGTTTTGCCACCTCAAGCATAGTTTTGTGAATTTGTGCGTCCGACACCTTAAGGCCTAGCCCTCTTGACTCCCGTAGACTCTTGAGAATCCATTTTCCTGCGAGAGGCTTTGGAATCTTCAGTCCGTTTGCGATTGTCTTGGGCGATTTCCACTCTTCGACCTCAGTCCTTCCATTGTTGTAGGCGTCTACTATTGGAGCGCACCCTCTTGGTTGGACGGCGACGATTTGCGGCCTTGTACGGATCCATCCGAGCCTCTGAAGAATCTTGAACATCTTCCACATGCCTACTAGGCCTACACCGCCTCCAACAGGATAAACAATGTAATCCGGGCTTTCCCATCCAAGTTGCCGGCAGATTTCAAGGGCCATGGTTCCTTTGCCATCATGCCGGAAAGGGGTCACAAAAGTTGAAGCATTGTACGCGCCTGTTCTTTCAGCAACTTTGGCAGCACGTCGTCCTGCCTCTGAAATCGTGCCTTTGACCTTAGTGACCTGAGCGCCTAGTTTTTTCGAAAGCTCAACCTTTGCAATGTTGGCGTCGCTCGGAACATACACGTGACAACTCATTCCAGCCATTTGTGAGTAGAGGGCAAAGGAACAGCCAGCGTTTCCCTCCGAGGCCAGCGCGAGTTTTCCGACTCTTAGTTGCGAGAGACTTGTAACGGCAAGGGAGGCGCCTCGGTCCTTGAAGGTTCCAGTCGGATTCCGAGTCTCGTCTTTTACCCAGACATTGTGAAGGTGTGGGTACGATCTTACTGGTCTGAGGGGCGTGTTTCCTTCGCCTGCTGTTACGGGAATCGTCCCAGCTCTTACTGGTAGAAACATGTGGAAATTCCACATGGACCGGGCGTCGTTTTCCAGCTGTCGTTTTGAATAATTAGACAGAACTGTTTCGTCAAGCACTGTGTCTAGTAGACCCTGGCATTTCGGGCACCGGCCTAGAGGTCCTTCCTGAGGGAAGAAACGGTGACACTGTGTGCATTGGAGGCCGGTATACGGCTGCTCAGGCGGTTTCAACAATCTCCTTGCGGCATGGGATCGGTCTTGGAGATAGTTTTTGGGTGGGGTTTATATCGAGACACGAGAATATCGTATTTCGATATATTGGTGCGAGAATGAGCAAGGTCGTGACGGAACGGATGGTGAAGAGCTTCCTCGACCTCTTCGTTCTCGACCTGCTCGACGACAGCCCAAAACACGGCTATGAGATTATGAGAGAATTGAAGACCAGAACCGGGGCTAGGATCGGGGCAGGCACCTTGTATCCTCTCCTCTACGAGCTGGAGGAACGAAAACTGGTGGCTGGCGAATGGAATTCTCCAAACAGGCGTAGCAGAAGAGTCTACAAGATTACAGAGCCGGGTGCCAAGTATAAGAAAAACGGATTCAAAGGCATAGATCTACTGATCCGATCTTCTAACTCCGACTCTCGCGACTGACCCCGATCAAGGTCTCGTATCGGCGAGGCGGCTAATCTCCCTCGGCTCACCTATGATGGCTTCACAGAAACTGTCACCCTTCCCCTGACACGATACCTCGATAGACTCACATCGACTTCCAAAAATCTCTCCCACCGCACCTGTGAGAATTCCACGCCCGAAATGGCAGACGGGCGTCTTACCCTTCCTGGTTCGAACTGATACGCCGTTCTTCCATCTTATTCTCGCGAACTTTCTGGTGGGATCAAAATCGATTATCTCCAGTTTTCCCCAGCCGTCAAGGGTCCCCAGACTACTCGCGATTCTCTGTACCTCGCTGGGGGTCCTGATGTTGAAGCCTGCTTTCTGGGCGAGGTGAATATACTGGGCGCCTCCTTCTCTACCAATCTCGTATTGGAAGCTTGTGGCAGTAACTGGTCCGAAACTCTCTGCCAATCGATCCTCGATGGAATGAATAAGTTTGACGGGTATGAGAAGAAATCTAGCTCCATAGGCGCTAAGCGTCCCTTGTCTTTCATCCATAACGAGTTCCCTCCCAGCGCTTGACTTGCTCTTCTTTTTGGACAAGGAGACTCTCAACCTAGGCGCTGGAATCGTCCTACTAATAGTCTAGTGATTTTTCAGGGGAATCCAGCAAGAATTCGTGGATATCCCTGCTTCCTAGCCGTTTACACCCGAAGTGTCAGTCCCGCCCTGCTCCTTCGAAAAACGGTTCCTAATCCTAGATATGATACGGTTCCGAAGAGTGTTCTTCCGGCCCAACAGTCGGTTCTCCCAGTCGACCATGATCAAGAAGTATGCTATAGGAATCAAGAGAGCAATAGAGAGAACAGTAGTGGTCAAGTCTCCCCCGAAGGTTTGTGGGATAAGCTGGCTTGACTGCCGAGCGACATAGAGGACAGTCAGTATCCAGATGAATTTCCCCGTGTACAGAGAAAGCAGTGTCTTCGGTAGACTGTAACGAATCATGCCCAGAGGAATGAATGCGGTATCGATTAGGGGAGACGCTGCGAAGACTACACCAACCAGAAACGTGCTTCCTCCAAGATATCTCCGGAGAGAATCAAACCTTTCAGGTTTCCCGATCGCACGCCTAGCCCCGTATCCTAGTGCGTAGCTAACAAGCTTGCCTATGCAAGCTCCGAGAGCAGTGATTGACGCGATTTCTATGATTCCAACTCCCTGGAAACCAGATCCGGGAGTTACGACTAGTACGACGATGAATAGTAGCGAGGGGGTGGGGACGAATGGTATGACATTCCCGATTATGCCTAGGAAGAAGACTAGGAGGAGAGGATTGCCAGCGAAGAGCTGTGCAACCCAAGCAATCCAGTCGTAGAGGAAGAACATGTCGCTAGTGACAGTTCTTGTCGAATAGCGATGTTTGAAAAGCTATCTGAACCCCGCCAATTTGGCGAAGCCCGTAGGCATAGGCTTCAAAAGCCTGAAGCTAAAATGACGCGTTGGACCCGAATGCCTCAGAAGGATGTCTATTCAAAGAAGATAACAGCGGAAGAGGAGGAGAAGAATTTCGTCCTCGTGTTGAAGGACCGGCTCTCATTTTTCCCTGAGGAAGGCGAGACATTCGGGCTCATACATAATGGCCAACCTCGAAAGGCAAGGATCGAATCATACCCATGCTCTTGCAGGGGACCCGACCAACCACATTCGCACTACTTTGTGAAGTCAAAGGGTCTGAGGGCCGGCGATCGAGTCACGATTCAGCGCGACGTGAAAGGCGGCGGCCGCTACTTTTTGCAGGTCCAACATCACCCCCGGAGAACCTAGGTTATTACCAAGCCCCGTTCGACTCGCGACCTGGCTGAGCCGATGGTTCAGGTCGACCAACTGGGCGGAATAGGGGAAATCGGCGGAAACAAGTTTCTCGTCGAAGACTCAGACTCTCGAATACTCCTAGACTTCGGAATG
>Ga0209239_1000370_pt1 | contig 25544 bp, 23 predicted proteins | sample GraSoi013_2_20cm_FD_185824 | JGI IMG/M metagenome (GOLD analysis project Ga0209239, IMG submission 185824) | Grasslands soil microbial communities from the Angelo Coastal Reserve, California, USA - Sample 10_02_2013_2_20cm (SPAdes) (version 2) | ecosystem: Environmental > Terrestrial > Soil >...
GTCAGGTGTTTCCTGACGTGATGTCAAGGATTCTCTACTCGAGCGAAGTGATCCCGTGCTGAATGGCGAACTTGATCAACGCCGTTATGTCGCGAAGACCGAGCTTTTGCTTTATCCGGCTCCGGTAGGTGTCTACGGTTTTGGGAGAGACCGCCAAGATGTCGGCCACCCGTGCGCTCGAACTGCCCTCGACGACAAGCTGGAGAATCTGCCGCTCTCGGCTGGTCAGGCTCTCGAGAGGGCTCGGAGAGCGGGTCTCGCTGATGTAGTCGCCGATGAGTGTCGCGGTGATCTTGGGACTCAAATAGCGCTTGCCCTCCCGCACCGCTCGAACCGCATTGACGAGCTCCAATCCCGACGCTTCCCTGGAAAGATATCCCCTCGCACCAGCCCGAAGCGCGCGAAAAATGATTTCCGGAGAGGTCATCGTGGACAGCATTACGATCCCCGTTGACTTGGATAGGTCGCCGATTTTGAGACTCGCCTCCATTCCGTTGAGGCCGGCCAGGCCGATGTCGAGGATCGCCACATCGGGCCGCAGTTTTTGTATTCTCCTGACCGCATCGTGCCCGTTCGTCGCCTTGCCGACGATTTTCATGTCTTGCTGGAGCTCGAGCAGCACCTGCAGACTGTCGAGCAGGATGACGCGGCTATTGGCCAGAAACACTCTTATCGCCATTTTTTCTTGCCCGCGTTCGGCAGTTCTTCCCCACGTGGCGTTAGCTCGATATCCTTGCTGAAATTCGATTCCTCGTCTGTAGGGAATCCTTGAGAAGTCAGTCTAGGAACCCCTTTGGCGAGACCGGCGGCTCGAGCGCCGGCGCTCAGCCCGAACTCTAGTTGTGAAGACCCTCGGATGCTGTCCCGTACGGCCGACAGATCGCGTCAGATATTTCCTGACGGCGTCGTCGTCGCGACTATTCGAGGGGAGTAACGCCCTGCTGGATCGCGAATCGGACGAGATTCGCGAAGTCGCGAATGCCGAGTTTCTCCATCATTCGGGCGCGGTAGGTCTCCACGGTCTTCGGCGAAAGGGAAAGCGTTCCCGCGATTTTGGCGATGGAGTTTCCTTCGGCAAGCATTTGCAGGACTTGGCGCTCGCGGGAGCTGAGACGCTGGAGGGGTTCGTCCGAGGCGGCTTTGTGGACGACGTGGTCGATCAGGCTTTCAGTCAGCTGCCCGCCGAGATGCTGCCTGCCCTCGTGCGCCTTCCGGATCGCCTCGACCACCTCCTTTGCGATCGATTTCTTCGCGATGTAGCCTGAGGCGCCGGCCTGCAGCGCACGGTACACGTGAACCGGGTCCGTGTACGCCGAGAGCATGATGACGCGGGTCTGAGGGCGCCGCTCGCGGATGATCCGCGTCGCCTCGGTGCCGTTCAGGACGGGCATGCCGATGTCCATGAGAACCACGTCCGGACTGCTCTCCATTGCACGGCGCACGGCCTCGCGGCCGTCCTCGACCAGCGCGATGACTTTCATGTCGGCCTGCGCTTCGATCAGATTGCGCAGGCCTTCGGCCACGACGCCGTGATCGTCGGCGATCAGAACCCTGATAGTCATGTCAGGGGGAAACCCGCACGGTGAGCTGCGTCCCGCGGCCGGGCAGCGCCTGAATCTCGAAACGCCCGCCGACTGCCTGCGCACGCTCTCTCATCGTCACCATGCCGAGTCCGGGCTTCGGCTTGTCCGAGGCATCTTCCACGCCATCGAAGCCGATTCCGTCGTCCTCCACCGACATCACGCATTCGCCGTTCGCATGAACGAGCGCAATTTCGACGTGCTGAGCGCGGGCGTGCTTTGCGACGTTGTTGAGCGCTTCCTGGGCGATGCGAAAGAGCGCAATTTCCACTTCAAGTGCCGGTCGCAGGGCGGGTTCGATGCCGCGTACTGCAACCGCGATCCCAGTCCGCTTGGAAAAGTTTCTCGCGTGCCAGTCCAACGCCGCCGCGAGGCCGTGGTCGTCGAGCATGGGCGGCCGCAGCTCGGACATGACGTTCTCGATCGTATCCATCGTCGACTCGAGAAGCGCCGCCGAATCAGCGACTCGTGCAAGAGCTTCGGCGTTTCCCTGTGAAGCGAGCGCTGGCTGGAGGAGATCGATGTTGATTTTCAGGGCGGTCAGGCTCTGGCCAACACGGTCGTGCAGCTCGCGCGCGAGCTCCTTTCGTTCGGACTCCTGCAGCTCGACCAACCGCCGCGACAGCGCCTGGAGCTGGACACCGGAGTCCCGTAACGCATTTTCAGCCCGCTTGCGCTCGGTGACGTCGACGTTCGTTCCGTAGACGCGAAGGGGACGCCCGGCTGCGTCCCGGACCACGGTAGCCCGCCCGAACAGCACGTGGACGGTGCCGTCGGGCCACACCACGCGGTACTCGATGTCGCGCGGCCCCCCCTCGGCGAGCAGCTGGGCATGCCGCGCGCTCACGTACTCTCGATCGTCCGGGTGAACGACGTCGGCGAAATCCTCGAAGCGCGCGCCCTTGCTGTGATCGTCGCCGAAGAATAGGTGCAGGTTCCCCTCGGTGTTGGCGATTTCGCCGGTGACCAGGTTGTGCTCCCAGCTGCCGGTGCGGCCCAGGACCTGGGTTTCGCTCAGGAGGTGCTCGTTCTTCTGCAGCGCCATCTCGACCCGTTTGCGCTCGGTGATGTCCTCGGCAACGCCGGCGATTCGGTAAACCTTCCCGGAAGCATCTTTCACCGGAAATCCGCGGTCACGGATCCACCGTACGGACCCGTCCGGTCTCACGATGCGATATTCCACCTCAAATCCCTGTTGCCGCTGCCCCTCAAGGATGCCGACCACGCGCTCGCGATCCTCGCTGTGTATCGCGTCCATGAATGATTGCGGTCGTTGACGTACGCTTTCCAGAGATCGTCCCCAGACGCTCTCGTAAGCGGGACTCACGTAGAGCATTTCCTCCAAGTGGAGATCGGTCATCCAAAAGACCTCCCGGATGTTTTCGGCCAGCTGGCGGAACTTTTCCTCGCTCTCGCGCAGCGCATCCTCAGCCCGCTTTCGGTCCTCGATATCGGTGGCCGTTCCGTACCACTTGACGATGCTTCCCAGCGCGTCGCGCAGCGGCACGGTGCGGTTCAGGAACCAGCGGTATTCCCCGTCCGCGCGGCGCAAACGCATTTCGCCCTCGTACGGTTCCCCGGCAGCCATGTCCACAGACCACTTCTCCATGACGCGTGGAAGATCTTCTGGATGAACGGTGTGGATCGCCTCATCGAGCGCGTCCTCGGATGAGAGGCCCGTGTATTCCAGCCAACGCTGATTGACGAAATCGACGGCGCCGTCAGGCCGAACGCTCCAGGCCATCGTGGGAATCGTGTCGATGACAAGCCGAAGGAGATCTTCCTTTTGCCGCGACAGGGCTTGAATCTTCTCCTCCTTGCCCTTTGCCTCGATCGCCACGCGCGCCATCTGCGTCGCCATGTCGATGAGCTGGATGTGCTCGGGCGAGGGCAGCCGCGGCTCTCCGTAGTACATCGCAAACGTTCCCAGCACGGCGTTGTCGTCCGAGAGAATCGGGGTCGACCAGATTGCGCGCAGTCCGTTGCGGACCGCGATGTCGCCGCAGCCCTTCCAGAGCGGGTCTGTCGCGGTGTCCTGCGTATATACAGGTTTGCGCAGGAACGCGGCGGTCCCGCACGAGCCCATGTCGGGAGCGATGCACAGGAACGGATCGATGCCCGCCTTGTAATCCTCGGGGATTCTCGGCGCCGCGGCGAATCTCAGCCGCTGCTGCTGGGTATCGGCGAGCAGCACGGCGCAGCGCATTCCCTCCGCCTGTTCCTCGATCAGCCTGACCAGCGTCTCGAGAATCTCTCGCAGCGGCGCGCCGTTCGCGATCCGCTCGAGCACGCGGCGCTGGCTGTCGAGAAGCGCGGCGCGATTCTGCTGGCCGGTGGCGTACGTCGTCATGATTGACCTCCCTTTCCGGTCCCGATCCCTGCGCGCGCGAGGAGCAGCGATCCCAACTCCCTTGCCCGCCGCGCCGCGTCCCGGTCGCCCGCGTAGGCGGCCACGATTGAGCCCATCATTACCAACTGCAATTGTCGTGCGAATGCGTCGGCGTCGCGCACACCCGCATCCTCGGCCAACTGTCTCAGGAACGCGCGGATCGTCTTAATGTGGGCTTCTGCGGCCTTTCGAACCGGGTGCCCCCTGTCGTCGTGCTCGAGCAGCACCTTGAGGAACGCGCAGCCCTCGAAATCGGACCGGCGGAACCACTTGTCGAAAACATCGAAAACGGCAAGCAGGCGCTCAGCCGGTGCCTGCGCGCGGCGTTCGACCTCTTGTTGCAGCCAGGAACGCGTCCACAGCTCCTCGCGGCGGCGCAGGAAGGCGAGGGCGAGGTCTTCCTTGGAGGGATAGTGGCGATACAAGGTCATCTTCGCGACGCCCGAGCGCGCGCTGATGGTGTCGACCCCTACTGCACGGATTCCGTGCCGCGAAAAGAGCTCGTAGGCGGTCTGGTCGATGCGCTCGCGCCCGCTGGCCGGGCGAGAGGGGAGCTTGCCGGAACGATGGGCGCTCACTGTCGCCTCAAAAATTGTACAGAGCTGTCTGAATATATTCTATGGAGAATGCTGGCCAAGTCTATCGCATACTATACAGACCTGTATACACCCGTTCGAAAAAAGGCCTGGAGATTTTCCAGGCCTTTTGCGTCCGCTTCCGCCGGCGCCGCGGCCGACGGTCGATCTATAGGAACGCGAGGTAGCGCGAGGTACCGAAGTTCACCACGTTCGGAACGACGAGCGGCACATTAGTGTCGCTCACGCCCAGCCAGCGCGCGAACGTCGCGGCGTACTGGTCGACCGCGATGCCCGGCACCATGTTTCCCTGCCCGACGTCGACGCCAGTCCCGAAGGTGGTCGGAGTGAAGGTCCCGTATATTTCATGGCCGAGGACCGACCCGCCGAGCACGAAGTGATGCGAGCCCCAGCCGTGATCGGACCCGTCGCCGTTCGAGGTGAGCGTGCGTCCGAAATCGGACGCGGTGAAGATCGTGACGTTGTTCTGCAAGCCCATCTGCCCGAGCCAGCCGTAGAACGCGTCCACCGCGGCGTTCGCGGTCGTCAGCTGCTGGCTGTGCTGGCTGAGAAGGAAGTCGTGGTTGTCGAAGCCGCCGAGGGTGACCAGGAACACCTGACGGTTCGTCCCGAGAGCGCTGCGCGCGGAGATGATGCGGGCGACGACATTGAGCTGCGAGGCGAGGTTGCTCGTGGGGTTGGGCAGGGGAAATGTCGACGCCGGCGGCAAACTGGCGCTCAGCAGCTGGTTCGACGTGATCGATCGGTTAGTGATCACGCCGAGCTCGTTCTCGAACAGGTTTGCGCTCGCGCCGGTGATGAGGTTGCGGTAGGCGGCCGCTGCGCTCGCGGAGCTGTAAAGGGTGCCGGAAATACCCGAGATCGCCACCGGCCCGCTCGAGCCCACCTGATATTGGATGACGTTCTGCCCCGACAGGAACACCGCGTTGCCGCCCGCCGAAATGCAGGTGAACTGGACGTTCGAGTTCTGGCCGGCAAGCAGGTCGCCGATGCGGCCGCCCCAGCCGAGCTTCGCGCCCTCGCCGAGCGGCGCCTGCGCCTGCCACACGGACTGCTGGTCGTTGTGCGAGAAGAGCTTGGGCGGCAGCGGCACCGAGCGGGCGTTGTATTGCGCAACGGTCGTCGGCACTATGAGCGGCCCGACGTTGGCGACCACGGCAAGCTTGCCCTCGTCCCAGCGGGTCTTGAACGAGGTCAGCGCCGGATGGAAGGCGAACTCGCGCCCTCCCTGGGACGCGACCGCGCCGGTGGCGGTGGCGGCGAGCTGATCGCGCGCGATCGCGATGGTGTCGCGCGCCGCAAGGTACTGGTCGTAGGAAGGCTGGTCGTACGGGATGAGCGTATTGGTGTGGTCGTTTCCGCCGTAGAGGAAAAGGCACACGATCGCCCGGTAGCCCGGAGCGGTCTGCGCCGAGGCGGCGCCGATCGCAGCGAGGTTGAGCGCGAAAGGACCGGCCACGCCGGCCATGGACATGAGCGAAGCGGTCTTGAGGAATTGGCGTCGGGACGCACGCATGGCTTGCTCCCTTATTTCTGCACCAGATAGTCTGGCGACGACAGCGTGAAGAACACAGCGAGCCGCACGCGGTTCTGGCGCGCGGTCGTTTGGTTGGTGGTGGGCAGCGGGACCGAGTTGACCGCGTCGCGGATTGTCGTCCTCGTTGCCGCGCTCATGGAACCGGCCGTGAGGAGCAGGCTGACGCGGTCGATCAGGAGATCGGCGTTGTCGGCGAGCGCGAGCTCGGCGGTGTAGTCCGGCTGGATGTCGCGCGGGCTGCCCGACCCGAGGCCGTTCTGGACCGCCGAGCGCATGAAGTTGGAATAGCCGACGACCGAGACCTCGTTGACGATCTGCATCTCCGGGGCGACGAGCCCTGCTGTCGCGATGGAGGTGTTCGGCGGGACGTACCCCGGCCGGTAGAAATTGAACACCGTCGGCGAGCGCATCGCCGATTGGCCGAGCGAGGCCGTGGGGTCGTCGGTGACCCCGAGCAGGAAATTGCCCGAGGAGGAGCGCGCGTTGAAGGAGCGCATCCAGTGCGCCACGCGGAGAATGGGCTCGCGCACCTTGCCGAAGCCCGGGTCGGCGAGCCGCGCCGCCGTCCGCGCTTCCGTGTCCAGCAGGATCGCCGCAACGGTGGCGCGCAGGTCGCCTCGCTGGCCGGTGCCTGTGGTCCAGAGCCCCGAGGTGAAGCGCCCCGCGTCGAACGCTTGGGCGACGCGCGCGACGTAAGCCGGCGATGGGTTGCTCGTCACCAGGCGCTGGATGAGCTGTCGCGATATGAATGGGCCGACGTTGGGATGACTCGCGATGGTGTCGAGCGCGACGCGCAGGTCTCCGTCGGGATCGGCGTTCGTGCCCGCGGGGATCACCGCCGTGAGAAAGCGCTTCTCCGAAATCGAGTGGAAGCGCGGGTAGCTCTGCATGAAGAGCACTTCGCGGTCCGGATCCTGCGTGCCGCCGCCGTTGAAACGGGTGTCGGACTTGTCCGGGCCCGCCCAGCTGAATCCAGTGAATACGCGCGACAGGCCGACGATGTCGTCGCTGTCGTAAGTCTCCACCGGCTGCCCGTTGACGAGCTTCGGCGTGCCGTCCGGGTTCAGTTCGTACAGACCGATGGAGAAGAGCTGCATCACCTCGCGCGCGTAGTTCTGGTCGGGCACCCGGTTGCGCGCCGGATCCTCCTTGCGGTTGCGCAGGTGCGACAGGTAGAGGCCCATCATCGGATGGAGCGTGACCTCATTGAGCAGCTGGCGGTAGCTGCCGAAGGCGTTCCGATCGAGCATGTCCAGATAGGAAGCGACGCCGCGCTTGAACTCGGAGACGGTCGAGTCCTGAAGGGAGACTACGAACAGCTGCGACAGCGCGAACGCGACGCGCCGGCGCAATTGGTCCTGGCCCGTCGCGGCCTCCCTCCAGAACGTGTTCATCACGTGGCTGTCGTCGAGGCTCTGGCCGGAGGGAAGGCTCGCGCTCACGGCGTTGATGTACGCCTCGTGCGAGCGGCCCGGCATGAAGAACTGGTCCTCGAGCCAGGCGCTGTAGCCGTAGGTCTTGACTTTGTTGACCTCGGCCTCGGTCGCGCCGAAAGAGGCCTGATTGAGGAAGCGCGCCGCGTCCGTGGCGCTCGGCAGGGGATATGCAGACGGAGGCACGCTCGAGAGATCGACCCCGCTCCCCTCCGGGCCGTGCGGGCCGCCCGACTTGGAGCAGCCGCCGGCCAGACAGGCCAGCGCCAGGGCGAAAAGCGCGACGCAGATATTTCGGAAGCCAACCCCTGAGTGGTATCCGCGAAAGCCGGGGTCGGAACGCTGCGTGGAATCCGGCGCGGTTGCATGTCGTAACATCGCTGCACCCTCGATGTAGTGGCCTCCCCTTTGGGTCACGCTACCTTAGGCAGGAACGTCGCAGCCATTGTCGCCCCGCGGACGCCCGGGCGGCGCAGCAATACGGCGATCCGTGTGAAGTATTTCCGTTTATTCCCGTGGACCCTGTGGTTCTCCCGTGGGGAAAGTTGGTTCACGGCCTTTTCAGGCCGCCTTCTTCCGGTTCTTCTCCAGCCAGCCGTCGACCAGCGCGACGGTCTGATCGACCGCAGGCAAGCGCATGCCCTTCTGCGCCGCGATGGTCTGCACCAGGCGGTCGGTGCGCTCGATGTTGGCCGCGCCGTTCGCCAGAGCCCGCGCCGCGGAGGACGGGGTCAGGAGCGAGAGTGCCGCGCTCGCGTACTTTTCGAAAGGCACGAGGTCCTTCTCGTTCGCGCCCAGGGACACGCACAGCTTCACCACCCAGTTGTATACAGCGCGCGAGGTTTCGAGGTCGCTGTGCACGGCGTCCTTGATGGGGCGCATGCCGTCTCTCTGCACGCAGCGATAGTTGCCCGCCAGCAGCATGGCCCACTTCGCCAGCGGCACGAAGACGGACTCGTGCACCTTGAGCTTGACGGGCAGCTCGATCCCGTCGAAGCGCGCCGCCTCGATGTCCGACTCGAGTCGGCGGAGGATGGCGGTGTGGGTCTCCGAATCGAAGCGCGCCGACTTGAAGTTGGTCGGGAGCCTCACTTGCAGCACGTTCACCTTTTCCTCCGGCGGGCGGAACGCCTGCGGGTCCGGGCTGCATAGCGTGACGAGCTTCGGATCGAAGACGTCCCATACGCTCGCGTCGGTGTAACAGCTCCGCAAGGCGTCGGCGTCGATGCCCGGAATGCGCTTGAGATACGTCAGCGGCGGCATGTTCATGATCGACATGCAGGGCACCTTGGCCTTGGCCACCGCGGCGAGGAGCTCGCGCACGCCCGGCGAACGATACTGCGGCTCCTGCATGGCGAGCGCAACCAGATGGTAGTCGGAGGGATTGACCCCGGCCGTCCCGCCCGCGGACATCTTTCCCGCGAGCTTCTTCGAGTTGACCTCGACGAGCCCATCCCGACCCTTGACCGGCATGCGCACGATCGCGCCTTCCTTGTTGATCAGGTCGGCTTCGGCGGGAAGGCAGATCAGATGCACCGCGTGCCCCGCAAGAGCGAGCTTGGTCCCCAACAGCGAACCGTACGAGGCGCCCATGATCAGAATCTTGTATTCGCTGCCCATGAATCAACTCCTCCTTTTACGAAGTGTGGGATGGTAGTCAGTTCGCTGTCATTGAGCAATCGTGACGGGAGCATTCGGGTTTGCGGCGCTGCGTCATCGGAGCTCGAGCCGGGCGATCTTTCCCAGGTCGGCGCGCCGCAGCTTGTTCCTTGCGGCCCGCACGCGCTCTTCGCTGCGATGGCCGCGCCGGTCCTCGCGGGCAAAACGCTTTTTCTTCGAGACCGAGGCGAAAATCTGGCTCCACTTTCCGTTCTTGAAGACGATCTGATAGCCGCCGGAAAGGATTTGAAACGGCTTGTTGACCTTCTTCATCTGATCGAACCGCACCGAGCCGGCCTTGTGAAAGACCTCGAAATAGGCCGGATAGACGAAGTCCGTCATCGCAATACCGTCGACCTTGAAGCTGAGCTGCTCGACCGGATCGGCGCTTTCGTAGGCATACATGACCTTCGGATCGGGACCCGTCGTCATGATGTTGATCGCCGGGTCGACCAGCATCTCGACGAGTTCGTGCGACGCCGACACGCTTACCAGGTCGTGGTTGTCCAGGGTCGTTTTGACGAAAACCTTGGACTGCGGCAGCCCGTCCGGCGTGAGATCGTGATAAGCGAGCGCGCCGGGTTGATCGGCATTGTCGAGGAAAACCATCGCCCACGCGCCTTTCACGTATCCCTTGGACTTCACCAGCTTCGCGGGCGTGCCCCACACCGGCGCCACGCATCGATCCACGAACGCCTGCAGCGCGGCGATCAGGGCGTCGAAGTCGACCCCGAGAGGCGTCGACGCCCTGTTGAAGCACGCGATGGTGGGAACCCCTCCCTGGTTGAATGCGCCAAACGTCGGTCTTGCGGCTCTCATAAAGTCCTCCTTGGAAAATGTCGAGAGACGAATCCTGCCACATCCGGGTTGGACAAGGCGCTCGCGCTGGAGTACGGTGAGCGCCGCTTTCAGCGCGAGAGGCGAGGAGGCGACATGCAGGGGAGGAACGTGAGCGTCCGTTCAAGCGAGCGCGGCGAGTTCGATTGCTATCGGGTCGCGCCCCGCGCCGGCGCAAAGGTTCCGGTCATCGTGATCGCCTCGGAGCAGCTTCGCGCCGCGAAAACGGACCAGCGTAAGGCGGGGTGATGCGAGCTTCGCAGCGCGGCCTGAGCGCCTTCGGCCTGCTCGTCGTCCTCGCGCTCGCGATGGCGGCGGGTTACTACGCCTACAAGGGAATCTCGGGAGGCGACGATGCGCCCACCTGCAAGGGAGCCTTTACCGCCTGCATGCAGAAATGCCGGCGCACGACGACCGAAGCTCCCGCGGCGCAGGCCTGCCAGGAAGCTTGCCAGCGCGATCAGGCCGCGTGCGAACGCGGAGGGAAATAGACGCGCGCCTCATCCGGTCGGCCGCATCTCGAAGCCTTCGAAGCTTCCCGTAGTTTCCGTAACCTGCACGTCGGTCACGCTCGCCCCGCGCGGTCCGCGGCGTGCCCAGGCGAGCATCCCTTCCACCGCATCGGGGGCTCCATCGACAACCGCCTCGACCGTCCCGTCGCGGCGGTTTCTGACCCAGCCGGTGACGCCGAGCCGCTCGGCTTCCTCGCTCATCGAGTAGCGGAATCCCACGCCTTGGACGCGGCCGGAGATCACCAGGTGTTTCGCCATCCGCTGATTTTCTAATCCCGGCGGGTTCGCGTAAAGTGAGCGGCGTCGACGATTGTGAAAGGAGCATGCCGTGAGATTCGCAGCGAAACCGTTCGCCATCCTCGTGCTGTTCCTTGCGGGGTCCGCCGCCTGGGCGCAGGAAAAGGCCGTGTATCACTTCGACGGTGGCCTGGAGCAGGCGACCAAGGGCTTGCGCAACATCAACAACCATCTCGAGGTCGATTCCAAAGCGAAGCTCATTGCGGTGGCCCACGCCGACGGCGTCGATTTCCTCATGGAGGGGGCGAGGGACCGCTTCGGGCCCTTCGACGCGCGCGTACAGGATCTGATGGGCAAGGGTGTGAAGTTCCAGGTGTGCGAGATCACGCTGCGCAACCGCAAGCTCAGGAAGGACCAGTTCATCCTCGGCGTCGAGTTCGTGCCCTCGGGCGTGGTGCAGATCACGCATCTTCAGCAAAAGGAAGGCTACGCTTACCTGAAACCCTGATCCGGTCAGGAAAACGCTTTCGTCGCCTCGGGGCTGCGCAGGGTCACGATGGTCGCGGCGCAGATCGCGATGACCGGAATCAGGATCAGCGTGACGCCCCCGATCGCCCCCAGCCAATTGACCGGAGGCTGCCCCGGGTCGGGCTGCCTGAGAGCGTAAAGCCGGGAGGCCGCGGAGAGCGGCAGCAGCACGATCAGCGCCCAGCAGAAGAGCTCCAGCAGGTATCTTCCCCACGGTTGCAGGCGGATCACGCCGATTCCTCCGGCGAGCCCCAGCACCCATATCGCCGCGAGCACCAGATCGTTCCACATGCTGTAGCCGAGGTAGCGTCGCTGCAGATCTCCCGCGGTCGCCAGCATCGCGATCAGCGCGGCGCCAAGAACGAGCGCGCCGGCCGAAGCGAGCGTGAAGAACCAGCCGATGAACGCAAGAGGGAGCTCCATCGCTACTTGCGGCCGGGCGTTATCGCGGTGAGAATTCCCTGCAGGATCGCGACGGGGGTAGGCGGGCAGCCGGGAACGGCGACATCCACCGGGATGACGTTCGAGACCCGGCCGCAGCTCGCGTAGCTCTCGCCGAAGATTCCTCCGGTGCAACCGCAGTCGCCGATCGCGACCACCAGCTTCGGGTCGGGAGTGGCCTCCCAAGTGCGCCTGAGCGCGGTTTCCATGTTGCGCGACACGGGGCCCGTCACCAGCAGCATGTCGGCGTGGCGCGGGCTTGCCACGAACTTGATGCCCAGACCCTCCAGATTGTAGTAGGGGCTGTTCATCGCGTGGATCTCGAGCTCGCAGCCGTTGCACGAGCCAGCGTCCACGTGCCGGATCGCCAGCGCGCGGCCGAAGTGCTTGAGGATCAACTCGCCCAGGCGCTGCTCGAGCGCCCGCAGCGCGGCGTCCGGAAGCGGAGCCGGCTCGGTGACGATGCCCGTCTTCGCGATCTGTTTCAGCAGCTGGTACATTTCACAAATCCACTCCGCTGTAACTCAGGTTGAACGACTTGTTGATGAGCGGGAAGTCCGGAACGATGTTGCCGTGCACCGCGTGCTCGAGGAGCGGCCAGTTCTGCCAGGAGGGATCGTGCGGGTGCAGGCGGTGGATGCCACCTGTGCCCGAGACATCGAGGGCGATCAGCACCTCGCCGCGCCAGCCCTCGACCCAGCCGACGCCGCGCGCGCCCGCTGCAGCCGCCCCGAGCGGCGCGCGGATGTCTCCGTCGGGCAGTTGCCGTACGAGCGCCTGCACGAGGCGCATCGATTCGAAGACCTCGTCGAAGCGCACGGCAACGCGCGCCGCGACGTCGCCGCGCGTGTGTGAAGCCGCGCGCGGGTCGAGCTGCTGCCAGGGCGGGATCGGGTAATCGACGCGCAGATCGCGCGCGACGCCGCTCGCTCGGGCCGCAAACCCGGTGAGGCCCATCCGCTCGGCGAGCTCGGGCGTCACCTGCCCGGTCATGATGAAGCGGTCCTGCGCGCCCGCGTGCTCGTCGTAGATCGATTTCAGGGTCGCGACCTCGCGCTCGATTCTCGCCAGGCGCTCGGCGAGCGCTTCGCCCCCCGCGGGCGGCAGATCCTTCGCGACGCCTCCAGGAACCACAGCATCCATCAGGTAGCGGTGGCCGAAGAGTTGCGCGTGAGTCCGCAGCAGGTCTTCCTTCAGCCGCCAGAACTGGAAAAAGCCGAACGAGAGCGAAACGTCGTTGCCGAGATAGCCCAGGTCCCCGAGGTGGTTGGCGATGCGCTCCAACTCGAGCAGGATGCCGCGCAGCGCAAGCGCCCGCCGGGGCGGCTCGGTCCCGGTCGCGCCTTCGACCGCCATCGCGTACGCCCACGCGTAGGCGACGGTGGAGTCGCCGGAGACTCGTCCGGCGAGCTTCGCGCCTTCTTCGAGCGTCATCTGCTCGAAGCGTTTTTCGATGCCTTTGTGCTTGTAGCCCAGGCGCTCTTCCAGCCGCAGGATCTTTTCGCCGACAATCGAGAAACGGAAGTGCCCCGGCTCTATCGTGCCGGCGTGGACCGGGCCGACCGGGATCTCGTGCACGCCTTCGCCTTCGACCGGGACGAAGGGGTAGCGGTCCGGTCCTTGAGCGAAGCGGGCACCGGCCTCGACGTTCTTGCGCAGAGGAAACGCGCCTTCGGGCCAGGCTCCGTGCCGCAGCCACTTGCGCCGGTCGGCGTCCGCGGAAGGGATGATCCCGAGTAGATCGGCCGCGGCGCGCTGCATGCGGTTCGCGCTCGGGTAGATGTCGGCGATTCCGGGGTAGTGCGGGTCTTCACGCGAAAGCGGGACGCTCACCCAGAGCAGGCCCGCGGGGAAAGCGAGCGCGAGGTGCAGCGCGTGGCCGGCGCGGCGCGTGGTCTCGTCGCTGCCCCACAGCGCGACCAGGCGCGCCTTGCGCGCCCTGGCCTGCTCGCAGATGCCGCGCAGCTCACCGGCGGGGATCGAGGTGCAGAACGCGGGCGTCGCGGCCGCGAGCGGCGTGGCGTCGAGTCCCAGCTCTTTGAATGCTCTGCTCATGATTCAGCCGATCAGCGCCGCCGCCTGGCGATACCAGCCGACGAGATAGGGCGGAATGTAAAGCCCCAATGCGAGCACGATCGCGAGGTGCGCGAACACCGGGACGAGCGCCGGCCCGCGCGGCAGCCGCTGCGCCGTGGTTTCGCCGAACACCATCGGCTGCACCCTGCCGAAGATGGACGCAAAGGCGACGACTAGCGCGACCAGCAGGAAAGGCGTCGCCCAGGAGTGCTCGTGCATCGCGGTCGTGAGCACCATGAACTCGCTCGTGAACACACCGAAAGGCGGAAGCCCGAGGATCGCAAGGCTCCCGAGCACCAAGCCCCAGCCTAGGGTCGGGCTCGTCTGGATCAATCCGCGGATCGAGTCCATGTTCTGCGTCCCGGCGGCCTGCGAGGCGTGGCCGACGGTGAAGAAGATCGCGCTCTTGGTGAGCGAATGCACGGTCATGTGCAACAGGCCCGCGAACGCCGCCACCGCGCCGCCCATGCCGAAGGCGAAGGTCATGATGCCCATGTGCTCGACCGACGAATAGGCGAACATGCGCTTGATGTCGCGCTGCCTGGAAAGGAAAAACGCCGCGACGACGACCGAGAGCAGCCCGAAACCCATCATCAGGCCGCCCGAGAAATTGCGCCCGAGCGCTCCGTCGACGAGCACCTTGCTCCTCACCACCGCGTAGAGCGCGACGTTGAGGAGCAGCCCCGAGAGCACCGCCGAGATCGGCGTCGGGCCTTCGGCGTGCGCGTCGGGCAACCAGTTGTGCAGCGGCACGAGGCCCACCTTGGTGCCGTAGCCGACCAGGAGGAACACGAACGCCAGCGAAAGCACCGTCGGCTCGAGCTGGCCGCGCACCTGGTGGAGATGCGTCCACAGGAGCGCAGTGCCTCCCGGACCGAGCACCTTCTCCGCGGCGAAATACAGGAGGATCGTGCCGAAAAGAGCCTGCGCGAGGCCGACCGAGCACAGAATGAAGTATTTCCACGCCGCCTCGAGGCTCGCCGGGGTGCGGTAAAGGCTCACCAGCAGCACGGTCGACAGCGTCGCGCCTTCCATCGCCACCCACATCACGCCGACGTTGTTCGAGAGCAGGCACAAGAGCATCGTGAAGGTAAACAGCTGGTACATGCTGTGATAGAGCCGCAGGCGCGAGGGGTTGACCCGGCCGTGGTCCTGCTCGGTGCGCATGTAGGGTCGCGAGAATAGCGCCGTGGTGAACCCTACGAAGGCGGTGAGCGCGACCAGGAACACGTTGAACGGATCTACGAAGAACTGCTCCCTGAGCAGGCCCGCTAGCGCCACGAGAAGCACGTTGGAGGGGTCGACGATGAATCGCTCGTCCAGCCAGACCATGGTCCCGCCTGCGATGACTCGGGCCGTAAGTAGCGTCGTAGCGAAGAATGTTGCAAAGCTCATCGTCGCGTTCAGCTCGGGCGCCCAGCTCCGGTGGCCGGCGAGGGCGAGCAGGAGCGCGCCGAGAAGGGGAACGCCGAGGACTAGCGCGATTTCCACGCTAGTCCTCCTTGAGCTTTTCCATATGCCGGATGTCGAGGCTGTCGAAGCGCTCGCGGATATGGAAGAAAAATATTCCGAATATGAAGGTGCCGACCAGCACGTCGAGCGCCACGCCCAACTCGACCACGAGCGGCATGCCGTAGGTGGCGCTGGTGGCGGCGAAGAAGAGACCGTTCTCCATGGCCAGAAAACCGATGACCTGCGGCACCGCTTTCTGGCGCACGATCATCATGAGGAAGGAAAGCAGCACGCTCGCGAGCGCGATCCCCAGCGTCGAGCGCGTGAGCGTGGTCGCCATCTGCGAAATCGGGGTGGCCAGGGCGAAGGCGAATATCACCAGGCCGATCCCGATCAGCATGGTCGTCGGAATGTTGATGAGGGTCTCGATGTCCCAGCGCACGAACAGGCGGTCGATCAGACGGTGCAGCACCCAGGGGATGAGGATCACCTTGAGCAACACCGTGATCAGGGCCGAGTAATACAGGTGCGTCTGCCCGGTCGACCAGGCGACGATGGCCGTGGAGGTGGCGAGCGCGGCGCCCTGCCAGGCGAGGAGCTTGATGAGCGTCAGCACGCGCCGCTGCGACAGCATCGCGAACGCGATCAGCAGGAGGAAAGCGGCGAGCACGTTCACCAGCTGGGCGAGGAGTGGGATTGCCAAGTCAGCCTTTCACCAGGAAGTGCGTCAGCATGCCGAGCACGGCGAGCAGGAACGCGGTGGACAGGAACTCCGGCGCGAGAAACAGGCGCAGCTTCGCGAGCAGCGTTTCGATCAGGGCGAGGCCGGCTCCGGCGAGGGCCAGCTTCCCCGCGAGCGCCGCGAACGCATACGGCAGCGCCGACCAGTCGCCGGCGTCTGCGATGCCCCAGGGTGCGAAAAGCGCGATGCCGATGGTCATGTAGGCGAAGAGCTTGATCGCGACTGCCCACTCGATCAGCGCCAGGTGACGCGCCGAGTACTCGAGGATCAGCGCTTCGTGAACCATGGTGAGCTCGAGATGAGTGGTGGGGTTGTCGATCGGGATACGGGCGTTTTCCGCCAGGAGCACCATGAGAAAGGCGACCGCCGCGAAGGCGAGGCTCGGGTAGAGGGCGAACTCGCGGTGCGCGAGGGTATCGACGATGGTGGTGAGCTGGGTGGAGCCGGACATGAACGCCGCGGTGAACAGCGTCATCAACATCGCGGGCTCGGCGAGAAAGCCGATCAGCATCTCGCGCCGTGCGCCGAGGCCCCCGAACGAGGTGCCGATGTCCATCGCCGCGAGCGCCGAGAACATGCGCGCGAGGGCGAACACGCCCACCAGCGCGATGATGTCCGCGGCGGGCGCGAAGGGGAGGCCGGTTGCGAGCACCGGAACGATGCCCGCGGCGAGCCACATGCAGCCGAACAGGATGTACGGCGTCCAGCGGAAAATCGGCGATGCGTCGTGCGCGAACACCGCGTCCTTGTTGAAGAGCTTGGCGAGTGTGTAGTAAGGCAGAAGGATGGAAGGCGCAGAGCGGTTCTGCAGCCAGGCGCGGCACTGGTTCACCCAGCCCACGAGGAGCGGCGCCGCGAGCACGACGAACACCGACTGCAGGATCTGGAAAGCGATGCCGGGAGCGCTGCTCATCGCACGAACACCAGCAGCGCGATCAGGGTGATGAAGCTGTAGAGCAGGTAGATGCTGATCCGGCCTTGCTGCAGGAGCGCGATCTTCGAGGAAACGATTTCGGCCGCGCGCGCCACCGGCAGGTAGAGCCAGTACCAGTGGCGGTCCTCGACCTTGAGCGAATATCTGGGCTCCGTGTCCTCGGGGCCGGGCAGCCGGCGATCCGTGCGGTAGATCGGTCCGAACACGTGGCGGATCGGCTGGCCGAAGGCATCCGCGGTGTCCTGCATGCGCGACGTCTGCTCGGGATAGCCGCAGTCCCAGGGATCGGAGAAGCGCAGGCGGCCGTGGTAGAAGCGGCGTACCAGCAGGAACGCGAGCAGAGTCACGGCTACGATCACGACGAAAAATATCACGGGTGAATAACTTGCCTGCCCCATCGCCGTGGGCACGAGCCAGAGCCAACCCGAACCGAGCAGCGCATCTTCGGACAGCCCATGCCCGGTCAGCGAGACGGCGACACGGTTCAGCATCAGGAGAAAGGAAGTCGGGAAGAGCCCGAGCACGAAGCAACCGGTCGCAAGCCAGGCCATGCCGTAGCGTTCCATCGGGCCGGCGTCGCCGGCGTGGGGCAAAGCCGATCGATGGGCCGGCTCGCGCGCTCGGCCGAGAAAGGCGATGCCGTACACCTTGACGAAGCACATCGCGGTGAGCGCGCCCGCGAGGGCGAGCGTCGCGGCGAAAAGCGGCAGAAGGCTGCGCACGACGCCGTGCTGAAGGACCGTCGCCTGGAGCGCGGCTTGGAAGGTCAGCCACTCCGAGACGAATCCGTTGAGCGGCGGCAGGGCCGAAATGGCGAGCGCGCCGATCAGGAAATAGAACGCGGTCTTAGGCATGCCGCGGATCAGGCCGCCCATGTCGTTGAGGTTGCGCATGCCCGTGGAGTGCAGGATCGAGCCGGCACCCAAGAAAAGGAGCCCCTTGAACACCGCGTGGTTGAGCGTGTGGTAGAGGGCGGCGATCAGGCCGAGCGCGCCCGCTGCCGGGTGGCCGAAACCGATGAAGACCATAGCCATGCCCAGTCCGAGCAGGATGATGCCGATGTTCTCGACCGAGTGATAGGCGAGCAGGCGCTTCAGGTCGTGCTGCACCAAGGCGTAGAGCACGCCGAAGAGCGTCGTGCCTGCGCCGACGACGAGCACCACCATGCCCCATTCCCAGCGGACATTGCCGCTCATTCCCCCAATGAGGTCGAAGATCACCCTGACCATGCCGTAGATCGCCGTCTTGATCATGATGCCGCTCATCAGCGCCGACACCGGCGAGGGCGCCGCCGGGTGCGCCTCCGGCAGCCACGCGTGGAGAGGAATCATCCCCGCTTTGGCGCCGAAGCCGAAAAACGCGAGCAGGAAGGCCACGCTCGCCCACGCGGGCTGCAGCTGGGCGGCGCGCAGCGCGTCGAACGTGTAGTCGCCGCGGCCCCCGTGCAGGACGCCGAAGCAAAGCAAGATCGCGATCGCTCCAAGATGCGCGATCAGCAGGTAGAGGAACCCCGCGCTGCGGATCGCCGGCCGCTGGTGGTCGGTGATCACCAGAAAATACGAGGACAGCGCCATCGTTTCCCAGGCGACCATGAAGAGATACGCGTCGTCGGCGAGCAGCACGAAGGCCATGCTCGCGAGGAACACGTGGTACTGCATGCTGATGAGCGTCAGACGTCCCGAGGGCTCTTCGCGGAAGTAGCCGGCGGCGTACACGGAAATTCCGGCCGAGACCGAGCCGAGCAGCATCAGGAAGAATCCCGCGAGAGGGTCCATGCGAACGTGGAAGGGCAGATCGGGCAACCCGAGCGGCAGCGTCAGGGTCTGCGCGGGCAGCCACACCGCCTGGAGGCCCAAGGCCGCGAGCGCGACGCCGGCCGCCGCGCCCAGCGGAAAGGCGAAGCGCCTGGCGAAGGCGGCGTTCCCGGCAGGAATCAGTCCTGCCACCGCCACGACAAGCCAGGCCGCTGCGACGAGCAGCGAGCCTGCGAGCGGCGACGGCAGAACGCCCATTCCTACTTCACCTTCATCCCGGCTTGAGCGCCGCTGTCGGGGGAAAGAAGGAATAGACCCGGCCCGTCCCCGGAAGCAGCGAGCACCATGCCTTCGGAAACGCCGAACTTCATCTTGCGCGGCGCGAGATTCGCGACCATCACCGTGAGACGGCCTTCGAGCTTCGCCGGATCGTACGCGGACTTGATGCCGGCGAACACCGTGCGAGTCCCGCTGCCGGTATCGAGCGTGAGCTTCAAGAGCTTGTCCGCGCCGTCGACGTGCTCGGCTTTGACGATTTCCGCGATGCGGAGGTCGACTTTGGAGAACTCCTCGATCGATATCGTTCCGTCTGTCGACGGGCTGACGGGCGTGGTCATCGCGGCTTTCTCCGATGGCAGTTCGAACAGCGCGTCGAGCTGTTTTTCTTCGACACGGGTGATCAAGTGTTCATATTGTCTGATGCTGTGCAACGGTTCCCCGAGCTGGTTCCATTTCAACGGGAGCTTGAGCCCGAGCAGAGCCGCAACCCGCTCCGACGTTTTCGGCAGAATCGGCGCCAAGAACAGTGTGAGGCGCCGAAATGCATCGATGCTGTCCGAGCACACCTCGTGCAGGCGCTGCTTCTGATCCGGGCGCTTGGCGAGTTCCCAGGGTTTCTCGCGGTCAATCGCTTCATTGATTCGGTCCGCGAGCTCCATCGTCTCGCGAACGACTTTTCCGAATTCCCTTTGTTCATAGTGTCCGGCGATCCGCTCTTCGGCATCGATCGCCAGCATCGTCCATTTCGCGGTGGCCACTACCCGATCGGAATCGACGGGCAAGAGTTTCCCGTCGAACTGCTTGTTGAGAAACCCGGCGGCGCGACTGGCGATATTGACGTACTTTCCGACTAGGTCACTATTTACTCGAGCCAAGAAATCATCCGGGTCAAAATCGATATCCTCGACATTGCCATTCAGCTTCGCTGCGATGTAATACCTCAGCCACTCCGGATTCATCCCGAGCTCGAGATAGCGCAGCGGATCGATCCCGGTGCCGCGCGACTTGGACATCTTGTCGCCCGACACGGTGATGAAGCCGTGCACGTTCACCTGGTCCGGCGTTTTGTAGCCCGAGAACTTCAGCATTGCCGGCCAGAACAGGGTGTGGAAGTAGATGATGTCCTTGCCGATGAAATGGATCATCTCCGTCGGCGCCGGCTTCCTTGCGGGATCCACCTCGTGTTCGACTTCCTGAAGTTGTGCTTTCTCGGCGCTGGCATAATCTTCGAAGTTGATCCCTTTTTTCCTTGCGTAGTCCTTCAGGCTCGCGAGGTAGCCGATCGGCGCGTCGAGCCATACGTAGAAATATTTTCCAGGCAGATCGGGAATCGGAATGCCGAAGTAGGGCGCATCGCGCGAGATGTCCCAGTCGCCGAGCGCCTTGTCGCCTTCCCCGTCCAGCCACTCCCAAGCCTTGTTGACCACCTGGGACTGCAGCCGGCCGGGCTGCTCCAGCCACTCACGCAGGAAAGAGACGCAGCGTTCGTCCGAGAGCTTGAAGAAAAGATGATCGGTAGAGCGCAGCTCCGGTTTCGCGCCGGAGAGCGTCGAGTACGGGTTCTTCAGCTGGGTGGGCGAGTAAACCGAGCCGCAGTTCTCACAGGCATCGCCGTACTGATCCTTGGTGCCGCAGACGGGGCATTCGCCTTTGATATAGCGGTCGGCAAGGAACATGCCTTTCAGTGGGTCGTAGAACTGTTCGATTTTCTTCGAGTAGACAAGCTTCTCCGCCTTCAGCTTCCGATAAATGTCCTGCGAAAGCTCGGTGTTTTCCTTGGAGTGCGTCGAGTGCCAATTGTCGTGCGCGATGTGGAACCCGTCGAGGTAGCGTTTCCGGCCGCGCGAGATCTCGGCGATGAAGTCTTCGGGCGATTTTCCGGCTTTTTCCGCAGCGAGCATGATCGGCGCGCCGTGAGCGTCGTCGGCACCGATGAAGTGCACCTCGTGGCCCTGCATACGCTGGAATCGCACCCAGATGTCCGCCTGGATGTATTCCATGATGTGGCCGATGTGGAACGGGCCGTTCGCGTAGGGCAGGGCGGTGGTGACGAACAGCCGGCGGGGCATGCTGACTTTCAAAAGCCGTCATTCTATCGCCTCGCGCCTCGCGTCGGGCGCGCGGCGGGTCAGGGCTCAGACCAGAGCGATCACCGTCGCGATGACGACCGCCGCCCCGACGGTGGCGGCCATGATCACGTTTTCGCGCTGTCCCCAAGGCCGCTCTCCGGGGCGCAGGGCCCGGTCGCGCGAGATCGACGTCGCGGAAATGGATTTGGTCGAAACGAACTCGGTTGTCCCGTCCGCGCCGATCTGACGCATGAGGCGCTGGGTCGCTTCCTGCGAATCGAACGCGCGCGAGATGCCCTTGGTCGGCGAGGGTGCCGGCGCGTCCTCTTCGCCCGAGTTTCCTCCCGGGCTCTGCGCAATCGGGGCTGTCGCGGCCTGCGGCGCCACGGGAATCGGCGGCCGGGTTGTCAAGAGGGCGGGGCCCGTGCCCTGCTGTCCCGTTTCCATCTGCAGCCTGCACTCGCGCAGGTCGTTCGCAAAATCGGCAGCGCTCTGGTAGCGCGCTTCCGGTGCCTTGGCGAGCACCTTGGCGATGATGTAGTCGAGCATCACCGGCACTTGCGGATTGGCCGAGCTGGGCGGCGCCGGATCGTGGTTGGTGATCTGATACATCAAGGCGCTCAAGCCTTCTCCGTTGAACGGGGTGGACCCGGTCAGGCACTCGTAGAGGATCACCCCGAGCGAAAAGATGTCCGAGCGATGATCGGCGCGCTTTCCCACGACCTGTTCGGGCGAAATGTACTTGGGCGAGCCCATGATCACGCCGGTCTGTGTGCGGGTCTCGCTCGAGCGCATCCGGGCGATGCCGAAGTCGGCGATTTTCGCTCGCCCTTCCGGGGTGATCATGATGTTGGCGGGCTTGATGTCCCGATGGACGACCTGGTGCTGGTGGGCGTAGGCAAGGCCCTCTCCGACCTGGGCGGCGACGTCGACCGCCTGCACGACCGGCAGCGATTGTCCCTGCGCGAGGAGCTCGCGCAGCTCGTGGCCCTCGATGTACTCCATGGCCATGTACACCAGGTGCCCGCTTTTTCCGATGTCGTAGATGATGATGATGTTGGGATGGTTCAGGCTGCCCGCCGCCTTGGCCTCGGTGTAGAAGCGCGCCTCGTACTCCGCCATGCCCTCGTGCCCGGCCTCCTCCGTATTGATGGTCTTGATCGCCAGGATGCGGTTGAGCATGGGATCGTTCGCGCGGTACACCACACCCATAGCGCCTTTGCCCAGCTCGGCGACGATCTCGTAGCGGCCCAGCAGCCAGGGTTCAGTCATCGTCCGGCTATTTCTTTGGTTTCACGCTGCGGAATGCAGGACCCCAGATCGGGTGTCCGGTCTCGTCGTCCCGGAGGTCGAACGAGGAATCGACCTCCAGCGCCATCCGGAATTCGTCGCGGCACTGCTGAATCCGGCCGGAAGCGCAATGGATGAAAGCGAGGTATTTATGAGCCTTCATCCGGTTGGACGCGCCGCCCAGCCCCGAGTCGAGGCTCAGCTGCAGCAGCCTCGCGGCGTAAGCGAGCTCGCCGTCCTCGTAGGCCCTTATTCCGAATTCGAGTTCCGGTTCGCCCTTGCTCGAGAACGTCCCGCATCCGGATATCACCAGGCAAACGAGCAACGACGCGAGAGCGCGATAAGCGGCCATGGCCCTTTCAGCGGCGGAATCGGTGCGTGATGCTGAGCTCCGTGCCCGGCTTCAATTCGACTGTCTGGATGTGGACCGGAAACGACCCGTTCCTCAACTCTACCCGATGTTTGCCCGGCCTGAGGGGGATAGCTCGCAACGGAGGACTGACTCCCTGTCTCGTCCCGTCCACGAAAACCTCCGCCCAGGGCAGGGCGACGATATTGAGCGTGGCATCGCGGGGAGCAGGGACTGCTGCGACAACCTCCGCTTCGCTCGGCCCCGGCGCCGACGCTATTTCCTTGTCCTTGAGCCCTGCGCCGGTCTCGTTCACTCTCGCCGTTTGCAGCGGCGCACCGGGGGTCGCGACTGCGTCCCGCCCCCTGCGTGGTGCAGTCGGCTCCGCGGCTTGCGGCGGCGCTTCCGGCTCTTCCACCTGCGCAGGCGCGGATTCCGGCGCCTCGACCTTGGTCGGCCCGCCCCTGGGCGCTGCCGACGGTGGCGCCACTGATACCACCATTTTCGCCTCGCCGTCTGAGTTTCGGTGGCTGCGCGCGATGACCCCTGTTCCGACGATCAGCGTGAACGCGAGCGGCGCAGCGACGAGCAACTTGCCGTTGACCGCCAGCGTATCCGGCCAGGTCCTGGGGCGTAGCTTCAGGAATTTCGGGATGTGCAGGCTCGGAAGACGTAACGTCGGTTTCGGCGCAGGCGCGGGGACTGTTCGCCGCAGATTGCTCGGCGCCGAGCTGATCGCGTAGACCTCGTGCTCGCGCACGTGCTTGTCGGTCTTGGCTCCTTCGTAGTGAAACAATTTCGCGTAGTCCTCGGAGAGGCGCGCCATCACGTCGTAATACGAGCGCGAAACGAGGATCTGGCCCGGCTCGGCGAAGCTCATGACGCGCTGCGCTACGTTGATCCCATCGCCGATGATGTTGGGCTGGCCGTTGATGTCCTTTACGAGTCTCACCGGTCCGAGGTTGACGCCGACGCGGATCTGCAGTTGCGGGCCGCTGGTGACGTCTTGGCCGGCAACGGCATCGCGCAGGCTCATTCCCGCGAACAGGGTATCTTCGGGGTCCCCGAGAAAACTCACGGCCGCGCCGTCCCCGGTGTCGAGGATGATGCGATCGTCGGTGGCGACGCCGGCGATCGCCTCTGTCAGGACGGCGTTGAAGCGTTCTTTCAGCGCTATTTGCTCGGCGACCGAGCGCTGCGAGTACTCGACGATGTCGAGAAAGAGCACGCTGCAGATGAATGTTCGATTGGTATGCTCCGCCATCTTTGTCCACCGCAGTCTGCCTGCCGGGCTCCCCCGCACGTGTGCGGCCCGTGTTCCCTTGGGGCCTCATTCTACCGCGGCAGGGCGTGGCAGGCACCGCAAAGTTGCTAGAATATCAACCCATTGCCAGAGCCGGTAGCATCCCGCGCGACGGAAATCGCGTGAACCATCATGTCAGTCACCCAGGAACAAGTTCACGCTGCGCTCAAGGAAGTCATTGACCCGAATACGGGCAAGGATTTCGTTGCGACCAAGTCGGCGAGAAACATCAAACTGGAAGGCGGCAGCGTCTCGCTCGAAATCGAGCTCGGCTATCCCGCCAAGACCCAGCTCGATCCGATCCGCAAACTCATCGCAGGCAAGCTCCGCGGCGTCCCAGGCGTGAGCGCCGTGAACGTCAGTGTCACGAGCAAGATCATTTCCCACACGGTGCAGCGCGGGGTCAAGCTGATTCCCGGGGTGAAGAACATCGTCGCGGTCGCCTCCGGCAAGGGCGGGGTGGGAAAATCGACGACAGCCGTGAACCTGGCTCTCGCGCTCGCGGCGGAAGGAGCGAGCGTCGGGGTGCTCGATGCCGATATCTACGGACCCTCGCAGCCGATGATGCTCGGCATCGCCGGTCGGCCCGAGTCCAGAGACGGCAAGACGCTCGAGCCTATGATGGGCCACGGCATCCAGGCGATCTCGATCGGCTTTCTCATCGACATCGATACCCCGATGGTCTGGCGCGGGCCGATGGTGACCCAGGCCCTCGAACAGCTCCTCAAGGACACCCGCTGGAAGGACGTCGATTACCTCATCGTCGACATGCCGCCCGGAACCGGAGACATCCAGCTCACCCTCGCCCAGAAAGTCCCGGTCACCGGAGCGGTGATTGTCACCACGCCTCAGGACATCGCGCTCATCGACGCCCGCAAGGGACTCAAGATGTTCGAGAAAGTCGGTATTCCCATCCTCGGGATCGTGGAGAACATGAGTACCCACATCTGCTCCCAATGCGGCCACGAGGAGCATATCTTCGGGCAAGGCGGGGCCGAGCGCATGTGCAAGGAATACGGCGTCGAGCTGCTCGGGGCGCTGCCGCTCGACATCGCAATCCGCGAGCAGGCGGATTCGGGCAAGCCGACCGTGATAGCTGACCCGGAAAGCCGGGTGGCGGAGATCTACGGGGCGATCGGGCGCAGGCTTGCGGTCAAGATCGCCGAGTCCGCCAGGGACATGACCTCGAAGTTTCCGAACATCGTCGTGTCCAAGGATACCTGAGGGCTCATCGCCGATGAGCATCAAGTCGGACAAGTGGATCCGCCGGATGGCGGCCGAGCGCCGCATGATCGAGCCGTTCGAGCCGGGGCAGGTGAAAGAGGTCAAGGGGCAGCGTATCGTTTCCTACGGCACCTCGAGCTACGGTTACGACGTCCGTTGTTCGAATGAATTCAAGCTGTTCACCAATCTCAACTCGACCATCGTCGATCCCAAGAATTTCGACGACAAGTCCTTCGTGGACGTCAAAGGCGACTCCTGCATCATCCCGCCCAACTCCTTCGCCCTGGCGCGAACGGTCGAGTACTTCCGCATCCCCCGGAACG
>Ga0209239_1000371_pt1 | contig 25535 bp, 21 predicted proteins | sample GraSoi013_2_20cm_FD_185824 | JGI IMG/M metagenome (GOLD analysis project Ga0209239, IMG submission 185824) | Grasslands soil microbial communities from the Angelo Coastal Reserve, California, USA - Sample 10_02_2013_2_20cm (SPAdes) (version 2) | ecosystem: Environmental > Terrestrial > Soil >...
CGCGGAACAACTGCGGCAACGTTTTCAAGTCCCTGTACACCTGTGGGACGAGCGTCTGACTTCAGCTCAAGCCAACCGTGTGCTCAGAGATTCAGAAATGTCTATCAAGCGAAGAGGAGAGGTGGTAGACCGCCTGGCCGCGGTTCTAATCTTGCAGTCATGGATGGATCACCGCGAAATGAAACACCAGGATGATTAGTCGATGCTCGCCAAGCCAGGTGGATAAGAACGTGACTTCCGGTCAAGAACCAGTGGGTGACGCCCGCTCGCCCCGCTTCATCTAAACTACTTAGCTTGCGCACTTTTTTCACACTGCTATTGCTTGCGGCTCTTGCCATCGGCGGATGGCTGGGGTGGGCGCTGTGGATACCGGTTCGACCGGAGGGGCAGAAATTTGTGCTACTGCGACCAGGATACTCAACCTGGCGAATCGCAACTGAACTGAAGTCGGCAGAGGTGATCCACAGTGCGAACGCATTTGTTGTTTGGCATTATTTTCACCATAAACATTCCCTGAAGGCTGGCGAGTATTTATTCGATCGTTCCGCGACTGCGATCAATGTCCACGATCGTGTGGCCCGCGGCGACATTTATGTGCATACGTTGGTCATTCCCGAGGGATATACCATCTTTGACATCGCGCAGGCAGTCCAAGATGCCGGCCTCGGATCGAAGCAGGAGTTCCTTCAACTCGCTACGGCTGACACCGCGCTGATTTCCGACCTGGCGCCAAATGCCAAGTCTCTGGAAGGATATTTGTTTCCGGCCACCTACGAGTTCACGCGCACACAGAGCATCCACGACATGTTGGCGGCGATGGTGAAACAATTTCGCGAGGTCGCAGCTTCGGTCGGCTTGAACACCAATGTGCACGAGACAATAACCCTCGCCTCGATTATCGAGAAAGAGACAGCGGTATCCGAGGAACGTCCGCTTGTGGCCAGCGTCTATTACAACCGGTTGGACCGGAACATCGCGCTACAAGCCGATCCCAGCGTGATTTACGCGGAACTGCTTGCCGGAACTTATGGGGGAGCATTACATCACGAAGACCTGCAAATCAAATCTGCTTATAACACCTATCGTTATCCGGGACTTCCGCCCGGGCCAATCGGAAATCCGGGGAAGACATCGGTGCTAGCGGCAATGCATCCGGCGTCAACCGACTATTACTATTTCGTGAGCGATGGCAATGGCCATCACCGATTTGCCAATAGTCTGGAAGAGCACAACCGGAATGTATCCAAGTTGCGGCAGGTGATGAGTAAAAGATAAGCCTGGGACCTGAGGAAGCCGTCTGGAGCAGGCTGTATACTATTTTTTTAGATCTGGCTCATACTTTTCGTGACCTTCTTCTCACGTTTCCGCATTCTCGTCGTTTTGCTGACCATTCTGCCGCTCAGTGGTTGTTTGTTCCGATCACACAAAGTCGAACGACAATACAGCACGGCTCCCCTGAAAACAGCGACCCAGGCCCAACTCCTCGAATACATAAACACGCAGGCGAGCAAGACTCATTCCCTGCAAGCCACAGTGGATATCGATACCTCAGTCGGGGGATCCAAGAAGGGGAAAATCACGGACTATCAGCAGATCCGTGGATATGTGCTAATACGTAAGCCAGCAATGTTGCGAATGATTGGTCTCATGCCAATTGTTCGCAACCGGGCCTTCGACATGGTCAGTGATGGGCACATCTTCAAACTTTGGATCCCGCCCAAGAACCGATTCATAATTGGTCGCAACGATATTGAGACCCGGAATCCAAAGCAGGCGCTGGAAAACCTGCGCCCTCAACATATTTACGATGCTCTGCTGCTGCGCGAAGTCGATCCGCAGGGTGAGATCGCGGTCATGGAAAGCGGTTATGAAACCGTCACTGACGCCAAACGGCACAAGCTCCAACAACCAGACTATGAGATTGAAATTATTCGAAAAGGGGGAAGCGGCTGGTTCCTTTCCCGCAAAATCGTCTTCAGCCGGACCGATTTGCTGCCGCACCGCCAACTGATCTACGACGAGAATGGAAATGTTGCTACAGACACTCGGTATGAAGGCTATAAAGATTACGGCGGAATAAACTTTCCGACACAAATCCAAATCGATCGTCCGCAAGAGGAGTACAACATCACGCTTACCATCGTGAAGTTGCAGATTAACGAACCTCTCACCGATGACAAGTTCGCTTTGGAACAGCCCCCGGGAGCCGAAGTAGTGCACCTCGACCAGCCGCAAGCTACTCCGACGAAGGGAGGGGATAACCGGTAGCGAGTGCATTCACCGCTCATCATGATGAACCGAATGATCGTCGCGAACCTGGTACACCGGCCCATACGGTCACTGATCAGTATTGTTGCCATTGCGCTGGAGGTAACGCTGATCCTGCTCATCGTCGGGCTTTCGATGGGCATCTTGAATGACGCCAAACAGCGACAGATTGGAATCGGCGCCGACGTAATGGTCCAGCCGCCCGGCTCTTCCTATATGGCGGGTGTGACCGGGGCGCCGATCTCAATCAAGGTAGGAGATATTCTGGCGAAACTTCCTCACGTAGCGGCAGTGGCCCCGGTAATCTGGCAGCTTTCGACCGCAGGCGCGGTGGAAGTCATCTACGGCATCGATCTGAAATCGTTTGAACGATTGTCAGGCCCGTTCCACTATCTGAGCGGTGGGCCTTTTCAGGGACCGAATGATGTGTTGGTGGATGATTTCTTCGCCCAGTCCCAGCACGTGAAAGTGGGCGACACGCTCGAAATCCTGAACCATAATTTTCGCGTGGCGGGCATCGTGGAGCACGGCAAGGGAGCTCGCAAGTTTGTGCCCATGGCGACAATGCAAGACCTTATCGGCGCGCAGGGCAAGGCCTCCGTCTTCTATCTAAAGCTCGACGATCCCAACAACGCCGATGCCGTCGTCAAAGAAGTGAAAAGCGTCCCTGGCATGGAGCGTTATTCGGTTCGCTCGATGAAAGAGTATCTCTCCATGATGACGCCCAGCAACCTGCCCGGATTTTCCAGCTTCATCAATGTGGTGATTGGCGTGTCCGTGATTATCGGCTTCATTGTCATCTTCCAGGCCATGTACACGGCGGTGATGGAGCGCACGCGGGAGATCGGTATTTTGAAGTCCATGGGCGCATCCAAGTTTTACATCGTGAACGTGATCCTGCGAGAGACGGCGCTGCTGGCAGTCACGGGAATTGTGGTCGGAATTATTTTCAGCTTAGCAGCGCGAGGAGCGATCGTTAATCGGTTGCCGCTGCTGCGAGTAGTCGTCAGCGGCGAGTGGATCCTGAATGCGACGATAATTGCTCTTGTGGGAGCGCTCATGGGTGCGCTTTATCCCGCCTACAAAGCGGCGCAGAAAGATCCGATCGAGGCGCTGGCGTACGAGTAGGAACTACATTAAGTTGAGGGTGATGATCGCGCATTGGCGCCTTGACGACAGCCGGCGGGACGCCGGCGCTACTGGCATCAATCGTTGACAATCACCGCTATCCTACGGTATCTTTAGCCTTTAGCAGTCCTGCGGTTGCCCGCCTGATCCCTTGCGCTTTCGACGCGAGGGGGCACTCAGCGGTCTTCTTTGCTTTTTTAATTTTCTGGGAGACTCGTAATGTCAACCTATTTCCCCAAAGCGGGGGAAATTGCGCGCAAGTGGTACGTCGTGGATGCTTCGGGACAGACTTTGGGCCGATTGGCCTCGCAAGTCGCCCACATTCTGATGGGGAAGGAAAACCCCAAGTACACGCCGTTCCTCGATACCGGCGATCATGTGGTGATCATCAACGCCGATAAGGTGAAGGTCACGGGCATGAAAGCAGAGCAGAAGTCCTATCAGCATTACACCGGGTATCCGGGTGGGCTGCGTTCGGAGGATTTCCGTGAGCGCTTCGCGCGTAAACCGGAGATGGTGGTAGAGGACGCGATCAAGCGTATGCTTCCCAAGAGCAAACTGGGGCGGCAAATGATCAGCAAGCTGAAAATCTATCGTGGCGACAAGCATCCGCATGAGGCTCAAAAGCCGGAGACACGGAAGCTGGCGGTGCGAGCGTAGGGTTCCTGACGGAAGTCAGGATTGAATTAAGAATTCTTGGAAAGGTTTGAAGCACCGGGTTAGCTGAAGGCTGACTGCTGAGTGCTGAATGCTATCAATGGCAGAGCTTGTGCAATATTACGGTACGGGACGTCGCAAGTCGGCGATCGCGCGCGTCTATCTGCGTCCGGGCAGCGGCGAATTTAAGGTTAACGGGCGTCCGTTTGAACAATATTTCGTAACGCCGGCGCAACGTTCCGCAGCCAAACAGCCGTTGCTGTCGACCGACACGGCTGCTGGGTTCAACGTCATCGCCAGGGTTTCCGGCGGTGGAGTGAACGGTCAAGCCGACGCGGTGAAGCTTGGCATCGCTCGCGCGCTCATGCTGTTCGATGCCGAACTGCGTAAGAAACTCAAGGCCGAAGGATTGGTTAGTCGGGACTCGCGCTCCAAAGAACGCAAGAAGTATGGGCAAAAAGGCGCGAGAAAACGGTTCCAGTACAGCAAGAGATAAGGGTGTCTAGTGTCCAGTTTCTAGTTTCTAGAACCAGAAACCAGAAACTGGAAACAAGAAACTGGTGTTAAATTCTTCCCGTACTGCTCGTGCGGGGACGGGAATGGCAATCTGGAGCAGCCGCAAGGCATGCGAAAGATGCAGACCAAATGAGGAGGTTGATTGGCTAACATCACCATGAAGGAGTTGCTCGAAGCGGGCGTCCACTTCGGGCATCAGACCAAGCGCTGGAATCCCAAGATGAAGGAATACATCTTCGGAGAGCGCAACGGGATTTACATCATTGACCTGCAGAAGACGCTGAAGATGTTTAAAGAGGCGTCGAAATTCATCCAAGAACTGGCAGCGGAAGGCAAGATTGTGTTGTTCGTGGGCACCAAGCGACAGGCCCAGGACGCAATCGCCGAAGAAGCACAGCGCTGTGGTGGTTTTTACGTGAACCAGCGCTGGTTGGGCGGATTGCTCACCAATTGGGTGACAGTTCAGAAGTCGGTGAAGCGGCTAAAGGAACTCGACGAGATGGCCACGGATGGCCGTTACGAGTTGCTGCCTAAGAAAGAAGTAATCAAACTGGAGCGCGAGCGCAAGCATCTGCAGGCCAACTTGGCCGGCATCAAGGATATGAATCGCTTGCCCGACACGGTTTTTGTGATCGATTCCAACAAAGAGCAGATCGCGGTGCGCGAGGCGCGCAAGCTTGGAATTCCGGTGGTCGCCGTGGTGGACACGAATTGCGATCCCAGCGAAGTGGACTATGTGATTCCAGGAAACGATGATGCTTTACGTGCGATCCGGCTGTTTGCATCGAAGATTGCGGATTCGGTCGTGGAAGGCGCCCAGGCTATGAACGACAAGCAGACGGCGGAATTGGCTGCGGGCGTGGCTCGGCAGGCGGAACTGGCCGCGAGCGAGGCCCCAGCTGAGGGATCGCCGGACATCGCAGGTGGAGATTCTTCAACAGAAGACATCAGCATGGAAGATGTGCTCGGCGCTGGAACGCGCAGGAAGGCTGCCGCGGCCAAAGAAGAAGCGGGTGAGGACGTCCCGCAGGTTGAAACCCAGGCATACTAAGTTCAAATCAACTCGAATCGGGCTTGAGGCCCTTGAAGGGAAGAAAGACCCGCGCGGGTCGTCTGGCGCGGGTCAAAGTTTGTAAGGAAGGTTTTTGAGAGGAAGACTTTTAGCAATGGGCACATCTACAGTGAATATTTCCGCAAATCAAGTGAAAGAACTCCGGGAAAAGACCGGAGCGCCAATGATGGACTGCAAACAGGCGCTGACTGAAGCCAAAGGTGATCTGGAACAGGCAGTGATCCTGCTCCGCAAGCGTGGCGTATCGGTCGCGGCCAAGAAGGCAACCCGTGTGACCAGCGAAGGATCGGTCGCCAGCTACATTCATGCTGGAGGCAAAATCGGAGTGCTGCTCGAAGTGAACTGCGAGAGCGACTTTGTCGCGCGCACCGACGATTTCAAGGAAATGGTGCACGATATCGCCATGCACATTGCAGCCAGCGATCCGAAGTTTATCCGTAAAGAAGACGTCACTCCTGAGGCCTACGAGCGGGAAAAAGACATTTATCGCGCTCAGGCTGCCGCCACTGGCAAGCCTCCGCAGGTGGTAGAAAAGATCGTGGAAGGCAAGATGAGCAAGTTCTATGAAGAGGTCTGCCTCTACGACCAGCCCTTCATCAAGGATCAGACCATCAGCATCGGACAGCTCATTGCAACCAAGATTGGCAAGCTGGGCGAGAACATTGCGGTGCGCCGGTTCGCCCGCTTCAAGGTGGGTGATGCAGGCGCTACGGTTGCCTTCAGCAGTAACAAAGGCGATGAGCCGGGAGAATCCGCGCCAGTCGGCAAGTGAGATTTAGAACTCGGAGATCTGATGTCCGCACCCGTATTCAAGCGCATCCTGCTCAAGCTCTCCGGTGAGGCCCTGGCAGCTAACCAGGGTTTCGGTGTGGATCCGCTGCGGATTCACGAAATCGCCGCAGAGCTGGCCGATGTCCATTCGCTGGGAGTGCAGATCGCGATTGTGGTTGGTGGCGGGAACTTCTTTCGCGGGGTTACTGAGCAGGCCCGGGAGATGGATCGTGTTTCGGCGGATCACATGGGCATGTTGGCCACGGTCATCAATTCCCTGGCCTTGCAGGACGCACTAGAAAAGCAAGGCGTCTACACTCGTGTGCAATCGGCGATTGAGATGAATCAAGTGGCCGAGCCGTTCATCCGACGCCGAGCAATCAGGCACCTGGAGAAGGACCGGATAGTGATCTTCGCCGGCGGCACGGGGAATCCGTACTTCTCGACCGACACCGCCGCATCGCTGCGGGCTATGGAGATCAAAGCTGACGCGATCCTGAAAGCCACGAAGGTGGACGGCATTTACGACGCTGATCCCATGCTGGTAAAAGACGCCAAGAAATTTGCAGTGATCAGCTACATGGAAGTGCTGAAGCAAGGCCTGAAAGTAATGGACTCCACCGCCATCTCGCTGTGTAAAGACAATAATCTGCCGATTATTATTTTCAATCTCAACCAGCGCGGAAACATTCGCAAGGTGGTCATCGGAGAGAAGATCGGGTCGCTGGTGAGTGCTTGAACTCCCGCGCCGAGTTTATAATTCAAAGCTTTGATTCCTTCATTTTGCGGAGCTGAATATGGCTCAAGCCACAATGGCCGCGATACCTGGGCTTCGAGAAACTTATTCCCAACTCAAGGCGCGCATGGACAAGGCGGTAGAGGATTTCCGCAAGGCCATGGCCGCCACCCGGACCGGACGCGCATCGGTGCATATGCTGGATTCTGTCACCCTGGACTATTACGGCTCGCAGATGCCTCTGAATCAGATCGCCCAGGTGCATGCGCCCGAGGCACAGCTGATCACAGTCCAACCTTTTGATCCCACTTCGCTGGGCGCCATTGAAAAAGCTATCCGCACCGGCGATCTGGGATTAAATCCCATGAACGATGGCAAGATCATCCGCGTCCCAGTGCCGGCCCTCACCGAAGAGCGCCGCAAGGACATGGTGAAACACCTGCATAAGGTGCTGGAAGAGCACCGTACAGCAGTCCGTAACATTCGCCGCGACGGCAATGACGCCATCAAGAAGGCGATGAAGGACAAAAAGATTACCGAAGACGAAGAGAAGCGCGGTTTGGATGAAATCCAGAGACTCACCGATGACGAGATCAAGAAGATGGAAGAATTGAGTAAGGGAAAAGAGAAAGAAGTGATGGAAATAAAGTAGGCAGCCAGCAGTCCTGAGGACGCCGCGTGTTAGAACGCGGCTTTTATTTTTTGGTTGACCTTATAATTGCAGGGACCATGAAGAATGTTGTCTATGCAGCCTGTCCGCACGATTGCCCTGATGCTTGTGGTGTGCTGATTACCGTCGAGAACGGGCGTGCGACCAGAATTCAAGGCGATCCTTCCCATCCGGTAACGCGCGGCTTTCTCTGCGCCAAAGTAGCCAAGTATCTCGACCGAGTGTATTCGCCCCAGCGAGTGCTGTATCCAATGCGGCGGGTTGCGCCAAAGGGAGCAACTGCCCAGGGGCAGCACACCAACGGTCCGCAGACAACCGACTTCGAACGCATTACATGGGATCAGGCTCTCAAGGAGATCACTGACCGTTTCAAGGGCATCGCCGCCGAGTTCGGCAGCGAGGCAATTCTGCCGTATTCCTATGGTGGCACTTTGGGAGTGCTGAACGCTGCCTCTATGGACCGTCGCTTCTTTCACCGGTTAGGAGCTTCGCAACTGGCGCGAAACATCTGTTCGGCGGCGGGTGAAGCGGGACTCAAATCGGTGATCGGAGCAAAGCTGGGCACTGAGCCTGAACAATTTCGCCATTCGCGCTACACCATTGCCTGGGCTTCGAATATTCATGGCAATAATGTGCATCTGTGGCCCTTCATTCAGGAAGCCCGCCGGGCCGGTGCGAAGCTGGTAGTGATCGACCCTTACCGTACCCGGACAGCAGCTTGCGCGGATTGGTATCTACCCATCAATCCCGGAACAGATGCAGCGCTCGCGTTGGGGATGATGCACGTCATCATCAATGAGAAGCTTCACGATGCCGGCTACGTTGAACAATACACGCTAGGCTTCGAAGAGCTCCGGCAAAAGGTGCAGGAGTATCCGCCAGAGCGCGTGGCGAAATTCACGGGGATCTCGGTATCCGACATCGTTAAACTGGCTCGCGAATACGCTACCGAACGGCCAGCGGTCATCCGGCTGAATTATGGAGTGCAGCGCTCTGAAGGTGGCGGCATGGCAACTAGGGCCATCGCCATGCTTCCGTGCATCACAGGTTCGTGGAAAGAAGTGGGTGGAGGCTTGCAGCTCTCCACCAGCGGCGCCTATGGCCTCAATCGCGAGGCGCTGGAACGTCCGGACCTGATGGTTCAATCGCTGGGGCGGCCGGCACGCACTGTGAACATGGTGGAATTGGGTAAGGCGCTGAATATGCTCCAGAATCCCCCTATCCAGGCGTTATTCGTTTACAACTCCAATCCGGCTGCGGTTTGTCCTAACCACAACGAGGTGGTCCGCGGACTGCGTCGCCCGGATCTTTTCACGGTTGTCCACGAGCAATTTTTCACCGATACAACCGATTATGCGGACATTGTTCTGCCGGCAACTACATTCTTTGAGCATAAAGAGTTGCAGACAGCGTACGGTCATTACTATCTGCAGGTCTCCCATCAGGCAATCGAGCCACCGGGTGAGTGTCGTTCCAACGTGGAGCTCTTCCGCGCGTTGGCTGAGCACATGGGATTTGAAGATGAGTGCTTCGAGGAATCGGTGGACCAGATGATGGATGCCGCTCTGACGTCAGAGAATCCATGGCTAAAGAACATCAACCGGGAGCAACTGGAGCGAGAAGGACATGTGAGACTTTGTTTTGAAGAAGCGAAGGCGGATTCCGATTCTGCATTGTCCAGCTTCTTTCTACCATTTGCGAAAGGCAACTTTCCTACGCCGAGCGGGAAGGCGGAGCTTTACAGCGAATCGCTCAAAGCTCAGGACCTGGATCCCGTCGTGGGGTACACGCCTCCCAGCGAATCGCGAAACGGCGCGAAATCCGGATCATTCCCGCTGGAGCTGCTGGCGCGCAAAGCAGACAATTTCCTCAATTCCACTTTCTCGAACTTGCCTGTAACACAACAAATGGAGGAAGTCGGCCTGCTGGAAATGAATGGCAGGGATGCGCGAGCGCGAGGAATTGCAGACGGAGACCGGGTGCGAGTGTTCAATCGGCGGGGAGATATTCTGCTCACGGCTCGAGTAGACGGTGCGGTGCAGCCCGGCGTGGTCTCCGCCAAACTTTTTTGGGCCAAACTCAGTGCAGACGGAAAGAACATTAACGTTCTTACTTCCGAAAAACTTACCGACCTAGGCAACTCCGCCACGTTTTATTCCGTCTTGGTTGAAGTAGAGCTTGCAAAACCGACTTCCTGAGGGCAACTAAGAGGTCAGTTTTGGACGGTCTCTGCGGCACTACCGTATAATTGCGCTTTTCCATCATCCCAGAATTTGAGGTAGTCGCGATTCTTCGTTTTCATCAGGACAGCCCTGTCGCAACGAAGAGCGGGTGCGGCCCCGTGTGGCCTAACCCGGCTTCTGGGTCGACCCCATCCCATTTAATTACAAAGTTTTACAGAGTTGGCAGAAGATTTCTGGTGGGCTGGCTGGTCTGCCTTCTGGGGTTTTGTTCGCTGGGCAGGGGGCAGCAAGACATAATCACGCAAATTGACGTTCATGGCAATCGCCGTATTCCGGCCGAGACAGTTCGCGCCCGGGTCTTCACTCGTCCTGGCGACGTGTACGACCCGGCGGCGATGGAGCGGGACTTCAATTCTCTTTGGAATACCGGATATTTCGAAGACATCAGGTTTGAACGGGAGCAGACCCCCAAGGGTTGGCGCATCCACATTTATGTAAAGGAACGTCCTACCATTCGCGAGATCAGCTACACCGGCCTCAGTTCAGTTTCTACGAGCGATGTGCTGGATCGTTTCAAGGAAAGGAAGGTGGGTCTGACTCCAGAGAGCCAGTACGATCCAACCAAAGTAAAGAAGGCCGAGGTCACTCTAAAAGAATTGCTTTCCGAGCATGGACGGCAGTTTGCGACGGTCCGCACGGAGGTTCGACCCATTCCCCCGGCCGCGGTGAGCTTGACCTTTGTAGTCAAAGAGGGGCCAAAGGTGAAAGTGGGGAAAATCCGTTTCGAAGGCAATAAGCACGTCAAGAGCCGCACCTTGCGCGCAGCGATGAAGAACTTGCGACCGATCGGAATTCCGCATTCAATTTTCCTGGAAAGTCTGTTCGCGAAGACATATGACGCCACCAAGCTCGAGGAGGACACCGAGCGAGTTCGTGCCGAGTTTCAAAATCGCGGTTATTTCAAGGTGGTGGTACAGGAACCCAAGACCGTGATCCGCGATTCCGGGCATAAAGGCTTCCATATTCCTCTGGTCATGAAGGGTGCCGGCAAGGCAGTGGACATAACCATCCCAATCGAGGAAGGCGAACGTTATCGCCTGGGCGGGATCACCTTCAAGAACAACAAGGCAGTGCCCAATGTGAAGGCGTTGCGCGGGCTATTCCCTCTCAAGGACGGCGAAATTTTGAATCGAGAGAAAATCGGCAAAGGCCTGGAAAACTTGCGCAAGGCCTATGGTCAACTCGGATACATCAACTTCACTTCCATCCCGAACACTACCTTTGACGAGGATAAAAAGCTGGTTTTCCTCGACATCGACGTGGACGAAGGCAAGCAGTTCAACGTTCGGCGAATTGAATTCGCAGGTAATACGACTACGCGGGACAAGGTGATTCGGCGCGAGATTGCCTTGGAGGAAGGCCAGGTTTATGACCAACATCTCTGGGAAGTCAGCTTGCTTCGCTTGAACCAGTTAGGTTATTTCGAGCAGTTAAAACCTGAAGATCCCAACGTCACTGAACGCCATCTGAACGAAAAAGATGCAACGGTTGACCTGACCCTCAAGCTGAAGGAGAAGGGCAAAAATCAGATCGGATTGACGGGTGGCGTGAGCGGTTTGTCAGGATCTTTCATCGGACTAAGCTACAGCACTAATAACTTTCTGGGACTTGGCGAGACCCTCACCGTGCAGGCGAACATCGGCAACCGCCAGCGGGACCTCATGTTCGGCTTCACCGAACCCTACTTGCGCGATCGCCCTCTGCAGCTGGGTTTTACGGTTTACACGCGAAAATATAATTTCGACCAAGCCCAGCAGGCGGAGATTTTCAGTGGACAAAGACTGAATTTGCCTTCGCCGCTGCTGCAGAATCTGCAGAATTACACCCAGGCAAGCACAGGGTTTTCTCTTTCCCTAAGCTACCCGCTGCATCGCTCGTTCAAGCGGGTCGGTCTCACCTACGCGTTCGACCGTTCGTCCGTAATCGCGGTCAGCGAAGCTTCCAAGACTTTGTTTACGAACCTGGCCTTTCGGGGGATCTCCGGTCCAAATTCTCTCTCCGGCATCATCACCAGCAAGCTTCTTCCCAGCTTCTCATTTAATACAGTGGACAGCCCGTATTTCCCAAAGACCGGAACCAGTTTGTATATGGGAGGTGAAATCGCCGGACTGGGAGGGACGGTGCGGTCGGTGCGTCCGATCATACAGTACAAGCACTTCATCCCACTGCAGAACCGCCGAAACACCATCGGGTTTAATCTTCAGGCCTCTTTTCTCACCGGCTATGGCGGGCTGGTGGCGCCTCCGTTCGAGCGTTTCTATATGGGGGGCGATAATGACTTGCGCGGCTTCGACATCCGCTCCATCTCACCGGTGGCATTCCTGCCGGACAAGGGCGTGATCGCTTTGCGCAATCCCGATGGCTCCATAGTTCCCAAGGATCCAAGTAATCCTCTACGCGGAGCCTATACGATTCCGCTGCCGCTGCAACGGATCGTTTTTCCCGGTGGTGATATGAGTGTGGTCACCAACCTGGAATACCGAATCACGATCGCGGGTCCGGTCGCGCTCGCTCCGTTTGTAGATCTGGGCATCAATCCCATACTCAGGAATTCACAATTGCGCATCAACCCGGGTCAACTCCGCGACATCAACAACACGGCGTTTGGATGTCCCGCCCTGGATGTTGCCTTGAACTGTCTGGGTGGGCAGTTCGCAACTTTTTCCGAGTTCCTGAAGCCAGTCAGTACCACAAACTGGATTCCACGGATGTCTACGGGATTGGAATTTCAAGTCTTCATGCCAGTGATCAATGCTCCATTCCGGCTTTATTGGGCATACAATCCGCTGCGGCTGGATACCATCACCTCGGCCGCTGTACCTATTACCCGAGACATGTTCCCGCCTGGGGCAGCGGGTGACTTTACTTTCCAGAATGCTGCCACGGTATTTTCTCCCAAGTTCCTGTTACGAGAACCGCGCAAGACGTTTCGGTTCTCGGTGGCCACCACGTTCTAGAAGGTGGACCTTGGTAGTGGTGCAGTTTGGTGAAAAGCAAACTGCACCACTACCTGGACCTCATGCAGTTTGACGCTGGGGCAGCACTGTTCCTATAATGGTAATCACTTACCCCCGTGCAATTCGCATGATAGGGTTATCACGCCTTTAATTTTCTGGCGAAGGAAGCTGGCATGTCCGGCGACCTCTCCAAGGAGTCTAGCAACCTCATGACAAGCAGGTTTATGAAATCTCTTATGGTTACCGTCTTCGCCTTCTCCTTGACGGCTTTGGCTCAGACAGGTAGCGCCTCGGCGGCATTGCCCGCTGCTCCTAGCGCTGCGGTGCCCAGCACCACAACTCCTTCGGTTACTGGCGCTGGAGGAACCAAGATGGGGACAATCAACGTTGAGCAGGCGATCTTCGCCAGCAACGAAGGTCAGCGCGACTTCGATGCCTTAAGCAAGAAGCTGGAGCCCAAGCAGAACGAGCTGAAGGGCCTGAACGACGAAGTCGACAATTTGAAGAAGCAGCTGAATACTCAGGGTGAGAAGCTGAACGACCAGGCTCGTGCCACCCTAGTCAAACAAATTGAGCAGAAGCAGAAGTCTCTCGAACGCGCCGTTCAGGACGCGCGTGATGACGCGCAGAATCAACAGAACGAGATCGCGCAACGCATTTTGCAGAAGATGGCGCCATTGCTCGTGAAGTACGCAGCGGATAACGGCTATGGAGTGATCATTGATACCTCGAATCCATGGCCCAATGGGCCAGTTCTGTGGGCCGGGCCGTCGGTGGACATCACCAAGCCGGTAGTGGAAGCCTACAATACGCAGTCCGGTGTGCCTGCCCCGGCCAGACCGGTCGCAGCACCAAAGCCAACCGGCGCGGCGACCAAACCTGTCGTCCCGCCCGGAACCAAGCCTGCAGTTCCCCCGGCAACCAAGCCCCAAGGTTCGCAGCCTCCGAAATAATCACGACACTTGTACCGTCCCGCAGGCCGCGTTTTAACGCGGCCTTTTTCTTTCCGTAATTGGAGACAAAACGGACTCACGCGGTGTCCTTAGAGATAGCTCTTCCAGCTCAGGAGGACACGATGTTTGCTGATTCCTTGTGTGAGTCTCGATGGGGAGATCATTCGCATCGCGGCTGGATAACCCTGGCATCTTTCGCTGTGCAGACGCTCGCTGCCGCCACCATGCTGGTTTTGCCGCTTCTCTACACCGAAGGGATTCCGCGAATGCACTCAGTGGTGGAACCAATCTTGTCGCCACCAAGGGGAGCTGCGTCGTCTGAAATTCGGCGGCTAACGAACCATCCCGGCAACCCTGTCATGCCCGCGCTGATCGTGCCCCGGCGGACTTCGTCCGAGACAAGGTTGATTCGGCCAGAGGATTCCGAGCCGCAGCTTGATGTCAGCCAACTCGGGATTCCAGGCGGCACCAGCGATCGCTGGAACGAGAACGCCATCATCAATTCGATTGCGAATTCAACTTCCAATTTTGCCGTGTCACCAACTCCGACTCGCCAAGCACCACGGGTTTCCCGAATGATGGAAGGCAACCTCATTCAACGTGTGCAGCCGCTCTATCCGCCGCTCGCAAGACAGGCACGAATTCAGGGACAGGTCATACTACGCGCGGTCATACGCCGAGACGGCATGATTGAAAATCTGCAAGTGCTGAGCGGACATCCCATGCTGGTGCAGGCTGCGATTGACGCCGTCAAGCAGTGGCGCTACCGTCCGTACTCCCTCAACGGAGAACCTGTGGAGGTCGAGACGCAGGTCACGTTGAACTTCGTGCTTTCGGGCGGCTAAATGAACAGCACTTTCAGCAGGTCGGAGGCGTATGGGCGTAGCACAGGGGTAACGTGGGTGTCGCAGGACTCCTCGCTATAATCGGCTACAGTGGCTACCGTGGAAATTTTGAAGCGGACTGCAACTCGACCCACATGGGCAGAGATTTCGCTGGCAAATCTGCGCCATAATCTTCACGTAATCGAGCAGCACGTAGGCCCTCACGTTACCGTGTGTGCTGTGGTGAAAGCGGATGCTTATGGACACGGAGCCTTGGAGTGCGCGCAAACCCTTGAGGAAGAGGGAACACGGTGGCTGGGAGTGACATCGCTCGATGAGGCGATTCCTCTGCGCGATGCCGGGATCCGGACGCGCATTTTGTTAATGACCGGATTCTGGCGCGGCGAAGAAGAGGAAATCGTTCGTTTAGGACTCACGCCGACCATCTGGGAAGCTTCACAAATTGAATTGTTGGAGAAGGCTTCCGCCCGGCTTGGCGTTTCCAAACACCCCGTTCACTTGAAGGTGGACACTGGGATGGGACGCTTGGGTGTGACACCGGAAGAGTTGCCCGACATCTGTTCGCCGCTGAAATCCTCGTCCCACTTACTGCTTGAGGGGCTGTCGACTCATCTCGCCTCGTCTGAAGTGCTGGATGCGCCTTCGGTAGACGAACAGTTGAAGCGTTTTGAAAATGTTCAACGATTGTTACGAGACCGTGGCCTGCGGCCTGCACTGCTTCACGCTGCCAACACCGGTGCGGTAATCTCGCGTCCGCAGTCCTGGCACAATATGGTGCGGCCAGGCATCGCCTTGTACGGTTACTATCTGCCCTTTGAGCGGGCAGGCAGAGAAGTCAGCGGCAGCAAGTTGCGCTTGCCTGTGAAGCCGGTCCTGACATGGAAAACACGAATTCTGTCGCTACGCGAAGTTCCCGCCAGACAGGCGCTGGGCTATGGCGGAACATATGTGACCAAGGCCCCTGCCCGCATCGCCGTACTGCCGGTGGGATACGCCGACGGATTGAACCGGGGACTCTTCTCCGGCGGTCGGGTGATCGTACGCGAGCACTACGCCCCGATTGTCGGGCGAATTTCGATGGACCTGACCCTGGTGGATGTCACGGGTCTTCCCGGAATCTCAGTGGGTGACGAAGTAGTGTTACTAGGATCCTGCGATGGACTTACCGTAGACGCACGCGAGCACGCAGCACTGGCCAATACCGTTCCTTATGAGATTCTCTGTGGGATTTCAAAGCGGGTTCCGAGGAAGTACAGCGCCTAGCCTAGCTCCATTCAGCGGCCGGATGTTCAATCTGAATCCTGTCCATGACCATTCAATTGCTTTCACGTCAGTTGTCCCAAGACGTTTTGCTAATATTTTGAGATAACCATGTCCTCACGCTACATGCAGTGGATGTATGACTGGGAAACCGGGCTTACATCCGTAGACAACAATCGAGTGGTGCGTCCGCTGGATTGGGGAGTGAAATGGGCGCGGGACTGGCCCTGCCGCAATGGCTTTCCGCCCGGGCACATGCCCCAGGACTGCGAGCAGTTCCTTCGGGATTTCAGTCGGCGGATTGTAGCCAACAGCGACGAATTCTATTCCTACGCTACGCCCAGTGATTTTCGGCTGGAAAATCGGGAAATTAAGGTTTTCAGCACTCGTGAAGTGCCAGATCCGAAACTGGAAAGAAAAGTTCGTGGAACTTATGCTGAGTTCTTGCGGTTCACTTCCCCTGTGCGCACGCCGTATCCCGAGAACAACCTGGTGAATGCACGGTGGTTTCCGGCACGTGGCAGGCGCGCTGTCGTCCTACTGCCGCATTGGAACGCAGACGCAGTGGCCTATACTGGATTGTGCCGCACATTGAATCTGCTGGGCGTTGCGGTTCTGCGTTTGAGCCTCCCGTACCACGACATCCGAAAACCGCCTGAGATTGATCGCGCAGATTACGCTGTCTCCGCCAACATCGGGCGCACACTCGACGCTTGTCGCCAGGGCGTTACTGATGTCCGTTGCTGCTTAGATTGGCTGGAACGTCAGGGGTACAACCGGTTGGGAATCCTGGGCACAAGCTTGGGCTCTTGCTATGCCTTTCTGGCTAGTGCCCATGATCCGCGCATCCGGGTTGCAGCGTTCAATCACGCTTCCACCTACTTCGCAGACGTGGTTTGGCACGGCCAATCCACACGGCACATTCGTCAAGGCCTGGAAACCAATATCGATCTCGAGCGCCTGCGCGTGCTATGGAGCGCAATTAGTCCCGTGTCCTACTTCCCACAATTTGCGCGCTGGCAGAAGAAATCGCTCGTCGTATACGCGAAGTACGACCTGACCTTCCTGCCTGAATTTTCCCGCCAGGTGGTAGAACAATTTGGGAAGCATGCGCTCGATCACAAAGTAGTGGTCCTTCCCTGCGGCCACTACACCACAGGCGAGGCGCCTTACAAGTACATGGATGGCTGGCACATAGCATCTTTTTTCCGTACAGCATTTGAAGGCTAGCCTTTAGCGCTTTGCATTAGCACCTGTTTGCGTCGAATGCGGAAGTGCTAATTCCTCGACGCTTAGCTAGAATGATTGGGATTTAGCACCGAGCCAAAGCTCGAGCACAGACCTTTATGGCTAAATGCTAATTGCTGAATGCCGAGTGCTAATCCGAGAGCTTAATCATGAAGAACATCTCCCAACCGCTGTACGAAGTGGATCCCCAGATCGCCGCAGCCATCGATGACGAAGTACGCCGGCAGCATGATGGGTTAGAGCTGATTGCGTCAGAAAACTTCGTCAGCGAAGCGGTTCTGGAAGCCATGGGCTCCGTCTTCACCAACAAGTATGCCGAGGGTTATCCTGGCAAGCGCTACTACGGAGGTTGTGAATTTGCCGATGTGGTGGAAGATTTGGCGCGCGAAAGAGCCAAGAAACTCTTTGGAGCGGAACACGCAAACGTGCAGCCCCACGCCGGATCGCAGGCGAATATGGAAGCATATGCGGCCGTATTGCAGCCCGGCGATACCATCCTTGGACTGAATTTGGCCCACGGCGGACACCTTACCCACGGACACCATCTGAATTTTTCCGGCAAAACTTATCGAATCGTCCCTTACGGCGTCACCAAAGAGAGCGAGACCATTGATTATGACGATCTCGAAAAGCTGGCGGAAAAGGAAAAACCGAAGTTGATCATCGGAGGAGGCAGCGCATATCCGCGGATTATTGATTTTGCCCGTATGCGCCAGATCGCCGACAAGGTTGGCGCCCTCTATCTGGTTGACATGGCACACTTCGCCGGGCTGGTTGCTGGGGGCGTACATCCGTCACCGGTGCCACATGCGCATATTGTGACTTCGACCACCCACAAGACGCTGCGCGGACCGCGTGCCGGCATGATTCTTTGCAGGCAAGAGTTTGCTGGCGCCATCGATAAGGTTGTTTTCCCGGGTATGCAGGGTGGGCCACTGGTTCACATCATTGCCGCGAAAGCAGTCTGCTTTCATGAAGCAATGCAGCCCGATTTCCGAGATTATGCGCGACAGATCGTGCTCAATGCCAAAGTGCTGGCCGACGCTTTGGCGGCCGAAGGCTTTCGAGTTATTTCGGGCGGGACTGACACGCACCTCATGCTGATCGATGTTTTTTCCCAGGGAATGCTGGGAAGCGAGGCTGAGAAGGCATTGGGCGAAGCGGGCATTACGGTCAATAAGAATGCTATTCCATTCGACACGAATCCCCCCATGAAACCCAGCGGTATCCGGATCGGCACGCCGGCTCTCACCACACGCGGTATGAAGGAACCTGAGATGCGTCAGATCGGTAGCTGGATCTCTGAGGCGTTGCATCACCGCAGCGACGGGGCGCTCCTGCGGAAGATTCGTGACCGGGTGCTGGAGATGGCGGAAGCTTTTCCCCTGTATCCCGAGCGAAGGGCCAAGGCCCAGGCGGAAGTCCGTGTCTAAAACCGACTGACATTCGCAGCGCTTAAAATCTTTCCGTGAAAGTCGCCATCGATATCCGCAGGATGACCGAGTTTGGAGTGGGCACCTACACGCGCAACGTGGTGCGCGCCTTGGGCCGGCTGGATCGCCATAATCAGTACTTTCTTATGGGTTTACCACAAAAGATCGCAGAGATCGGGCCGTTGCCGTCCAATTTTCAGTCTGTCCCGCTGCTGGACGGCGACACTACGGTGAAGGGGTCGTTGGCATTCCGCAACATTCTCAGACATCTGAGCTGTGATCTGGTTCACATCCCCCATCTGTTCTGGTTGCCGAGAGCTCTGCCTTGCCCCTACGTGATGACCGTACACGATGTGCTCGAACATATGTATCGCGCGCACGATCGCTCGGGGCTCAGACGCTTTTTACATTTTCAACTTACACGCAGGATGCTCAGAGGAGCGGCGCGGATCTTCGCTGTTTCTAAATTTACCAAGAGTGAAATCGAGAAGCTGTTTGGCATTCCAGCGTCGCGGATTGAAGTTGTCTACAACGCCATTGACGAACGCTTCTTGCGTGGACACACGAACGACAGCGATCGCCAATTTCTCGCCGAACGCTACCTGGTGACCTATCCTTTCATCCTGTATGCCGGGCGAATCAGTCCGCACAAGAATGTGGTGCGAATCATCGAAGCCTTCTCAGCTCTGAAGGCTGAACTGGACAAAGAAGGCAAATATCCCGATCTCAAGTTGATCATCATTGGGGATGAGCTCTCGAAACACCCTGACCTGCGTCGTACCGTTATCCGCGGTGGTGTTCAGAATGACGTACGCTTCATGGGATTCGTCCCTATCGAGGTGCTCCGCATTTTCTATGACTCGGCGAAGACTTTCGTCTTCCCGTCGTTGTATGAGGGATTTGGGCTGCCTCCGCTGGAAGCCATGGCGCATGGCACTCCGGTACTGACGTCAAACACCTCGTCTCTTCCTGAGGTTGTGGGCAACGCGGCGGTATTGGTCAATCCGGAAAATGTTTTCGAAATCATGCGCGCACTGCACCGCGTATTGCTCGACCAGACATTGCGCGAGAGGATGAAGCAGCGAGGTTACGATCAGGCCAAGAAATTCTCCTGGGATGCTTCCGCGCGGGAAATTCTTAACGTATACGAGAACGTGACAGGGCAGCGATGCCAGAGGGTGCGATCACACAATGATGAGGAATCGCTGCCGAAAGTCGCCAACACCTAACCCTAAGTCAATCGCCGTGCAGCCCGGGCGCCCTTGCCCGCGGCATTTGACTAGCCCCAATTCCTTCGGCCGCTTTAGTCTTTCTTCAGTAGCGGCTGCCCAGGAGAATTGACAGCCATGCGCTGCAGCTTCCCGGCGATGCGGGTGCGCTCTGCTTCAGTCGACGCAGCGGCGTGACGCTTTCTAAGCTTAACAATTTTTTCGTTGCGCGTGCGACGGCGGCGAATTTCGGGACGACGGCTTGGTGCTGACATGCATCACTCCTCATTTTTTGTTTGGATGTGGCAGCCAAATACTAGAGCGGAAGCGCAAACTGCCTAGCCAAAGATTATAGTCTACCCGCTGTCAGTTACCGTTAAAGCGCCGCAGCTGCACAAGTCCCAAATACGGCTCTAAACGCTCACTGTAAACGCACGCGAAGTGTGTCGATTCCTCGTCCGCCGCGCGTGCCCATAAATGCGGCTTATCTTCTCGATAAATTTAAGTTTTCAAAATATTTGTGATGCACGTGAGAAGAATTATGTATTGGACTCTCACAGAGCGCGACCTGTAGTGTGCGCTCACTGGTCACGAGGTCATGAAGTCGTAGATGGAAATGACCTGCGTCCTAGGGGAGAAAGCGAGCCGTCAAGATGAATCGTGGTTCCTGGGTGATCGTGACCGTGTTGGGGTTCTGCGTTGCATTTGTGCCCGCCCCGCTATGCAGAGCTCAGAATCAGCCGGCGGCAGAACCGGCTCCATCGGAGATTTCGGAACGAATGCAAGAACTCGAAAAGCAAGTTAGGGATCTTCGCAGCGAGCTTGCAGCGCTGAAGCAAGACGGCAGCGTGGCGTCGAGCACCGCAACTCCGCCACAAACTGCGCAGGCGAATCTCGTAAATACAACGCCGGCAGTTTCTTCGCCTCCGCCGGCCATCTCGATTGCGAGCCTCCTGGGCCCCACTTCGGTGAGCGGCTTCGTAGACACTTATTACAACTACAACTCCAACCAACCTTCCTCTCGGACAAACGGATTCCGCAGCTTCGATGTTGCCTCGAATCAATTCGCACTAAATCTTGTTGAGCTAGTGGTCGACAAAACTCCGGATGCGGCGAACAGCCGGACCGGATATCACATTGCACTCGGGTTTGGGCAAGCGATCAACGCGGTCAATGGAAATGATCCCGGCGGTTTGGGTTTTGATCAGTATCTGAAGGAAGCCTATTTCTCATATCTCGCCCCTGTGGGCAAGGGCTTGCAGATTGACGCCGGCAAATTTGTCACTCCGCACGGCGCCGAAGTGATCGAGACCAAGGATGACTGGAACTACTCACGCGGTCTGCTTTTTTCTTATGCCATTCCGTATTTCCATTACGGATTGCGTGCCAAGTATTCATTTAGCGACAAGTATTCAGTCACCGGTTTCGTCGTCAATGGCTGGAACAACATCGTGGAGAACAACACAGGGAAGACTTACGGAGCAAGTTTTGGATGGAATCCCACCAAGAAGGTCAGCTTCATTCAAAACTATATGGCTGGTCCGGAGCAGGCTAACGACAACTCCAATTGGCGGCAGCTTTGGGACACCGTGATCACCTATTCGCCGACGAGCAAGCTCTCCTTTACCGTCAACGGCGATTATGGCCGGGGCGATCATCCGATCCTCGCTACGTCTCCGACGCTAACGTTCGGCCCGAAACCTGTTTTCTGGACCGGAGTTGCTGGTTACGTCAAGTACGCTCTCAACGACAAATACGTGGTTTCGAGCCGGTACGAGTATTACGACGATCATGACGGATTTACCACCGGGACGCCGCAGCATTTCAACGGCATCACCGGTACCTTTCAGCGCATGATCGCAAGCCACATTATGAGCCGCCTCGAATTCCGGCATGATATGTCAAACCTGCCAACATTCGTGAAAGGGAATGGGCTGCCTGTCACCGCTCAAAACACTATGACCGCCGGACTTGTGTTCATGTTCGACAGTCGCGAGGCCAGGTAATTGGCGGGAAGGTTAGCTATGAGTCTACATACTGAAGCGGTTGCCGCAATGGGGGATGCTGAACAATTGCGAAACCGACACGAGATGCGAGCAGCGAAATTTGTGCTGCTCTCATGGGGCGATCGGCTTGGGTTCAAAACCAAATTACCCCTGGGACCAGTACCCAAGCCGCGCCCGCACCGCAATTTTGGGTCCGTTACCGAAAGACAACAGCTGTTTGCAGGAAGCGAAAGTGCGAGGCGAAGTACTTCGTTTGACGAAAACAATTAACTCTGATTAAGGAGCGATCTATGTTTGCCAGGCTGCAAAAAGGTAAGAAGCTACCGCTGGCGGAGAAGTTCACTCGCCTGAAAACTCGTTTGGGTGATCCTGAATGGCGCCGGTACGGAAGGCTTCTGTTTGCCGGCAAAGCTATGGGCGTGGGGTTGGTACTGCTCATCATTACTGTAATTTCAAGTCTGTTCTTTGGCCGTGTCTACGCCGCGGATGTAGAGATTAAAGGCGCGGACATCGTCAATCCGATCAACACCGTCTGGACGTTGGTGGCTGCGTTCCTGGTGTTTGGAATGCAGGTGGGCTTTACCATGCTGGAGGCGGGCTTCTGCCGCTCCCGCGAGACCGTAAATGTCCTGATGGAATGCATCGTGGACACCTGCCTTTGCGGTTTACTCTTCTTCGCCTTCGGCTTTGCTTTCATGTTCAGCCACGGCAATGGCTTCATCGGGTATCACTGGTTTTTCCTGAAAGATGTGCCCGCGACTTATGAAACGACCGGAGTAGCATTTCTCGCATTTTGGCTATTCCAATTTGCCTTTGCTGACACCTGCTCGACCATCACTTCGGGTGCGATGATCGGCCGCACCAGCTTTGTCGGCGATCTGTTGTACAGCGTCGCAGTGTCGGGTTTCATCTACCCGATCGTAGGTCACTGGGCTTGGGGGCCGGATGGCTTTCTGGCTGCGATGGGCAGCAATGGCCATTTCTTCTCTTCACTCGGAATGGGCTTCCATGATTTCGCGGGTTCAACCGTCGTGCATACCATCGGAGGTTTCATTGCTTTGGCCGGCGCGATCGTTCTAGGTCCGCGCCTGGGACGAAAGTTCAAGCGCGATGGTGGGGGTCCGATGATGCCCCACGATCTAACGATTGCAGCCAGCGGCGGCCTCCTTCTCTGGTTTGGCTGGTACGGTTTCAATCCTGGCAGCACGCTTTCCGCGATGGACTTCGAAGGCATTGGAAGGGTCGCCACCAATACCACGCTAGCTGCATGCGCAGCCGGCTTAACCGCAATGATCTACGCTTACATCCCGAACAAGAAATGGGATGTGAGCTTCACGGTAAACGGATTCTTGGCAGGATTAGTAGCGATCACTTGTCCTTGCTACTGGGTGAGCCCGACTGGAGCCATTTTGCTTGGCGGTGTTGCCGGGGTGATCGTGGTTGCGGGCGTCGAATTGCTGGAATGGCTGCGTATTGACGATCCCATCGGTGCAGTACCTGTGCACGGCATATGCGGCATCTGGGGCACATTGTCGCTGGGCTTGTTTGCTTGCGGTAAATACGGAGCGACTGGACCGGTTTCACCGGACAACTCCGCTCCGCTGACTGGACTCTTTTACGGTGGTGGCACGCAAGTGTTGATCGCCCAGGCGATCGGCAGTTTGATTGTTACGTCCGCTACGTTTTCGGTTGCCTTGGCCGTGATGTATTTGGTCAATTTGACCGGAACGCTACGCGTCTCCGCCGAGGGCGAGCTCTACGGATTGGATCTGCACGAGCATGGCATTTCGGCGTATCCAGAATATGTCATCTCAGCTCTCAGCGCGCCCGCAGGCATGAGTGCACAAGCTCGTGCTGCGGAGCCATCACCGAGCCTGGCAGGGGCGAAGGCGCTGCAGCGGATCGCCATGGACGAAATGAGCTCTTGAATCCGGCTCAGTTTTCCCGGCCCAGTAGTGGTCCTGCGAAGAACTTACGTAACTTCGAGGCAAAGGGACAGATGACCAAACTTGAAGCGATTATTCAGCCATCGAGATTTGAAACCGTAAAGGAAGTGCTTAGCGAACTCGGCGTGGAAGGCATGACCATATCCGATGTGCGCGGACATGGACGCCAGAAAGGTCACACTGAGACGTATCGAGGCCGCGAATACAGTGTTGACTTGTTGCCGAAAATCAAACTGGAGATGGTCCTACCCGATAACCTGGTGGACGCCGTGGTAGACGCCATTGTGCAGACAGCTGGTAGTGGAAAAATTGGCGATGGCAAGATCTTTCTCTACCGGGTGGAGGAAGCGATCCGGATCCGGAATCAAGAACGCGGAGTAGCGGCTTTGTAGTTAATCGCTCTCAGTCGAGGGACGCGTCTCTTAAAAGTCGCGAGCTAATGCGTGATCGCCGCGCAGAAGGTGTATTGTGCCCATAACCTTTCCTGATAGGCGTCATAAATAGTTTCAATTTCCCGAACTCTGAGTGGCTAGTTAAAGTAACGGTCTTGCAGCGCCTTTTCCGTTTGAGTAGTGCAGCCAACGGTTCGGCGCGCGGGTTCTACTCGACCTCCTGAAGCCAAGGAGCAAGACAAATTGTTCGCAGACAAACGAGGGGTCAAGGTACTCCTAACGTTGCTGTTCCTTTGGATTGCGGCTTATTCTGCGTTTCCACAGACATCCTCAAGCCTCACTTCCGCCGGCTCTGAGAGCCAAACGGAACGCATCACCCGACTTGAGCAAGCTGTCACCGAGGCCAAGAATTCCGCAGATAACTCATGGATGCTAGTGAGTTCCGCGCTCGTACTATTGATGACTGGCCCCGGCCTGGCTCTTTTCTATGGCGGGCTGGTACGTAAGAAGAATGTGCTGGCCACCATGATGCAGAGCTTTGCCTTGATGGCCATAGTCACAATTCTTTGGGCGCTCGTCGGTTATAGTCTCTCGTTTGGAACCGGGAACAGCTTCATTGGCGCTTTCGACCATGTCTTCTTGCGAGGAGTAGGCCTGCTACCGGATGCAGACTATTCCGCCACCATCCCGCAACAGACCTTCATGGTATACCAGCTAATGTTTGCCATCATCACCCCTGCGCTGATCACCGGAGCATTCGCGGAGCGGATGAAGTTCAGCGCCATGGTTCTGTTCATGATCCTGTGGTCGATCGTTGTGTACGACCCGATGGCCCACATGGTCTGGGGAAAAGGAGGCCTGCTGAACGCGGCTTTAGGCGGACGCTTTCCCACGCTCGATTTTGCCGGCGGAACTGTGGTCCATGTGACGTCTGGAGTCTCCGCGCTGGTGTGTGCTCTTTATCTGGGAAAACGTGTCGGTTATCCGCGAGAGCCCATGCCGCCCCATAGTGTGGTGCTAAGTTTCATAGGAGCCTGCTTGCTTTGGGTGGGGTGGTTCGGATTCAACGCCGGAAGCGCATTGGCCGCGGGCCCGTTGGCCACGAGTGCTTTTGTCGCCACCCATTTCGGAGCGGCTGCAGCGGTTGTGGGCTGGGCAGGAGCTGAATGGATACGAAATGGCAAGCCCAGCACTCTCGGTGCTGTCTCTGGCGCCGTAGCTGGACT
>Ga0209239_1000375_pt1 | contig 25393 bp, 24 predicted proteins | sample GraSoi013_2_20cm_FD_185824 | JGI IMG/M metagenome (GOLD analysis project Ga0209239, IMG submission 185824) | Grasslands soil microbial communities from the Angelo Coastal Reserve, California, USA - Sample 10_02_2013_2_20cm (SPAdes) (version 2) | ecosystem: Environmental > Terrestrial > Soil >...
GCGGGTGATATTCAGGGGAAGCCAGGTCAACACACAACTCGATAACCGTGTTAAACATCTCCGCTATAAATACACCGGTGATCGCCACAAAAATCATCGCAAACTCAACCGCAGAGATACGCAGCACGATCCCCATGATAATCGCAAGACAGGCAATCACTACATGCACCCTTACGTTGCGCTGGGTTCTCAGCGCATACCACAGACCACTAAAAGCATAGTGAAATCCAGCAACAAAGTTCGACCATTCTGTTTTCTGCGCTCCCCGTGGATGTTTCGGTTGGCTCATCGTTGCTATGCTTTCCGCCCCACTGACTGTAGCACAGACCGCTGTAGCGCGACCATTCTCTGATACCCTGCCTCGTTCTGATCATCGTATCCCACAAGATGCAGCACGCCGTGAGCAAGCAGATAGAGGAGTTCATAAGATGGCGCATGACCCGCAGCGTTGGCTTGATGCAGCACTGTCGGCCAGGAGATCACGACATCGCCCAGATTGGTGATCACTCCAGGAGGAGTAACAAATGCGGGTCTGTTCTCCTCGATGGTCTCCTGTTTTTCTCCCTCGCCTTCATCGTTCTTCGTCCATAATTCATCTGCTGGAGCCTTGACCAGGGGTTCCTCAAGCAAAGGAAACGAGAGAACGTCGGTTGGCTTGTCCTGCTGGCGATACTGTTTATTCAGATCCCGTATACCTTCTTCATCGGTAATTAGCAGCGTAAGCATTACCTGCTGGGCAATACCAACAGCAAACAGCGTGTTTTCGACCACCTGGTCCAATTCAAGCATATTCAGCATCTCCTGGATAGCCGCATTTTGTTCGTCATCACCGGCGTTAATGTAGAGCTCGATCTCAGGATGTTGTCTATTCATACCCTAAGCCTCTCATCAATTATTTCAGACAATAGAGTACCCACAAGGGATATCATCTCTCCTTGTGGGTACCCGAATGTTATTGACCTTTATTTGCAACTTTGCGCCGTCTCGCGGCCTCTTTTCTCTTGCGCTTTACGCTTGGTTTTTCGTAATGCTCTCGGCGTCGAGCTTCAGCAAGAATGCCATCCTGCTGAAGCTTGCGATTAAAACGTTTCAGTGCAGTCTCAAACGATTCATGATCGCCGACTTTGACTTCCGACACCAGGGTCTCCCTCCCCTCGTGGCCTGTTTTCAAAGTATATAAAACACCTTAAATCTCTATACTTTGTGGACCTGCGGGAAAATTATAAGCCAGCCCCAAGCATCGTGTCAAGATTTTTTTGCTTGCTTTGTCGCTTGCCTCCCAAACGCAAGCATAAACACTACGAACCCTAACAGCACTATACTGAACAAACTAATCGTTCGATCAAGCAGTATTGCCGCTGTTGATACGTTCAAGGCATTCGGCGCCCCATGATTAAAGAGCCCGATCATCGCTAGCATGCCAGCCTCAACTAGACCGACACCACCACCCGTGAACGGGACAGCCGTTAACAGTGCTTCACCAAGCGCTATGAAGATTGCCGCTGCGATAATATGGGTAAAATCACCACCAATCAAGTTGAGGGCTAGCGCCACAAAGAAGAAGCGGAAAGCCTCACAAGCCCAAACCCCGAATGTTAATCCTATCAATGTCGGTATTCGTTTGAATGACCCAAGCGTCCCGGCCTGGAAATGATAATAATAATCGCGGAAGCGCGCCGGCACCAATTTAGCAATTTGTGTAGGGAACAGGTGCATCATAATCAGGACCCCTACTCCCAAAATGACGGCTGCCAGCGTCAGTTCCAAACCGCTACGCAGCACCACCGGGAGATGCGCGTGCAGGCTGATGATCAATGCGGGAATGAAGAGCAATAAGAGTACGATCAGATCCAGCAGGCGTTCAGCCATCACAGTACCAAAAGTACGCGTCGCTGAGACTCCCGCTTCCTGGCGTAAAAGGTAGGCGCGATACAGGTCACCTAATTTCGCAGGCACGATGGAATTGGCGAACCAGGATATAAAAATAATCTCTAACAACTTCCAAAATTTCGGGAGATCAACGCCATTCGCTTTGTTAAAACCCACGTTTTCCAGGAGGACGCGCCATCGAAGAGTTCGTAGGAGAAAAGAGAAATAGTATATAACGAATGCGGCCAGTAAAAAAAAGACATCAGCGCTCTTTATAGCTGCCCAGGTTTTTTGGGGATCGATTTGTAATTTTTGTACAAAGAAAACAATCGCGACAACAACGACAACTAATGGCAAAAGCGTGCGCCAATTCAACAATTTTTTATTCAGCGACAATTGGTCGGCTGTAATCTCAGCCTCTATCGGTACTTGACTGTCTTCCTTCAGCATCTCTTGCCCTAAAAGTTCCGCTTTACTTTCTTCAACTGCACCACTCTGGTTGTTATCTACAGAAGACACACTACTATTTTGCGATTTCGGCGTAATCAAAATTCCCTCCGTTGTTGCTAACGTTATGAGCTACTCCCTCTAGACGGATAAGAGCGATAAGGAGTAACGCAATCAAGTTGGTTAAACTATGTACATATACGTCATCAACGAGATTATGGACGCATACGGATAGAAGAGCGGCCAAAAGTCCTATAGCTAATGCCCGGTCATTCCTGATCATCTCGAGGATGCTGTATCTATCCTGAGTCCGAACACGAGTAGATATGGACATCGGTTGCACCAATGCAAGTAACTTGTTCCATAAGCCCAGCGGCGCCAGTACTTTGGGCAGTGGTGTCTCTAACCCGGCCTTTGCTTGCATATATTTTTTGTGAATGCTATTATATGCACTTCCTCCGGCCACAAACATTGCCATCAGAAACAGTAAATAGGCCGTCAATCCAATAGAACCGATTTCAGCGGCAATATTGATGTAGTAGTTATGTGCATGTCCTAATGAATTGACAAAAATAGTGACGAAGTACTGCGGATATGCATCAGGATAGTTACCCGTGCCTACCCCTGTTAGAGGATGATCCACAAACATGCGTACACCGGCAATCCAATGTGCTAAACGCTCTGCAGTTGAATAATCCTGTTGGCTGGGATTGGTAAACGAAATTTGAATGATCCCTAAGTATTTCAACAATGGCGTAACGACAAAGGTCGGTATCCATCCACTGAAAAACATTTCGATCATGATCAAACCTGCCAGTCCCAGCAGCGCCATGAGCTTCCGTAAGTGAGGCAAACCCACAATCACAATGAAGAGCAGCGCTACCGCAATAGCAATCTCTCCGCCCCGGGATTGAGTGAGATACACTGCTATCGCTAGTATGGCGCTCCCCAGTGCTGCCCATAGGCGTATAAACTTGTTACTGCCGAGCAACGCCAGGGCAAGGGCAATACTTAACGGCATATTGAGATACCCCGCGAATGGGTTGGGTTGATCAAAGGTACCGTAGACCCGCAGGCTCGTATCGCGGATAAAAGTTTGGGGCCCCAGGTCAAAAAAGGCCTGGAGATAGCCCAAAAAAGCCTGAGTGACCCCTGCCAGGCAAACAAGCACAATCATTGTCCAGATCTGCTTGCGGGTCCGTAAATACTGTGAGCCGATCAGCAGCAATACCAGGAATTCCAACCATTTGCTCACCTCCTTCAGGCTCGAACTGATGCTGATAGATGCCCTCATAGAGAGCAACATTGCGCCAAGCAAGGCAAGGAGCGCAAATAGAAGGTAGCGTGGGACGTTTGAAGCTTCCCGGTCGCCAGGTCCTGAACGGGCGCCATATGTGTCCCAGTCCCTATCTGAAACAGCTGAACGCAGCCCAAAACTCAACAACCAGCCAATACCCAGCAAGACTACCAGGATATCGGCATTGTTGAGATGCAGGCCAGCAACATCGATAATATCGAGCGAACCCCAGGGTACGGCGAAGGGCATGAGATAGAGTGCTACTCGCGGACGGAGTATCGTCCAGGTCAGGATGACACAATATAACGGGAGCCGGAAATTCCATGGCTCCCGTAGCATCATGAGCAGAACAATCGCGCACAATCCCCCTATCAAACCCACCAGGTTTGATACTATGACCTTTTCACGCAAAAATAAAGAGGCTGATTGCAGCCAGGAAGCCTTGTGGATTGGAGAAAATCCACCGGCACCGGGATTGTTCATATTGTTCGCTATGTTTCTAAGTTTTATGCCCTATGATATGCTTGAAGGCTGAGAAAGAGTATTGCTGAACCATTCAATAGTGCGGCGCAAACCACTCTCAATACCTATCTTAGGTGTCCATTCCAGCACGCGCTGCGCCTTGGAAATGTCCGGGCGCCGCCGTTCTGGGTCGTCAACGCGGTTTGGCTCGAATATAATCGTTGAAGTAGCTTCACACAATCGAATAATCGTTTGCGCATATTCTAGCACACTATGCTCCTCGGTATTGCCAAGGTTGAAAACCTCTCCCGCTGTATGCGGCCTGAACATTGCCCGCATCAAACCATCTACCAGGTCGCTTACGTAACAGATACTGCGCGTAATGCTGCCATCCCCATAAATCGTTAGAGGCTCATCGTGTAATGCCTGCGTAATAAAATTTGGTATCATGCGTCCATCATGTATCTGGCTATTTGGCCCATAGGTGTTGAAGATACGCACAATACGCGCGTTGATCCTGTATTGTCGGAAGTACTCCATCGTCAACGTCTCGCCCAGGCGCTTACTTTCGTCATAACACGCGCGCGGTCCAACTGGATTGACATTGCCCCAGTACTCCTCGCGTTGCGGATGCTCAAGTGGATCGCCGTAGGCCTCGGACGTTGAGGAAACCAGAAACATCGCATTCTGCTTCTTTGCCTGCTCGAGCATCTGGTATGTTCCCTGGCTATTGACCAGTATAGTCTCAATGGGATGTTCCATATAACCCACCGGGCTGGCGGGGCTTGCCAGGTGGAAAATCGCATCTGCTTCAAAATCAAATGGCACCGTCACGTCGTGCCGCGTAAAGGTAAATTGTGGATGATTGAGCAGTGGCGCAATATTTCTTTCTGAACCAGTTATGAGATTATCTATACACAGCACGCTGTGCCCTTCATCCAGTAGCCTTGTACAGAGATGAGAGCCAATAAATCCTGCTCCGCCGGTAACAACAGTTTTCAACGAAATGGACCTCCAAGTGCGAATATAAAACATGCTCTTTTAATTATACCTTACAAGTCGAGACGGTTTGGGTGCATAATGGTAACGACTCGAGACTGGGTTTGCTATTGATGGAGAAGATAACTTCTGAAACTTCTGTATTTAAGGAACATAGAGGCAGGCATATAAAGTTGGTGGGGTTAGGCCTTGCCGTCCTGACACATCTACGTGCCCTGCTTCCGCTTCCAGCGCTGGTACATAACCTCGTCGCCCCAGCTAAGGAAACCTGCAGTAGTAAAACCATGCACAATAATTACGGCCAACAACGTGCGTGGCGTTGGCTGCGCCAGGTAGATCAAGCTAAAAACAAGGCCTGCCAGTCCAACTCCCCCGACACTTCGCCAGTTCCACTTGCCCAGTCGGTGATACAGCGTATAAGTTGCCGTACTGACCAACCATCCCCAGCCAATCCATCCGGTCCATTGCGTTATAGCGGCCCACACAAATCCCCGGAAAAACAACTCCTCCACCGGCCCATTTATAAACAAATAGAAAAACCCCTGCAAAAAGTGATCGCTGATGGTGGGCCTGCGAAACCAGGGACCAACGATGAACATGCGGTACACAGCAGCAAAGGCAGCCATGAAGATACCAACCAGCACCCCAATCGCCAGTTGTTCTGGAACATCGTGCCATGTCAACCCTAGAAACGATAGTGGCAAATGCAAAAATGTGATATAGAGAAATGGAATAACGGCCATCGGGATAATGCGCATAAGCATATCGGGCCACAGCCAACGCCATGTATCGGCAACCGTCGACCGCACAACATCGGGGGATTTGATAGACGACACCCGCTTACCTCTTCTTGGGAGAAAAATATCTCGTGTCTGCGTAGAAGCCATTGATTACAGGTACTTTCTGACCTGGTAATGTTAAACATAGCTTAATCAGTCATTAAGTAAGTGTAATCAATCTCTAGCTACTTGTCTAGCCTTTCTCTTCCAGTTGTGCTAAACTTTGCTCTACTTTTTCCCTCGACATCCCTCCAGTCTCTAGTTCCGTATCACTTTTACTTCGCAGCCTCTCATAAAAGACTCTTCCCTGCCCCACCACCCCGGCGTCAATAGGGTCTTCTCCTGTCTCGATCATCTCAAAAAGCATATCGTTAGCTCTGGCGTATTGCCCCATTGACTCAAAGTAACTGAACACCGCTAGCTTTGTCTTCTGGGGTAGTTCAAACGTTTCCAGCGCACGCAGATCATACTCAACGGCTGACACAATATCAATGTCTCTGACTTCACTGCTCTGCTTTGCAGCCTCCAGGAAAAAATGTAAGGACTTCAGGTATCTGTAATAGCTCTCGTCCTCATTTCCCATCTCCACGTAGACATCGCCCTCTTCTTTCAGCAGGAGGCCGATCCACACACATTTTTGCACGTTCAAAACGCCCAGCGGCGAAATCATCTGTAGGAGCATCTCTTCTGAAGCGGAGTTCACAAAGCTCGAAGTAAACCCGGTCGTCTGTAAAAAAACATCATCGATATAGATAAGCGTTTCTTCATATTTGTTGCTTTGCCTCAAATGCAGTATAATCGCCAAAGCCCTGCCAAAGCGCTCAGCTATCCTCAGGATATAATCTTTGTTCATCATAGGAGTTTCCTCCTTGATTAGCGAGCGGGTGCGGTTGCAACGCAACCGCACCCGCTCGCTAATCAAGCTAGCCTTTCGATAGCCTTCTCAATCCTCGCCATACTTCGTTCGCGACCAAGCGCCTCCATCGTCTCAAAAAGTGGTGGTGTTGCCGTTCGCCCACTAATCGCTACACGGATAGCTCCAAAAAGCTGCCCCGGTTTCATGCCGAGCTCCGCAGCCAGCTCGCGCATCGGCGGCTCCATCACCTCGTGCTTCCACTCTTCCAGGCTATTGAGCAGGTCTCTTGCTCGCATCAGTCCTACAAGCGTACGGTCAATATCCATACCTTTCTGCACCAGCATCGCTGTGTCATAGTGCAGCTCATCGACAAAGAAGAAGGATACCACCTCTGCGGCCTCGCCGAGCGTTTTCAATCGCCCATGCTCCAGGTGCAATACCCTGCTGGTGTATGCCTTATCAAGTGGACGTTTGACACTATCTGGTAGGCCGCCCGCGATCTCTGGACGCTCCATATACGGCAACGTACGCTCGATTAACTCCTCTAACGGCATCTGCCTGATGTAGACCCCGTTCATCCACAGTAACTTATCAGGATCATAGATGCCGCCAGCCGCTCCGATGCGATCCAGCGTGAAAACGCGAATCAACTCCTCCCGCGTAAAGAGTTCGGTCTTATCATCGTAGGACCAACCTATCAGCGCCAGGAAGTTGAACACCGCCTCCGGTAAAAATCCTTTCTCCTTGAGTTCTATCCATGAAGGTGCGTTATGTCTCTTGCTGAGTTTCTTCTTATCTTTCCCTAACACGGTTGGCACATGGTAGAAAAGAGGCAGCTCCCAGCCCAGGGCCTTGTAAATTTGTATATGCCGTGGCGTACTGGATATCCACTCATCTCCCCGTAAGACATGGGTAATGCCCATTAAATGGTCATCCACGATACTGGCCAGGTGATAGAGGGCAAAACCATCCGACTTGAGGATGACAGCGTCATCGATGTCGCTATTCTTAAAAGTGATATCTCCGTGAATCTCGTCATGCACAACAGTCTCGCCCTCCAAAGGCATAGCAATGCGCACCACGTACTTGAGGCCAGCCGCCTCGTTCGCCGCACGCTGCTCTTCAGTCAGGTAACGGCAATTCCGGTCGTATCGCGGCGGCAACTTCTGTGCAGCCTGAGCTTTGCGCAACTGCTCCAGTCGCTCCGCTGTACAATAACAACGGTAGGCATGACCGGACTCGATCAATTGGTGAGCATACTGTTGATAGATTGCCTTGCGCTGCGTTTGATAGTAGGGGCCATACTGCCCACCCACGATAGGCCCCTCGTCGTAATCTATATCCATCCAGCGCATCCCATGCAGGAGAAAATCGACCGCCCCTTCAACCGTCCGCGCAACATCAGTATCCTCTATGCGAAGAATGAATGTGCCACCTGTATGGCGGGCATAGAGCCAGCTGAAGAGCATCGTACGAAACCCACCGATATGCATAAGACCCGTTGGGCTTGGGGCAAAGCGCAGCCGTGGCTTGTGCCCAGCCTCCCCCGTTGGCATCTTCTCTAACTGATTCTCAACTTGTGTCATAAATGCAGAATCCCTCTCTTCCTCATCACAAACGAATTTGACCCATTGTAACATAACCATCCAATAAGTATAATACGCACAGGATTTCACTAACTGTCCTGGTAATCAAGAATATAACCTTGTCCTCCGTCCAGCCGTATTACTGATTGATGAAAACAATGTTCATCTCATGGAGCGACGTGAAACATATCAAGATGTGCTATTCCGTTACTGAATTCAAATTGGATTTCAGAAATATAGCTGCGTATGTATACTATAGTAGTAGGTTGTAGGTTAGACTTGGCCGCATCCGCTGGATGGAGAAGACAGGGGTTGGGTCGCCATGAGGAATTGATTTGTACCTTGAAAGCAATAGGCAATGATGTACGGTTCACAACCTCAAGATGAGCATTACCAGGAGTTTGACGAGCACAATGCACCGACCGAGCCGCTCAAACTCTTTCATCCACCACTCGATCCGCCACGCGTTGCTGATGAGATGTGGATGGAGCCAGGTCCTGATGGAGCGCTGCCTGCACCAACACCCATCGAACATCCATTCCCTCACCTGAATATTATTCCCACCAGCCCTGACTATCAATCGTCGGCAGCACCAGTTTACCCTGCGCTACCATCCGTACCTTCGTCTCATAAGCGAAAAAAGGGGCAGCTATCCCCTGAAGGTGCGTACCCAGTCTACCCCTTCTATCCTCCTCAACCCATACAACCGGTGGCTCCACGTACACGGCATAGAAGGCATAGCGCCATTCCATCACTTGTGGGGTTATTCTTTGTCGCTGTGCAGCTCCTGCTGCTGCTTCGCTTCTTGCTCAAGCTAATAAACATTCAAGGCAATGCTGATTGGGTAAGCATCGTCTATTCCACCAGTGATATCTTCCTATTGCCCATCCGTCTCATCTTCCAGCACATAACCTTACCTTTTCCCATACCGTTGGAACTCTATACCCTGATAGCCATACTAGCCTACGGATTGCTATCACGTATCCTGGTGAGCATATTAAAAGCTATATTATACTAGGGTTTTGCAACGACTGGAGGACGCTCTTTTCCTGATTCCCGTTAATCTTTTCCGAACTCGTCTAACACATCCAGTGTGTTGATAAAGTCGCGATAAGCATCCAGATTGTCCTGGTCCATCTCTTTTTTGTCTCTCCTCTGCTCTGCCTTCGTTAACGTCTGCTCTTCGTTCGTTTCAAGGGCCACGCCTGCACGCTCTAGAACGCTCTCTTCAACAAAGATAGGCGTTCTTGCACGGACAGCGAGGGCAATAGCGTCGCTAGGACGTGAGTCGACCTCCACATGCCTACCCGCAACATCCAACACGATACGGGCATAGAAAATGTCTTCTATCAGGTCTGAAATGACAATGCTCTCTATTTTTGCCCCGAGCTCCACAATGACGTTTTTCAGCAAATCATGTGTCAGCGGACGGGGTGATGTCGTTCCCTGAAGTTCGACGGCAATTGCGTATGCCTCTGCATGTGCTATCCAGATAAATAAGTAGCGTTCCTGTTTTGTAGCTTTCAAGATGACCACTCGCTGTTGCGTGGCCAGGTTTATACGCACACTTTCAACTGTCATCTCAACCATATATCTGAACTCCCTCTTCTATGGCTGGGGTCCGTCGAATTTCTGACGCCTCTGCAATACACCCTTTTCCTTTTTCAAGTGTATGTCTTATTCATTGTACACTTATTCGTGGGGTAGGCGCAAATCATCCCTCATCCCCTGTTCCCAATGCAATCTCCTACAGCATGAGCAATTGTCACTCAACCTACTCTCAATGGAGAGTATAGCAAAATGTGCCCACTATTCCAAGTCCCTGTTGAGGAAAATCACCCTTTTTTGCGTCACGAAATAATATTCGGAAAATACGTTCGATAAAAGGCTTGAAATGCGTAAGATGATATGCTATTATAGATTTGAATGGCTGTTCTATTTTTGTAGTCTGGCTACAATAAAAGAGGCCGAAACAGAAAGGCGGAAATGGGTACTATGTCATCAGATCAGGCAACCGACATTCAAAAAAGAATGTACAATTTTATTGTTAGCTACATGAAGACGGAGAAGATGCCACCCACCAATCGCGAAATTGGTCGTGAACTGCAAATCGCCAGCACCGGTCATGTTGATTATCATCTCACTATGCTGGAGAAAAAGGGGCTTATCTCTCGCCAGCCCAAGAAAAGCCGTGGCATCAAGCTGATTGAAACAGTTACTGGTATCCCCGTCATGGGCTCGATCGCTGCTGGTCAGCCTCTCGAAATTTCTAATGATCCCGAGGAAATGCTCGACGTTGGCCGTGAGTTGGAGCCTGACAACACGTATGCATTAATCGTAAAAGGTCGCTCCATGATCGAAGATCATATTTGTGATGGTGATTATGTCGTCATTAAACCTCAGGATACCTGCAACAACGGCGATATTGTCGTCGCTGTTCGTTTACAAGAAGGGATGAGCGGTAGTGCTACCCTCAAACGCTTCTTCCAGGAGAAAGATCACGATAGGGTGCGTCTGCAACCGGCTAACTCTGAATTAGAACCTATTATTATTCCCAAGAGTGAGTGGGATGAAGAATGGAAGGTTCAGGGGAAGGTCGTCGCCATTTTCCGCCAGTGCCACGCCGCATAAAAACGTCTTTTTCTGTTAAGGCCGTCAAACAGTCTTCTCAGGGGTACGCGTATCTCGATATCATTACAAAGCGCATACCCCTGAGCATAGTCCTTTTGTTTTCCTCTCCTCCATTCACCGAGTTCCGCGCCAGGATGCCCGGCTTTAGCCATGGGGTGAATTAACCAAAAGTACTAATAAAAATCCTCCTTATTATCTTTATTGTATCTTTTTACTTGTTTTGTAGACGCAATTCTGTCGTGAGTACTGAATTACCCTATTGGTTCACTTGTACTCTTTACTCAATTATGGTATATTCATAGCACGAGACAGCAGTGAAGGATATTTGAAAAACCCTTATTTCACCTGCGATAACACAGGATGGTAAAGCGCTCGTATTTAGGTACCTCCTGGTTTTGCTTCGCTAGCGGTTCCCAGAATGGAGATAGTTGATGAGAACTGCCGCTGTGGCCTTGGTGTTGATTGTTGGAGCTGCAGTAGTCCTCTGGTATGGTAACACATTGAATTCATTGATTCTTGGTGGGCTGATAGGTGGATTGGCGGCTTTGCTACTAAGCATCCCGATTTCCCTGGTTTTATTTTCCTACTTTTCTCGCCGTCATGAAGATCAACTTAGGGCAGAAGTTCAAGAAGAAATGTCCCTGGCTCAAATCCATGAATATGGATACCCTGAGGCTCCAGAGGACATTTATGATGCCGAAGTTCAAATGCTTCCTCCCGCAGAGTACGAACGGAGCGATTATAGAGTAACGACAGGACGAAATCTCGTCCAGTCTTACCCTCTTCCGTCTCCAACAAGGCAAAATCAGCTTGCGGCATCAGAGGGTCAAGCATATCGTCAACGTACAACAGAATATCCCCTTCGTCCGGCTCGGCCACCAAGATCGGCCTCTTTAGCTCCTTCTGGACGAGGCAATGGTAACGCGCTTCCGTCGCGTAATCCCAATGCTGCACGACAGGGGCGCTATCCAGGATTTCCTGGTTATCAACCAACTCTCCCTCGTGGATCACATCGGACCGCCGCTTTTCGTGCCGCACGGCAGGAAGCTGCCCAACAATATAATGACGATGACCTTGAAGTGTACCCAACCAGTACATCCAGAAAGATTCCCACTGTTCGTCAGGAACAAAACCTGGTACCAGAGCAGTATCGGCCCAGAGTCAATCGGCCAGCTCAAAAACCCCATCCACAGGGACCAGATCACTATCGTTCAAAGCGAACCGTCGATGGTTCTCCAATTCCACCCGGCTATAGGCATGCATTGCCTGAAGCTAGTGAGAGCCTCGCCAACGAAACCTCTCAGAGAATCTATTATCGATCTCGCGAGCAGCAAACCGACCAATTGCGGGAGTCAACAGGTCCAGTTGGGCGTGGTCCGCAGACCGATCAATTTCGGCGATCAAACGAAACGATGACCCGTAATCCCCGTGTTGAAGCTCAGCTTCGTAATCCTGAAGTCATAACAGGTAGCCTCAAGAATCCCTTGGTACGGCGCGCACCGTATATGTATGAAGATGATCCCCTGCGCCAGGAATTAGCGCAGCAGATAGATGTCCCATTCATACAGCGTCGTGCATCACTCTACGAAGAAGATGATCAAGATTTTTAACTAAGTAGTAGGGCTCGACATATATGTGTCGAGCCCTACTGAAATCCTCTTTGCTTAACGCAGCCTCCCCACTACAACCACCTTACAGGGGCTCTGTGAATTTGTACTAGAGCCTAGCCGCGCAGAGAGAAATGTGCTAGTATGGGACACAAATGTCTGCTCTATACTCAAGGAGGCTATATCATTGTTAACTAATCTAACAAACGCCATAACAGTATGGATTTACAGTCTCTATGGATATACCGGTCTGGCTGGCATCGTGTTTGCTATGGCCCTCGAAAGTTGTTGTATCCCGCTGCCGAGTGAAATAGTAATGCCAGTAGCTGGCATCATCGTCGGCAGTTACTATACATCGCACCCCTTGCATCTGCCTGGTACAAGCCCAACGTTTCCGCTCTGGCTCAATTTGGTGCTCGTAGCCCTGGCTGGAGCCCTCGGGTGTCTCATTGGCTCAATCGCTGCCTACTACATCGGGTACAAAGGTGGACGGCCGCTATTGCTCAAATACGGACGCTATGTGCTCATCTCCCAACACGATGCCGATAAAGCAGACCGCTTCTTCCAACGCTGGGGGAGCCCTACTGTCTTCTTCTCACGCCTGTTGCCTGTAGTACGCACGTATATCTCACTTCCAGCTGGTATAGCAGAAATGCCCTTTGCAAAATTTTGCGTCTACACCTTCCTTGGCTCGTTTCCCTGGTGTCTCCTCTTGGCCTATCTAGGTACCATCCTGGGAGCCAATCTTGAGAAACTCACTCCCTACTTCCGTAGCTTCGAAATTGTCATACTCCTTGTTCTGGCCCTTCTCGTCGGCCTCTATATCTGGAGACATATTCGCAATGACCGTATTGCACGCGCCGCCCTTGCATCAAAGCTATCTGCTTCCATGCAATCAGCGCCTCAACCACCGCGGCAGGGTTTGATTCAGCAGGATCTTCAACAACCCTTGAATCAGCAGCCCCAACAACAGCCATATCCTCCACAGCAGGGATGGACCCAACAGGCACAATCTCAGCAACAACAGTTTCAGCCTCGACAGCCTCAATCACAGCAATCATGGCCGTCTTCCACGGGTGATAATGACCGTACTATTCGCCGTGACTGAGAGCCCGGGTTCCTAGGGGCTGGACATGCAGCCCCTGAGAACCATCGCAAAGGAGGTTATTTCCATGTCTTCACCCCCTGATCTTTCCAATGCCTCACCTCTCAACACACCTTTTTATGCCCGGTGGCTGAGGCGCTTCCTGTTTGCCTTGACGATCCTCGCCTGGATAGCCATCGGAGGAGTCATCCTCTATATCCTTGGACGTATCATTGACTCAATTATTTTACTTATCATCTCTTTGCTGATTGCCTATATCCTCTATCCCCTCGTAAAAATATTTCAACGTTTCATGCCGCGGCCACTAGCGATCCTCGTCGTTCTCCTCCTTTTACTCGTTTCGTTGGCCTTCATCATATTTTATGTGATGTTTACCGCTATCACACAGTTATCTCAACTCGTTGTGACCATAGATAAGTTCGTTGTAGCGATACAGGCTGGACGTTATCCAGACCTCATTAAGTTTATGAATAGCATAGGTATTACGGATACATTCCTAAAGTCATCAGCGCAACAATTGTTGGGCCAGGTGGGAAATGTCCTCTCTGGCGTTATTCCATTCGTAAGCAGCATTTTCGCTGTGTTCATCAATATAATTATCGTTGCCTCGTTTAGTATTTATCTTTTAGCTGATGGCCCGCGCGTGATATACTGGCTCAAACATAAAACGCCCCTCAAGCAACACGAGCGTATTGACTTTGTGTTATCTACCCTGGAACAAACGGTAGGCGGTTTCGTTCGGGGTCAACTGCTGCTGTCCGCGCTGATGAGTTTCCTTATCGGTGTTGGCGCATATTTCATTGGCATTCCCTTTGCCGTGCTCATTGCCGTGATCGTTTTTATCTTAGAATTCGTTCCAGTCGTCGGCGCCTATATTTCGGGGGCAATTGGCATTCTCTTTGCGCTTACTCAGGGGTGGCAGGTGGCACTCATTTACGCGATTTTCGTTACCATTATGCAGGGAGTGCTGGATGGCCAGATATTGGCTCCGCGTATCCTTGGTCGTTCCGTCGGCATACATCCTATCATCTCCATTTTTGCCTTGATCGCAATGGCGCAACTCTTCGGTCTCTTCGGCGCCCTGTTGGCTGTCCCGCTGGCGGCTTGCGTGCAAATCTACATCGTCGCCTTCTGGAAGGAATGGAAGGCGAGACATCCCGAAGAGTTTCCCCCGGAAGAAAAGGATCCGACTCCCGCCAAAGTTCCCGGGCATTCCACGGCAAAGACGTAGATTTGGTATGCATAGCAGACCATTCCTCTAGCATAAAGATAACTTCCTTGCTTCATAATATCACTGTAAAATCAGCAAGATTAGGGATGAGCTAATCAAAGAGTTTGCTCAACAGCCCTGGGCTAAGTACTTTTACGGTTGACAACAACGTCGAGAAGCATGACAATGGGCCGGAATGAAATCTTCTTTGTGCCTGACAAAGAGAAGATCAATCTCGGTGCTCTAGGTAGTGGAGCAATATAAGAAGGAAACTGAACAGTAGGTAAATCATATGACGTGGCGAAAACGTTTAGTTGTATTGCGTAATCGTTTATATCTCTATCCCGTACCCGAACCCCTGCCTCGCACTCGCTTCTTCTGGGTGGCGACCAGTCTGGTCGCGCTGGTCGCAGTCACCTTTTCCGTATATTTTATTCTTCTGCATCTTGGGCGACAGGATGCCTATCTCACGCCCGCTGAAGACCTGGGCACGATGGACCAGGCCGTCTGGAGTCTGACACACGGGCAACTCTTTCATCAGACGGTATGCAATATCGTCAGCGATACCAACTGTACGAGTGTGAATGGTGTTTCGCGCTTTGCCATCCATTTTGAACCGGTTCTTTTCCTGGTTTCGCTGTTTTATCTGATCGTTTCCAGCCCTAAAACATTGCTTGTCTTGCAAACCCTGGTTGTAGCGGCCGGCGCATTTCCCGCCTTCTGGCTGGCACGTCTGCGACTGCGTAACGAACTCGCGGCCGTGGGGATCGCCGTCTTGTATTTGCTCTATCCCGCGTTGCAGCAAGCGGAAATCTTCGATTTTCACGCTGTTACGTTGACCTGTGCCCTGCTGCTCTTTACCCTGTATTTTATGTATACGCGCCGCACTGTGTGGCTCTTCGTTTTTGCTATTCTCTCGATGGCCTGTAAGGAAGAGATGCCGGCCGTCATTGCTATGTTTGGCCTCTGGTCAATCGTTTTTCAGCAGCGCTGGCGCACCGGCCTGGGGTTAGTAGCGCTGAGTATGGCCTGGGTGAGCATGACGCTGCTGGTCTATCACTTTGCCAGCCCTACCGGGCATCCATTGCTGGCTTCGCGTTATAGCTACCTCGGCAACAGTCCATCACAGATTCTCTTTTACTTCCTGCAACATCCACGAGCAGTGATCGACCAGCATCTATTAGAGCCGACACACCGCCAGTACCTTCGCATACTGCTGGCTCCGGCAGGATATCTACCTGTGTTGGCTCCCTGGATACTTGTTATGGCGTTTCCTTCAATCGCCTTAAATCTGTTGAGTTCATTCCGCAATCAGTACCTCGGTGTGTTCCAGTACAGCGCTGAGATTGTGCCGGTGCTGATCTTTGCCACGATTGAGGCCATTGTGTTGATTACCTGGGTTGTACAGTGGTTAGTAAAGCAATTGCGCGCACCACAGGAACAACAAACTCGGGACCAGGAAGCACCTCCGGCAGAGCAAATGAAACCTGCCGTGTTTGTTCGTCCTGGTCTTCGCTGGCTACAACCCGCGGTATTGCTTGTACTTGTAGGCTTTACGCTGTTCACAGCTGTGCGTGATGACTTCACATATGGCGCGCTTCCATTTTCAAGAGCATTCGCCTGGCCGCAAGTGACTCAGCATGATCGGATCGCGCAACAATTTGTGGCAATGATCCCTCCTTCGGCCTCTGTCTCTGCGCAATCGAGCCTGGTGCCGCACGTAAGCGAACGTAGTCATGTATATTTGTTTCCCTATGCCGATGACACGGCTGATGATATCTTCCTGGATATCACTAGCTTTACCTACCCGTTCGCAGCGTCCCCGTATACAAACGAGGTGAAGAAGGTATTGCAAGGGGGTCGATATGGTGTGGAAGCAGCAGAGGATGGCCTTCTCTTGCTTAAACGTGGTCTTCCACCTCCTGGAATTTCAACCTATTCCCCAGTACAATCCGGCCCTGACGCTGTGCCGGAACTCTCCGCTGCGTTTTGTTCGTTCACACGCGTAGCGCCGCAGGAGGTGCACCATGCGCTCGATGTTGATTTTACCCCACAGGATAGCCCGGGCAGCAGTATCAGCCTGGTTGGATACAGCGTAGCTCCGCCTCAGTCCTTTCAAGTTATAACGCCTCTGATGCAGGTCACTGCCTATTGGAGAGTCAATACGGCGAATATGCCCCCGTTGAGAGTCTTGACAGCGTTGCTGGATAAGCATGGAAAAGAGGAATTTTCGAGTATCGATTTTCCTGCGCTTTCCTGGTGTCCGGTCAGTTCTTGGAAACCCGGAACGATTGTGCGCACAGTGGGCAGTGCAGTGTACGTTGGCAATGTTCCCCATGGCATCGCCCGGGTCACCCTTGCCCTTTTGCCCTATAACGTTCCCTTCGGGACAAAGGAGACTCTTACACATCGTGTTCCGTTACATATTGTAAGAGCACCAGTGAATGTTGCCGCTACTCTGGGGACAAATGCGGTCCAGGTAGAGGCGATTACCATCTAGACGTGCCGTTTCACTGTTGAGATGTGCTTATGCTCATATGGATGCTGGTTTTGCTGCCGTAAACAGCAAAACCAGCATCCATAATATGGAACCTTTTACTTCTGCTTTACGTGTCTCTAAACAGAAGACAGGCGTGAGAGAACAAAGGCTTTCTCAGTTATCATGTGGTTTATGTTATGAAGAGTGAACTATCGTAGTGAAACTGTCGAGAAGGATGTTTACGAAGAGCGCTAATCACAGAGTGAACATCAATCTTCGCGGGCATAACGAACATAGACAATAAAAAAAGGAGTGTTTCCCATGACATTAGCAACTATGGTATTAGCAGATCTTACTCTTGAAGGTCTGATCTGGTGGATTATCGTTGGCTTGATAGCTGGCTTCCTCGCTAGCGTGGTGATGCGTGGCGGAGGCTATGGCATCGTTGGGGATATCATCGCTGGAATTATTGGAGCCTTCATCGGTGGCTGGCTGTTTGGCGTGCTTGGCATACATATAGGAGGTGGACTGTTGGGGAGTATCATCGTAGCCTTTATAGGCGCGTGTATACTAATTGCCCTCCTACGTGCCATTGGGCGGAGCTCATATCGCAGGTGACGATGAAAAGCATCGTGGAGAACTGGTAAAGAAAACGCCTTCTGTTCTTTTGTGAGTACATCACGTCAGGGCAACTATCACAGTTGCCCTTTTTTCGTTCACAAACATCCCCTGACCTTAACCAGATATGCTGTAAGCACCAATCTCGAAAATAGATAGTAAGTGCATGTATTTCATAATAAACTTGGGAAGGCTCTTCCAACTGCACTGTTGGCCAGTCGCGTCTATGACGACAATATCCTGTTAGCCCACCATTTCAGTCAAGCAGTGCTATAATCACACTATGGATAAAGAATTGCAAGGCATCCCAGCTCGATCAAACAGGAGGTGTGAGAATGAAAGCCCTATTCTCGGATGTACATTGGGGTCGAGTCTTGCTGACTGGCGTTCTGCTCGTCATCCTGGACGTCATCCTCAATACGGTTTTGCTTTTGCTCGCCACCCATATATGGAGTCAACGGGATCAAGCTCAAATTGCCATTCAGGTCTCTTCTTGGAGCAGCTACATCCTGGTCATACTGTTGACAGTTGGTGGTGCTGCATGGGTTGCACGCAAGGTAGAAAGAGAGGCTCCTCTGCATGGCTTCCTCGTAGGCCTGGTCGTTGCTCTCATCCTCCTCATCATAAGCGTAGGCTTTGGGAGTCCTCTTCTGATGGCACTATTGACCTTTGACCTGAATCTTGCAGCTGGCTGGCTAGGTGGCGTCTTGGGCAGCCGGGGGCGGAAGAAGCCATAGCGCGGTAGCCTGTTGATGTGAAAGAGAAAAACTACGCCCAGCTGATTCTTCCATTGCAAACGTGAGCAGAATGGAAGCCATACATCTTGATGCAGATTCATAAATAATCCACTAGTAGGTGCCGGATTGTTGTTGCGCCAGAACTACCGCATTATCACATTTACAGTTGCATTGAAACTCTGCGCTAGAATACAAGCGTAACTTGTACAAGGTAGGAGAAGTTAAGCTGGTCATAATATCTGCAAAGGAGGGGGTGCCCTCACCGGAGCATGTATGGATAGAACACCAGGATGGAACCAGGCAACATATCAAATACCGGTCGAAAACAATATCACGCTTGAAGGCAATTTGAGTCTACCGGAGAATCCTCGCGGCGTGGTGCTGTTTGCACATGGCAGCGGAAGCAGTCGTCACAGTCCTCGCAATCAATTTGTTGCCCAGGTATTGCACGAAACTGGCTTTGCGACTCTGCTCATCGACTTGCTCACCATGCAAGAAGAAGAGCAGGATCGCTATACCGGTCGCTTCCGCTTTGATATTGATCTACTCAGTCGGCGTGTTGTTGGTGCTACGGACTGGCTCACTGCCAACCCAACTACGGCCAATCTCAGCATCGGGTACTTCGGCGCGAGCACGGGCGCGGCAGCCGCTCTGGTTGCTGCTGCCGAGCGCCCTGTGGCCGTTGGTGCAGTGGTTTCACGCGGTGGTCGGCCTGATCTTGCCAGTTCATACCTTCCTGCTGTTCAGGCCCCTACACTCTTGCTCGTTGGCTCAAAAGATACGCAGGTCATTGAATTGAACCGTCGGGCGTTCTCGTTGCTGCGTTGCGAAAAGCAGCTCGAGATCATTCCTGGAGCATCACACCTTTTTGAAGAACCTGGCACCTTGGAGAAGGTTGCGCAGTTGGCAAGCCAGTGGTTTACACGCTATCTCGCGGTATGAGTGCTTTCATAGAGTGAACCGCACATGCGGAAATTCGTCGCAAACAAAACAGGTTGAGAGAAACATCATGATAAAAATCTATCGAGATCGATATGAAGCTGGGCGTGAGCTAGCCACGAAACTCACAGCATATGCTCATCGCCAGGATGTGCTGGTGCTTGCACTCCCTCGTGGAGGTGTGCCAGTTGGTTATGAAGTGGCAAAGGCACTTCAGGCCGCCCTCGATGTCTTTGTAGTGCGCAAACTTGGCGTCCCTGGTCACGAGGAATTGGCGATGGGCGCTATTGCCACGGGAGGGATATGTGTGATCGACGAAGAGGTCGTGCATATGCTGCATATCCCTAAGGAAGTGATTGATGCAGTTGCAGCAAAAGAGCAGCGGGAACTTGAACGGCGCGAACACCTCTACCGTGATGATCGTCCACCGCCCGACGTGAACGGTTGCATCGTTATTCTCGTCGATGACGGTCTTGCAACTGGTTCGACCATGCGTGCTGCCGCAGAAGCATTGCGACAGCAGCATCCCGCTCGTCTTGTCGTTGCAGTGCCGGTAGCGGCTCCTTCGGCCTGCGAGGAATTTAGCACAGAGGTAGACGAGGTCGTATGCGCTCAAACACCAGAGCCTTTCTATGGAGTTGGCTACTGGTACGAGGACTTCTCGCAAATATCGGACGAAGAAGTACGCGGTCTGCTCTCTCAAGCTGAGCAAGAAAAACCTGTTGCTACACGCAAACAATAAGGGTGACCTGCGGTGTGCCGAGAAATAATGAGGAGGATATGTGCAATGCCAGATACAACACGTACTGTACTCATCGATGCCGTACGCGAGGTTGCGCATCCGCTCACAGGAGCGACTTCAGACTACGATCCCTTGATGCAACTGATCGGGGACGCCCGCTTCGTCCTGCTTGGTGAGGCAACACATGGCACTCATGAGTTCTACTGGGCGCGTGCAGAAATCACGAAGCGGCTCATCACAGAGAAAGGCTTCGTTGCCGTAGCTGTCGAGGCGGACTGGCCAGATGCTTACCGCGTCAACCGCTATGTTCGGGGCATCAATGACGACGCTACAGCCAGAGATGCGCTCGCAGGTTTCAAGCGCTTTCCCATATGGATGTGGCGCAATACGGATGTCCTTGATTTCATTGAATGGTTACGTACACATAATACCAGCCTTCCTCCAGATACCAGGAAGACAGGCTTTTATGGGTTAGATCTGTATAGCCTGCATGCATCTATTGAGGCGGTGATTAGCTATCTCGAGAAGGTGGACCCAGAAGCCGCGAAACGAGCACGCTATCGCTACTCGTGCTTTGGGCACTATGGTGAAGATGCCCAGGCGTATGGATATGCAGCGGGTTTTAACCTCTCAAAGTCATGCGAAGATGAGGTCGTCGCCCAGCTCATCGAACTGCAGCAGCATACAACTGATTTTGCCAAACGCGATGGCCGGGTCGCTGAGGACGAATTTTTCTACGCTGAGCAGAATGCACGGCTTGCAAAGGATGCCGAGGAATACTACCGTAGCATGTTTAGTGGGCGCGTTTCGTCCTGGAACCTGCGTGATCGCCATATGGCCGAGACACTTGAGGCTTTGGTTGCCCACCTGGGTAGAGAAGGTGGAGACACGAAAGTAGTTGTGTGGGCGCACAATTCGCATGTGGGTGATGCACGCGCAACGTCTATGGGGAGCGAGGGTGAACTCAACGTCGGTCAACTTGTGCGCGAACGTCATGACCGCGAAGCTGTGCTGGTTGGTTATAGCACTTACACTGGTACCGTCACAGCCGCATCGGATTGGGGAGCTCCCATGGAACGCAAGCGCGTCCGTCCCGCGCTCCCAGGCAGTTATGAAGCGCTCTCTCACCTGACCGGGCTGTCAAATTTCCTCTTACCGTTACGTAACGTCGGCAAGGCAGCGAAAGCTTTACGTGGTCCTCGACTCGAAAGAGCCATAGGCGTGATCTACCTGCCCCAGACCGAACGCACCAGCCACTACTTTCATGCTCGCTTGCCTGAGCAGTTCGACGCAGTATTGCACTTCGATGAAACACGGGCCGTTGAACCTTTAGATCGTACAACACAATGGGAGGCAGGGGAAACCGAGGTCCCCGAAACATATCCCTGGGCGCTCTAAGAAACCTCGCCACGCATGGTTTGCATAGTGTAAATTGTAGACAGTATTTTGGCGAGAATTATCACCACGGTAGTTGGCAGCGCTTGTTGCCCTTTTTCCAATTGGGCGGGTGGATCACCTCGACGACGAGCGAGGCTCAGCTCGACTACTGCCGAAATAGCTAAGCCATGTCCACATTTAAACCAGTCCCTGCTGAACAGCATAGACTACGGCAGCCGTTCGACACGAGACCCCAATTTTGTCGTAAATATGTGCTACATGGTGCTCGACCGTTTTCCGGCTAATAACCAGCGTTCGTGCGATCTGAGGAGTGTTCTGTCCCTGGGCCAACAGGCACAACACCTCGACCTCCCGCTCAGTCAGGTTGCCCGCCTTCTGAGGCTTGGGAGGGACGCTCCCCAGGTTGCCCACACCCATTACTGATGTGACCAGGGCTTCGTAACACACGCGATCGAATTGTATGTCAACCAGAGAGTGCATCTTGCGCAACACCTCTGCTGGGTCCTTCTGATCCCCTTGCTGCTGTACAAGCCTGGCATACGTGTTGGCCACGGCCAGGATACGGCCATGAAAGGGTATCTGCTCCCCACAAAGCTGCCGGTGAAACCCCTGACCATTCATCCATTCATGATGAGCTGCTGCGGCTTGCGCCAGCTCTTGTAAAGTATCGACCCGCTCCAGGATGCGCTGGGTGTAATAGGGATGGAGACGGTATGTTTCCCATTCACTACTTGATTGATGCCATCCTTTTGCCACAATAGCAGCAGGGACAGCCACTTTGCCAACATCATGGACGAGCGCAGCGCACCGCAGCCTGGCCAGTTCGCCCGCCTCCAATCCCAGACAGTTTCCTATCCTTCTTGCAACCTCAGCGACCATTCGCGAGTGATGCCAGGTCTCGCGGGTTTTGAGATCAATGAAGTCGGCCAGCGCTTCACACACTCGCTCGGTCTGATCCTCCCAGGCGCAATCTGCCACGGTCGATGGTCGTCTTGCCAGCAAGGCTTCCTGCGTTGACTGCTCCTCAAAGGTCTTCCAGAAATCAGTCTGTTGCGTCAGTGTCAGAAACGCATCCACTCCCTCCGGATCGAAACGGGTCGCACGTTTTTCCTGGGCGAGGATACCTGTCGCCTCTGGACCACCAAACCGGTAGGTTAGATCAAGCACCTGCGCAAGATGCAGGATGCGAGCCGTTCTGGGTATGGTCGGTCCCTTGAGCCCATAGGCCATCCCCTTGCCATCCCACCGTTCCCACTGAAACCGAAGTGTCCGTTGGACATAGTCGGGAAAACCCAGTTGCCTCGCAAACAGTTCCGCCACTTCACAGTGGCTTCGCATCGTTTCCTTGACAATTGGTCCACACTGTACCAGGAAGGACAGGAGTTTGGCGATTCGACTGGGAAAGCGCGCGTCCAACCGGAAGTATCTGGATAACCATCCGATCATATCACTGAATTGGGACGGATCTATGAGGATGACATCCGATAAAAACACCTGTTCATCATCGGGGAAGAAGGCGGCAATCCCAGCTGAACAAGCAGTACATGCCACATCCTTGAGGAGCGCTCCATAGAAGATGGCCTCGCGTTCTTCATTGGCAAGCGTGAGTGCATCGGCGATCTGCAGACCGAGGTAGGCGCTTCCCAGACCATGTTCCATATGGCCACCGAACCCTAGACCAGTTGCGAAAGACAACGCGCACAGAAGCGCTGCAGGATCCCCTTCTGTTCGCTTATAGTTGACCATACCCTCTCTCCACTGTGCAGCTGGGGAGAAAAGTCCTGAAAAATAGGTGAACTCCCCGATGCTTTGCTCAAAAATGACCATTATACTGCAATTATATCATTCCATATATCTGGTAGCAGGGAATGGAGCCCAAAGGGGAGCGAAGAGTTGAGGGAAAATCAGCTGGTAACGCTCTAGCAGCAGATCTCAGTATATTGAGGAGTTTATTATGGGTGTAGACAGTAAAACGAGCTATCAACAACCGGTGGATAAGTTGCTTACGTGTGGTATGAATGGCTGGATAACGCCGGATAAGTGGCCTGATTATCGGAAGTTGGGGATTGGGCCAGAACATATTCCTGATTTGATACGGATGGCTACGGATGAGGAATTAAACGAAGCTAATGAGCAGAATACAGAGGTCTGGGCTCCGATGCATGCCTGGCGTGCGCTTGGGCAACTGCGCGCCGTGGAAGCAATTGAGCCACTGCTCGGGCTATTAGAAAGGCTGGAAAATGATGATTGGGTACATGACGAACTCCCCGATGTTTTTGCCAAAATTGGGCCAGCAGCACTTCCTGCACTGACAGAATATGTGGCGGACCTCTCTCATGCTGTTTCTTCACAGATTAGCGCGATTACAAGCATTGAAAAGATAGGCAAGCGATGGCCTGATGTCAAGAGTGAGTGTCTTGCTCTTCTCCAAGAGCGACTGGAACGGTTTGAGGAGAACGTGTCCGAGGTGCATGGATTTCTCGTTCTGGCATACGTGAAATTGGAAGCGGGAGACAGCCCGCTTTTCGAGCGGGCTTTTGATGAGGGATATGTTGATCCGATGGTTATAGAAGAATGCCGAAACGCGTACTTCTTCCTTGTCCCCTCTGCTGACACGGATATCCTTGAGGATGGCAATACTGCTAGTACCTCATTTTCTTCCTCAACGGCAGACGAGCTCCTTTCTAGATAGAGGAGCTTTGCTTGTCTGACTTCGTTATATGTTATGGTAAACTCTACCAGCCCTTTTTTGTTCTATCTTGAGCTTCTGAGTGTTTGATCTCCCTGTTCCCGGCGTGATCTGCTTCGTGTGTGCCGTCATGTTTCACTTCGGCGCGACAAGCTATGTGTACACCACGCGCCGGGGCAAATTCCAGGTCTGGGCAGAAATCCTGCTCCGGCTTAGACTGCGTGGAGATGAGCAGATCCTTGATCTGGGGTGTAGTCGTGGCGCTGTGCTCTTGATGGCGGCCAGCCTTCTTCCCAGGGGGAAGGCCATCGGAATTGATGTTTGGAAGACGAACGAGCAATCGTGCAACGCGCTCTCCGTCACGCAGCACAATGCCGAACGGGAAGCAGTTGCCGAGCGTGTCGAACTGCACACGGCAGACATGCGGCATCTTCCCTTCTCTCATGGCTTGTTCGATCTGGTTGTTTCAAGCATGGCGATCCACAATATCCAGGATCCCGAGGGACGCAAGCAGGCCATTATCGAAGCGGTGCGTGTGCTCAAACCCGGTGGCAGGCTCGTGATTGCAGACTTCCATGAAACGCAGCGCTACGGGGAGCGCCTGCGTGAGTTAGCAATGACCGACGTAACCCAGCAGGCGCTCGGCTGGCGTTTCTGGTATGGTGGTCCCTGGGCAGCTCCAAAGCTGGCTTACCTCATATGCACTTTCATGATCTCAGACATAGTGCAGCAACAATATTGCTGAGTATGGGTGTTAATATGAAGGTCATTCAGGAACTATTGGGGCATAGTGACGTTGCTATAACATTAGGTCTCTATTCTCATTTGCTTTCATCAATGCAAAAGGATGTTATGAGTAAGTGGGATTATGTGTTTGGGTCTGATGATAAGGATAAAGATTTGGGATAATATGTCGATGCCATCCCGAATCTTCTGAAAATAG
>Ga0209239_1000379_pt1 | contig 25140 bp, 28 predicted proteins | sample GraSoi013_2_20cm_FD_185824 | JGI IMG/M metagenome (GOLD analysis project Ga0209239, IMG submission 185824) | Grasslands soil microbial communities from the Angelo Coastal Reserve, California, USA - Sample 10_02_2013_2_20cm (SPAdes) (version 2) | ecosystem: Environmental > Terrestrial > Soil >...
GCAACTCGACGTGAACGTCGCGCTCCCGGTCTTGCTGCACGGCGACGCCGCGTTCGCGGGCCAGGGCGTCGTCGCGGAGACCTTCAATCTCGCGCGACTCCCCGGCTATACGACCGGCGGCACGTTCCATCTGATCCTCAACAATCAGATCGGCTTCACCACGGATCCGCGCGAAGGCCGCTCCACCGACTACTCGAGCGATCTCGCCAAAGGCTTCGATGCGCCGATCGTGCACGTGAACGCCGATGATCCGGAGGCGTGTCTCGCGGCTGTGCGGCTCGCGATGATGTACCGCGACAACTTCCATGGCGACGTCGTGATCGATCTGGTGGGATATCGCCGCTACGGTCACAACGAGGCCGACGAGCCGGCCTACACGCAGCCGATGATGTACGAACGGATCAAGCAGACTCCATCCGTCCGTCAGAAGTACGCGGCGCAGCTCGCGCAAGAAGGCGTCGTCGCTGCCGCTCAAGCGGATGCGGACGCGGAGGCCGCCTACCAGAGGCTCGCGGCCGTGCAGCAGGCGGTGAAGTCAGGACAACGCGCCGATGAGCCGCAGCGCATCCAGCGCCAGAACACGCCCGAGCCCACCACGGCCGTCGACGCCGAGACGCTGAAGCGGCTCAACGAGCAGCTGCTCGCGGTGCCGGAGGGCTTCGCGATGCATCCCAAGCTGCAGAAGCAGCTCGAGCGGCGTCGTGACGTGCTCATGTCCAAAGACGGCATCGAGTGGGCACACGCGGAGTCGTTGGCGTTCGCCTCGCTGCTGATCGAGGGAACACCGATCCGCTTGACCGGGCAGGACACCGAGCGCGGCACCTTCAGTCAGCGGCATCTCGTGCTCCACGACATACACACCGGCGCGCGACATACGCCGATTCAGAACCTGCCCGACGGCCGGGCTTCGTTCGAGCTGCACAACAGCCCGCTCTCGGAATACGCCTGTCTCGGCTTCGAGTATGGCTATGCCGTCGAAGCGCAGGATGCGCTGGTACTGTGGGAGGCACAATTTGGCGACTTCGCGAACGGCGCCGAAGTGGTGATCGATCAGTTCCTGATCGCGGGGCTTGCGAAATGGGGCGAGACGTCGCGGCTGTCGCTGCTACTGCCGCACGGCTACGAGGGCCAGGGCCCGGAGCACTCGAGCGCGCGCGTCGAGCGGTTTCTCGCGCTGGGGGCGGAAGGAAACATTCGCGTCGCGAACTGTACCACGCCGGCGCAATACTTCCATCTGCTGCGGCGACAGGCGCGGCACACGGAAATCCGGCCGCTCGTGCTGATGACGCCCAAGAGTTTGCTGCGCTTGCCGGCCGCCTCCTCCCAGCTCAACGATCTCGTATTGGGGCAGTTCAGGAGTGTGCTTTGGGATCGCGACCGGACGTGGCCCGAGAAAGTCACGCGCTTGCTGTTGTGCAGCGGCAAGATTTACTACGACATCATCGCCTCGCCACGCCGCACTGAGACGCCACATGTGAAAATCGGGCGGCTGGAGCTGCTCTATCCCTTCCCCGGCACGGAGATCGGAGAATACGCGCGCCGCTATCCGAATCTCAAAGAGGTCGTCTGGGTCCAGGAAGAGCCGCGCAACATGGGCGCGCGCAAGTTCGTGCTGCCCAAGATTCGCGAGGCGTTGCCGCAGTCGGTCGCGCTCCTCGATGTGTCGCGCCCGGAACGCTCGAGTCCCGCCGAAGGCTACCCCGCGGCCCACAAGGCAGAGCAGGAGCGCATCGTCTCAGCCGCCTACGGCTCGTAACAGTTGAACGCGTTCGCGGTGGTACGGTACGTCGTATTCGGCGTCGTCGCGCTCGCGGCGCTCGCCGCCCTGGGCTCCTGGCTCGTGCGCACGCGCCGCATCTCGCCCTTCGGTGGACTCGGACGCGGGCTGCGGTCGGTCACCGATCCCGTTCTCCGCCCCGTCGAACGGCGACTCGTGCGCATGGGCGGCAATCCCACACACGCCGGTGGTTGGCTGATTGTGCTGACGGCAATCGGCGGCATTGTGCTGGTGTCGTTGATCGGCTGGTTCCTGGGGTCGTTTCAGACGGTCAACATCGCGGCGCATTCCGGTACACGCGCGACGCTCAGGCTGCTGATCGAGATTGTCTACCGCATTCTGATGTATGCGCTGATCGTGCGGGTGATTGCGGCGTGGTTCGGGATGTTTCGCTATTCGCGGTGGATCCGGCCGGCCTACATCCTCACCGATTGGATCGTCGAGCCGATTCGGCGCGTCGTCCCGTCACTCGGCGCCTTCGATGTGAGCCCGATCGTGGCGTGGCTGGCGCTCATGTTGTTGCGGCAGATCCTTCTCTCGATCCTGAGGTACTGATGAAGCTTCTCAAGACACTCGTCAGTTTCGTCGTCGGGACGGTCGCCGGCGCGCTCGGCAGCAAGCTGTTTGGTCCGTTCGGCGCCGTGCTCGGCTTCATTGCCGGGGGAGTGGCTGCGTGGTGGGCGGCCCAAAGAATTGGGCTCTTCGAATGACTGTTTTGTCCGTGGCTGAAGCCCAATTCAATGATCAATGATCAATGACCAATGATCGTTGATCATTCGCCCGCAGCGTGCCGCTATCGCGGCCGGATGGCGTCCCGGATTATGTCGTCCACGGCAAACTTGATGAACTCCGCGCGCTTGTCGCGCCGGCGCTGAGTCTCGGCGCGGACGTCTGCGAGCCGTCGTTCGATATCCGCGACTTCCCGCGTCCGTAGTTGATCCTCAAGATCGAAGTGTTGCGTGATCAGCGCCTCGATCTGCTTGCGGATTGCTGCACGGTTAGACTCAGACGCACTGCGGTAGGCGCGCTGTTGCGCACGCGCGTTGGCCTCGAGTCCAAACATCTTGCCTACGAGCTGCGCGCGGACGCTATCACGCCGATTCAGGTTCTGCACCATCCCGAACTGGACCGTCAGCTGACCCACCTCGGCCCAGTATTGGTCGCCGAGCCATCGGCCAGACAAGCCAGGCTGCGGCACTCCGTCTACCACGATGAGCGGCTGGTTCTCTCCGCTGATCGATCCTGTCTTGAGGGAGTCGAGCGTAGCGACGAGGCTCGGTGCCACCAGCATCAGGAATGCCCGGGCGGCCGCTTCGGCTTCGCGTGGACGCTCTTGCATGATGCGTTGCGCCTGCATTTGCATCGCCTGCGGATTGGGCATCTCCTGAGCGTTCGGCTCTTGCGTGCTCGCACGCACTGCGATGGCGACGGTGAAACCCAGGGCGAACGCGACACTACGGGCGACCATAAGACCATCCCTGTTCGAGTCGTGTGAGTTGCGCATCGATTTCTACCGCTGCCTTGCCGCCCGCCACGTAGCCGGCCGTCGCCGACCAGGTCGTTGTTGGTGTCCAGCGCTCAGCCGGATCGCGAGAAGATCCGGATTTGGTCACCATGACGCCTGCGAGTACGGCGGCTGCCGCAAGCGTGAGTGTGGCCCAAACGATCGCGTTGCGCCGGCGCGGCGGCATGGCAACGTCCAGCGCGACACGCCCGTGCTCGAGGTGCGCAAGGGTTTCTCGGCAAGCGCGGCACGCAGCCGTGTGAGATTCGATTCCCGCGGCCTGAGATGAGGGAAGTTCGCCAAACGCGAGCAGCAACAGCTCGTCTTCGGTCGGATGATTCATCGATAGTTCTCCAGTGCCACGCTGATCCGTGCGAGCGCGGCGCGCATCTGCGTGAGCACCGTCCCGAGAGGCCGGCCCAGCCGGTCGGCGATCGCTTGAAACGTCATGCCGGCATCCTGGCGGAGTAACACGACATCCCGTTGCACTTGCGGTAGGGAGTCCACGGCACGGCGCACCGCGGTTCGCAGCTCGCTCTCCATGAGTCGCGTGTCCGCTGGAGGTGCCGTCTCCGGCTCGCTGGCACGAACAACCATGACCGCGCGACGGCGCACCAGCTCGCGCCGCAAGTAGTCATGCCACACGTTCGCGGCGATTCGGAACAGGTAGCCCCGCGCATTGCCGTTCAGTGTCAGCCGCGGGCTCGCCGTAACCAGGCGCGCGGCCACCTCCTGCAGCAACTCGGCGGCCAACTCGGGGTCGCGGCAGCGCGCGCCCAGGAAGTTGCGGAGCGCCGGTGCGTGCTCGGCGAGGAGTTGATCCGCCGCGACGTTGCGTGCGTGGGGCGTCATAGCTATTTAAGAGTACGCGCCATCTAGGCGATTATTTTCTGGATTGAGCCGTGGCGATTTGCGGCGTATTGCGGCCACGTTAAACAACCGCTAAAAAGCCAGACCCCGTACAGGGCGTTGGCCTTGGGCGGGGATTTCTTTTGGGACGACACGCAACCGATGCCTACTGACTTCCGATCTCTCATTGCTGACGGTCGCGTCCACGTCTTCGACGGGGCGATGGGCACGATGCTGTACGGCAAGGGCTTCTTCCTGAACGTCTGTTATGACGAGCTGAACCTGAAGCAGCCGCGGCTCGTGCAGGAAGTACACGCGGAGTACGTGCGCGCGGGCGCCGAGATCCTGGAGACCAATACCTTCGGCGCGAATCCGCTGAAGCTCAACAGCTACGGTCTGGCCGACGACACCGAGAAGATCAATCGCACCGCCGCCGAGCTGGCGCGCGCCGCCGCGGCCGGGGGGGGGGGCCGCGCGAGCGTGGTCGGCGCGATCGGCCCCCTCGGCATCCGCATCGAGCCCTTTGGCCCGACCTCGCAAGCCGAAGCGCAAGCGCTGTTCGCTCGGCAGGTGCAGGGCCTGCTCGCCGGCGGCGTGGACGGCTTCGTGCTCGAGACATTCAGCGACATGCAGGAAATGCACGCGGCGCTGAACGCCGTACGCGCCGCAACCGATCTGCCTGTCGCCTGCCAGATGACGATCGGCACCGACGGCCTGACCTACTACGGCACCGATCCGGAGACTTTCACCAAGCAGCTCACGGCGTGGGGGGCGGATGTGATTGGCGTGAATTGCTCCGTCGGGCCGGCGGGCGTGCTCGAGGCCGTCGAAAAGATGGTGAAGGCGACGGACAAACCGATTTCCGCGCAGCCCAACGCGGGTCTGCCCAAGGATGTGGGTGACCGCAAGATCTATCTCGCGTCTCCCGAGTACATGGCGAGCTATGCGCGACGCATGATCGAAGCGGGCGCCCGCTTTGTGGGCGGGTGTTGCGGCTCGACGCCCGAACACATCAAGAAGATCCGCGACTACGTCGCGAGCGTCGTGCCGCGGCAGCCGAGCGTCGTCGTCTCGCGCGCGCAGGTGAAGGCGCCTGAGGGAGTGACGGCGACCCCGCTCGCCTTGAAATCCGGCTGGGGCAATAAGCTCGCGCGCGGTGAGCTGGTCACGAGCGTCGAGATCGTGCCGCCCAAGGGCGTGGATCCGACGCCGATGCTGGCGCAGTGTCGCGCGCTGAAAGCCGCCGGTGTGGATGCGGTGAACGTGCCCGATGGCCCGCGCGCGCAAAGCCGCATGGGGGTGCTGCCATCGGCGCTGCTGATCGAGCGCGAGGTGGGCATCGAAACCGTGATTCACTACTGCTGCCGCGACCGCAACCTGCTCGGCATGCTGTCGGACATCATCGGCGCGCACGCCGCGGGGTTGCGCAACATTCTGATCATCACGGGTGATCCGCCGAAGATGGGTCCGTATCCCGAAGCGACGGCGGTGTTCGACATCGATTCGATCGGCCTGACGAACCTCGTCTATCGATTGAATCAGGGCCTCGATCCGGGCAACAATCCGCTCGGCGGCGCCACGAAGTGGGCGATCGGTGTCGGCGTGAATCCCGGCGCGGGCGACCAGGATCGCGAGCTGTCCCGGTTCGCGTGGAAGGTGGATGCGGGGGCCGAATTCGCCGTGACGCAGCCGGTGTTCGACGTGCGCCAGCTCGAGGCATTTCTCAAGCGCATCGATCAGTTCAAGCTGCCCATCGTCGCCGGGGTCTGGCCGCTCATCTCCCTGCGCAACGCCGAGTTTCTCGCGAACGAAGTCCCCGGCGTGTCGGTGCCGGAGGAAGTGCTCCAGCGCATGAGGAAGGCGCAGGAGCAAGGGAAGGAAGCGGCGCTCGCGGAGGGCGTGGCCATCGCGCGTGAGATGTTCACGCGGGTCAAGCAAATGGTCCAGGGCGTTCAGGTAAGCGCGCCGTTCGGACGCGTCGAGGTGGCACTGCAAGTGTTCCAGTAGATTTGATCCGGCAATGCCGGAGCTTCCCGACATCACAATCTACCTCGAGGCGCTGGCCCCACGAATCGTCGGCCAGCGACTCGAGCGCGCGCGCATCACGAGCCCCTCTCTGTTGCGCACAGTCGACCCGCCGCTGGCCGCGGCAGAAGGCCGAAAGGTCGTCGGACTCAGACGCGTCGGGAAACGCATCGTGTGGGAGATGGAAGGAGGAGTCTTCCTCATCTTCCACCTGATGATCGCGGGCCGGTTCAAATGGCGGCCGCAGGGAACCAGCCCGCCGGCCAGAGTCGGGCTCGCCTCATTTGATTTTCCAACCGGGACGTTGCTCCTCACCGAGGCGAGCCCGAAGCACCGCGCATCGCTGCACGTGGTGGAAGGCGAAGCCGGGCTCGCGGCCCACGATCCCGGCGGGCTCGACGTGCTGGCCGCCGATCTCGATGCCTTCCGCACTCGGCTGCAATCGGAGTCCCACACGCTGAAGCGCGCGCTCACCGATCCACATCTGTTCGATGGGATCGGCAACTGGCTGTCTGATGAGATTCTGCACGCGGCCAAGCTTTCGCTGTTTCAGCTCTCCGGAAAATTGACTGACGAAGAAATCGCGCGGCTGTACGAGGCAACGCAGAAGACAGCACGCTTTTGGATCGAGAAGCTGCGCGCCGAGACCGGAGGGGGCACAAAATTCCCCGAAACAGTGAGCGCGTTCAAGGAAGGAATGGCGGTGCACGGACGCTACAAGCAGCCCTGCCCTGTGTGCGGCTCGCCCGTACAGCGCATTCGCTATGCCGACAATGAGGCGAACTACTGCGCGACGTGTCAGACGGGCGGTCGCGTGCTGGCCGATCGCTCGCTTTCACGACTGCTCAAAGCCGACTGGCCTCGCTCGCTCGAAGAGTGGGAGGCGAAGCTGGGCCGATGATCCGCCGCGCATTGACGACAGACGCGGCCGCGGTCGGGCACATCCACGTCGAGTCGTGGAACGTCGCCTACCGAGGCATTATGCCCGATGACGTCATTGCGAAGACCGACCTTGCCTATCGCACGCGGTTCTGGGCCGTGCGCATCGCCGACCGTGAGTGGCCGGTGTTCGTGATCGAGGAAGCAGGCAAAGCCCTCGCGTTTTGTCAGATGATTCCGTCGCGAGACCTTGATGACGATCCCACACGCGTCGGCCACATCACGTCACTGCATGTGCTGCCACACTTGCGCGGTCGCGGCTACGGTCGTGTGCTGGTAGATCACGTGCTCGACGAGTTTCGGCGCCGCGGTTTTGCGGAAGTGACGCTGTGGGTACTCGAAGAGAACAGGAGCGCGCGGCGGTTCTACGAGAAACACGGTTTCACGCTTGATGGCGGGAATGTATCCCAACACCGCCATACCCGAGGTACGGTATCGCATCAAGGCTCTTCCTCTCACCCTGCCCGCTGCACAACTTCCTTCGGACACTGTGAGCTTCGCGGATCATTTCTCGGGAGTTTCCGCCGCATACGCCGCCTTCCGGCCGCGCTATCCAGATGCGCTGTTTGATTTTCTCACTCGTGCCGCGCCGGCGTTGGAGGCCGCGTGGGATTGCGGCACGGGATCGGGACAGGCGGCGATCGGCTTGGCTCGCCACTTCCATAAGGTGTTCGCAACGGATGCAAGCGAGTCGCAGCTCGAGCACGCGCTGCGCCACTCGCGCATCACGTATCGCGTGGCGCCGGCCGAGGCGAGCGGCCTGGAGGACGCGTCGGTCGACCTCGTGGCAGCCGCGCAAGCCCTGCATTGGTTCGACCGGCCCAAGTTTTGGGCGGAGGCGCGGCGCGTGTTGCGGCCGCGCGGCGTCGTCGCGGTGTGGACCTACCTGCTCTTCGAGATTGCGCCCGAGATCGACGCGATCGTCCGCGAGTTTTACAGCGACGTCGTAGGACCGTTCTGGCCGCCGGAACGGCACATCACCGAGGAGCGTTACCGAACCATTGAGTTTCCGTTTGCGGAATTTGCCGCACCCAACTTCCTGATCGAGCAACAGGTGACCTTGGACGACGTGACGGGCTATATCCGTACCTGGTCGGCGACGCGCGCGTTCATGAGACACCATCGTCAGGATCCTGTGGACACCCTCGTCGCGAAGCTGGCAGGGCCGTGGGGGGCTCCACAGTCGGCGCGCTTGGCCCGCTGGCCGGTGGCCATGCGGATAGGGAGGATCTGATGAAAGACTGGATCACCAACGTCATCACCCGCGAGCTCAAGGCGCTGCGCCGCGAGATCGAGTCGTACCCGAGCGATGAGGGTCTCTGGGAAGTTCTGCCCGGCATCGCGAATCCCGGCGGCAATCTCGCCCTTCACCTCGCCGGCAATCTTCAGTATTTCGTCGGCCACGTGCTCGGCAAGAACGGATACGTCCGCAATCGCGACGCCGAGTTCGGCAGCCGCGACGTCCCGCGTGTCGAGCTGCTGCGCGAGATCGATAACGCGATCGCCGCGGTCCAGACCGGCATGGGCAAGATCAGCGAGGCCGACCTCGCTCGGCCGTATCCCGAGCCGGTGGGCGGGGTCAGCTCCACCACCGGCGCGTTCCTCGCTCATTTCGCCACCCACCTCGCCTACCACCTCGGCCAGGTGGATTATCACCGGCGCATTCTGACGGGAGAGGGAAAGACTGTGAAAGCGATGGCGTTGAATGAGCTCGGCGGAAGGGCGTCATGAACGCGAGGACGGTCGGCCGGCCGGAGCCGGACGAGGTGCCGTCGCATTTCGTCGGTTACATCAAGCGCGTTCCCGAGCTGGATCCGGTGATCGCTTGCGCATCGCAGATCGAGGACACGGCGGCGCTGCTGCACGGGCTCTCCGAAGCGGACGCGATGCATCGCTACGCGCACGGTAAATGGAGCGTCAAGGAAGTCGTCGGCCACCTCGCCGACATCGAGCGCATCATGGCCTACCGGGCGTTACGGATCGCGCGCGGCGATACCACGCCGCTGCCGGGATTCGATGAGAACGCGTATGTCCCGGTTGCAAAGTTCGACACCCGCTCGCTCACCGATCTCGTCGGCGAGCTGCGCACCGCCCGGGCGGCGACGCTCGCCCTGTTGCGCACATTCGATGCCGATGCGTGGCGGCGGGGCGGCACGGCGAGCGGCAAGCCCGTCAGCGTGCGGGCGATCGCGTACATGATTCCGGGGCATGAACGGCATCACGTAGAGATTCTCAGAACGCGATACGGCGTCGGAGCGGGGAGTCACTGATGAAGATGGAAGCGGCTCGCGAAATAGATATATTGTCGCGGCCCCAAAGAGGATCATCTATGCGACAGCTTGCGTTGGTTAGTGCGGTCACCGTTTTGGCGGCTGGCGTCGCGGCGCAACAGCCGGCCGCTCCAGCCTCGCCGCCGGTACCCGAGGTCGGCACAGTAGCTCCTGACTTCTCCGTGCCCGGCGCAACCCGATTCGGAATGCTCCGCGGCCCGGTGCGCCTCAGCGATTACAAGGGGAAGACGGTCGTCCTCGCGTTCTTCTTCAAAGCCCGAACCCGTGGCTGAACGATTCAAATGAATGCGTACCGTGATCAGTACGCACAGGTTTTCAAAAACGGCCGCAACATCGTTCTCATCGCCATCAGCGCAGACCCGGACACCGCCCTCGCCTCATGGGCGCGGGACGCCGAGTATCCCTTCCTCTTTGCGAGCGATTCGAATTCGGCGGTAGGAAAAGCGTACGGCGCGTTCAACGCCCAGTACAAGCTCGACAACCGCACTCTCTTCGTGGTAGGACCCGACGGCAAGATCGCTTACCGGGCGATGCCGTTCCGGGAGATCGATCCGACCGCATATACGGAGTTGGCGGCGGCGATCGCGAAGGTGGTGCCGGCCGATACGACGGCGCACTGAGAAGGTTCGCGAACATGACGGGCCCGCGCAGCGACTGCGGTCTTTTGTCGCGCAGCGGGCCCGTCGTCTAGCGAACCGCCCGCCGTAACGCCGCCTCGATATCCTGATCCGCCCCGACCCCCGTATACACGACGCGCCCTTTGGTGTCGAGAACAGCGACGTAGGACGTGTTCGGGGCTTGAAAGGCGCGCACCGCTGCGCCGTTCCCGTCCCAGAGGAACGTGAACGGCATCGGCTGCTTTTCGAGATGACGCCGAACCGTGTTCTGGCTCTCGTTCACGGCGACGGCGATCACGAGAAACTCGGCGCGGTCGCCGTACTTCTTGTGCGCCGCCTCCATCCGCGGCAACAGCTCGGCGCAAATGGGGCACCACGTCGCCCAAAACTCGATAATGACGGGCTTCTTCCCGATCCATTGGGACAACGAGACGGAGTCGCCGTTCAGATTCTGCAGCGTGACGGGGGGGGGCGTCTCACCGACGGGTATTCCAATTATTTCTTGACTGCGCAACCAGGCCGGCGTCAGGAGCAACAGCGCGAGGAACGACGCACGACGTACGACGTACGGTGTCACCATACTTGCCCCGCTTTGACGAAGTAGTACTCAGCCATGAGCAGTAGAACCACGCCCGCGGCTTTTTTGATCCACACCATCCATGCACCCGGCTTCGGCAGAATTGCAAGCACTCCCGAGAATATCCCGACGACCAGCAAGACCGCCGTCATTCCCAACGAGAATACAAACAGGTACACGAATCCCAACGTCCCACTGTGCGTCGCCGCCACCCAGGTGAGGACCACCGCGAATGCGGGGGCACCGCAGGGCGCCGCGACGATTCCTGACGTGGCGCCCAGCAGAAAAACCGCCGGATACGATCCTCCGCCGAGACTTCCGGCCCACGCGGCCAACCGCACCGGCATTCGGACCGGAATCACGTCGAACATCACAAGTGCAAACACGAGCAGCAGACTGCCGATGACGAGGCGCGACCATCGGTTCGAGCTGATGGTCCCGAAGATCGATCCGCTCAATCCCGCGATCAGTCCGAGAATCGCGTAAAACAGCGCCAGCCCGGCGACGTACGTCAGCGTCAGCACAATCGTGCGGCGGCGCGAATGCGTCGCGCCCTGCGTGCCCCCCCCTACGCCGGTGATTGCACCGATGGTGATCGGGATCATCGGCCAAATGCAGGGATTGGTGCTCGTCACAAGACCGGCAAAAAACAGCAGGGGCACGGCAACGAGCGGCTGATGTTGCAGGGCGTTCGACAAACCGGATTGAATGATCGCGAAGGTGACCACGGGTGCGATAATAACTTACTTTAGCGAGCGTGAGCCGCACCGCTGTACTCGCCGGCGCGACCGGCCTCGTGGGCAGTCACATTTTGCAGCGCCTGCTCGCAGACAGCGCCTGGACCCGCGTGGTTACCATCGGCCGACGCCTTATCCCTCAACGTCACGACAAGCTCGAGCAGCGAATCGTCGACTTCGATTCCCTCACCGATCTCCCACACGTCGATGACGTGTTCTGTTGCCTCGGCACGACGATCAAAAAAGCGGCATCGCAGGAAGCGTTCCGGCGTGTCGACCACGACTACGGGATCGCACTCGCGCAGGCTGGTTTGCGTGCCGGCGCAACACAATTCCTGCTCGTGAGTGCGATCGGCGCCGATCCCGCCGCGCGTGTGTTCTACAGCCGCGTCAAGGGAGAGACGGAAGCAGACGTCCGCAAACTCCGCTATCCCGCGACTCAGATCTTCCGGCCGTCGCTGCTGCTCGGCGAGCGTGCGGAATTCCGCCTCGGCGAGCGCATCGCGATGAAGACTGCTCCGCTCCTCTCGTGGCTCCTGTTGGGACGACTGCGGCGCTATCGACCAATTCACGCAGACGTCGTCGCCCGCGCGATGACGCGCATCGCGCTGGAAGCGCCGCGCGGACCCAATGTGTTCGAGTACGACGCCATGACTGCAGCGGCACGGTGATGACCGATCCCTTTCTGGCGGCCGCGATCGCGGAGGCCGAGCAGGGCCTGCGAGAGGGAGGAATTCCGATCGGGTCGGTGCTCGTCTCAGGCGGCAAGATCCTGGGACGCGGACACAACCGCCGAGTTCAGAAAGGCAGTCCGGTGCTGCACGGCGAGATGGACGCGCTGGAGAAGGCGGGCAGGCTGCCGGCAGCCGTCTATCGCGACGCGACGCTGTACACGACGCTGTCACCGTGCGCGATGTGCAGCGGCGCGATTCTGCTCTACGGAATTCCGCGGGTCATCATCGGCGAGAACGGCACGTTTCGCGGCGAGGAGGAGTTACTCGCGAGCCGTGGCGTCGCGATCGAGGTGCGGCAGGATGCTACCTGCATCCGCCTCATGACCGAATTCATCCGGGCGCACCCGGACCTGTGGAACGAGGATATCGGCGTCTAGGAACCTGGATTCGGGCTAGCTTATTGTCATGACTACTCTCCTACGCATTGCCTCGATGTCCCTGGCCGCGTTAGCCGCCGTTCCGTCTCTCGGCGCCCAAGCGAACCGTCTCGACGCCGATGTCGATCGGCGCGTCCCGCAAGTCGTCGAGAAGGTCGTCGCGTGGCGTCGTGACATCCATGCGCACCCTGAGCTCTCGAACCGCGAGACCCGCACTGCCGATCTCGTCGCGCAGCACCTGCGTTCTCTCGGCATCGAGGTGACGACCGGCGTCGCGCACACTGGCGTGGTCGGTGTGCTGCGCGGCGGCCGCCCCGGTCCGGTGGTCGCGCTGCGCGCGGACATGGACGCGCTGCCGGTTACGGAAGAGGTCGACGTGCCGTTCGCTTCCAAAGTGCACGCCACCTATAACGGCCAGGAAGTCGGCGTCATGCACGCGTGCGGTCACGACGCGCATACAGCGATGCTCATGGGGGTCGCCGAAGTTTTGGCGGGGATGCGCGCCGAGCTTCCGGGAACGGTCAAGTTCATCTTCCAGCCCGCTGAGGAGGGACAGCCGGCGGGCGAGACGGGCGGCGCGGCAGAGATGGTGGCCGAAGGCGTGCTCGAGAACCCCAAACCCGACGCGATATTCGGCCTCCACGTGTTTCCGTATCCTACCGGTGAAATTCGCTACCGTCCGGGCCCTACCATGGCCAGCGCCGACGCTTTCCATATCACCGTGCGCGGCCGCCAGACGCACGGCGCCATCCCGTGGGCGGGCATCGACCCGGTCGTGATCGCATCGCAAATCGTACTGGGGCTGCAGACGATCGCGAGCCGCCAGGTGGACGTGACGACGGCGCCGACGATTGTTACAGTCGGCGTGATCAATGGCGGCGTGCGCTACAACATCATTCCTGACAGTGTCGTGATGATCGGAACGATCCGCACCTTCGATGCGGCCATGCGACGCGACGTCCACGATCGCGTGCGGCGGACCGCGGAATTAATCGCGCAGAGCGCTGGGGCATCGGCGGATCATCTCGCACCCCGACGCCGGCAAGACCACGCTGACGGAGAAGCTGCTGCCGACACTGCGCGCCGTCGCGGGAACGAGTCATGTCGCGCTCGCCCCGCTGATTACCGCCGCCGAGGATTTTTCGCGCTACCAGCAGCACGTGCCCGGCGTTTTCTTCTTCCTGGGCATCACTCCGGCCGGCACCGATCCGAGCAAAGTGGCGCCGAACCATTCGCCCCGCTTCTACGTCGACGAAGCGGCGTTTCCTGTTGGTGTGCGGGCACTTGCGCATGCGGCGGTAGATTATCTGACGGCCCATCACTAGCTTGCAGTCCGCTCCTTAGAGGGGAAATCGATGCGTACCAGCAATCCAGCACTGAACGCTAAAACCTTCGAACGCTTCGGTCCCATCGCCGCCGGCGAAGGGATGACGATCGAAGGAACCGTCAATCGCACCGGCTTCCTGCTCCTCCTGCTCGTCGCAACCGCGACGTACACGTGGATGCAGACCTTCGCCGGCGTACCCGTTGGGGGATATCTCTGGACCGGCCTACTCGGCGGCTTCGCGGTCGCGCTGGTCACCATCTTCAAGCCCGCGTGGGCGCCCATCACAGCGCCGGTCTACGCGGCGCTCGAAGGACTCGCACTCGGCGCGCTATCCGCGATCCTCGAAGCGACCTACCACGGGATCGTCGTCCAGGCCGTGGCACTGACGTTCGGAACGCTGTTCGCGTTGTTGATCGTGTATCGCGCTCACCTGATTTCCGTGACGCAGAAATTCAGGCTCGGCGTCGCCGCGGCGACGGGCGGGATTGCGATTTTCTACTTGGTCGCGATCGGGCTCAGCTTCTGGGGCATCCGCATTCCCTTCCTGCACGAGGGAAGCGCGCTCGGCATCGGCTTCAGTCTGTTCGTCGTGGTGATCGCGTCGCTGAACCTCGTACTCGATTTCGACTTCATCGAGCAGGGCGCCGAGCAGGGCGCGCCGAAATTCATGGAGTGGTACGGGGCGTTCGGCTTGATGGTGACGCTGATTTGGCTCTACCTCGAGATCCTACGGTTGCTCGGCAAGCTCCGCAGCCGGTAGAGTCGGTTCGCCTCGATCGTTGGCTCTGGGCCGCGCGTTTCTTCAAGACGCGCGGCCTTGCTGCTGAAGCGATTGCCGGTGGGAAAGTCCAGCTCAATGGCAATCGCGCCAAGCCCGCCAAGCCGGTGCAGGTAGGTGACAACCTCCGTGTGCGCGTCGGCCCCTACGAGTGGCTCGTCATAGTGCGCGCGATAACGGAACGCCGGGGCTCCGCACGCGACGCGCAGCTCTTGTACGACGAGCTGCCGGAAGGCCGCGCCGCGCGGGAACGGCTCGCCGAACAGCACAAAATGGCACCGGCCCCCGCCTACACAGGCAAGGGCCGGCCGACAAAGAAAGAGCGCCGCGAGCTGCGGCGGCTCGAAGAAGGAGACGTCTAGAGCTTCTGCAGCCTCACGTTGCCTGATCCGGTCTCGACCGAGAGACGGCCACTGCCGTCGCCTATCGTCCCGGTGATGTGATCGTGCTCAAGGCGTCGGACCTGTAGCGTCAGCCCACCGAGATCGATGTCACCGCTGCCCGTGTCGAGATCCACTTGGGCGCCAAGCGTCTGCGGCACTTTGAGTGTGACGTCGCCGGAGCCGGTTTCGATCCGCAGCGAGCGGAACGTGGTGACCAGCGCAACGTCGACATTGCCGCTGCCCGTCTCGAATGACACCTCGTCACCCGACGTGTTGGTCGCCTCGATGTCGCCCGAACCCGTTTCGACCTTCAAGTCGCTCGCCTTGCCATCCCGGAGCGTGACGCCGCCCGAGCCGGTGTTGAGATGAAGACGCGTACCGCTGGTTCCGGATACCGTGATGTCGCCCGAACCGGTTTCCAGGCTGACGTCGCCGGTGCCGTCACGGAGATCCACGTTTCCAGAGCCGGTCGAGACGCGCAGCATGCCGCGCGTGCGATCGGCGGCGACGTCCGCGGACGCGACATACACGCGGATGACGCCATCGACGTTGGTCAGAACTGCTTTGCCGACGCCCAGGTAGAGCGCGACGTTCTTGCCGGCGGGGACAGTCACGTGCAGATCGGCAGATGCCTCGAGTCCATCGCGCGAACGGCCCGTGATGCGTACCTCGTGCCCTTCCCGATCGCGGAACCGTCCGTGCTTGTGGCTCTCTCCGTCCCATCCGCTGTCGTCGCCGAACGTTCCATCATCGCGGACGCGCAGCGTCGTGTTCCACCCTCGTCCCCAATCGGGCATCACGATGACGTCGTCCGGATAGATGACGCGCAGCGTCTCGCGGCCGCGCAGCGGCCCGGATTCGACCTGGAGCTTGGCAGCGTCGCTACCGCCGCGCTGCACTTCGACGACGACATCGCCGCCGGAGCCGGCTTCGACGCGCAGCTCGCCGACGAGGTTGTACACGGCGACCGAATCGCCCTTGAGGACATAACGTGAAGTTTGAGCGGCAGCTGGAATACCGAGCAGTGTGGCACAGGCAACGAGCGACAGCGAGCGCAGGATCATAGAGGCGGCTCCGCGAGGGGATGACAATTGGATAGCGTAACTCCGGTAAGGGTTGCAGCTTTGCACCATATGCCCGATTGGCTGATTTGGTTTCTCGCCAGTGTCGCGCTGCTGGTCGCCGAAATGTTCACCGCGGGTTTCTGGCTCGCCTGCCTCGCGGTTGGGGCCTTCGTGGCTGGAGTCGTCGCGCTGATCCCCGGCTTGGGACTGGTCACCGAAGGCATCGCATTCGCCGTCTCCAGCGTCGCCAGCATGGCAGGGCTGCGGCCGCGCCTGATGCACTACTTTCAGCTCGGCCCGGGCTCCGATCTGCGCACCGGCGTGGACGCCCTCCTCGGCAAGACGGCGATCGTGACCGAGCGGATCGGACCGGGCACCACCGGCCGCGTGAAAGTCGACGGTGAAGACTGGCGCGGTGCCTCCAGCGACGCGACGGTAATCGAGCCGGGCACGCCCGTGACGATCATCCAGGTGGACGGCACAACTCTGCTGGTCGAAAAGGAGATTTGACCCGTGGGTCCAGGCACGATACTCGTCGCCGCCATCGCCTTCGGGGTCATCGTCTTGATCTCGAAAAGCATTCGCGTCGTCCAGCAGGCCCAGACGATGATCGTCGAGCGGCTCGGCCGCTACCACAAGACCCTGAGCTCCGGGATCAACTTCATCGTGCCGATGATCGATCGTCCCCGGTCGATCGACTGGCATCAGACGATCATCACGCCGGCCGGTGACACCTACTCTCGCCGCTTCCGCACCGAGCGCATCGACCTGCGCGAAACCGTCTACGTGTTTCCGCGCCAGAACGTGATCACGAAGGACAACGTCGTCGTGGAAATCGACGCGCTCATCTATTCACAGATCACCGATCCCATTCGCGCGACGTACGAGATCGCGAACCTGCCCGACGCCATCGAGAAGCTGACGCAGACGACGCTCCGCAACGTGATCGGTGAGATGGAGCTGGACCATATTCTCTCCTCGCGCGACACGATCAACGCGAAGCTGCGTGCGATTCTGGACGAGGCGACGCACAAGTGGGGATCGAAGGTCAGCCGGGTAGAGCTCAAGGACATCAATCCGCCGCGGGACATCCGCGACGCGATGGAGAAGCAGATGCGCGCCGAGCGGGAACGCCGGGCGACGATCATCACCGCCGACGCCGAGCGGCAATCGCGCATTCTCGCCGCCGAGGGGATCCGGCAGTCGGAGATCAACACGGCGGAAGGCGACAAGGCGGCGAAGATTCTGCACGCCGAAGCGGAAGCGGCAGCGCGGCTCAAGGTGGCCGAGGCCGAGGCGCAGGCGATCGAGCGCATCACCGCGGCGATCAAGGGCACGGGTGGCGATCCCGCGCGCTACCTCATCGCCATCCGCTACATCGAAACGCTCAAAGAAATGGTCTCAGGGCAGAACAACAAAGTCGTCTATATGCCTTACGAGGCGACCGGCGTGCTCGGCTCGCTGGGCGGTATCCGGGAAATGCTGGTGGCAGGACCGTCCGACAAGAAGGCGTGAACCCGCTCACGCAGCTCTCCGAAGAAGAACAGATGTTTCAGGTCGCGGTGCGCGACTTCGCCGAGCAGGAAGTCCGCCCGCGCGTACAGGCGATGGAGCAGGCCACGCAACTCGATCCCGCTCTCCTCCCGAAGTTCTTCGAGCTCGGCCTTATGGGAATCGAGATTCCGGAGGCCCACGGCGGCGCCGGCGGCAGTCTCTTCATGACCGTCCTGGCGGTCGAGGAGCTCTCAGCAGTCGATGCCTCGACCGCGATCTTCGTCGACGTCCAGAACACGCTCGTCAATGCGCTGCTCCTCAAGTGGGCGTCCGAGGACATCAAACGCCGCTATCTCCCGCGCCTTGCCACCGATTTGGTGGGCGCGTACGCGCTCTCCGAAGCCGCATCGGGGTCCGATGCATTCGGCCTCCAGACCAAGGCCACGAAGCAAGGTGATCGATGGATTCTCGACGGCCGCAAGCTGTGGATCACGAACGGCGCCGAGGCCGGCTTCTACGTGATCTTCGCGAACACGGACTTCGCGAAGGGCTACAAGGGGATTACGGCCTTCGCGGTCGAGCGCGGCTTCAAGGGATTCAGCGTCGGCAAAAGAGAGGACAAGCTTGGCATCCGCGCGTCCTCGACGGCCGAATTGATTCTCGATCATTGCGAGGTGCCGGCCGCGAATCTCGTCGGTGACGTCGGCATCGGCTACAAGGTAGCCATTGAGACCCTCAATACCGGCCGCATCGGCATCGGCGCGCAGATGATCGGTGTGGCCCGCGGCGCGCTCGATGCGTCCCTCAAGTACGTGAAGGAGCGCCAGCAATTCGGCAAACCGGTCGCTGACTTCCAGGGCGTCCAGTTCCAGCTTGCCCAGGCGGCGACGGAGCTCGAGGCCGCCCGGCTGATGGTCTATAACGCGGCCCGGCTCGAGGATGCCGGCCAGTCGTACACGAAGCAGGCGGCCATGGCCAAGCTGCTCAGCTCCCAGGTCGCCGAGCGCGTGACGTCGCTGGCGGTAGAGCTCTTTGGCGGGTACGGCTATACCAAGGAATATCCAGTTGAAAAGTTCTACCGCGACGCGAAGATTGGGACGATCTATGAAGGCACGAGTAACATGCAGCTCAACACGATCGCGAAGCTGTTGTTGAAGTGACTCCCTTTACCGGAGGGGCAATGAATCGCTTGCTGCTTGCCGTTGCGCTGAGTGCCCTCGCGGTCTCCCCTGCCGTCGCGCAGGGACACGGGCCGAAGAAAGCGTTCCTCATCGAACCGAGCCACGCGATGTCAGTGACGCGCGATGTGCTCGTGCACCAGGGATTCGAGATCGTACGGGTCGAGCAGTCCGGAAACGATCAGGTTGTCTACTACCGGGCGGGCAACAAGGGCAAAGGCAAAGGCAAAGGCCCGCCAATGAAGTTTGTCGTTCGACAGATGGGAAGCCACGTAGTCTTCGTCGACACGCCACAGCCCATTCTCGTCGAGATCAACCTCAAGCTGAAGTCCTAGGTAGGCGGCACACATCCGGGCGACGTGAACCGTCGCTCGGATGCCTATCTTTAAGCCCTCATGCGCACAGCGCGGCGAACGCACGGCTTCACCGAATCGGTGATACGGGGGATGACCCGGCTCGCAAACGAGTACGGGGCCATCAACCTGTCGCAGGGCTTCCCGAACTTTCCCTGCCCTGACGTCTTGAAAGACGCGGCGGCCCGCGCGATCCGCGATGACATGAATCAGTACGCCATCACCTGGGGGGCCGTGCGCCTGCGGAACGCGTTGGCCGCCAAGTACCAAGAGTGGTACGGCCTCGCCGTCGATCCAACGACGCAGGTCACAGTGACCTGCGGAGCAACCGAAGCAATGGTGTCGTCGCTCCTTGGAATCGTGAATCCGGGCGACGAAGTCGTCGTGTTCGAGCCGTTCTACGAGAACTACGGACCGGACGCGATCCTCTGCGACGCCAAGCCGGTCTTCGTCCCGATGCCGGCCGAGGGGCCGATCGATCTGGACCGTCTCGCCAAGGCCTTCACGGCGAAGACGCGCGCCATCGTCGTCTGCACGCCGAACAATCCGACGGGCCGTGTGCTATCGCGCGCCGAGCTGACGGCAATCGCCGAGCTGTGCCAGCGGCACGACGCGTTCGCCGTCACCGACGAGATCTACGAGCACATCTATTACGAGGGCGAGCACATCCCGATCGCGACACTGCCGGGCATGGCCGATCGCACGATCACGACGAGCGGTGCCTCGAAGACATTTAGCGTGACCGGATGGCGAATCGGGACGATCATCTCGCCTCCGGACGTGACCGGCGCGATCCGGAAAGTGCACGACTTCCTCACCGTCGGCGCTCCCGCGCCCTTGCAAGAGGCGATCGCCGTCGGCATGGAAACGCTGGGCGACGACTATTACGAAGGACTCGCGCGCGATTACCGCCGGCGGCGCGACATCCTCTGCGGCGGATTGGTGAAAGCGGGGTTCAAGTGCCGGCCGCCCCAGGGCGCGTATTACGTCATGGCCGACTTCTCAGATCTCTCCGATCTCCCGGATGATGAGTTCGCGAGGTGGCTGACGGCGGAGCACGGCGTGGCCACCGTGCCAGGCTCGAGCTTCTACTCGCGCCCGGAACTGGGCCGCAGGTACGTGCGGTTTGCGTTCTGTAAAACGGAGGACATGCTGCAGCAGGCGGTGGAGCGGCTCCAGCGGGTGCGCGACTAGAGCGCGCTCTCGATCTCGCGATAGGCGTCCACCTGCGCGCCAATGTCGCGCGCGATCTCACGCGCGAGTCCCAGATCGGTCGTCAGGCTCTGTACCGTTCCCGTCCCCGCGTGCAGACGCAGCAGATTCAATCGAATTGTCTCGAGCGCCGCGACGGCGTCCTTGAGCCGCTGCTGCACGAGGTCGCGCTCGGCGCTCAGATCGGCGACGATCCGGTCGTGTCTCGCGGCAATAGTCGGATCGGGGCTGCCCGGGCTGCTACCGTGACCGACATCGGCGAGGGCCTCCTGCAGCTCCTCGAGCCGGGCGCGCATGCGTTGCGCATCCTCCTCGAGACGATGCACGACGTCCGGGAGGTCGCGCAGCTCACGACGCGTCTCTTTGGGCAGGTCCTCGTAGAGCTGCTCGGCAGCCATGCCGAGCGCCATTTCGGTGGGGCGATGTGTCAGTGACGAGGGCAACGCGCGCGCGGGCGTGATCGCTCGCGCCACTTTGAACAGCCAGCGGCCGAAGCGCCCCGCCCACAGCTTGCTCCAGAATTCGGTATCCACGTCACGGCGACGTTGCAGGAGCACCAACGAGCACGCGCTCGCGTATATGCCGAGACTGAGTCCCTGGAGCAGCATCGACACCGACGGAGAGCCGAAGACAAACGGAAATATCGTGATGGCCAGCCCCGCGGAGATAAAGCCGCCGCGGGCGACTGCGTTTAGTCCCCGCTCCAGCCACGTTGGGCCCAAACGCTGTCCGGCCACTCGCTCCTCACGCCACCGTTCCAACTCCGCCTTGAAGGCGACCTCGAGGTCACCGTGATCGAAGCCGGACTTCAAGAGTCGGCGCGCGCGACTGATGAGAACGCTCACCGGTACGAGTGTCATGCCGCCGACGAGCACTTCGAAACCGATCATCGTCGAGGTTGCGGACCCGGCGAGCACGGCGGCGGCGAGCAGTACGAACGGGTAGAGCAGCGAGAGCCCATCGTCGAGCCGCCCGTCCCGCTTGACGAATATCCGTAACGGGATCGGCAACTCGCGGCGCAACTCGAGCGCTCGACTCAGCTGATCGGCCAAAACGGACGGACCGTCCGGACGCTCTTCCCGTTCTTTCGCAAGACAGCCGTCGAGCGCATGGGCGATCCGTCGCGGGACACCGGGCGCAACGGTCGCGAGCGGCGGCGCGGGCTCGGTGATCTGCTTGGCGAGTACCTCAGTCGGCTTCTCGCCCTCGAACGGCAACTTCCCCGAGAAGGCGAAAAAGCCCACGACGCCGAGCGCGTACAGGTCGCTCCGCCCGTCGACTTCCTCCCCCAACGCCTGCTCGGGGCTCATGAATTCCGGAGTGCCCACGACCTCGCCGGTCGCGAGCCCACCCGCGCCGGCGACCACGCTCGCAATCCCGAAGTCGGCGACCAGCACGCGGCCGTTGGTCTCGAGCAGGATGTTGTCGGGCTTCACGTCGCGATGGATGACGCCCTGCCCATGGGCGTACGCGAGCGCCCAGGCGACGTCGCGCAGCACCCGTGATGCCTCGGAAGGCGCCAACGGTCCCCGGTTCCGCACGCGCTCCGTCAGCGTCTCGCCGTCTATGTAGGCCATCGCGAAGAACACGAATTCGCCGATCTCTTCGACGGCGTGAATCGGAATGATGTTGGGGTGTGAGAGTTTCGCTGCCGTGCGCGCCTCGCGCAAAAACCGCTCCCGCAGCTTCGGATCCGATGCCTTCGACGGCGGTAAGAGCTTGATCGCGACGGGACGATCCAGCCGGACTTCGCGGGCGAGGTACACGACGCCCATGCCGCCGCGTCCCAGCTCGCGCTCCAGCGAGTAGCGACCCGCCACAGCGGCTTGAAAATCGAGAAACAGCCGATCGGGAGCGAGGTGCGGCATAGCGCCCCTAAACTAACGTTTACCTCAGGCGGGGGTCTCCGAGCGGCTGAGGACCGTGACGACCGGCCGGATCGGCGCAAGGCGCACGCCCGCGACCCGGAATAACACGCGGCCGAATCGTCCTCGCCAGAACCGCAGACTCCGCTCGCCCAGGGGGTCGGTGCGTTGCTCCGTTCGGGCGCGCGCCACGACTCCCGCGAGCAGCGCTGTCGCAGCGCCTCCCATGGCAACGGACGGAAGCAGCGGCTCGAGGAGCCCGGGGACACTGATGACCCCGGCAGCACACGCCACACCCGTGATCGCCACCAGCAGCGCCACGCGCGCGACCCACCCAATGGCGCGCTCGAAGCTGGTGGGACCGGAACCGTAGACGAAGGCCAATTCCTCGCGCCGCCGGGCCTGACGCTCCGCCAACGCCGCGACGAGATCCGCGCGTTGATGCCCGGCGGCGAGCAAGCGGCGCACGCGTACGATCGCGACCACAGCCGGCGCCGCGATTGCCGCGGCGAGCGCCAGGGTCGCCGCTGCGCGCACCGGACCCTCGGTCGGCGAGAGCCAGGCGGCAACGGTCGCAGGCAGAAGTCCCACGCCCGTCACGAACGCATGCATCAGCGCGGGTGCTTCGAGGTGAGTGCTGCGCACGAGGAAGGCGCGGACCGCCAGCGGGACCGGAGAGCCCCCGATTGCCTCCGCGACCGCACGGACCAGCGCCGCAGGATCGGCGAAGCGCGCCCATGGCTCCTTCGCGAGACAGCGGTCGACGATTTGTGCGACGCGTGGCGCCACGAACGGAGCGACGGTGGCGAGCGGCGGCGCCGGAGCCCCGATGTGCAGCGCCAGCAGACCTTCGTCCGTTCTGGCGAAAAACGGCAGCCGGCCCGAGAGGGCGTAGTAGGCGACCACACCCAGCGAGTAGATGTCGCTGCGCCCATCGACGGCGTCGCCGCTGGCTTGCTCGGGACTCATGAATGCCGCGGTGCCGACCACACCCCCGCGCGGTGCGGCAGGACGTCCGAGCACCCCGGGCCTCCCGGACATCCTGGTCTCGTGAGCGATGCCGAAGTCGGAGAGCAGCGCCCGTCCGGTCGCGGCATCGAGCAGGATGTTGTCGGGCTTCACATCCCGGTGCACCACGCCGCGCGCGTGCGCGTAATCCAGAGCCTCGCCGATGTCGCACAGCAAGCGGCCTGCCTCGTGGGGATCGAGCGGCCCGTGGGTCGCGACGCGCTGCGACAGTGTTTCCCCCGCGACGTACGCCATCGCGAAAAACACGAAACCGCCGATCTCGTCGACCGTGAAAATCGGCACAATGTTCGGGTGTGTCAGGCGCGCGACCGTCCGCGCCTCGCTCAGAAAGCGCCGGCGGCACGCCTCATCGGCCGCGAGGTCAGGGTCAAGCACCTTGATCGCGACGCGCCGGTCTAGGCGCGGCTCGCGCGCGAGATAGACGTGTGCCATGCCACCGCGCCCGATTGGCGCCTCAATCTCGTAGGCGCCCGCCAGAGCGAGGCGCAGCTCACGTGTTATGTCGGGAGATTGAGTCATCGGGCCCTGCATACCCCCGGGAGCCCGCGCTGGTTCGCTCGCGGGACCACTTATCACTGCTGGACACTGGCGCCATTGCAGGCGCAGATTGTGCCGCCTATGACGAGCATCCCGGCGGCCCATCCAGCGGCGTCTGATCGACCCCGAGCAGGTGGGGCGGCGCACGAGCCGTACATCCCCGCCAGCCAGGCTCCGGCCGAGCTCACGCCGCGCGCGATTACGCTGGGCGTGCTGCTCGGCCTGATCTTCGGCGCCTCGAACGTCTATCTGGCGCTGAAGATCGGTTTGACCGTCAGCGCGTCGATCCCCATCGCCGTCCTCTCGATCACAATTTTCCGGTGGTTTGGCCGCTCCACGATCCTCGAGAATAACATCGTCCAAACGACCGGATCGGCAGCCGATTCGGTGTCCGCGGGGGTCGTGTTCACGATTCCCGCGATTTTGTTGATGGGCTACGACCTCGACATCTCGCGCGTGACGATCCTCGCCATCGCGGGTGGCCTGATGGGCGTGCTGATGATGATTCCGCTGCGGCGCGCCCTGATCGTGAAAGAGCACGGCAATCTGCCCTACCCCGAGGGCACTGCGTGCGCCGAAGTGCTGATCGCCGGTGAGCGCGGCGGCATCCACGCCAAGACGGTATTCCAGGCATTCGGCATCGCGTTCGTCTACAAGTTCTTGATGACGGCCTTGAAGCTGTGGCAGGAGCTTCCCGGCAAGGTGCTGCGCGGCTATCAGAACGCCGAAGTCCGGGTGGAGGTGAGTCCCGAGCTGCTCGGCGTCGGATACATCATTGGACCGCGGATCGCGGGCTACCTGTTTGCCGGCGGCTGTCTCGCCTACGTCGTGCTGATGCCGGCGATCAAGCTCTTCGGCAGCTCCATGACCGAGCCGATGTTCGGAACGACCAAGCTGATCCGCGACATGAGCGCGGGCGAGATCCGGGCCGCGTTCGTCTTCTATATCGGCGCGGGCGCGGTAGCCAGCGCCGGGATCATCGCGCTCGCGCGCTCGATGCCGACCATCATCGCGGCGTTCCGCGCCGGCTTTGCGGACATGCGCGCGAGCCGGGTCGGCCAGGCCATCGCCGCGAAATTGCGCACCGACGACGATCTGCCAATCAGCGTCACCGTGTTCGGCTCGATCGCGCTCGCCATCGTCCTGGCGCTCCTGCCCCAGATCGGCGTGAATCTCCTCGGCGGTATCCTGATCATTCTGTTCGGCTTCTTCTTCACGACGGTGTCGTCCCGCATTTGCGGGCAGATCGGCAGTTCGGCAAACCCGATCTCCGGAATGACGATCGCGTCGCTCATCGCGATCTCTTTCATCTTCCTGTTGCTCGGGTGGACGCAGATCGATGATCGCGTGCGCGCGATTTCGATCGCCTGCGTGATCGCGGTCGCGGTCGCAAACGGCGGAAACACGTCGCAGGACCTCAAGACCGGATTTCTGGTGGGCGCGACCCCGCGTCGTCAGCAGATCGCCATCCTCATCGGCGCCATCGGATCGGC
>Ga0209239_1000382_pt1 | contig 25057 bp, 23 predicted proteins | sample GraSoi013_2_20cm_FD_185824 | JGI IMG/M metagenome (GOLD analysis project Ga0209239, IMG submission 185824) | Grasslands soil microbial communities from the Angelo Coastal Reserve, California, USA - Sample 10_02_2013_2_20cm (SPAdes) (version 2) | ecosystem: Environmental > Terrestrial > Soil >...
GCGACGGCCGTTACCCGGCCGCTGGTGTTGACGGTCGCCACGCTGCCATTGCTGCTCGCCCACGTCGCGGGCCGCCCGGTCAGCGCGCTGCCCGCCGAGTCCTTCGGCGTGGCCGTGAGCTGGACCGTCTGGCCGACTTGCAGGCTCGCCGTTGCCGGCGCGACCGCCACCGAAGCCACCGGCACGATCATCACAGTGATTGCCGCCGTGGCGTTCTTCCCCTCGCTCGTCGCCGTAATCGTCGCCGAGCCTTGTGTCACCCCCGCGACCTGACCGCTGCTCGAGACGGTCGCGACGCTGGGATTGCCGCTCGCCCACGTCACGGGCCGCCCGGTCAGCGTGGTGCCGGCCGAGTCTTTGGTAGTCGCAGTGAGGGGGAGCGTTTGACCGACGAACACGTTGGCTGACGCGGGGGAAACCTGGATGGAGGCCACGGGCATGCTCGTCACGGTGACCGACGCGGCGGCGCTCTGACCTTCGCTCGTCGCCGTAATGGTTGCGGAGCCTTGGGCCACGCTCGTGACCAAGCCGCTGCCGTTCACGCTCGCTACTGCGGCAACACTGCTCGACCATGAGATCGAACGTCCGGAGAGGAGATTGCCCGCCGAGTCGGTCGTGTTGGCGGTCAGCTGCACCGCAGCACCCACCAGCAGGCTCACGACGGCCGGAGTCACCTTCACCGAGGCCACCGCAGCTGGAACAACAGTGACGGTTGTCGTATCAGAGGCAGAGGAGCTCCCGTGGCCGTGGGCGACGACCTTGAAATGGCCTGAATCCCGCGTCGCCTTGTAACCCGCGTAGTGCCGACCACCGTGCGTGTTCGTGTCCGCGATGCTACCACCAGTTACACTCCAGTTCACATCTATGATCGCGGTATCGCCGGCAGGCGTAAGGGCCACCGCCATCAGCTGGGCGGCGCCGTCGGTTGGTAGCGTAATGGACTTGGGAGTGATCTGCAAACGGATTGTTGCAACGGGATCGGTGACAGCTACCGGCTTCTCGCAGCCGACGGCCGCGAGAGCGACGATGAGCCACGCATCTTTGAGCATGGCCAGCCGACGTGACAGCTTGTGCATGAACGTCATGACATCTATCTCCTCAGCTAGGGCGTTTTTGCGGCACCGCAAACGACTCCATCGGGCCTGTTGGACTTGTCTGCGAGGGCGAGACGGCTGTAGTGGTGAACTCGGGCGAGGGCGGGAAGGTCGGTGCCCACCGCGACGTGGACAGCCCACGCGCGGCGGTTATCGGCGTCGCTTTGCAGCGCGCCAGACGCTTGGCTAGCTTGAACGTGAACGGCATAACCCCGAACCTCCTGTCAGCACTCGCCCCAAAAAAGCGAAAGCCACCAGCTTCGACCTGAAGGTCGATCCGCTGGCGGCCCGGCGGGCATGGCGATCAGATCGCCGTAGCCCCGTAGCTCTGCGTCGCCGTCTTTAGACGGGTTTGCTCTGAGCAGCGATTACACTGGATGTCCTGTGCGGGGACCTCAGTCGCAGCAGCGCGCTCTTGCCTCCCGTGCGCTGGTGCTTGTGGCGCGGGCGCAATGCCGCGTCCCAGCAACGGGGCCAATATGGGAGGGTGGGGGAGGGCGGCGCAAGCCTCAACTTGACATCACCTTACGTGACCAGAGCGTGTGTGACGCAACTCACTCCGCTGGTCAAGCGGCGATGCTCAAGACCGGTCGGTACGTGTTCCACCACGGAACCGCCGCAGCCGAAGCTTGAACGGTGGGGCTACCGGCTGCCGCGCCGCAGCAACATCACGGGGACGGTGCGGAGCATGATCTTGAGATCTTCGAGCGCCGACTGCCGGCGGATGTACTCGAGGTCGTAGCGCACCTTGTGACGCACGTCGTCCACTGAGGTGTCGTACCCCTGGTTGACCTGGGCCCAGCCGGTAATACCGGGCCGCACCCGCTGGCGTCGCGGGTAGCTTTCGATTTGCTCGCGCAAGTACACGAAGATGTCGGGTTGCTCCGGGCGCGGCCCGACGATGTTCATGTCACCCTTCAGCACGTTGAACAACTGTGGCAGCTCGTCGAGCCGGAACGTGCGCAGCAGTCGGCCGATCGGCGTGACGCGCTCGTCCTCTGCCTGCGCCCATACTTGCTTCCCGTTCTGCCGGGTCGGGCGCATCGTGCGGAACTTGTACATCGTGAACGGCGTGCCGCCCAAGTCCATGTTGCGCCGTGTGTTCCCGCCGGCGCCCGTGAGTGCTCTGCGGTCCAGGCCGACCCGGGCTTGCGTGAAGACCACCGGTCCGCGCGACGTCAGCTTGATCAACGCCGCTATCAGCAGCAGCAACGGGGACGTGAGCACGAGACCGATGGCCGCCACCACGATGTTCACGAGGCGACGGCCCCACTGCTCTCGATCAATGGGGCGGAGCGGCGACGCGTGCGCGAGGGAAAGGCTCGGTCCGCTGGATCGTGCCGTTCGATAGGGCGTGAGCGTTGTCGTCATGGCCCGCAGACGTGGCAAAGTCCGTGCGCGCGCCGAGTCCCGATGTGGCGAGCGCGAGCTTGCCCTGACGTGCAGCGTTCGCAGCCGCCGCGGCTGCGTTTCGTGGCGGCGCCTATGGCGCAGGGGCGGCGAGTGTGGAGCGGTCGCGACGGGCATCCTCTGGATCCAGCGATTTCTTTCGCGACGTCGCTCCCCTTCCGTCTATTCCACCTAGTCCATATCGCGTACGCGCAACAGGCGCTACAGGGTGGCGGGCGGCGTGTGAACCGGCACAGAACTTGTCTGCCAACTCGGGGTCACCTGCACTTGAGGACCATGCACGCCAGTTACGAACCGGAACTGTCCCCCGTCCCGCTTCCCCGCGTGGCGCGCGCCATGGTAGCCGGCCTGCGGCTGGTGCGCGCGCACCCGGTGCTGAATCCGGCCGCCTTCGAGGAGTCGTGGCGTGAGCGCGGGGGCTACGCTGTTGACCCCGACCATCGGCCACATCTCGTCGCCGCACTCGACTGGCTGGCGCGCGCGCAGGATGCGACCGGCGCAGGGGGCGTCGCGCGCGGGTACAGCCTCGGGTGGAACCCGGCGTTCGGTTCCCGCGCGTGGCAGCCCGCCGACCCCGGGGCCACGGGAGACATCATTCCAGTGCTGTATCGCGCGGCCCGCCACCTGCACCGCCCGGGACTCGCCGAGCGTGCCGAGCGGGCGGCGCGCTGGGAGCTGGAGCTACAACTGCCGTCCGGCGCCGTGCGTGAGGGTGTCATCGGCGAGCGGACGGCGCCCGCCGTGTTCAATACCGGGCGGGTTCTGCTCGCCTGGCTCGCGGCGTTCGGGGAGACCGGCGCGGGGATCTTCGCTGGCGCCGCGCGTCGCGCCGCGTGGTTCCTGCTCGCCACGCTCGGTGAGGACGGTGTATGGCGTCACGGGCCTGCGCCTCACGGGCCTGGGCACGCCGCGCTCTACAACGCGCGCACGGCGTGGGCACTGGCGGAGGCTGGACGCCGTCTCCGGGCGCCGGAATTCCGTGCGGCCGCGGCGAAGGCCCTCCGAGCGGTGGCGCGGCGCCAGCACGACGATGGCTGGTTGCCCGACTGCTGTGTCGCCGATCCGCTGCGCCCGCTGCTGCACACGGTGGCGGCCGCGATCGGCGGGCTGTTGGAGGGCGGTCGGGTACTGGGCGATGATGGCCTGATCACGCGTGCGGCGTCTGCGGCCGAGCGCGTGGCGTGCGCCGTCGATCCGGCGGGCCGGTTGCCAGGACGACTTGCGATTGGATGGCGCCCTGCCGCAGCGTGGAACTCCCTGGCCGGCGTGGCGCAGATGGCCAATATCTGGCTGCGCTTGTACGAGATCACCCGTCAGCGTCAGTGGCTCGAGCCCGTGGACGTCGTCATGCGGTTTCTCAAGTGCACCCAGAACCGCAGCATTCAGGACAGCGGTGTGCGCGGCGGCATCAAGGCGTCGTTTCCCGTCAGCGCCGAGTACGACGCCTATCAGGTGTTGAGCGCGGCCACCGCAGGTTTCGCGGACTCGTTGATTCGTGATGAGCGTCGCCGCGCGGGGATCGGCCCGCTGGCGGCGACGGGTACCGCGTAACGGCGGGCCCGCGTCAGGGAGCCGAACTGGCCGGGGGACAGTCCACCTCGAAGTAGAAGCGGGTTCCCCAATTCGGTCGGGTTTCCACCTCGAGCGTTGCACCGAGGGCCTTCACAAGCTTGCGGCAGATGGAGAGTCCCAGGCCGGAGCTGGAAAAGTGATGGCGCCCGTCCGCCGGCGCGGCCCTCACCGGCTGGTACAGAGCACGCAGCAGTATGGGATCGATCCCCGCGCCGGTGTCCCGAACGGAGAACTCGAGCCGCCGGGCGTCGATCGGTCGCGCCGCTACTTCCACGAAGCCGGTATCGGTGAACTTCACCGCGTTGGTGGCGAGGTTCAGGAGCACGCGCGACAATGCCCGGGCGTGCCCCACGCGCCGTTCGGGCACGGGGTGGACGAGGCGTAACGCCAGGCCCTTTTCCTCGGCGATCGGCTGGATCATGCTGCGCACCGACGCGAACGTCTCGGCCACCGAGAACGGCGCGGGAGTGCGGTCCACCAACCGGTTGCCGCCACGGGCGAGTTCCAGCACGTCGCTCGCCGTCGCGCACAGGCAGAGCGCGGCACTGTAGATCAGGCCGAGTTGGCGACTCTGCTCCTGAGTCACCGCACCGCCCTGGCCCTGCTGCAGGGCTTCGGCGAGGAAGAGAATGGACGTGAGAGGCGAGCGCAGGTCGTGCGCGAGCTCCACGACGAGATCGAGCCCGTTGGGGCCGGCCAGAGAGGCCGTGAGATCCTGCGGCTCCTGCTCCTGGTCCTGCTCCGGCTCGGACCTGGGGACCGGCGCGACGATCGGCCAGTCGAGCTGTTCAGCGGTGTTGGACCGCATCTCCATCACGGCTCCGCGTATCATGCGGCCTGCCCGCCCGTGTCGCCCACATGGGCCTCGACCGGCATCTCCTCCATCGTCCCCGCCCCCGGTCCGGGCTCACGCTCGACCACCCATCCCGCCGTCGGGCTGCGCTGCAATCCGTGGCGCTCCATCAGCCGGTACAACGTGGTCCGGTCGACGCCCGCGATGCGGGCGGCCTTCGACATGTTGCCGCTGGCCCGGTTGACGAGCCAAGTCAGGTACTGCCGCTCGAACTGCGCAATCACGCGGTCCCGAGCGGCATGGTAGCTCTCTTCCAGTAGGGTCGAGATCAACGACGCGGGATTTGCGCTGGTGTCCGCCGCCCCCGCGTCTCCCGTGAGATGCAAGTCTTCGGGCCGGATCTCGGCGCCCGGTTCCACGACCACGGCGACATGCTCGATGACGTTCTGCAGCTCGCGGACGTTCCCGCGCCAGGCGTAGCCGCACAGCGCCCGCAGCGCCGCATCGGTCAAGCGCGGGAAGGGCGCGCCCTTTCGGCGATGGCGCACCCAATAGGTGGACAGGAAGTAATCCGCCAAGAGCGGGATGTCCTCGGGCCGCTCGCGCAGCGCCGGGACGTTGATCGGCACAACGCGCAGGCGGTAGTACAGGTCCTCCCGCATGTCACCGGACTTGACGGCACCTTCGGGGTCGCCGTTGGTCGCGGCGATGAAGCGCACGTTCACGACGGCGTCGGTCGTCTCGCTGCCCACGCGGCGTACCACGCCGTCCTGGATCACGCGCAGCAGCTTGGCCTGGATCGATTTTGGCATTTCGACCAGCTCGTCGAGAAACAGCGTCCCGCCATGCGCGGCTTCGAGCAACCCGGGTTTGTCGCGCACCGCACCGGTGAAGGCGCCCTTGCGGTGCCCGAACATCTCGGACTCGAGCAGGCCTTCGGGCAGCGCCGCGCAGTTCACCGCCACGAACGGGCGGCTCGAGCGGCGACTGTGGTGGTGAATGAACTGGGCGATCATCTCCTTGCCGCTGCCGCTCTCTCCCGTGATGAAGACGGAGGCGTCCGTCGGCGCCACCTTCCGGGCGAGCTCAATCGCCCGGCGAAAGGCCGGCGCAGTGCCGAGCAGGGTGAGCTTGTCCGTTTGCACCTGCGCCCGGTCGAGCGTTTCCTGCTGCTCGCGCGTTTCACGCGCCACCAACAGCGTGTGCACCGCACGCCCGATCAAGACCTGCAGGTGTGAAGCGGAAAAGGGCTTCGGGAGATAGTCGAAGGCACCCTGCCGTAGCGCCTCGACGCTCGACTCGACGCTCGGATTTCCGGTCATCACGATCACGATCGTGTCATGATTGGTCCCGAGCGCGGCCCGCAGCAGTGCCAGCCCGTCGACCTGCGACATGTAGAGGTCTACCAGCACGACGTCGAAGGCGCGGCGCTTGAGCAGTTCGAGTGCGTCCTGGCCTCGGCTGGAGACCGTGACGTCATACCCTTCGTGCCGGAGCACCGCGGCGCAGCTCTCGCGAAGTGTGTGCTCGTCGTCCACTACGAGAATCCGCACGCGGGCCTTCGCTTCCGGCCCGATCGCGAGCAGCGCGGCCGGCTCCCGCCCGTCGCCGGGCTGGACGCCGTCCTGTGTCATCGGAATGGACATCGGCCTCGTCCTCGATTAACGGTCGACCAGCCTCCTACGCACGGTTCGGGCCACCTTGTCGCGACCCTGCAGCGTCGCCCGGTTTGCCCCATGAATTGGGCACCAACAGCCGGCGCGGCACTTGCGCCCACTGCTCCGAACGCACCAAGGTGCATCTGATATTCGCCCCTTCTTGCACTGAATTGGAGCATCGGCATAACCGCACTGCGCGCGTCGCACGGTATCGGACTTGCCACACGCATGGACGATGATACGCAGCTTAATACCGCCACGCCGCGCGCCACCCCGAGAGGGACGTATTCCATGACAATGAGCCACCTGCCGCTGCCCCCTGGTTCCACTCCACCGGTGATGGTTCCGCCATCGGTGCCACCCGTCAGCGCGGCGTGGGGCGGTGCCGAGTCGGAAGGAGGAGTCGATTGGCGGCGGGCGTTGAGCGCGGTTCTGCGCTTCAAGTGGCTGATTTGCGGCGTGACGCTCCTCGGGACAACAGCGGGCTTCGGAGCCGCGCGCTTCGTGAGGCCCCAGTATGGGGCGCAGGCAACGATCTGGATCGACGCAACGGAGCGCGACCGCTGGGGCCAGGGCCAGGACCGGGGGCCCATCCGGCAGGGCCAGTTGCTCGACCCCCAGGCCTGGGTGGATCTCCTCAAATCGTACGTCGTGCTCGATCAGGTAGTGCGCGATCAGCGGTTGTTCGTGAACCCGAAGTCGCGAGCGGATGAAGGGATTCTGACGACGTTCCAGGTGGCCGGTCAGTACCGACCGGGGGCGTATCGTCTGAGCGTGGACTCTGACCGTCGGACCTACACGCTGGCCACTGTCCCCGAGGGCCAGGTCGTGGAGCGCGGGACGGTGGGTGATTCCATCGGAACTCGGCTCGGGTTCGCCTGGGCTCCCGCGGCCAACACACTGCCTTCCGACCGACCAGTCGAGTTCGGGTTAGCGACGCTGCGGGACGCGGCGCGCTCGCTGGCGGACTCGCTGAGCGCACAGCTGGATGCGGAGGGGAACTTCCTGCGGCTCGAGTTGCGAGGCCCCGATGCGCCGCGGGTCACCGCCGTGGTCAACGCGGTGGCCGAACGCTACGTGCAGGTTGCAGCGGACCTCAAGCGGAAGAAGCTGACAGAGCTCACGAAAATCCTGGCGGAGCAGTTGCAGAGCGCGCAGAGCAACTTGCGTGGCGCCGAGGCGGGGCTCGAGCGGTTCCGGGAGCGGACTATCACGTTGCCGAGCGATCGGCCGGCCCCCGTCGCGCTCGGTGCACCGGGCGGGGCCGGCGGCGGCGCCCAGATCGGCGAATCGGATCCCAAGTTCGGGTCCTTCTTTAAGATGCAGTTCGACCGCGAACGGATCCAGCAGGACCGCGAGGCGCTGCAGCGGTTGCTGGCGCAGGCCCACGACTCCGCCGGCCTCTCCGATGACGCGTTTGCCGTGGTCGGGTCGGTGCAAACGAACCCCGACCTCGCCGCCGCACTCACGGAGCTGACCTCAAAGCGGGCGAGCTTGCGCGCTCTGCGGTACCGGTACTCCGACGAATACCCCCCCGTGCAACGTCTCGTGGGAGACATCGCCACGCTGGAGCGCCAGACGATTCCGGTGCTGGCGCGCGGGCTCCTCGAGCAGCTCAGAGCCAGCGAGACGGAGCTCGACCGGCGGCTCGGTGCGGACTCGCGCAGCCTGCGTCAGATCCCCGCGCGGGCCATCGAGGAGGCTCGCCTGCGTCGCACCGTGACCACGGCCGAGAATCTCTATACCATGCTCCAGCAGCGGTACGAGGAGGCGCGTCTGGCGGAGGCGAGCACCATCCCGGATGTCCGTGTTCTCGACGCTGCGGTTGTGTCCCGGGAGCCGGTGAGCGCGATGGGCGGGCGGCTGATCCTGCTCGGCTTCTGCGGCAGCTTCGGGCTCGCCGTTGTGGGCGCGGTCCTGCTCGATCGTGTCGACCCCAGAGTGCGCTACCCCGATCAGGTCTCGCGCGAGATGGGGCTGGCGATCCTGGGCGCGGTGCCGCACATGCGAACGCTGCCGCAGGGGCGTCATGGTCGGGGCCGCGTGCCCGAGGACGTCAACCAGGTCGTGGAGGCCCTGCGCGGCGTGTGCCTCAACCTCGTATACGCGCACGGGGGGCGGGCGCCGCTCCTCGTCACGATCACGAGCCCGGGGGCCGGCGACGGCAAATCGTTCCTCGCCGCCAACCTGGCGCACACCTTCGCGGATGGCGGGCATCGCACGCTGCTGATCGACGCCGACATCCGACGCGGCGTGCTCCATCGGCGGTTGAGCGCCCACCGCCGCCCGGGGTTGAGCGACTTCCTCCGTGGCGAGACCCCGCTCGACACCATCGTGCAGGCGACGCCGTACCCCTCGCTCTCGCTGATCGCGTGCGGCACGCGCGCGTACAACGCCCCCGAGATGTTGGGGTCGCCGGCGATGTCGGAGCTGGTGAACGGCATGCGCTCTGGCTACGACGTGATCTTGGTCGACAGCCCGCCACTCGGGGCCGGCGTGGATCCTCTGATCCTTGGCACGCTGACCGGTACCCTCGCGCTCGTGCTCCGGACCGGGTACAGCCACCGCGACGTCGCGGCGGCCAAGCTCGAAATGCTGCAGCGCCTGCCCGTCCGGCTGTTGGGGGCGATCCTGAACGACGTGCCGGTCGGCGGGGCGTACCGCTACTACTCTTATTACCTACCAGGCTACGAAGCGATGGACGAGGAACGGGGAAGCCGGCGGGTGCCTGTCTAGGGTGTGGGAGTTGAGGCCGGGTTCCCCTCGTCGAAGCGGCGCAGCCAGCCGCCGGAGTCCGCGCGGCCGGTCCGGATGGCCGCGGCCGCCCGTACCAGGAGGTCGACCGGCTCAATCGGCGCGTAGCCGACGTTAGCCACGGCCTCGTAGCCACAGCGGACGCGCACCGGCGCAGCCGCCGGAGCGCCACCCGCCGCGGCGACCGTCGTCCCGGACACGGAACTGGCCAGCCGCTCGGCGAGTCGGCGCGCGCCCGCCGCGTCGGTCCCCGGGGCGAGCACCGCGAACTCGGTGGCGCTGAGGCGGCCGATCACATCCGACAAGCGAGCGGCCGACTTGATCGCCTGCACGTACCGGCCGAGGCTCGTGCCCCCCGGTGGCTCGGGGACGCCAGGCTCGGCCGGCTCGGTGTCGAGTGCGAGTACGATGCAGGCGAGTGGGCCGTGTTCCCGGAATGCCTGAGATCCCAGCTCGCGCGCGCGGCGTGCGAGCCCCTGCCGGTTGTAAAGCCCGGTCGCGGCGTCGAGCAGCCCCTCGGTTCGGGCCCGGTCGGCGTCGAGCTTGGCGTGCACGTAGGCGCCGATCTTAAGGAGGATCTCGTCTGCATCGTGCGGAGGCGCGATGCACTCCCAGGCACCGGCACGCAACGCGGCAAGCCGTTGCGTGCGCGTGGCAGCCTCGCGGATCATTAAGAGAATCGGCGTGCTGCTGGAGACGCGCGGATCGGACCGGAGCGAGCGGCACAGCTCGACGCCCGGCATGTCGGGCATCTCGGCGTCCACAAGGATCACGTCTGGCTCCGTGGTGCGCGCGCGCTCGAGGGTATGCTGACCGGAGCGCTCTTGGAGGACGGCGTACCCGCCACCCTCCAGCAGGCTCCTGAGCCAGCGGGTTGCTTCCTGGCCGTCGCCCGCCAGGAGCACGAGTGGTAATCCGCCTTGTGGCATTCGCTCTGTCATGTATCCGCGCCAGTCAACCGCGCCTCCGAAGGGTTCGTCGGTGACTCACGTTTCTGCAAACCCGGGGCCGTGGTGTGGGGGCGCTCGCCAGCCACGGAGCGCCTTGCAGCGGCCCCGGTTGCGCGGCCGCGCCGCGGCGGATGCCGCGCGCGCGCAACGCAGCGCTTCGGTAGTAGCGGCCCGCCGGCCAGTCGGGCGCGCCGGCTAACCCCTTGTCGCGCTGATCAATAAGGCGGGAGGTGCGGCCGGTCGGCGTCGGCCGGGCCTCAAACTTGAAGTGCAGGGGCGTGACCGAACACCATCGAGACCGAACACCCTCGAGTATGCGTTGCAAGCACTGTAAGACACACCGCGGCGAGCGGAGCAAGCTCCAGCGACGCGCGCGCCCAGGCCGGGTGGCGACGTGCGACCGCTGCGGCCAGCCCATCCTGTCACTGCCGGACATCATGCTCGGCGCGGGGGACGGCACGCTGGCCCAGCTCACGCGTTTCGGTCTAGCGATCACCGGCGACCCATTGCTGGAACTCAAGCGTGAGGGCATCTGAGCAATGTGCGGGATCGTGGGATACGTCGGGCCGAAAGAGGCAGTGTCGTTTCTGGTCGAGGGCTTGGCCCGTCTGGAATACCGGGGATACGACTCCGCCGGCGTCGCGGTGCTCAACGGCGGGGGAGTGGAAACCCGCAAGCTCGCAGGACGCATCGCCGGTCTGCGCGAGCTCCTCACGCGAACGCCGGTGCACGGGCGCTGCGGCATCGGACATACGCGCTGGGCGACGCACGGCGCACCGACCGAACGCAACGCACACCCGCACATCGATTGCACCCGAACCGTCGCCCTGGTGCACAACGGCATCATCGAGAACGCGGACGTGCTACGCAAGCGGCTGGAGCAGGACGGCCATCGCTTCGTGACCGAGACCGACACCGAGACGCTCGTGCATCTGATCGAAGAGTCGGCCGGCGCGACACTCGAAGAGCGGGTGATCGCGGCCCTGGACCACGTGGAGGGGACCTACGGCATCGCGGTGGTGGCCGAGGCAGATCCTGGGAAAATCGTGGTCGCTCGACGCGGCTCCCCGGTCCTCCTCGGCGTTGGGGACGGGGAGTACCTGGTGGCCTCCGATGCGAGCGCGGTGCTCGGGCATACCCGGTCCGTGGTCTACCTCAACGACGGCGACGTCGCCGTGGTGACCGCGGAGGGCTACCGCGTCCTCGACCGGGACGCTCGCGAGCAGGAGCGGGCTGTGGACGACATCGAGTGGGATCTCGACGCGATCGCACTCGGCGGCTATCCGCACTTCATGCTGAAGGAGATCTGTGAGCAGCCCGAAACCGTGCGCAGCACGCTCCGGGGACGTCTGCTCGTTGCCGAGGGGACGGCGCGCCTCAACGGGCTGAACCTCACGGCGGAGCAGTGCGGGGCGATCCGCCGCATCGTGATCGTCGCCTGCGGCACGTCGTGGCACGCCGGGCTCGTGGGCCGCCAGGTGCTCGAGGAGCTGGCCGGGATCCCGGTCTCGGTCGAATACGCGTCGGAGTATCGCTACCGCCGCCAGCTCCGGCTCCCCGGCACGGTGACCATCGCGATCTCGCAGTCTGGAGAGACGGCGGACACGTTGGAAGCCCTGCGGGCCGCGAAGGTCATGGGCTCCACGGTGCTCGGTCTCGTCAACGTCGTCGGCTCGACGATCGCCCGCGAGGCAGACGGCGGGATCTACCTGCACGCGGGCCCTGAAATCGGGGTCGCATCGACCAAGGCGTTCACCTCGCAGGTGGTCGCCCTGTTGCTACTCGGGCTGTACCTCGGGCGCCAGCGGGGGCTGGATGCGGAGGAGGGACGTCGGCTAGTCTCGCAGCTCGTCCGGCTCCCGGAGCTGGTGGAGCGCGCGCTCGCGGTCGAGCCGCAGGTGCGGGCGCTCGCCGAGCGCTATGCGGACGCGCGCAACGCCCTCTACCTGGGCCGGGGCGCCAATTTCCCCGTCGCCCTCGAGGGCGCGCTCAAGCTCAAGGAGATCTCCTACATCCACGCCGAGGGCTACCCGGCAGCCGAAATGAAGCACGGTCCCATCGCCTTGATCGATGAGAACATGCCGGTCGTCTGCCTGGCGCCCAAGGATCCGGTTTACGCGAAGGTCGTTTCGAACATGCAGGAAGTGAAAGCCCGGGGGGGTCGCATCATCGCCATCACGAGCGAGGGCAACGGCGATCTGAGCTACCTGGCGGATCACCAAGTCGCCGTGCCGGCGAGCCCACCCCTGATCGCGCCTGTGCTGACGGTCATTCCGCTCCAGCTCTTGGCGTATCACATCGCCGTCTTGCGCGGCTGCGACGTGGATCGGCCGCGTAACCTGGCAAAGAGCGTAACGGTGGAGTAACGCGATGATCCAGAGAATGGTCGTGCGCCAGCTGGCGCTGCTGCTGCTCACCAGTCCGCTGGCGGGTCAGTCGACGGCGCGGGCGCCGCAAGGTGATTTCGAGCTCGGTGACCAGATCCTGCTCGAGGTCGAGGGGGACAGCCAATTCACCCATGTCTTCAGCGTCGGACCTGGACCGGCGCTCACGCTTCCGGTGATTGGCGCGATCCCGCTCAGCGGTGTGCGGCGTGCCACCGTAGAGGCGTACCTCGGGCAGCAACTCGCGCGATATATGAAGAACCCCGTGGTTCACGCGAAGGTGCTTGTCCGCCTCGGTGTGCTCGGCGAGGTGGAGCACCCGGGGTATTACGCCGTTGCCGCGGGCGCCGTCGTGTCGGACGCGCTGATGGCGGCTGGCGGGCCCACGAAGGATGCGAAGTTCACGGCCGCGCGCATCGAGCGGGGGGGAAAAGGGCTGTACGAGGGGAACGCCTTCCAGGACGCGTTCGCGCGCGGCATGACCGTCGAGGGCCTGGGCCTGCGCACCGGCGACCGCATCATCGTGCCGCGGCGCGCCGACCCCGAATCCAAGTGGCGGATCATCGCCATCATCGCGGGGATTCCGGCGGCCATTATCATCGCCACACAGCTGCATCATTGACGCGATGCGGATTCTCTCCGTCGTAGGCGCACGCCCGAACTTCATGAAGCTCGCTCCTGTCGACCGCGAGCTGGTGCGACGTGGAGTCGAGCACGTGATCGTCCATACCGGCCAGCACTACGATCCGGGCATGTCGGACGCCTTCTTCGAGCAGCTATGGCTGCCGGCGCCCGACCACGACCTCGGCGTGGGGTCGGGGTCGCACGCCCAGCAGACCGGGGCCGTGATGCAACGCCTCGAGCCCGTGGTCGTTGAGGTCCGACCGGACCTCGTCCTCACCTATGGCGACGTGAACTCCACTGTTGCCGCCGCGCTCGTGGCCGCGAAGCTCCAGATGCGCGTAGGTCACGTGGAGGCTGGGCTGCGCAGCCGTGACTGGACCATGCCTGAAGAGATCAATCGCGTGGTTACGGATCGGCTGTCGGATCTGCTGTTCCTGCCGTCCCGCGACGCGGCGGGGAACCTGGAGGCCGAAGGCATTCCCGCCGACCGTATGCACTTCGTCGGCAACGTGATGATCGATACCTTGTGCTGGGCCCTGCCGCAGGCGCTGGCGCTCGACGCGCCGGCGCGCTTCGACGTGCGGGCACAGCCCTACGCCGTCGTGACCCTGCACCGGCCGGCCAACGTGGACGATCCGGCTGTATTGCGGGAGCTACTCGAGGCGCTGACCCGGCTCGCGGACCACGTCCCCGTGCTCTTTCCCGTGCACCCGCGCACGCGCACTCGCGTCGAGGAACTGCGGCTGCGGCCCCCAACTGAGCGGGGCCTCCGGCTGCTCGAGCCGCTCGGGTACCTGGACATGCTCAGTCTGGTCGCCAACGCCGGCCTCGTGGTCACGGACTCGGGCGGACTCCAGGAGGAAACCTCGTTCCTCGGTGTGCCGTGCCTCACCGTGCGAGCGAATACCGAGCGCCCGATCACGTGCACGCACGGCACCAACCGGCTGGTGCAGCCACAGCGCGACGCCATCCTCGCCGCGGCCGAGCGCGGACTCGCGCGGCGCTCGCCAGCCCGACCCGTGATCGAGCGGTGGGACGGCCAGGCCGCCGAGCGGATCGCGCGGGTGGTGTGCGACGGGGAGCGTTTCGAACTGGACGGTGGGGCGACCGCGCCGGCACGCGAGCCGCGTCGGGCGGTCGCCATCCCGCAACCGCTGGGCGCGGGCTGACGCGGATCGCGAGAGACATTGTGAGAGACGTACCGAGTGTGCGTAACCGAGGAGGTAGGTGAATGAGCGATGCAGCGACCAGCGGGGAGCGGACCGCACGCCGCTCCCCGCGGCGCTCCGTACAATGTCGCAACGCAGCCACTCCCGTCGTCGCAGGTGTGGCGCGCGCGTTCTGGTGTAGACGCGACGACTGAGGCTCCACACCTGATGTGTGCGCCGCGATGCATGACGGCGACACTGCAACGCATCTCTCGATTCCACAACAGCCTGCCGAAGCGCTAACCACTGGCCCCTGTCTTGCTAGACGGCTCCACACAGGAATCTCGAGTTGATGATCCTGCGAGGAGGCGGAGCATGCTGACACATACGATTCTGCGTTTCGGGCCCGGCTTGGCGGCCGGACTGCTGGCCGTGGCGTGTAGCGACCGGCCGAACGTCAACATGGCGCCGAAGCGCCCGAGCTTCTGGGTCACGCCGCCCCCGGCACAGTGCCCCACCGGAAAGTGGACGGGTGGTGGGCGTATCGACCCCACAGGCACGCGGACGGCAGCAAACTACGATAACGTCGATGAACCTTCACCAACTGGGGACCCGCCCCCAGCTCCGGAGCCGGCCCCCTACTTCACCGGGAAGTTTACGTTCGGGTTCAACGTCTTCTTGGCGACGAACGCGGCCAATCGGTGCTTCGTGCAGAAGGGCGAGATCGAAGTCAACGGTCACCCCTTTAAGGTCGCGTGGCACGTTTCGATCCACGATGGGGTCGACACCTTCAGCGGTGACAGCGTATTCGCCAATGTGTTCGCCGATAACTCGGGAAGGGGCTTTTGTCTCGTGGTGGGGACCGCCGACGCCTTTATGACGGCGCGCGTCAACCCGGGACAGGGCCGCGAAACGGCGCAATTCGAGGTCTGCGACAACGATCGTGGCAAACCGCAGAACAGCCGCACGGATGCGATGCGCTGGCGGGCCGCTCCCATTCATTCGGGAGAAACGGGCCCCACCGGGGACACGGGCCTGACGTACCTGACAGGCGGCAACATCGTGGAGCACGGGTCGTGAACGGACCGCACCATGCATTGAGGACTTTAGGAATCCAAGGAAGGAGTGAAGTGATGAACGACAAGAGCATGCATTGGGTGAACCGCCTCGCGGCCCTCGGGCTCGTCGTCGGGCTCGTGGCCGGGCTCGCGGTGGCGGGTAGCGCCCAATCGGTGGGCGGCCAGGCGTACAGCACGTACGTCAATACGCCGCTCGGTTCCAGTAGTCAGTCGCCACTGGCGGTGCTGCCGGCCGTTACGGGCACCGACGGCGCCGAAGCAGACGCCGAAGGCAGTGCGCTGAATGTCGTGGGCGCGCTGTCGTCCGACTTCCTCAACAGCATCACGTCAGGCGAAATCGGGACCGCTGAAGCGGGCGCGCAGAGCACGTCGAGTGCCGCGAGTGTGAACATCCTGAACGGGCTGATCACGGCGGATGAAGTGGTCGCCAACGTCATGAGCAGTGCCGGCCAGAGCGGTGCGCTCAGCGACGCCGCCGGGTCGACGTTCACGAACCTCACGGTGGCCGGCCAGTCGCTCTCTGGCGATCAGGCGGTGGCTCCGAATACCAACGTCAGCTTGCCCGGGGTCGGCTATGTCGTGCTGAACGAGCAGATCCCCACCGGTGACGGTGTGACGAGCAGCGGCCTGACGGTGAACATGATCCACGTGTACCTGCAGAGCTTGGTCGGTGGCATTCTGAATCCGATCACCGGCCAGACTCTCGGCGGTACGTTGCAGACGACCGGCGAGATCATCGTTGGGTCGGCGACGAGTTCCGTAGGTCCGTGACGGCGCCACGAGCGGCGCCTTAGGGCTGCCCCACCCACGGGGCGGAGCGGCGGCCCGCACGCTGCGCCCCGCGGCGCTCGGCCCGTGTTGCGGGGCCGCGACTTCAGCCGGCAGGCGTGTGGCGCGCACGGTTTAGCGCGCGCGCCACGTTGACGCCTCGCAATTGATGCGCCGGCGGCGCGCTGCGCGGCGGCGACAGCCGCGTAACTCTCGATTTCACAAGCAGCTCTCGAAGCTCGGTGAATGGCATTTGTCTTGCCTTCCCCTCTCCGCAGCAGTTCGGCTACGACCCTGCTGAGGAGGCGCAGCATGTTCAGACAGATCAAACTCGGGTTCGGGCCGGGGCTCGTGGTCGCCACGCTATTCGCGTGGGGATGCGATCGACCCGCGACCCCGGCGGGTCCCAAACCCTCGTTTTCGGACGGCACCGCGTCTTGTGCGGCGGGCGCGCGCTTCACGGGCGGCGGCCGCATCGACCCACCGGTTGCGGAGAAGACGACCTTCGGCTTCAACCTGGACGCGAGCGACTTCTGCGCGAGCGGGGGCGGGGCCGCGATCAAGGGCCAGCTCCAGACCATGAATCATCCGACCAAAACCCTCATTCACAGCCTGACAATCGACGACTTCTTCTCGTTCGACGATCCCGAGGGGCGCGGAGGGCGGTGTGCGGCGTTCAGCGGAACGGCGCGCGTGAAGGACGGCAATGGGAGCTGGATGCAGGAACAGTTCGGCGCTTTCGCCTGTGACAATGGCGAGCCGGGCTCGAGTCCGGGGCGGGGCCCCGACCGCTATGGGATCTCGCTCAACGATGGGCACGAGACCCGCGAGACCGGCGTGACGGATCTCACGGGCGGCAACATCCAGGCACACTAAGGCACGTGAAAGGACGGGTCGAACAATGAGACGTTCGGGGATTCGAGCGGTGCAGGTCGTCGCGGCACTGTCGCTGCTGATCGGCGTCACAGCGGCCCTCGCTCCGGGCACACCGGCGCAGTCGGTGAGCGGCAAGGCGTACGGCGCGCTCGTGCAGGGCCCCGGCGGGACGCAGCAATCGGCGCTGGCGGTGCTCCCCGCCGTGGCCCCGACGGACGGTGCCATGGCGGACGGCGAGGCCGACGCGCTGAACGTGCCGGGCACGATCACCACGGAAGCCCTCACGGGCAACACGTCAGGGTCGATCGGAGACGCTGCCGCCGCGCAGAGCGTGGCGACGGTGTTCAACGTGAGCCTCCTGAACGGGCTGATCACTGCGAGCAGCCTCACCGCGACGGTGAGCAGCACGAGCAACGGCGTGTCGGCAACGAGCAACGCGCTGGGGTCGACGTTTGGAGACTTGGTGGTGAACGGCGTCCGGATGACGTCGGGCGACGGCGCGATTGCGCCGAACACCCGGATGAACCTGCCCGCCGTCGGTTACGTCGTGCTCAACGAGCAGCTCCCCGCGGGAGACGGCGTCCACTCGAGCGGTCTCACCGTGAACCTGATTCACGTGTACCTGCAGAGCCTGACCGGCGGCGGCTGCACGCTGCTGGGCTGTCTGCCCGGTGTGCTGACGACCACGGGCCAAATTATCGTGGGGTCCGCGACCAGCAGCGCCGCCAAGTGATGAATGGCGCAGAGCCCTGGCCCGGTCCGACAAACGGATCGGGCCGTTTCTGCGCACTGTTTTTGTGCTGGCCGCAACAGGCTGGCGCACCGAACTGTTGCATTCACGCCACACGACACTATCATTGCGATTTTTAACATGCTGTGGGATTGATAGTTAGGACGCGCCTGCCGGCGCGATACCTTGGCACTAGCCTTGCTGTTGCGCCGCAGCAACATTCCACCAGGCGAGGACCGCCAGCCATGGCCACGAAAGGAAAAGACGCCCTGCCCCCGCCGCCCGATCCTCAGGCGTTATCCGAGTCCACTGCGGCGCTGCTGCGCGAGCTGGTGGCTCACCTGCGACAGAACCGCACGCAGCTGCGCGAGGAGTGGGCGCGGCGCATCACCCGAGCCCAGCTGCTCACGGCGATGACGGAGGAAGAGATCTTCGCCGAAGCGACGTCGGTGTACGACAACTACGTCGAGGCGCTGGAGACGGGAACGTTCGAGGCGCTGCAGGCGTACGCGCGCAATCTCTCTGAGCGCATCATCCCGCGAGGCGTCGAGACGCACGAAGTGGTCGGCATCGTGCTGTTGCTGCGTGACGTGCTCGCCCGCTCGCTGTTCGGCAAGTACCACGGAGACTTCGACAAGCTCAACCGCATCCTCGATGCCTACGAGCCGGCGGCAAACCGCATCGCGAATACGGTGGCCGTCGGCTTCGTGCAGGAGCGCGAGCGCATCATCCGGCAGCAGCAGGAGGCCATCCGGGAGCTGTCCACCCCGGTGCTGCAGGTGCGCGAGCGATTGCTGATTCTGCCGATCATCGGCGTCATCGACCCGCAGCGCGCGCGACAGCTTACGGAGCAGCTGCTGCGCGCCATCCGCACCAACCGCGCGAAGGTGGTCGTCATCGACATCACCGGCGTCGCGGCGATGGACTCGAACGTGGCGAACCATCTCGTGCAGACGGTCGAGGCTTCGCGCCTGCTGGGTGCGACGGTCATCGTGACCGGCCTCTCGCCGGAGATCGCCCAGACGCTGGTGACGATCGGCGTGGATCTGAGCGAGATGGCGACCGTGGGCGACCTGCAGGGTGGCATCGAGGAGGCGGAACGCCTGCTCGGCTACAAGGTCGTCCCGCAGGAAGACGTGGCTCCGAAGGCGTGAGTCGACCTCCCACTCCGGCGACGGAGGGCGTGTGGAAGTCCCGATCCTGAAGCAGGGCCACTACCTGATCGCGTCCATCCAGTCGGCGCTCACGGACGCCGATCTCTCGCAGCTGCGCGAGGCGCTGATCGAGCGCGTCGGGCGGTTCCGGGCCCGGGGCGTGATTGTCGACGTGACGGCGCTCGACGTGATGGATTCGTTCGCCGTCCGGACGCTGCGCGACATCGCCCACATGGCACGACTGCGCGGCGCGGAAACCGTGATCGTGGGGATCCAGCCCGAAGTCGCGTTCGCCATGGTGCAGCTCGGCTTGACCCTCAAGGGCGTGTCGACCGCGCTCGATCTCGAGGAGGGTCTGGCCTTCCTCGACCGGCAGGCGCAGCTCCGCATCGAGCGTGGCTCGGGACGCATCGACCGTGGCTGACGAGCTGCTGATCCCGATTGCCGCCGACGTCGACGTCGTCACCGCCCGGCAACGCGGGCGGGATCTCGCGGCCGAGGCGGGGTTCTCGAGCGGAGATCAGACGGTGATCGCTGCCGCCATTTCCGAGATCGCGCGCAACATCCTGAATTACGCCAAACGCGGGGAAGTGGCGCTGAGCATCGTGACCAACGGCGATCGCCAGGGCGTCGTCGTCGTGGCGCGGGATCAGGGGCCGGGGATCCGGGACGTCTCGCGCGCGCTCGAGGACGGCTACTCCACGTCCGGTGGCTTGGGACTGGGGCTCCCCGGTGCGCGGCGCCTGATGGATGACTTCGACGTGAGCTCGAACGTCGGCAAAGGAACCACCGTCACGATGAAAAAATGGCGACGCATGAATGCCTGAGGCGTTCGTGAGCGCGCGGGCGTTGATCGAGTGGGGCGTCGCCTCGCGGGCCCTTCCGGGCGAGGCGCAATCGGGCGACCTGCACTGCGTCAAGCAGGTCGGGACGGGTGTGCTCGTGGCCGTCGTGGACGGGCTCGGCCACGGCGCGGAGGCGGCGTCGGCGGCACAGGCCGCGGTGGCCGCGCTCGAGCGGCACGCGACCGAATCGCCGATGCCGCTCTTCGAGCGCTGCCACCGGGCGCTCCATGGGACGCGCGGTGTCGTGATGAGCGTCGCGTTGTTCGCCCGACCTGACCGGTCGATGACGTGGCTCGGCGTCGGCAACGTCGAAGGCCTGCTGCTCCGCGGCGACGGTGCGGCGCGCTGGGGCGCCGCCCGGCAAGGTCTGGTCACGCGCGGCGGTATCGTCGGCTCGGAGCTGCCGCGGCTCCACCCGGTCGTCCTCCCGGTCGCTCCCGGCGATACGCTCATCTTCGCCACCGACGGCATTCGGGAAGGCTTCGCCGAGGGGCTGGCGCCCGAGGCGACTCCGCAACAGCTCGCCGATGAGATCCTCGCTCGGCACGGCAAGGGCACGGATGATGCGCTCGTGCTCGTCGCCCGGTACTTGGGCGGCGTCGGGCCGAGGGGATGATTCCACCGACTCGCATGGAGCCCTCGGTCCGGTCCGCAGTGCCGGGTAAGGAGGAATTGGCGCTCTTGCGGATTCTCGTAGTCGCCGGTGAGGGCGCGAGCGCGGGCGGTGTGCTCCAAAACCTGCGGCAATGGGCCGACGACGGCCGGCTCGAGGTCGACACCGCGCCGGATCTGCCGCGCGCGGTGCGGCAGCTCGCCGGCCAGCGTTGGGACGTGGTGCTGGCCGTGCTGGGCGAGCACACGGACGACGACCTGACCTGGTGGGTCGACACGTTGCGGGGGGCGACGGGGAGCCCGCGACTCATCGCGGTCGCGCAGGCCCCGTCGATGGGTCTCGTGCTGCGAGCGGAAAAGTCTGGCGTGCTCGATGTCCTCTCCCTGCCGCTGCGCCGCGAGGAGTTGGTGCGCGCGCTCGAGCGGCTCCGGTCCGTGGCCAGCGAGACCGCGGTCCCGCTCCCGTTCGTCGAGCCGCACGCGGTCGGCCCGTACGCGCTGGTCGGCCAGAGCCCCGCCATGCTGGACGTGTACAAGCTGCTGGCCCGGGTCGCGGGGAGCTCGGCCACGGTGCTCGTCCAGGGGGAGTCCGGGACGGGCAAGGAGGTCGTCGCCCGCGCCATGCACCTGAACGGACCGCACGCGTCGGGCGCGTTCGTCGCGGTCAATTGCGCCGCGATCCCCGAGAACCTGCTCGAGAGCGAGTTGTTCGGTCACGAAAAGGGCGCGTTTACGGGCGCCGTCACTCGCAAGATCGGGCGCTTCGAGCAAGCGGGGAGCGGTACCCTGTTCCTCGACGAGATCGCCGACATGAGCCTCGCGCTGCAGGCGAAGATCCTGCGCGCGGTGCAGGAGCGCGAGATCGAGCGGGTGGGGGGCGGCGAGACGATCCCCATCGACGTGCGCCTCATCGCGGCCACCAACCGCGATCTCAAGGAGGCGATCAAGCAGGGGCGCTTCCGCGAAGACCTCTACTATCGCCTCGCGGTCGTCACGATCCGGCTCCCGACGCTCGTGGAGCGGGGAGACGATCTGGTGTTGCTCACCGCCTACTTCGTCCGCCAGTTCGCCGACCGCTACGGCAAAGGGATTCACGCGATCTCGGACCGCGCGCTCGAGCTGCTTCGCTCCCACGCCTGGGTGGGCAACGTGCGCGAGCTCCGCAATGTGATCGAGCGGGCGGTCATCGTGGCGACCGACGAGACGCTGCGGGCCGAGCACCTGCCGGACGAGCTGCGGGGCGAGGAGACCACGCTCGCCGACCGGCCCCAGGGCGGCCTCTTAACCCTGGCGGAGGCCGAGGCACGGCACATCGCCCGCGTGCTGGCCCATACGAACGGACAGATCGGCGCGGCCGCGGAGATCCTCGGGATCCATCGGAACACGCTGACGCGGAAGATGAAGGAGTACGGCTTGTGACCGGGCCCCCGCCCGTTCGGGTCGAGAAGGCGCTCGCGCTGATGCCCGAGCTCGAGGCGCTCGCACCCCTGCGGGCGCTGCTCGTCTCCATCGCCCGGCCGGACGAGGCCACGATGTGGTCGAGCTCGGGCCCGTACCTCACGCTGGGGAAACGGGGCGTGCACCCGGACGAGCTGCGACGCCGGATGCCGCAGGCGTTTCACCGCATCATGGAGCACCTGCAGGCGCTCTTCAAGGCGCAGGTGGAGGCGCTCGAATGCCAGCAGCGTGGCGACGCGCCCGGCGTGGTCGCGGCGCTGCTACGCGCCGGCCGCCTCGAGGAGGAAGTGGACCGGGACATCCAGGCGCGGGCCTGGTACGAGGTGGCGCTCCGCGTCGCGGAAGCACTCCAGGACCGCCGCCCGGAGGTGGAGGCGCTGCACGCGCTGGGCTACGTGTGCCTCGCGCTGGGCGAGTACGCCGCAGGCGCGCGTCATTTCCAGCGCTCGCTCGCCCTCGCCGAGGCGGAGTTCGATCAAGCGGGGGCGACCGCAGCGTCCGAGGGGCTGGGAGACGTGGCGCTCGCGCAGGGACAATGGGGCGGTGCCCAGGCGTGGTATAGCCGGGGACTGCGACTCGCGGAAGCCGCGGGTGTCGCTCCGCGCGCCGGGCGGTTGGAGCGGCAGCTGGGCGTGCTGGCACGGAAGCAAGCCGACCTGGCAGCCGCTGGCGACTTCTTCCGGAAGGCGCGGGAGCGCTTCGAACCCGCCGGCCTGGCGGACGAGATGGCGGGCGTGTTGAACGAGCAGGGACTGCTGGACGCCCAACTGGGCCGCTACACGGCCGCGTCGGCGGCGTACCGAGAAGCGCTGGCCTGGGCGCAACGGGCGCCACGGGACGCGCGACTCGAGCTGTCGATCCGCTTGAACCTGGCGGAGCTGGACCTCGAGGCGGGTCGGCTCCTGGAAGCCGAAGCGGAGCTGCGTCGCGCCGAGCAGGTGGCCATCGGCGGCCACGTGATCCGCCGCCTGGCGCAGATCTACACCCTCATGGGCCGGCTGCGCGGCGCCCAGGGGGACGAGACGGGGTTCGTCTTCTTCGAGCAGGCGATCGAGCTCGCCCGCGCCGTGGAGCGGTCGGTGGCGACCGAGGCGCAAGTGTACCACGCGTATGGCTTGTTCCGCAGTCGACTCGGGCAGCAGGAGGAAGCCCGGGCCTACCTCGAGCGCGCCCGGGAACTCTTCGACTCGCTCGGGGAAGCGGTCGAGCGCGAGCGCGTCGAGGCGGAGCTGCGGGCCCTGTCGGCCTGACCGCCGGCTAGTTGTTGGTCAGCGGGTTCTTTTGCCGGGTGGTGTCGGCCTTGGCAGTCGTCTTCTTTTTCTGCGTGGACGTGTTGGGTTGGGCCGTGGCCTTGGACGCGCTCGCCGCGGCCTTGTTCGATCGCTGCTTGCCGCCACCGCACGCGGCGAGACCGATTAACACCGCAACCGCAGCCGCGGCCGTCAGGACGGTTCTCGACATGGCACCCTCCGAGGAACGGGGTTCGGCTCCAATATAAGACCCGGACGCCTGCCGGGGGGTGCTACGCCCGGTCCCGCGTGAGCGGTCGGGTCAGGCACGTCGGCCCGCCGCCGCCCTTGAGGCAGATCTCCCCCCCCGCGAACTCCCGCACCGCAACGCCGGCGCGCTCGAGCCGGGCGCGCGTCTCGGGGTTCCCGGCGACCATGAGCACGTCGCGCGGCGCGACCGCCAGCACATTGCAGCCCAGCGTCGCGAACTCGGGATCCGGCACCTCGACGAGCGCAATGCCGCGGGCGGTGAGCGCCTCGCGAAACGGCACCGGCAGGAGCGGCGCGTACACGAGGAACAGGTCGCGGTCGATCGGGCTCACCATCGACATGAGGTGAAAGACGTCCTCCGGACCGCGCCAGTGGGGGAGCGGCACGACGACCACTTCGTCCACGCAGTCTCGGACGAGGTCTCGCAACTGCTCGATGCCGGCCTGGTTGGTCCGGTAACCCCGACCCACGGCCAGGGTACGCTCGTCGATCCAGCACACGTCCCCGCCTTCAACGGTCCCGGCGCCGGTGATGCGGCCCCGAATCGGGATCCCGGCGGCACGGAAGGCGGCCTCCTGGGCGGCAGGCTCGGTGCGCCGTTGCGGCTTGCCCATGTTGCAAAGGATGACCCCCCGATTGCAGACGATGGAAACGTCGCGCGTGTAGAGCGAGTCGAGGCCCACGGTATCGTCGGGCGGGAGGCGCAGCGTTTCCACGCCGGCGCCCTCGAGCAGCGCGAGAAAGCGCTCGTACTCGGGCGTGGCGGCGGTGACGTCCGGGCGGGCGAGGTAGCCCAGGTCGCGCCACTGGCGCTCGACGGCGGCCGCGTCGCCGAACGCGTCGCGCGCGTGCTTCACCGCGACCCGGCGGAGCCTTCCCACGTCCGACTGTCCTCCGACCGTCTGCGGCATCGCTGGCCGTCACGTCCGAGTGGCAGCAAGTTTAGCCCCGTTCTCGCCGGGTGTCATTCCACGAGGAGACCGCCATGAGCGATGGGACGATGGACCGCCGCGCGTTTCTCGAACATGCCACAGTGAGCGGGTCGGTCGCGGCAGTGGGCCCCGTGCTCCCCGCGCTGGCGCGCGGGGTCAGTCGACCGACCCCGCGGGTCCCCGCGCCGTTCGAGCTCGAGGAAGCGACCATCGCCGGGTTGCAGGCGGGTCTCGAATCGGGGAAGTACACCGCCCGCTCGCTCGCGGCGGCCTATCTCCAGCGCATCGAGGAGCTGGATCGGAAGGGACCGGCGTTGCACGCGGTGCTGGAAGCCAACCCCGACGCGCTCGCGCAGGCCGCCGCGCTCGATGCCGAGCGCAGGGCCAAAGGCCCGCGCGGGCCGCTGCACGGCATCCCGGTGCTCGTGAAGGACAATGTCGCGACCCGGGATCGGATGCAGAGCACGGCCGGCTCGCTCGCGCTCGCGGACGTGGCGCCCCCGCGCGACGCCTTCGTGGTCGAGCGGCTGCGGACCGCGGGCGCGGTGCTCTTGGGCAAGGCGAACCTCTCCGAGTGGGCCAACTTTCGCTCGACTCATTCGTCGAGCGGGTGGAGCGGGCGGGGCGGTCAATGCCGCAACCCGTATGCGCTCGATCGCACGCCGTCGGGATCGAGCTCCGGCTCGGGCGTTGCTGTCGCCGCCAATCTCCGTCCCG
>Ga0209239_1000384_pt1 | contig 24976 bp, 18 predicted proteins | sample GraSoi013_2_20cm_FD_185824 | JGI IMG/M metagenome (GOLD analysis project Ga0209239, IMG submission 185824) | Grasslands soil microbial communities from the Angelo Coastal Reserve, California, USA - Sample 10_02_2013_2_20cm (SPAdes) (version 2) | ecosystem: Environmental > Terrestrial > Soil >...
AGCTCCAATTGCATCTCTATGATGTCCCCGCAGAGAGGGTTGGAGTCCTTGGCGCTAATCTGTGGATGATCTATGGTTCCCTTGTTTCTAGGGTGGCGGTAATAATCGAGTATGATCTCGGAATAGACTGAACTCAAATCTTGAAGACCCTTCCTGCCCGCTCGACGGAGCCGACGAGACGATCTATCTCCTCTTCAGTATTGTAAAGGTAGACGCTTGCCCGGGTGGTTGCGGCGACTCCAAGCCTCTCCATGAGAGGTTGAGCGCAGTGGTGTCCTGACCGGACCGCTATTCCATCCTCGTCGAGCATGGACGCCATGTCGTGTGCATGAACATCTGCAAGGTTGAAACTGACAACTCCTCCGCGAGTCTCGGGGTCCGTAGGCCCGTACATCTTCAAGCCCTTCACTTCTCCCAATGCTTCGAGTGCATATTTCGTTATTTCCCTGTCGTGATCCCTAACGTTCCGGAGACCCAGTTTTGTCAGATAGTCGGCCGCTTCTCCAAGCCCTATTGCCCCGGCTATGTCTGTGGTTCCGGCTTCGAACTTGAAAGGCGGGTCCTTGAATGTGGCTTCGTAGAGGTGTACTTCTTTGATCATTTCCCCCCCGGCCTGATAGGGTTCCATGTTTTGTAGAAGCTCTCGCTTTCCGTATAGGACCCCTATTCCGGTGGGTCCGCACATTTTGTGGCCAGAAAATGCGAGGAAGTCGCAATCTAGATCCTGAACATCAATCGGCATATGCGGGACGGACTGGGCTCCGTCTACCAGAACCTTGCATCCGTATTTGTGGGCCTCGCGCACTAATTCTCGAATCGGATTGATTGTTCCAAGAACGTTGGAAATTTGCGTCACGGCGAAGAGCTTGACTATTCCTTCTTCTAGATGCTGATGAATATCCTTTTGGATGAGTTGTCCCTCTTCTGAGATTCCGACGTACTTTAGGCTGGCTCCTTTTTCACGCGCCAGCTGTTGCCATGGAACAATGTTGCTGTGATGCTCCATCTCTGTGAGCATGATACCGTCGCCGAGGCCGATGTTTGATCGTCCCCAGGAATGGGCTGCTAGGTTAATTGCTTCCGTTGTTCCGCGTACGAAGATTATCTCGGACGGGTCCTTGGCGTTGATGAGTTGGGCGATTTTTCGCCGGGCGTCTTCGTAGGCTACTGTGGCTTCTTCGCTTATTCGGTAGACTCCTCTGTAGACGTTGGCATTGTACTGGCTGTAGAACCTGTCTAGGGCTTCGATGACCTGAACTGGTTTTTGTGAAGTTGCAGCGTTGTCGAGATAGACTAGAGGTCTTCCGTTGACCTCTCGCTTGAGTATGGGAAAATCAGCTCTTAAGCGTCCAACATCGTACCCGCTAGTTTTCTTGCTAGGGTAGACTTGGGCGTGGCGTTGCATGGATTGTCCTCTGACTGAGAGGACAGGAATATTGTCTGAGAAATCTTGGATGAGTCTTAGACGTGCTGGTGGTGCTCTTCGGGACTACGTGCACCGGTAGCTTGTTCTTTGCCCTTAGGTACGAAGCTGTGGCCGCATCCGCAGGTTAGGTAGCTTTCGGGGAAGTTGAACTTGAAGCCCCCTCCCATCTCAGTCTCTACGTAGTCGATTTCGGCGTCTCCTAGAAGGTCGGCGCTCTTCGCATCGGCTACAATGTTGACTCCATTCCTGTGTTCGATAACGTCGGCAGCGCCGGTTTTGTCGAGTTTGAGGCCGAACTGATAGCCTGCGCAGCCTCCTGCTTTTACGAAGACGCGGAGGGCTAGGTTCTGGTCGTTGACCTGCTTAAGGTAGTCCTGGACTTTGGTTGCTGCCTTATCGGTTATGCTTATTGCCATACTTCTCTACTCTCCTAGTTCCTATGCTCCTTTTTAACCTTGAAGGTACCCTGAATGCTTCTGTTCCTCATTCCTCTACAAGTTCTCCTTCTTTATCCAATCATAGCCCCTCTCCTCAAGCACATCGGCCAATTCTGGACCCCCCGACTTTACCATTCTACCATCTAAGAGAATATGGACGTGGTCTGGTTTGATGTATCGTAGAATCCGTTGGTAGTGTGTGATTATCATGACGCCCATCTCGGGTCCCACGAGCTTGTTCACTCCTTCAGCAACGATCTTGACTGAGTCAATATCCAGTCCCGAGTCTGTCTCGTCTAGAACCGCAATCTTGGGTTGGAGGATGGCTAGTTGGAGTATTTCGCAGCGCTTCTTTTCTCCCCCGGAGAATCCTTCGTTTAGATAGCGCGTCGCAAAGGATTCGTCCATATCTAGGAGTTTCAGCTTCTCTTTCAGGAGCTTTCTGAACTCGAGGACCGACAGCATCTCTTGACCTAGGTCACCTTTCTTGCCGCCTTGTCTGACCGCGTTGTATGCGGTGCGGAGGAATGTAGCTAGGGATACGCCCGACACTTCGTAGGGGTACTGGAAGGCGAGGAAGAGACCCTTACGAGCTCTTACGTCCGGGGCGAGCTTCAGAATGCTCTCGTTATCGAACAGAATATCCCCCTTCGTGACAATGTATTTTGGGTGTCCCATTACGGTCGAGGCAAGGGTGCTCTTACCTGACCCGTTTGGACCCATGACGGCGTGAATCTCGCCCTGCTTGACCTGGAAGTCTACTCCTTTGAGAATCTCCTTGCCATCGATCGTGGCGTGGAGGTCTTTGATGTCGAGCTGGCTCACGTTATGACTCATATTGGGGCTTCACGTTCACTTCAATTTCCAATCGTTAGCTATTCTCTCGATTTACGATCGGCGTATGACGTACGTCATATTTAAGGGCTCCAAAACCCGGACCCAAAAACCGAGTCTTGTAGCAGCCGACACGAAATTTTTCTAGAAAAGAGATTCCATCGCTGCGCGTGAAATCTTTTCGCCCCCCCGGTCTATCCAGATCCAGACAGAGACAACCCTCGTGCTCTTGAAAGATGAAATAGTCTATTCTACCCTTGCCGCCCTCTGGGCCGGTAGTCCAGCCTGGTAAGCATGGTATGCACAGAACGGACGTCGCCCTCACACGGCGAAGGTCGTGGGTTCAAATCCCTCCCGGCCCACCACAAAAGAGAGATAGAGAGATGAGTCCTGACCCGACTGTCGACCTCGTCCGCGCCACCGTAGCCCTATTCATAATCGTTGACCCGATAGGGCTGGTCCCGATCTTCTCCAACGTCACGAGCAACATGCCCGATCCCGACCGAGCCAAGATGTACCGGGTCGTAATCTACACCGGCGCCAGCCTACTCACAATCTTCGCCCTCGTCGGCCAAGAACTACTCGCCCTCTTCGGCATCAGCCTCCCAAGCTTCGAAATGGCCGGCGGACTCCTACTACTCCTACTCGCCCTCGACATACTCTTCCGCGGAGAAAGATTCGCCAAACCAGGCTCGCACGAGGATGTGGGAATTGTTCCCATCGCCTTCCCCCTGCTCGTAGGACCCGGAGCCATCACAACAACAATGATAGCCCTTGGAGCCTACGGAATACTCGTCACCCTAGGATCTGTCGTCATCGTCATGCTAATCAGCTGGATCGTAATGAAACAAACCACAAGAATCCACTCGCTACTCGGAAAAACCGGGTCGTCAGTCGTTGCTCAGGTAATGGCGGTCTTCATAGCAGCCATAGCAATACAATTCATCATCACTGGTATCCGGACATATCCCTGACGGCAATATAGAAGATGAGCCTAGCCGTCTACATCTTGGCGAGACCAAGACGTTTCAGCTGCTTGTACATGATGAAGACCACCAACGCGATTATGATGAAGTATATGATCTGGGAGATGAAATCGCCGTAGAGAAATACCGACGGCTTCCCTGAGACTGGAGAAGTAATAGTCGCGTTCAGAGACGACAGGTTTCCGGTAGGGAGGATCAGACCAATTATCGGATTAATGAGATCCTTTACCAGCGAGTTTACAACAGCCGACGAAGCGACCCCTATGACGAAACCGATGGCGAGACCTATGACGCCGAAGGTCTGAAGGAAATCAACGAACTCCTTAACGAAGCCTTTCTTCTTCTCAGAAGCCTTCTCCATCCTATCCATGAGAGTACCTTCAGAGCTTCAGCGCTTATAACAGCTACCAAATATTCCTAGATTTCCACTCTTCAAGGTCAGACGGTAGGCGGCGAAGTTAGAGGTTCCGAGAATGTGTACATGCTGGATAGATCACGTGCGGGATGCGACTTTCCGTATTAACAGCACTAGTGATTAGCAACTACGTCGTGATGGGTCCTGAAGCTATGGGAGAAATTTTCTCATCTTGACTGAACATTTCATTTTTAAACCCCGGGTTTCTTCTCCCAGCCTTGCTCGTCACTGTGATCCTTCCTTTCATTCCGTCCTTCGTCCTCGGAAGCTTTTGTTTCCCAGCCTTCCTTATCAACGATGACTTCCTCTGGCTCTTCCTGAAGAATAGGAGATCGCGAACGTTGTTTGGCTGCGTAAATCCCGAAGATTAGAACACCGAGCCCAACAACTAGAAAAGCAAAGGACGCAGAAACGGTACCACAATTGACAATCAGGTTCTCGTGACAGTCAGAATGTCCAGAGAGAACCACTCCAGTGTTGAAGTCCGCCCCAAGGTTCTCGGTGTAAAGTGATCCCCGCCCATAGAGCGAGTTCATGGTCCATGAACCACTCAAAGACCTAAAGAACGAAGTATTCTCTCCAAGACCCGAACCCAAAGATAACGAATCAGTCAGCGATCTGTGGAAGGATGATGCCTCAGCTAAGCTTGAGGCTGAACCCAGCGAAGCGCTTAAAACGCTGGCAAAGCCTTTGGTCTCAGAACCAGCTAGACCCAGCGAATCAGTCAGAGATCTGAAGAATGATGATTTCTCAGCAAAGCTTGAGGCTGAACCTATTGAAGCGCTCAAGTTCACGGTACGACCTCTAAAGAACGAAGCAGCAAGACCCAGCGAATCAGATAGAGACCTAAAGAGCGAGACATGCTCCGTAAAGCCTGAGGTTGAGCCTAGCGAACCGCTCAAAGTCCTTGCAAGACCCTTAGTCTGAGAACTTGCCAAAGTAAGCGAACCGCTCAAAGTCCTTGCAAGACCCTTAGTCTCAGAACTCGCTAGACTAAGCGAACCGCTCAAAGATCTGAAGAACGAGGACCTCTGAGCGACATTCGAGGCTGAAACAAGCGAACCAGTGAGAGATCTGAAGAACGAAGATCTCTCGGCGATACTCGCGGCTGAACCAAGCGAACCAGCTAGAGACCTAAACAGTGAAGACCTCTCTCCAATACCTGAGACGGAACCCAGGGAACCAGAGAGAGACCTAGCAAGACCCTTAGTCTCAGAAGCAGCAATAGATAACGATCCGGATAGAGACCTGAACAGCGAACTTTTCTCGCCAAGAGTCGAGGTTGAACCCAGTGAAGCACTCAAGATTATGGACCTACCTCTAATTCCAGAACCTGTAAGTGACAGAGAACCAGTAAGAGACCTGAACAGCGAACTCTTCTCGGCAAAGCTCGAGGCTGAACCCAGTGAACCAGTTAGAGACCTGGCAAGACCCTTAACCTGAGAACCGCCAAGTGACAGAGAACCAGACAGGGATCTGAACAGCGAACTCTTCTCAGCGAAACCTGAAGACAGAGACAAAGAACCAGACAGAACCTTGCCGAGGCCCTTAAGTTGTGAACCGACAACGGAAAGCGAACCGGACAGAGACCTGACGATCGATGATTTCTCAGCAAGACTTGAGGCTGAACCCAGTGAAGCACTCAGGGTTAAAGCGCGACCTCGAATTCCAGAAGCCGCAAGGGACAGAGAACCGGACAGGGATCTGAACAGCGAACTCTTCTCAGCAAAGCCAGAACCAAGAGACGGTGAACCTGTCAGAACTTTGGCAACACCCTTAGTCTCAGAAGCAACTAGAGACAGAGAACTGGACAGAGATCTGAACAGCGACCTCTTCTCAGCAAGACTTGAGGATGCGCCCAGTGAGGCGCTCAGGGTTAAGGCGCGACCTCTGATTCCGGAAGCCGAAAGCGATAGCGAACCAGACAGGGTCCTGAAGATCGAACTCTTCTCACCAAGAACCGAGGATGAGCCCAGCGAACCACTGAGGCTTAAGGCACGACCTCTAACCTGAGAACCAGCAAGAGAGAGCGAACCCGTCAGAGACCTGAACAGCGAAGACTTCCCAGCAAGAGTCGAGGCCGAACCCAGCGAACCGGTCAGAACCCTAGCAAGACTCTTGACTTGAGAAGCCGTAAGAGACAGCGAGCCGGACAGAGATCTGAACATCGAACTCTTCTCAGCCAGACTCGAGGTTGAACCCAGTGAAGCACTCAAGATTATGGACCTACCTCTAATTCCAGAACCCGTAAGTGACAGAGAACCAGTAAGAGACCTGAACAGCGAAGACCTCTCTGCAAAACCTGAGACGGAACCCAGGGAACCAGACAGGGACCTAGCGAGACCCTTAACCTGAGAGCCAGAAAGGGACAATGAACCGGTTAGAGACCTGAAGATGGAACTCTTCTCAGTGAGGCTTGAGGATGCAGACAGTGAACCAGACAGAACCTTGCCGAGGCCCTTAAGTTGTGAACCGACAACGGAAAGCGAACCGGACAGAGACCTGATGATCGATGATTTCTCAGCCAGACTCGAGGCTGAACCCAGTGAAGCACTCAAGCTTAACGCCCGACCTCGAATTCCAGAAGCGGAAAGGGACAGAGAGCCTGACAGGGATCTGAATAGTGAACTCTTCTCGGCAAGACTTGAGGCTGAACCCAGTGAACCAGTTAGAGACTTTGCAAGACCCTTAACCTGAGAAGCAGCAAGGGACAATGAACCGGTCAGAGACCTGAACAGCGACCTCTTCTCAGCAAGACTTGAGGCTGAACCCAGTGAAGCACTCAGGGTTAGGGCGCGACCTCTGATTCCGGAAGCCGAAAGCGACAGAGAACCAGACAGGGACCGGAAGATCGAAATCTTCTCACCAAGAACCGAGGATGAGCCCAACGAACCACTGAGGCTTAAGGCACGACCTCTAACCTGAGAACCAGCAAGAGAGAGCGAACCCGTCAGAGACCTGAACAGCGAAGTCCTCTCGGCAAAGCTCGAGGCTGAACCGAGTGAACCAGTTAGAGACCTGGCAAGACTCTTGACTTGGGAAGCTGTAAGGGACAGCGAACCGGAAAGAGACCTGAACAGCGAACTCTTCTCGGCAAAGCTCGAGGCTGAACCCAGTGAAGCACTCAGGGTTAAGGCGTGACCTCGAATTCCAGAACCCGAAAGCGACAACGAGCCAGTTAGAGACCTGAACAGTGAACTCTTCTCAACAAGACTCGAAGATGAGCCCAGCGAACCCGACAGGGACCTAGCGAGACCCTTAACCTGAGAGCCAGAAAGGGACAATGAGCCGGTTAGAGACCTGAAGATGGAACTCTTCTCAGTGAGGCTTGAGGATGCAGACAGTGAACCAGACAGAACTCTGCCGAGGCCCTTAAGTTGTGAACCGACAACGGAAAGCGAACCGGACAGAGACCTGAACAGTGAACTCTTCTCAGCAAGAACCGAGGATGAACTTAGAGAACCGGACAGAGACCTTGCAAGACCCTTAACCTGAGAAGTCGCAAGAGACAAAGAACCGGACAGAGACCTTGCAAGACCCTTAACCTGAGAAGTCGCAAGAGACAAAGAACCGGATAGAGACCTGAACAGCGATGACTTCTCAGCAAACCCTGAAGCCGTTGACAGCGAACCAGACAGAGACCTGAAGATCGAAGATTTCTCAGAAAAGCCAGAAGCCGGAGACAGAGAACCCGACAGAGATCTGAACAGCGACCTCTTCTCAGCAAGACTCGACGCTGAAGACAGAGAACCGGTCAAAGTCCTAAACAGCGAATTCTTTTCAGCAAAGCCAGAAGCTAAAACGAGAGAGCCTGACAGAGACCTGGACAATGAATTCTTCTCGGCCAGAGTCGAGACTGAACCCAGTGAAGCGCTCAAGGTCAAGGCGCGACCTCTAATTCCAGAAGCCGAAAGCGAAAACGAGCCAGTTAGAGACCTAAAGATCGAATTCTTCTCAGCAAGACTCGAGACTGAAGTCAGTGAACCAGTTAGAGACTTTGCAAGACCCTTAACTTGAGAACCAGCAAGGGAAAGAGAACCAGTCAGAGACCTGAACAGCGAAGCCTTCTCAGCAAAACCTGAAGCCAAAGACAGAGAGCCGGTCAGAGCCCTGAACAACGAACTCTTCTCAGCAAGAACCGAGGATGAACTTAGAGAACCGGTCAGAGACCTGAACAGTGAACTCTTCTCAGCAAGACTCGAGGATGAAGTCAGTGAACCAGCCAGAGCTTTGGCAAGGCCCTTAGTCTGAGAAGTAGCAAGAGATAGAGAACCAGTCAGAGACCTGAAGAGCGAAGACTTCTCGGTAAAACCAGAAGACAGAGACAGCGAAGCACTCAGAGCCCTTGCAAGACCCTTAGCTTGAGAACCCACAACGGACAGAGAACCGGTCAGTGACCTGAACAACGAACTCTTCTCAGCAAGACTCGAGGATGAAGATAGCGAACCGGTCAGAGACCTGAACAACGAACTCTTCTCAGCAAAACCTGAAGCCAAAACCAGTGAACCAGTCAGAGACCTAAAGATCGAAGATTTCTCGGCGAAACTCGAGACTGAAGATAGAGAACCAGTCAGAGACCTGAACAGCGAAGATTTCTCGGCAAAACCAGAAGACAGAGACAGTGAACCAGTCAGAGACCTGGCAAGACCCTTAACTTGAGAAGCAGCGAGACCGAGCGAACCAGTCAGAGACCTGGATAGCGAAGATTTCTCGGCAAAACCAGAAGACAGAGACAGTGAACCAGTGAAAGTCTTGGCAAGACTCTTAGTCTGAGAAGTAGCAAGACCCAGAGAGCCGGACAGAGACCTGAACAGCGAAGACTTCTCAGCAAAGCCAGAAGCTAGAGTCAGCGACCCAGCCAAACTTCTCGCAAGACCCTTAGTCTCAGAACCCGCAACACTCAGTGAACCCGTCAGAGCCCTGAACAGCGAAGACTTCTCACCAAAACCAGAGGCCACAGACAGTGAACCGGTCAAAGTTTTGGCAAGACTCTTAGTCTGAGAAGCAGCAAGAGATAGAGAACCAGTCAGGGACCTGAAAAGCGAAGACTTCTCGGTAAAACCCGAAGACAGAGACAGCGAAGCACTCAGAGCCCTTGCAAGACCCTTAGCTTGAGAAGCCGCAAGGGACAACGAACCAGTCAGGGACCTGAAGAGCGAAGACTTTTCGGTAAAACCCGAAGACAGAGATAGAGAACCTGACAGAGATCTGAATAGCGAATTTTTCTCAGCCAGACTCGATACCGAACCCAGTGAGCCACTCAAAGTCATGGCAAGACGCTTAAGCTGAGAAGCGGCGAGGGACAGAGAACCCGACAGAGACCTGAACAGCGAACTCTTCTCAGCAAGACTCGAGGATGATCCCAGTGAAGCACTCAAGATAAACGCCCTACCTGCAACTTGAGAACCGAGAAGGGACAGAGAACCCGACAGAGACCTGAACAGAGAACTCTTCTCAGCAAAACTTGAGGCTGCATTCAACGTAGCGAAGAGATTCTGACCGTAACGCCAAGCAGGAGTAATGACATCACTCGCGCCTGAAACCGTTGTCATAGTATCAGTCGCAGATGGGACACCTGTGGACACAGTAGGGCTGATCCAGACTTCAATGGTCAGAAAGTGAACGTTTGAAAACGGACCTTCAATTGGACTAACATCAATATTCTTCGTCGCGGAAGTAGTTGCTTCAATATTGGCCGTTCCTGTGAAGTCAAAGAGAAGAGTACAAGTTCCTTCCGAAGCAGTAAGACAAGACCAGACCAGAAACCGCATATTCGCAGTACCAGTTTTTGTCGCGGTAATCGTTGTATCAAACTCCCAAGACCCACTCTGGATCGTTATACCCCCCAGGTCAGTGGGAGAGACCCAGGCCTGACCTGTAGGCGTGATGTCGGAAGGCGTTACCGTCGTGGTAGACGAGCCGACATCAGGCTGAACTTCAAAGCAACAAGTAGTGCTGCTACCCACTTTGACACTTGTTGCGGTATCAGCCGTTCCAGTAGTAGTAGCTAGCTGTTCACACTTAACAGTGCAACCAGTCTGAGAGGTAGAGCCATAATAGAAAGTGTGACCCTTAGACTCAGAACCCGCAAGACCCAGCGAACCAGCCAGAGATCTGAAGAGTATATTCTTTTCAACAAAACTCGAGGCCAAAGTCAGTGAACCAGTCAGAGACCTAAACAGCGAAGACCTCTCGGCAAAACTTGAGGCTAAAGACAGCGAGCCAGTCAGCGATCTAAACAGCGAAGATTTCTCCGCAAAACCGGAAGCCAAAGACAGCGAACCGGTCAGAGCCTTGGCAAGACCCTTAACCTGAGAAGCCGTAAGGGACAAGGAACCAGTCAGAGACCTGAAGAGAGAAGACTTCTCAGCGAAACCGGAAGCCAAAGACAGCGAACCGGTCAGAGCCTTGGCAAGACCCTTAACCTGAGAAGCCGTAAGGGACAAGGAACCAGTCAGAGACCTGAAGAGAGAAGACTTCTCGGCAAAACCAGAAGTCATGGTCAACGCGCCACTAAGAGACCTGAACAACGAAGTCTTCTCAGCAAAACCCGAAGCTAAAGTCAGTGAACCAGTCAAAGACTTGGCGAGAGCCTTGACTTGAGAAGCCGTAAGGGACAGCGAGCCAGACAGAGACCTGAACAGAGAACTCTTCTCAGCAAAACCCGAAGCTAAAGTCAGTGAACCAGTCAAAGACTTGGCGAGAGCCTTGACTTGAGAAGCCGTAAGGGACAGCGAGCCAGACAGAGACCTGAACAGAGAACTCTTCTCAGCAAAACCCGAAGCTAAAGTCAGTGAACCAGTCAAAGACTTGGCGAGAGCCTTGACTTGAGAAGTCGCGAGGGACAGAGAACCAGTCAGAGATCTGGAGAGGGAAGACTTCTCAGCGAAACCGGAAGCCATGGTCCAGGTTGCTGTCAGAGTGGTTGAACAAGAACGAGGATTAGAGTTACAAGTCAACTTTCCAGAATTCACATTGGCAACCATGTTACCCATTGTCAATGTTATTGAAGCCGCAAATGCTTTGAAGATTGAAGTCTTCTCAACAAAACTTGAGACTGAACTCAGCAAGCCACTAAGCGATTTGAAGATATTCGAGAGACGCGTCAAAACCGCCGAAGTTTGAAGACTTGCGGTCAACGGCTGCATTGTGTCCCAGCCAGGAGTGATTATGTCGCTCTTGGCTGAAACAGTTGTATGGGTTACGGTTACTGCCGCAGTATTACCAGAATATTGCCATACGAGAAAATACTCAACACTCAGGAAAGCAGGAGTAATGAATGAGACTTGTGATGCGGTTGTGTAGGTGTTCTTTGTGGCCGCGGTTTGAGCGGCAACATTTATTGTTCCTGTATCCCAATTCTTAAACAGAAACGTGCAAGTGCCTAAGCTGTGAGTCGTGCAAGACCAGACCGTAACCCAGAGTCGGGCAGCTGGAGCACCAGTAATAGAAGATAGCCCAATAGTTTGATCGATTTGCCAGGTTCCAGATTGAATGTCTTCAATCGCATTAGCCGCAAGCCCGGAAGTGTCATAGATCCAGGCGTATCCACTTGGCGTTGAAGTACTTGGCGTAGCAGTCAGAGTTGTAGCACCGACATCAGGCTCAACAACATAGTATTTCGGAGCAGACTGAAGCGCATCACAGAAGATAATCCATCTCGAAGTAGCAGTTCCAAAGTTACAAGATGAAGCACTCAAAGTTGCTGTAACACTTCTATGCTCTACCGCGAGCGCTCCTGTTGAAGTCGTTGAAATGTCGAGAGTCCCAGTTGTCCCACCAATCGCACCCGCAGTCTGAGTATTTGCTCCCGTGTCACCAGAAGCCGAAATGAACAAATCATCGGCATTCAAAGACGATACCGCTGTCACAGTTGGAGGGTTAGTGCCTCCTCCAGAGTTGCGATTGTTGCTGTAGACGAATCCTGAGTTCTGGTCAAAAGGACTAAACGTTCCAGTCGGGTCTTCCGCACCATTAACGGAGATGATTTGTGCAATCGCCCACGTTGGAGTAGCTGAAAGGTTCACGGTCACGGTTTCGGAAGAGATAGCGGCAGAAGTATGACAAACCCACTCGCTCAACCCAACACCTGCCGATATAGCAACTTCCTTTCTTGCGGAAGCATCACAAGTAAAACCTGTAGCTGAAGGAGCATTCTGAATAGGAGTAGTCGTCTTACTCGAAGCAACGAAAACCAAAATTGTGTCAGCAGTTGAAGTTGTAGCGAAAGTAGTAATAGAGATTGTAGTTCCAGAAGTCCAAGTCGCGGCTTTGTTAGATGCAGCATTAACATCTTCCGTAGGACTTGAACCAATCACGACGCTCTGAGTCGTAGTCGTGTCATCACTTCCGGCAGAAGTAGTCAATCCTTCACACTTACCACTACATGCTCCAACAGTCGAGCTTCCAAGATAGAAAGTGTGAACATTGTTAGTTGCATGACCAACAGGCATACTTACCGCTACAGCGATTGCAAGAATCAGCATTGCAGTCAGTGAAACTTTCCGCGCTTCGACTCTCCTCCAAGGAAAAACGGGTCGACGCTCACGAAGCCCGGCACTTGGCGATTAAGGCCATGTCCATGGGATACTCCACGTAATCTGAATCGTGTCGCCTACGAGGAGAGTGGTGGATGTGAAAGTTGGAGCTGCATCATGGAATGTAGTAACCAGTGCGGGTCTCGTGGAAAACTTCCTCCCTTGAGTGGAGGGCGTTGACGGCGAATACGCATGTTGTAACACGTGATGTTGTCCTTCGGAACTGGAAGCAAAAGCAAAGCGGCCGACTCTAGTGTGGAATCCTGGAAAAGCTAAAAAAACTTAGCGGCCTTTCTTCTTGTCATATTTCGGTCGGCCGACTGCCCAACCTATTCCTCTTCGGTCCAGCACGTTATCAATAAACCCGGTTTCGTACAATTCATAAGGTTCCGGTCTAGTCTGGGAGTAAATGTCGAACTTGCGGCTGATGCCCTGGCATTAGTATTGGTTGATGTAGGTTACTCGGAGATTGAAACATCCGAGTTTCGGGTTTAGCCCTCTTCAATGGGGGGTGCGTGGCACGCCTTAGCTCCAAGTCCAGGTCAATGTCCAGGTGATCTGGATCGTGTCGCCGACCTGTAGCGTTATCGAGGTGAAGCTGGCCGCGGCAAGCTGGATGTTCGAAGCACTGTTGGCAGTTGCAAAGCTTACCAAACATGAGTCCTGAACGGCCGTAGCCGCTGTATTGTCAGTGAAGGTGTTTATCAGTTGTGACGTAGTTCCGGTCGCTCCAGACAGAAGTGTATTGGTAGTAGCCGCCGCACGACCCATGCCGTTGGCTGTAAGCTCGGCAGTAGCGCTGTTGGCTTCTACAGCCGCGCAGTCACCAGAGTTTGTCGGAAGACCAGAGTTGAGACCATAAGTGTTGTCAGCAGCGGCAAAAGTTACCGCGCTCCCAGAGAGAGCAATGAACTTCATTCCACATGTAGCCGATGGGAAACAACCATTGGTCACAGTACCAGTTGTACCCTGAATGGCCTGGTCGATCCACTGGACACCTTTGTTGAACATGACATTGTGAACTGAGTCACAGAAGTTCTGAGACCCTGAAACGCAGTAGCCAAAGTTCACGTCCAGATTTTGGTAATAGTGGCGATGACCCCATGGATTCCAACTACCAGTTGCTACGTAGCCACCTAGAATGAAGCTTGTGACAACCAGACCCGTCGCTACGAGGGCAATAGCCCCCCTCTTCTTTGTCCAATCCACTTTGAGAATTTTCATGCTTTTATTCTCACCTCCGAATCCAACATCTACTAGAGGCAACGACGCCACTGACGCCCTTCTTCTAGTTCGTGTTACCTCTCGAAACGTGGAGTAGTATTACCCTGATAGTGCAGGGGACTCGGAGGCCGTTCCTACCCCACCTCGCTTCTACACGTCTCGGAAGATTAATTCGTTCACATTCTTTCGCACATTTCTGCCTAAGATCGAAGATGTCTCTGATGATTTTTTATCTTCTATCTCTCACCCTCGTCTTTCGTCGGAGATTCCTCCCACTCTTCCCCTCCAGGAGACGTAGACACTGGGTTTGTCGAGGATGATTCTGGTCCACCGCTAGTTTTGACGATGCGCCTGGACACTTTAGCAAGGAGCACGGTTATACTGAGGCCGATCATGAACACTAAGACAGCTAGAATAAGCACTGCTGCAGGTGATAGCGTTACTCCCGCTGAGGTTGTCGAACCTGACCCGGTGGCGACCCCGCCTACACCGCCCACGTTCAGAGCCCTCTCATACACCACCTTGGAATAGGCGAGTGCGCTCGCGCTTAGGATGCCTAGTGTTGAGAGTAATAGGAGCCCCAGCCTGAGAGTCCTCTTGTGCTTGAGATCTAGAATGTGTCTAATGTTTTCCATTTTCTTCTCCTAGCTCTCTTTTTTCTTCGGAGATTCCTCCCACTCCTTCCCTTGCAAGGAGGGCGGCAATACCAATCCCGTTCCTGAGGTCCCTAGAGAAGTAAGCGCTTCGCCTGTTGGCGATGAGAATGGTGCACCGGGTACTTTGGTGATGTGCCCGGACAATTCGCGCAAGAACCCGAATATGCTGAGGCTGGTCACGAGTACTAGGACAGCTAGGGTAACTAATGCGGCGGGCGAGAAGCTAACTTCTCCGTCATTTCCTAGGAAGGAATAGATGAAGACTGCCGATATCATAAGGATCGGTACCGTCACCGTTTCCGAGAAGGTCGATGCCATATCCATCCTCCGACGCGGTACCCATAGGTAGACGTTCAGGCCGACAACGCTAGAAAGGGCAGATGCGAGATAGACGACGCCTACCCAAAACCGTGTCAAGTTGACAAATCCCTGACTCGTCAGAAGCTCTCCAAGCCCCACAATCCCTGCGATCTGGAAGAAGTACTGAAGGCGTGATGGCAAGTCGCGATCGAGTAAGGCACTGAGGAGGCTCATGGCAAGGAAAATAACGATCCCTAGGAATACGAAGAACTCTGGCACCAGTCCCATTTGTATTCATCTCGGTGCATTGTGCGACGAGTTTTCCGTCGAGTTGCTGGATTTCTCTCGGATGGAATAGACGAGCCGTTGGCCCTTGCCCGTATCTTCGATGGTCAAGTTGAGGATACTCTCGTCGTCGATCTCGAGAAGCTGCGCCAGGTCTTTGGGGATAAGGAGATACTTAGATCCCTTAATCCTCGTCGGTGTTAGTTGTATCGCCATTCTTGATCTACCAACCAGACGGTTGGATAGAACTAAGCCCCAGCAATACCATAATCCCAGCGTAACCTTAGCAACTGTCGAGTCGTCACAAGAATCCTGAAGGCTCGAGTTCCAGGAAAATAGCAGAAACTTAGTAGTCCAACTCTTGTCGAAATTTCCTGGCCTTCGGCAGATTCGCATCTCTTGACCCTGACCCTGTATGTTTCCAAGCAACACCGCATGGGCCGATTCCCATTACGTGAAACCGCTGACCTAGACCGTTCCAGCTCCCGGCCTGCAACCAACCTTCGAAGTCAAGAAGGAAGCCTTCTTCCAGAAGCGCTACACTAGGCGATTTCCATGTGAAGAACTATTTCTTTTGATAGCCATTGCTATACTGTTAAACATCGGAATTCGCTATGCTGAAATACTCAAACCGACGTTTTCGCCAAAGTTCGGGACGACCCGGTATATCCCAGGATGGCGAGTCGTGCCCGGGTCCCAACGTCCCGCCCGTAGCGTCAGATGTGAATGGGTGAAAAACAATCTCAAAGATTCTGATAACGGGAGGAAACGGGTTCATCGGCAGCCACCTCGCCGAAAGACTTCTAGCTAGAGGAGACTCGGTCTCACTCCTCGATCTGAAATTCAACGCGAACACCCGGTTCCTGGACTGTGAAAAGATCCGCGGAGACATTAAGGACTATCAAACCGTTCAAAAGGTGGTCGATGGCAAGGACATCATCGTTCACCTCGCAGCAGTCTCCCGGGTCGCCTGGGGTCAGCAGGACCCCTACAATTGCTGGCTGACCAACTTGGTGGGCACTGTGAATGCCCTGGAGGCTTGCAGGAAGTCAGACTCCAGACCGGTCCTCCTTGAAGCGTCCAGCCGTGAAGTGTACGGGGAACCGCTCTACCTTCCAGTGAACGAATCTCACCCGAAACGGCCCAAGTCAGTCTACGGCCTAACAAAGCTAGGCGCAGAAAGAGCCTGCCTCTCGTACTCAGACACGTCTGGCCTGGATCGAGCTGTCAACCACGCGATCATGCGCTTCTCAAATGTTTACGGGAGTGAAAGGGATCTCCCAGAGAGAGTGATACCCAAGTTCATGAACCAAGCCCTGCGAGGCGAAGATATCACTCTCTACGGCGGGGAGCAGATTCTTGATTTCACATTCATCGATGACACCATTTCTGGAATAATGAAACTTGCCTCTGCAAGCCTCGAAGGCAATGATAGCATATTTCGGGAAGATTTCCATTTCGTGACGGGAAGAGGTCTCTCCGTCTCCGAGCTTGCCACTATGATCGTCAACATTGTGGGATCGAGATCAAAGATTATCCATGGTACGGCCAACAGTTTTGAGGTCCGCAAGTTCGTAGGAGATCCAACAAAAGCTCGGACGGTGCTGGGTTACGAGCCAAAGACTAGGCTCGAAGAAGGGCTGAAGAGGCTTAGCGAAAGAATGGTGCCTATGATTATTGCCAAGTGACGAGTTTTCGCTAGCACAGGATCCCTGGCTGACACTTGACAGCATTTCGGTGTGAAGATGGAACAGGTCGTAGAGCGGCGTTCAAGCGAACCTCTTCTGGCTATGGAGCGTCCGGTGGTCAGAGGCAAGTTTCTCTATGTCGGTGAAGAAAAGTTCTGGGTTAGAGGAGTCAGCTATGGAACTTTCTTAGTGGACGAGGAGGGGAACGAACAGCTAGCTCCTGAAGTCGTCGAGAGAGACTTTTCGCGTATTGCAGAGAACGGTTTCAATGTTGTGCGTGTCCACCTGTGCCCTCCGCGTTGGCTTCTGGACACTGCTCAGAAGAACGGCCTTCGAGTCATGGTTGGGCTCAACTGGGGTGAGCATATGTCCTTCATTGACAAACCAGGAAGGTCGAAAGAAATTGAGGAACGAATGAGACGATGGGTCCGTCGCTGTGCAGGGCATCCTGCCGTATTCTGCTACAGTGTAGGTAACGAAATCTCCTCTTCAATAGTCCGCTGGACTGGCAGGCGTAGAGTAGAAGAGTTTGTCAAACGTCTATACCGTGTGGCGAAGGAAGAGGACCCAGATGCTCTCGTTACCTACGTAAACTACCCCTCGACCGAGTACATGCAATTGCCCTTCCTAGACTTTCTGTGCTTCAACGTCTACCTCGAATCAGAACAGGCTTTCGAGAATTACATCGGCCGATTGCACAGTTTGAGCCAGGATAGGCCTGTTCTGATCAGCGAGATCGGATTGGACAGCCTCCGCAATGGTGAGGAGAAACAGGCAGAGACCTTGGACTGGCAGATACGCACAACCTTCCGGCAGGGTTGCTGTGGGGTCGTTGTCTTTGCATGGACGGACGAGTGGTACCACGGAAAGTATCTTGTCGAAGACTGGAAGTTCGGGCTGACCAGCCGGAATCGAGAGGCCAAGCCTGCCTTGAGAACGGTAAGAAGGGCTTTCCTGGAATCACCTTTCCCTTCGGACATATCCTGGCCCGGGATATCCGTCGTGGTCTGTTCCCACAACGGGGCATCGACCATCCGCGATACCCTAGACGGTCTCCAGTCACTGGACTATCCTGACGTCGAGGTTATCGTGGTGAATGACGGGTCGACTGATTCAACGCCAGAGATCGCATCCCATTATCCCGTTAGACTGATCACCACGGAAAATCGTGGACTTAGCCATGCACGCAATACCGGAATCGCTGCAGCAAGCAAAGATATCATTGCCTTCATTGACGATGACGCATATCCGGATAAAGACTGGCTCAGATTTCTAGCTTTATCGCTAAAAGACACTAAACTTGTTGGCACTGGAGGCCCGAACCTCTCGCCCCCAAACGACGGATGGAAGGCAGAGGCCATCGCGAACGCACCGGGACCGAACCCTGTTCTTCTTTCCGACAGGATAGCTGAGCATATCCCAGGTTGCAACATGGCATTTCGAAGAGAAGCCCTTGAGGCTATAGGAGGCTTTGACCCCCGTTTCCGAATCGCGGGCGATGATGTTGATCTTTGTTGGCGACTGCAGGAGCGAGGAGGAGTCATAGGATACGCGCCAGCAGCACTGGTCTGGCATCATAGACGAAAATCCATCCGCAAGTATTGGATACAGCAGCTCGGCTATGGAAGGGCTGAAGCCTTGTTGGAACAAAAGTGGCCTGAGAAGTACAACACTTTCGGGCAAGTGCGCTGGACAGGGCGAATCTACGGCAAGGGCATAGCTGTGGACCTCCCATCAATTGGCGGACGAGTATACCAAGGAGTCTGGGGGACTGCCCCCTTCCAGTACCTCTATGGATCTTCGAGCACCCTATGGTCCGTCACTCTCATGCCTGAGTGGTACTTGATCATAGGAATGTTCGCCGCATTATTCACGCTGACACTCGGCTGGGGGCCAGCCATTCTTGCTGGCACGGGATTGACCCTCGCAATCGCGTTGCCGGCAGCACAAGCGGGTATGAACGCAACCCGAGCGAAGTTGTCGCACTTCTACAAACGTAAAGAAGTGTTCAGATCCCGCATCACGATCTTCACGTTACATCTGCTTCAGCCCTTAGCCCGACTGGTCGGGAGAATTGGCGGCGGTCTCACCCCCTGGCGACGAAGCGCCACCCGAATCAGACCGAAGTTTCTACCATCACAAATGAAAATGTGGCGTGACCGGTGGGAACCTCCGGAGACCACTTTGAGAGATCTATATACCCAGCTTCGAAGTTCAGGAGCGGTCTCCAGACCGGGCAGTGACTACGATTCGTGGGACCTCGAAATTAGGGGAGGATTATACGGGAGAAGTCGCCTCCTCCTTGGGGTGGAAGACCATCCGCCTGGAAAACAGTTATTGCGTTACCGGATTTATCCGACCTACTCATTGCTATTGCCACTTGTCTTAACTCCCTTCGCCATCCTATCGCTAGGAGCAGGCTTCTCCGGTGCATGGCTTTCATCCATAACATCAGGCACTATCACTTTTTTCATAGCAATCAACGCCCTCATTGACTCAGCGTTTGCTAATGGTACGTTCCGAGAATTCCTAAAGCGCGCTGGTGCAGCCTAATAGGGTTGAGCGTCAAATGACGATCCCGTTCCTCGATGATGCTCTCATTTTTTCAGTCGTGTTTGTCGCAACACTAGCGCTTGGTAGAGTTGTGGTTTGGATCTCGGATCGCAGAAGAAGAAGGCTTTTGCAAACGCTGCAATCCAGACCTATAATGCCAAAGAGAGAACAGAAGAGCACACCTTATGGTGAGGGAAACGTCCGTAGATCTCCCGGAATGTTGCGGAGGCTGCTCTCCGAACTACGGCCCTACATGTTATCGATCTTATCCGTTTTTGCTATCTCGCTGACCGCAATCCCTCTTGCCCTAGTAAGCCCGCTGCCAATCAAGCTAATAGTGGACAATGTCATTGGAACTCGGCCTCTCCCCGGCTATCTCAGAATCATCACAACAAACCCGTCGCAGGTCTCAGCGCAGGCCCTAGTTGTGATCGCCATAGGGATACTCATGGTCGGCACGGTCCTCTCTAACGGTCAACAATTGTTGAACGTCTGGGCAACGAACAAGGTTGGAAACCGCATTACGCTTGAGACTCGTGCCCGTCTCTTCCGACAGATGCAACGCCTCTCTATACTTTATCATGACACGAAGGGTGTTACTGACTCGACGTACCGGGTCCAGTACGACGCGCTCTGGCTCCAGCTTCTCAGCGTTGATACTCTGCCGCCGCTGGTCACTTCCGTCTTCACTGTTGTCGGGATGATTCTGGTTATGCTGGTTCTTGACTTGGAATTGGCATTGATAGCCATGGCAGTTGCACCCTTCATGCTGTTGTTCACCTTCGTGTACCGGCAGCGGCTTCGAGCTGGCTGGAAGAAGGTGAAGACTTCTGAGAGTGCGGCAATGTCTGGCGCGCAGGAATCACTAAGCGCGTCCAGAGTGGTGAAAGCCTTCGGCCAGGAAGAACGGGAAAATGAACAGTTCTTCTCCCGTTATAGCGAAAGTGCGAGAGCTGCCCTCAAGGTCTTCGTTGAAGGGGGAGTCTACAATCTCCTAATGGGCCTTGTAACAGCGGTCGGATTGGCCGCGGTTCTCTACGTCGGAATCGGCCATGTTCTAACGGGCACTCTGACCCTTGGAGGATTGTTGATCGTGAACTATTACCTCACGCAGATCTACGGCCCACTTAGAGACGTGGGAAAGCGCATAATTGACGTCCAAAAGGCGTTTGCTGGAATGGACCGATTCCTCGAGATTGTCGACGAAGAACCTGACGTGAAGGAAGCCCCGAATGCGCTAAAGTTGGCGAGAGCAAATGGACGAGTCGTTTTCGAAGACGTTTCCTTCAGCTATCAGCAGGGACACTCTGTACTGCAGAATGTTTCTTTCGTCTTAGAACCCGGGTCATGCCTTGGAGTCGTCGGGCCCACCGGCTCGGGCAAGACAACATTGTCCAGCCTCATTCTTCGATTCTTTGACCCTACTCAGGGAAAAATCACCCTAGACAGAATAGATCTTAGACAGTACAAGGTTGCAGATCTTAGGAACCAGTTCGCAGTGGTCTTGCAAGACACGGTTCTTTTCTCTACAACCATAGCAGAGAACATTCGATTCGCGAAACCTAAGGCGAGTATGAATGATATTGTTACAGCTGCAAAAGCAGCCCATGTGCACGAGTTCATCACTAGCCTCCCTGATGGGTACGATACACCGGTGGGCGAACGTGGAATGAAACTCTCAGGGGGAGAGCGACAACGCGTCTCCATTGCCAGGGCCTTCCTCAAGGATGCGCCAATCTTGATACTTGACGAGCCTACGAGCGCCCTCGACATTAACACTGAGACTGCCATTCTAGATTCAATGCAGGATCTGATGAGGGGAAGGACAACCCTCATGATTGCCCATCGTCCAAGCACGCTGAGAAACTGTGACACGATTGTCACTCTGGAGAATGGAAGGATTGGCGGAATGACGCCAATGTTCCCGAACCCTTGGAGGGCATGAAAGTAGCCAATGCCTGAGAATCAGAAAACGCGTGCAAATGGGTTGGGAATCCAGGGAATTCCAACTCTAGTCATGCGCATGAGGGAGTTACGGGCAATCGGCCGGAGGATGTTAGAACCGGACGGTCAGAGGGCGGGGGACGCGCAGGTAGCGAGCGGACAGGTGATCAGCCAGACAGAAATCGGCAACGGCGCAATGAAGCGGAGACTTGGGTGGAATCGTCTTTCGGATGAGTATCCTGACCCAGCGAATGCCCTAACCTCCTCTGTTCGAGGGGTGGACAAGAATCCATGATTGAAGGTCTGGACAAGGTGCTTGACGGTACCGGGCAACCCGGCCTACACGAACTTCGCGACCTGTTGGGCGAGCTGCTTGACGGCCCATCTGTGGACGGATCCTTCATCGGGCATCAGAATCTGCAGCGACGGTCGATGCGGGTGTTCCGCCTGCGCTTCTCCCTTAACGGTAGCATTCGCACTTGGATCGTGAAGCGCTTAGCGCCGGAGATAGCCCAACGAAACGAACTCGTCGCCAAACGCTGGCTGCCCGCGGTAGGCCTGAACGACCTCGGCCCTTCGTTGGCCGGCAGTGTGGCCGACCGAAGCGGTGCCTGGGTCTGGCATGTGTACCACGACCTCGGGCCACACGAGCTGGATCCGCAAGATGCAAGCGTTGACGCAATTAGGACTGCCATAGAACAAATTGCGCGAATGCATACGCGGTTTGCGAGGCATGCTCTCTTGGGTGAAGTCCGCCTCCACGGAGGTGACCTGGGTGTGCACTTCGTCGAATCCAATATGCGAGACGCTATTTACGCACTAGAAGCCTGCCAAGAGAGTCCGCTCCGCCAAGAGCTGCGGGACCGCCTTCTACGGCGGCTCTACACAATTCGGAATGAGCTGCCTCAGAGGGAACAGGTGCTGAAGAAGTGGGGAGGACCTGAAACGTTGCTTCACGGCGACCTGTGGACCACCAACGTGTTCGTCATGCAATCTGCAAACGGGCTGCGTGCTCAGCTCATTGACTGGGACCATGCTGCTGTAGGCCCCTTCAGTTACGACCTTTCGACATTTCTCCTGCGCTTCCCACGCGAACGTCGGCTATCGATCCTGAAGCTCTACACCGAAGAAGTGGCACGCGGCGGCTGGCACCTGCCTGCGCAGGCTGAGCTGAATGCTCTTTTCGAAACGGCTGAGTATGCACGGTTCGCGAACTCCGTTATTTGGCCGGCGATCGCGTTGGTGATGGACCACGCTGAGTGGGGATTCGAAATGTTCGCGGAGATCGACAGATGGTTTGAGAACTTTGAACCTGTGCTCCCCGTGTAGTGCACCGTCGCTTGGAGTGATGCAGCTACAGATCGCGCCCTCCATCGGAGGGAAGTGATGACAACGCCGACAGTGGTTATTGGGGGCTACAAAGTCGCCTCCTTCCCTGAAATTGGAGGGCATTTCTGGGTTTACCTTCAATACGCCCTCGGGCTGCGCCAACTCGGTTGCGACGTGTACTGGCTGGAGGCGTTCCGCACCAAGGGTCACGCCGAACCGGACGCCACCGCGCTTGCCACATTCCGCGCACGGATGGAACGATACGGGCTGGCCCGTAATTGCATCATTTATGTTACGGACAGCAATAGGCCCTCGCCAAAAGCGCCTACTGAGTACCTCGACATTAACCGTGATGAGGCCGAAGCCATCTTTGAGAAGGCCGATCTCCTCCTGAACTTCCACTACTCACTCAGCCCTGCGCTGCTGAGCCGCTTCCGACGCACCGCGCTGGTGGATATCGATCCAGGGCTTTTCCAGTTCTGGATCAGCCGTGGACAACTGCAAGTTTCCCCACATGACTTGTACTTCACCACTGGCGAGAATGTGGGCAGACCAGGCAGCAAGATTCCCGATTGCGGTTTGAACTGGATAAATATCCGGCCGCCCGTCAGCTTGGAACATTGGCCTTATCGCTTCGATCCCAGTTGCGAGGCATTTACCACTGTTTCGAGCTGGGATTCTCCCGATTGGGTTATGGATGGCGAAGAAAGATACGAAAACACGAAGAGGGTCGGGTTTCTCGAGTTTGAGGATTTGCCCCGGCTGACGCGCCAACCGCTGGAGCTAGCGCTGTTTATGAAAAATCCACGGGACATGAAGGAGTGGAAGCAACTAGAAACGCGGGGTTGGCGGATCCGTCACTCTGGCGAGGTCGCCTCCTCCCCCGAGCTATATCAGGCACACATCCAGCACTCGCGCGGCGAATTTAGTTGCGCCAAACCTTCGTGCATGAAGTTTCAGAATGCATGGGTGAGTGATCGGACCGTGTGTTACTTGGCCAGCGGCAAACCGGTCGTGGTGCAAGACACCGGACCGAGCGCGTTCCTGCCTAATGGCGAGGGTATGTTCCGCTTCACGACTCTGAAGGAGGCCGCCGGGGCGTTCGACGTTATTAATGCCAACTACGAAGTGCATTGCCGCGCAGCGCGAAGGCTGGCGGAGACTCATTTCGACGCCAAGCGTACTGCGGCAAACATCCTCAGCTTCGCGTTGAATGGCAATGCTCCGAGGAGAGACGGCACTGAATCACCCTTCCCCGCGAGCTGAGGTCGTCATGAGATATCTAATCGTCAACGGAGATGACTTCGGCGCCAGCACCGCCATCAATCGGGGCATCATGGAGGCCCACCTGCACGGGATTCTGACGAGCACGAGCTTGCTCGTAAAGACGGAATGGGCTGAGGAGGCAGCGGCGCTAAGCAGCGCTGCACCGGATTTGAGCGTGGGCTTGCACGTGGATGTGCACAGTGAGTTGAGGGAACCTGCTCCCGACTCACAGCGGCTGCGAGAGTCGTTACAGTGGCAATACTGCCGGTTTAAGGAGCTGATGGGCCGTCCGCCCACGCACCTGGACTCACACCACAATCATCAGCGTGACCCACGGGCCTTGCCCCATCTTCTCGAATTGGCGAGGAAACATAGGCTGCCGTTGCGCGAACATTCGCCGGTCCAATACTTCTCGAAGTTTTACGGTCAATGGGCTGGCCAGACGCACTTTGAACAAATTAGCGCTGAGAAACTCACCATGATGATTAAGATGGAGATCGGTGACGGTGTCACGGAATTGAGCTGTCATCCAGGTTATGTAGATGCGAATCACCCCACTAGCTATAGCATCGAGCGCGAAGCAGAGTTGCGCACCCTGTGCGATCCGCGTATCCGCAGCGTGCTGGTGGAACAAGCGATCAGGCTCATCAGTTATCACGATTTCGCCAAACTATGGTGAATACGCGGCCACCAGTTAGATGACGGGGCGACTAGGCGACTGGGGTAACGGAATCGTCCAAATGTAAAGCGACAACCCATCTCGTTTGTCCCCCCTTTTCAGGACACCCTATGCTTATGCCTGACGAGCCGACGTTCCCAACCGATCAAAACCGACGCTGGAGCTGGCCGCCATTCATCCACTAATAAGAGAAGGAGTTCATAGATGGAGGAAACTTGCCGACCCAAGAATTCCCTGATCTAGAGAGACTCACTTCCGGGCTCTCGGCTGTATTTCATCACGAAGTGTCCGCCAACAGAAACGTTAGGGTATTAGATCGGAAGCCCAACCCGGAAGGGAGCACGTTTCCAACAGAAATCGTGACGTGCAGTCTTGATGGCAGAGGCAGGAGGCTACGCCTCTTTGTCAAGTACGGGA
>Ga0209239_1000388_pt1 | contig 24813 bp, 27 predicted proteins | sample GraSoi013_2_20cm_FD_185824 | JGI IMG/M metagenome (GOLD analysis project Ga0209239, IMG submission 185824) | Grasslands soil microbial communities from the Angelo Coastal Reserve, California, USA - Sample 10_02_2013_2_20cm (SPAdes) (version 2) | ecosystem: Environmental > Terrestrial > Soil >...
GTACAAAGTCATGAAACCGAAGGGCTACCTGACGATTATTACGAACAATGTCTTCAGTGATGGAAGAATGTACCCGCTAGCATTTGATACAGTCTCAACCCTCTCTCGAGAACCCTTTGCTTGGACTCCGAAAGATGAGAAGGTGTGGTGTCAGGATGACAAGAAGCTCCTCCCGCTAGGAGTTTTCAACGCCTGGGTCGGGAATAGGCATCACCAGTACTGCTTGATCTTCAGGAAAGAAGGATAGTCCAAGGGACCTCACTAGCATGAATATGCTAAAGAAGGGGTAAATAGCTACGGAAATTAATACGAACTTGTTATGACTCCCGGCAGCTATGTGGTCGAGGTCATCGTCGAGAACAAGCCGCTAGCCCGAGACCCTGAAGGGGAGACGATACATCAGAATCTCATTTTGAAAGGTGGCTACAACCAAGTAGTCGGAGTGCGCGCAGGCAAACTCCTACGGATGAACGTCGAAGCCAACAGTCCGGAAGACGCCCGTGCGATTGTTCGCAAGCTTTCTGATGATCTGCGAATCTACAACCCAGCAGCTCACACAATCCAAATCAGAGTAGTAGGATGACCCAGTAATGGGAGAGGTCGCAGTAATCCAATACCCGGGAAGCAACTGTGACCTTGACGCCCTAGAAATTCTCCGGGACGTTCTCAAGGCAAGGACAGATCTTGTCTGGCACAAGGATTTGGCACATGACGATTATGGTGCGTACGTTCTTCCCGGCGGATTCAGCTATGGCGACTATCTTCGAGCCGGCGCGATTGCAGCTACCAGTCCCAGCCTCAGAATTGTCAAGGAGGCGGCTGAGGGGGGCAAGCCGGTTCTGGGAATATGTAATGGATTCCAAATATTGGTAGAGGCTGGACTTCTACCAGGAGCAGTGTTGCGCAATAGCACGCTTCGCTTCGTATGCGCATGGACCAGATTGAGAGTCGAAACCACACGTACGCCCTTCACGAATAGAGCCGAGAGAGGACAGGTATTGGAAATTCCAATAGCGCACAATGAGGGACGCTATTATCTCGACAAAGACCAAGTCCCTAATCTGGAGAGAAACCAGCAGATCGTCTTCAGGTATGTGAATGAGGAGAGAGAGCCGACGGACGATGCCAATCCCAACGGGTCTGTCGATAATATCGCAGGCATCTGCAACCAGACTGGCAATGTGATGGGTCTAATGCCGCATCCCGAAAGGGCTTCACTAGAAGTGCTGTCGCCAGATAACCAAGCAGACGGTCGAGTCATCTTCGACTCTATGATTAGAGCGCTCCGTGGGACCGGAGGTTAAAATGAGTTTTCTCAGTTCAAGGTTCAACGCTTCGTCCGAAGAGAATAGAGATCCTTCAACTGGATCATATGCCGGTGTTCCTCCGCCCTCCGTGTTTGGGATTATCGTCGTCGGACTACTGGCTGGATTGGTTGTTGGGTTGCTGTCCGGCCCAGATTTCACCTTGCAGGGTTTCTTCCTAGGTTTCGCGGGAGGAGCGTTGATAACGGCGGGTCTCTACTTTTACCTGGCTGAAAGGAGCCAACCGGCTAGATGAGCGAGCCAGCCCGTTCCAAAGATAGAATTGCCCTCGGAGTCTTCGCAATAATCATGGGATGCGTCTCGTTGGTTGGGTTGTCAAGCACCAGCTACTACTTTGGGCTGGGAATCTTCGGCGGAGCATACGGCGCAGTTATGATAGCACTCGGTGTAGCTCTGATAGCAAAGAAGGAGGCGGTTTACTGATGAGTGGCTCGACAGGAGAGGGTCAGAGGCCGAGTCCGGTTCCACGCGCGGTCCTGGCTGGTCTGATTGCAGGAATGGCCGCAGGACTCGTCAGCTACTATGTCATAAACAGCGTCCTGGGGCTGATAATCGGGTTCATCGCCGGAGCAATAGTGGGCTCACGAACCGTTCTCCTGATGAACAGGGCAAGAGAACAGGACAAATGACAACGGTCCAAGTTCAGAAACCGAACCTGACTGATGAAGAGATTCGCTACGCGGTCAAGAGGCTCGGTCGCGAGCCCAACGAAGTCGAATGGGCGATGCTCGAGGCGCAGTGGAGCGAGCATTGCAGCTACAAGTCCAGCAAGCCACTTCTGAGGCTCCTGCCCAGCAAAGGACCCCGAGTAATTCTTGGGCCTGGGTCTGATGCCGGAGTCATCGATGTCGGAAATGGTTGGGTGGTTACTCTTCACATCGAGTCTCACAATCATCCGAGCGCCATCGACCCGTACGGCGGTGCGGCCACCGGCGTCGGAGGTGTCGTTCGGGACATCCTCTCACTAGGGACTCGTCCTATTGCGCTACTCGATCCACTTCGGTTTGGCAGCATGATCAGCAGCCATAGTCGCTGGCTTTTCGACAATGTGGTCCGTGGAATCGGCTCTTACGGGAACTGCATTGGAGTACCGACGGTTGGAGGCGAAGTAGAGTTTGACACGTCCTTCGAACGAAACTGTCTCGTGGACATTGTGTGTCTCGGCCTTGGCCGCAGGGACGAGCTCGTTCTCGGCGGACCGAGTCGTCCGGGGAGCTTAGTGTATGTTGTAGGAGGAAGCACCGGACGCGATGGGATTCAAGGCGCCAGTTTCGCTAGCAGAACTCTAACAGAAAGATCGGATAGCGAAAGATCTGCCGTCCAAGTCCCTAACCCGTTCACCAAGAAACTGATCATCGAAGCGATCCTAGAAGCGGTGGATGAAGGCATTGTTCAGGGAATGAAAGACCTCGGAGGTGGAGGCCTAGCTTGTGGACTCTCGGAGATGGCGTCGAAGGCTGGGATGGGCATGGAGATCAACCTCGACAGCGTTCGGACCCGCGACCCCGGCATGCGCCCTGGTGAGATCATGATCAGTGAATCCCAAGAACGCATGATAGTCGTGGTTAAACCAAAAAATGAAGAGAAGCTGACTCGGATCCTAGACAAATGGGAACTCGGCTACTCACGCATCGGGCATCTCACAAAGGACGGCACACTGCGCATCAGACACCATAACCAGGTGGTTGCGGAGGCTCCTGCCAAGTTTGTTGCAGAAGCGCCTTTGTCTCCGCGGTCTAGCAGAAAGCCCTCCTATATTGACGAATTAGCCGACGCTCCTGAACCTACGATTCCGGAGGACCTCAACGCTACTCTGTTAGCACTTCTTGGCGGCCCGAACATCTGCAGTCGAGCATGGATCTATCGCCAGTACGATTTCGAAGTAGGATTACGGACAATCATCAAACCGGGACAGGCAGACAGTGCAGTCCTTAGACTTCCCAACAGTCGAACACTGGCAATTACGACTGATGGCAGCAGCAAACAAGTCTACCTGGACCCGTATTGGGGAACGGTTGGAATTCTCAGCGAGGCTTTCTCCAACCTCGTCGCTACTGGGGCCGAGCCAATCGCGGTTGTCGACCATCTTCAGTATGGTGATCCGGGCAATCCAGAGGTCTTCTGGACCTTCAAAGAAGCAATACGGGCTATCCGAGACTATCTCAAGGCTACACGAGTCCCGTGTGTTGGGGGAAAGGTCAGTTTCTACAACGAAGACACTCAGACAAGAACTGCCATCAAACCTTCGCCCCTAATTGCGGCGTTAGGACTCCGGAATGCCAGAGCCCCGAAGATTGAGTCGGCTCTCGCCAAGGAGGGAGATGACCTACTGATCGTTGGAGCAACCTTCCCAGAGCTCGGCGGAAGCGAGTACTATGAGAGCGTTCAGGGGCTGGTTGGTGGACGGGTCCCGAAGGTCAATCTGAAAACAGAGAGACAACTCCTCCGAGCCGTCACGAAGATTATCGAAAGCGGGGTGGTCGAAGCCGCTCACGACATATCCAAAGGGGGATTGGCCGTAAGTCTGGCAGAAATGGCCATCCAAGGCGAGAAAGGATTCACGTTAGATCTAGACAAGGTCCCGACCAAGACGACAAATATTGCTCATCTATTGTTTTCAGAATCGAAGCCTAGATTCATCTTGGAGTCACGGCCGAGAAACACGCCCCGCATAATGCGAAGACTGAGGGCCGCGAGGATTAAGGCCGCGAAGATAGGTAGAGTTCAAGGCAGCAAAATCGAACTAGAGTCCCACGAAGACCCTCTCATTACAATCCCATTGTCAGTCGCGGCCGAAGCCTGGTCCAAGACCCTATCCAAGACGATGGACTCTGCCACGTGAATACCGAAAGCCGCCCAACCCAAAGAAACCCCTGATACAGGTCCGACCTTCTTGTCCGAACCCCTTTAGATGGATCGTGTCAAGAAAGACCTATACACGGCCTGAAATTGATACAGGATTGTAATTGAACCTGAGGGGCTTCAATACCGATCCCATCGTCCGAGCGAAGAGTCATTTCCTCGCTCGCCCGGAGCGAATCCAGACTCCACAAATCGACTTCGAAAGTGGAAGCCGCTCAGTAACGGAGCATTGTGGAGTTATTGGAATCTATTCGTTAAAGAAGGAACCCATCGCCGAGCGCATCGTCAAAGGACTGGCTGCGCTTCAGCATAGAGGCCAGGAATCCTGGGGCTTGGCCACGCCTAACGAGCCCATCATCAAAGGCTTGGGGCTAATCGGCGTAGGAGCAGCAGCTAATGCCCGGAAAATCCTGCGTTTAGAGAGTAACCGAGGGATCGGACACATTCGCTATTCCACTCGAGGACGGACAAACCTCGAGAACGCTCACCCACTGGATATTCATGGAGAGTTTGCTATCGCCCAGAACGGGACCATCGCTAACACGGAAGACCTCGAGCCCCTGGTCAAAGGCGAATTTCCGATCATAGACCCAAACTCGGATACCAAGCTGGCGGGATACCGGCTACTGCAGCACTATCGTCGAGAGCATGACTGGACGCGAGCCTTCACCAGGCTGGCCAAGGAGATCAGTGGATCCTACAGCTTCGTCATTGTCACACACGAGGGCGAAGTGCTCGCTGCCAGGGATGAGTCAGGCTTCCGACCATTGTGCTTAGGCTGGGATGAGGAGGCCCGGACGAACATTGTTGCCTCGGAAAGCTGTGCTCTGACTGCTCTGCATGCTGATCTCGTCAGAGACGTTCAGCCGGGCGAACTCGTACGTTTCAACCAGGACGGTGTAACAGTCACAAAGTTTGCAGAATCTCCTCACCATCACTGTGCGTTTGAATACACATACTTCGCGCATCCAAGCAGCAAAATCGAAGACCACTACGTCTACGAGGCACGACGACAACTAGGTAGAGTCCTGGCTCGGAAGTATCCGTTCAAGGCAGACGTGGTGATACCTGTCCCCGACTCCGCCCGACCGGCCGCTCTTGGGTATTCGGAGGAGAGTGGGATACCTATGGAAGAGGGCTTGATGAAAGACCGGTATCGGCGGAAGGGAAGCCTCAGGAGCTTCATCGAACCTACTGATGAGAGTCGAGAAGAGATCGTCAGAGAGATCATAACCATCAGACCCGTAGTCGACGGGAAGAACGTCATCGTGGTCGACGACAGCATAGTACGGGGGACAAGCAGCAAGAACATCGTACGAGCTCTGCGCGACGCAGGCGCCAAGAAAGTCTTCATGGTCGTGACCTATCCACCCATACGCCACCCATGCTATATGGGCATAGATTTCCCAACACACGACGAACTCCTCGCAACCAAGGTCGATGGTGACACGATGTCGATTCCAGAATTGAACGCGAAGGTAGGGAACGAGATCGGCGTAGATGGTCTCGGCTACAATGACATCGAAGGACTGAGCAAGGGAATCGGGCTCAAACAGGCCGAGATGTGCTTCGCCTGCGTGACTGGTGAGTATCTTGGATTGAAGAAGAACCCAGTGCTGCGGACCCGAGAAGAAATGAAGGCCTGACACTCGATCCGACCTGTAGCCGCATGAAGATCCTCATTGTGGGAAGCGGCGGCCGAGAGCACGCTCTTACCTGGACGCTCTCGAAGGATCGGAACGTCAACGAGATTTACGCGGCCCCAGGCAATCCAGGCATTGCCGAAATCGCCACCTGCGTCCCAATTAACTCGACCAATATTGATGAGCTCGCCTCGTTCGCGACCAAACACGCAATCGAATTAACTGTCGTCGGACCCGAGGCTCCATTGGGTGCGGGAATAGTCGACACGTTCAGAAAAAAGAAGCTCCCGATCTTTGGGCCTGACAAGCTTGCGGCTCGAATTGAAACCTCAAAGAGCTTCGCCAAAGACCTCTGCACTAGATACGCCCTACCAACACCGCACTGGGAGACCTTCATAGACAAGAACAAAGCGAACAGAGCCCTCGACGATCTCGGCCCACCCTGGGTAATCAAAGCAGACGGGCTCGCAGCGGGCAAAGGAACGACCGTCACACGAGATAGGCGCGAGGCTGAAGCCGCGATTCAACGGGAACTAGTCCGAGAGCCCAAGCGAATCGTGATGGAAGAGTTCATCGACGGATGGGAAGCAAGCTTCACCGCAACCGTTTCGGCGGATCGAGTCCAATGGTTAGCACCCGTCTTCCAGGACTACAAGCCAGCCTTCGACGGCGACTCTGGACCAAACACGGGAGGCATGGGCGTCTATGCGCCCGTCCCATCAGTGACCCAGTCGATCGTCGAGAGGGTCAGGAAGAAGATTCTGGACCCCGCAGTCGCCGCGCTGGCGAAGGAAGGTGCCCCTTTCCAGGGAGTCCTATACCTGAATGTCATCGTCAAGCACGGGACCGAAGACCCGTACGTGTTGGAGTTCAACGCCCGCTTCGGAGATCCTGAGACTCAGGGGATAATCCCACTAGTAAAGGACGGACTATCCGCGCACCTGAGCGCTGTTGCGGCCAATTCGGACAGACCACCGCTACCAGAATCTTCCAAGTCCGCGTCCGTAGTAGTTGTCCTCGCGTCCAAAGGATACCCGGAAAATCCCTCAACGGGAGAGCTGATCGCGCTTCGACCATTAGCCAATAGCAACATTGTCTTATTCCACGCAGGAACTGCCCGAAACCCAAACGGGCAACTCGTAACCGCGGGCGGACGGGTCCTCAACGTGACCACAACGGGACCCAGCGTAGAGTCAGCCCGGAAGGACGCCTATTCGGTCATCGGCAAGTCGGTCTACTTCCCAGGAATGCACTACCGAACTGATATCGGAAGCAGCCAGATGCGTCGCAGGCAACTAGAACCCATCAAAACGTGAGACAGAATGCAAGACTGCGTATTCTGTAAGATCGTAAGAAAGGAATTGCCCTCCTATCTGATCTTTGAGGACGAGAATTTCATCGCCTTCCTCGACATTCGACCACTAAACCCTGGACACACGTTGGTCTCCCCGAAGAAGCATCATCGCTGGGTCTGGGACATCCCGGAAGCTGGAAGGTACTTCGAGACAGTTCGCATGATTGCAAAGACTCTTCAGAAGACCATGAACACGGAGTGGGTGGTCGCTGATATTGGAGGAATGGGCGTGCCACATGCGCACGTCCATGTGATCCCGAGATTTCCAGGAGATGGTCATGAAGAATTCGTGAACGCACGGAACGTCAAGGACGTACCAACAGAAGAGATGAAGAGAATTGCAGAAAAAATCAGAAACGGCTTCCATGGACCGAACGCCGAGTAGAATGGAATGGATGTGCTGACTCTCGACTTCCCGACTCGACAGTCTCCCACCGGACATCAAGCACCTCGTCGAGAGTTATCGAGAGGGGCTACTGATGAGTCTTGGCAGCAACCTCGCGGGCGCATACCTGCACGGTTCCGTAGCCTTTCCAGAATTCGAGCCTAGAGCTGGAGACATAGACTTCTATGTTGTAGTTCGTCGATCTCTCAATGCGAGAGAGATCAAGGGTTTAGATCATCTACACCGGGCTTTGGCAGCCAGGTTCGAGTTCGGAAGTAAGCTCGACGGATTCTACATTCCAACCGTGTTGGCTGGGAGGCGGGAGAGTCCGAAAAATCTTGTCTACGGGGCCCACGGCAGACTCCATCGCGGAGCCTCCGACGATGCATGGGCCATCCACCGAGAACATTTCACCCACTCGGCATACATTCGACTCTACGGCCCTAGGGCTAGCAGAATCTTCTCACGAGCAAACTGGCCGGAAATCAGAAGCGCACTTTATCGACAACTGGTCTACGCGAGGAAGATCATTGACAGTGATCCATGGTGGTCCGTCCTCAATCTCTGCAGGCTCGTCTACGATTTCAAGAGAGGAAGTATCGTCGCGTCGAAGATGGGCGCGGCTATGTGGGCTCTGAAGAGGCTCCCATCTCGCTGGAAACCAGTTATCAAGTCAGCCATCAAGACATACAAGGGAATTGCAGATAGGAAGGACCGCACGGTACTCAAAAGAGACGCGAGGAAGTTTCTTGGATTCGCGTCTATCCGAGTGGTCGCTTTCGACATCGCATTAGATTCTCGTCGACAAAAGACCGCATATCTTAGAAAGAGCCAGACAGGAACCGGGAGATAGTCTTGGTTCCTATCGGCGTCCTGGTCTCGGGACGCGGCTCCAACCTAGAGTCGATCCTGGATTCTGTCGATAGAAAGTACATTACGAAGGGCCAGGTAAGTGTTGTTGTCAGTAACAAGCCAAGCGTAGGAGCGCTTGAAATAGCTAGGAAACATGACGTACCGACTGTCGTCCTCGACGATAAGGGACTGCCAAAGATGGACCCTGAGTACGATCGGAAGACCGTAGCCGCTTTGGAAGCTCACGGTGTTACTCCACAGAATGGTCTCGTCGCTCTTGCAGGCTACTTTCGAATCCTCAGCCCACAATTCGTCGACCAGTATCATAATAGAATCATGAACGTACACCCGGCACTGCTTCCCGCTTTCCCCGGCATCGAAGCTCAGAAACGCGCGTTGGAACATGGAGTGAAAGTCTCAGGAGCCACTGTCCACTTCGTCGCAAAGGAGGTGGACGCGGGGCCGATAATCCTCCAAGCCCATGTCCCAGTCAGAGATGAGGATACAGTTGAAACGCTATCAGAAAGAATCCTACGACAGGAGCATCGGCTCTACCCGGAAGCGATCCGGCTCTTCACTGAAGACCAGTTGAAAATCGAAGGGAGGAGAGTCGTGCTCAAGACTTGACCGTTGTGATTCTGGACGGGAAGCTGGTTGCCTCTGAGGTCAAGAAACAAGTCGCACTCCAAGTTGGACAGTTGTCGAAGCGGGGTATCAAGCCGCTCCTCGCGACTATTCTGGTCGGAGATGATCCTGCCAGCTCTAGCTATCTCAGAGGGAAACACAAGGCCGCCGATGAAGTTGGAATTCAGTCCGAGAACCATCATCTGCCCGCCAATACGCCTCAAGACAAGGTTGAAGCTCTGCTCGGCCAGCTGAACACCAGTCCCAGGGTCCACGGGATCCTTGTCCAGCTTCCCCTGCCACGGGGTTTTGATGAGGATAGAATGATTGAGAGAATAATTCCCTACAAGGACGTAGATGGACTCCACCCGATCAACCAGGGAAAGCTGGCAGCTGGCAAGGAAGAACTCGTGCCTTGCACCCCCAAGGGAATCATCAAACTATTGTCCCATTACAAGGTGCCTATTGCCGGGCAGCGAGCAACCATTATCAATCGAACAACACTGGTTGGCAGGCCCCTCGCGAACCTGTTTCTCAACAGGGACGCGACCATAACGATATGCCACTCGAAGACGCCTAATCTCACCCAGATAACAAAAACAGCTGACATTCTAGTCAGCGCAGTGGGACGAGAACACTTCCAGATCAAACCAGAACATGTTAAGCCCAAAGCGGCTGTCGTTGATGTAGGTCTGACGCGAGTCGACGGGAAACTCCGCGGTGATGTGGATTTTGAAGCTGTCAGCAAACTAGCGGGATTCATTACCCCCGTCCCGGGTGGAGTAGGGCCCATGACAGTCGCATGCTTGCTGGAGAACACGGTCCAAGCAGCCACCCTCCAGACAAAGGCTGCATAGGAGGCAGCAAGCGTTGCCAGAGATGACCATTGGAAGCTTCGGATCAGACGAACACACAATTCTTCTCAATATTCTCAGTGAGTCCCTCGGTCAATTTGTGGACATGCCGGGAACACGGAAGCTGATATCCTCAGACGCGTTCGATCCAGAGGGTTGTTTTCTCGCCAGAGAGAAGGGCGCAGTTGTTGGATGTATAGCTGTTACGAGTCTGCCTCGGAAGAACTGGCTACTCATAAGATATCTCGCTGCGAAACATGCGATGTCGAGAATTGACGTGGTAGAGAAGTTGCTCGAGAGAGCCCTCGAATATGTAGAGACGCGACGGGCGGAGTTCTTGAGAGCTACGACTCCGGCGATTCAACCCTATGTTGATGTTTACAAGGGCTTCGGGTTCAAGCCTTTGCGAAGGGACTTTCGGATCACCTGGGACCTGAGAGACACTTCAAACTCGCCGAGTAAACTCATTGAGATCAACGAGGTGTCTGAGAAGACAGCTCGAGAAATTGAGAAGAGATTTGTTGAGTCCCTCCGTCCTTACTGGGACTGGCGAACGGAGGAACAGGGAGGCGAGGAAGCTGTCGCTCACAATTTCAGAGATGGTCTAAAGAGAGGAGAACGATGGCTATCCGGTCACGTCGGGGAGGAGCTGGTTGGATTTGCAGGTCTGATGCCCGACTACTACAAGAAAGGGGAAGCGCGCTTTCGAGGAACATACGTGCTTCCCGAATATCGAGGAAAGGGTTACGGTCGAACACTCATGAACGAAGTCTCAGACTGGGCGAAGACACATGGTCAGCACAAGATGACCGTGTACACTTTCTCATACTTGGACAGTCTTGCACCGGGAGCCTTGTTGTACCTCAAGTCTGGTGGCAGGATTGAGTGCGAGTATCTTCAGATGCAGCGGGCATGATCATACGCAGGACATTCCTATTTTGTAGCTTTGCAGTTCAGAGAACTGGTGTGATGGTTTGACCGAGGCTCAGATCGCTGTCGAGAAAGAGAACCTGAGACGGTACATGCTTCGTTTGAGGGACCGCCAGTCAGTTGGAGAGATTGAGCAGAAGAGCCAAGACATTATCGACCAAGTATTACATCTCCACGAATATGTTCGAGCCAGAGGAATCGCCTGCTATGTTAACAAGGACAGTGAGGTCAACACCAGACCGCTGATCCGAGCGGCCCTTGACCAAGAAAAACGCGTGATCATTCCAGTCGTAAAGAGGGGAGACATAGAGCTCTTCTTCTCTGAGATCAAAGACTTGGGAAGCGAACTAGCGCCTGGCACGTTCGGCATTCTGGAGCCTAAACCTGAGAATGTCCATCCGGTGAACCTTGATAACGTGGACGTGATCTTCGTTCCAGGCATCGTCTGGGACCGTGAAGGCTACCGGCTGGGCTGGGGACGAGGATACTTTGACCGAGTCATCAAGAATCTGCCTCCACACGTCCGTTCCGCGGGTCTGGCTTTCAACATGCAACTCATCGGCAAGGTGCCGCGGGATCAATTTGATGTACCGGTAGACATGGTTGTGACAGAGTCCCGCGTGATACGGTGTCGTCATTGACAAGAAGTGTCAGTATTCTTATGGGGTCGGAGAGCGACAGGGAGATCGCGAAGAAAGCCGAGATCATTCTGGACAAACTTGGGGTCCCGTATGAGACGAAGGTCCTCTCTAGCCATCGGAATCATAAGGAACTTGACAAGTATGTTGAGACTTCGAAAGCTGATGTGTTCATCACGATCGCGGGTCTCTCCGCGGCTCTCCCGGGCTTTGTCGCATCACTGTCAACGAAGCCTGTTATCGGGGTCCCTGTTTCTGGTAAACTGAACCTCGACTCGATCCTCGCAATCGTCCAGCTACCTTCCGGAGTCCCTGTTGGAACCGTTGGTCTCGACAACGGCACAAACGCTGGATTGTTAGCTGCGCAGATCCTGGCCCTGTCAGATTCAGAAATATCCAAGAAGCTCATTCTGTATCGGAGCGGACAACTGTAAGATGCAAGAGTCCATGGAGAATCCTTCGGCCCCGTTCAAACGGGGAAAAGTCAAAGACGTCCACGACCTAGGGCACGACCAACTACTCTTCATCTTCACCGACCGGGTCTCGGCCTATGACGTGGTCCTCCCCTCAACTATTCCAAGGAAGGGCGAAGTTCTCTGTAAGCTGGCTGCCTTCTGGTTCAACAACCTCAACACATCACACCACATGGTCCGCGTCGAGGATACGAACCGGATGGTTGTTAGAAAGTTGAAGATGATTCCTGTAGAGTGCGTGGTTCGGGGATATCTTTACGGGAGCCTCTTTGAGCGATTGATGAAGGGCGAGATCTCGCTTCCTGTAGAACCCGTATTGGCCGCGAAGCTTCCAGAGCCATACTTTGATCCTACAACCAAGTCTGATGTGAAGGATGAGCCGGTGACAGTTGAGCAGATTGAGGAGGAGGGTTGGTTAGACTCGGGAAAGTTGGAAGCAGTTAGAAGCAAGACGCTCGAGATTTACAACAAGATGGCTGTGAGAGCTGAGAAGGCTGGTTTCATACTCGCTGATCTCAAACTGGAATTCGGTTTTGACAAGCAAGAGAACATTGTGTTGGCTGATTCTATTGGACCCGACGAGTTCAGATTATGGCCTAAGGCTGACTATTCGCCTGGGAAGATTCAGGAGAGTTATGACAAGCAGCCGATCCGGGACTGGCTTGGAAAAGTCGGCTACAAGAAAACGCTTGACGAAGCGAGAAGAGAGGGACGACCCACGCCTCGTCCTCCGGACCTTCCATCGGATCTTGTCCTAGAGACGAGTAGACGATACATTATCGCGTATGAGCGTTTGACCGGACTGAAGTTGTAGACTTGCCCCCGCCTCGCATGACCTATGCCAAGGCAGGGGCGGACCCGCACGGCCAAAGGGAAGCCCATAAACTTCTAGCACATATGCTGGAGTCCACATTTGCAACCCGTAGAGGAAAAGTTGGCCGACCCATCTTTCCAATCGGCCACTACGCGGGACTGGTAGACATAGGCGATGGTCGAGTACTGAGCCTGCATATCGACAATGTTGGGACTAAAGTTCTCATCGCTCAGATGATGCGAAAGTACGATACGATCGGGATAGACTGTGTGGCCGTGTGCGCCAATGATCTGATATGCACGGGCGCAGAACCTATCTCGCTCCTAGACTACCTCGCCATGTCTAAACCGGACCGGGCCATTGTTAAAGCGATCGCTATCGGACTCGCGAAAGGTGCTAAAGAGGCTGGACTGGCAATTGTAGGGGGAGAAACGGCTATCGTCCCAGATCTGCTAAGGGAAAGCGGCGGATTAGACCTAGTAGGGATGGCCGCGGGAATCTGTCGAAAAGAACAACTCATTCTGGGCGACCAGGTTCAAGAGGACGACACGGTCATTGGAGTGGCAAGCTCGGGAATACATTCGAACGGGCTAACACTCGCAAGAAAAATTCTGTTGAGAAACCACAACGTCAAAGAGAAATTGCCAGGATTCGAGCGAAGAATAGGAGAAGAGCTTTTGGAACCAACCAGAATCTACGTGAAACCTGTAAGGGAACTGATGCGAAGATTGGAAGTTCACGGGCTCGCGCACATTACTGGCGGTTCTTTCTCGAAGCTTGACAGAATCGCGGGAGAAGCAAATCTTGGAGTGAACTTACATCAACTTCCGGCTCCAGCCGAGATATTCCAAATAATACAGCGAGAGGGACATGTATCGGATTCAGAAATGTACCGAACATTCAACATGGGTGTAGGGTTCGTCGTAATCTGCCCAGAGTCCCAAGCAGATCCTGCCATTCGCATTCTCGATCAGCATGGACAAGACGCAATGAGGATAGGGCGAATCGAGAGAAAACAAGGGGTTCGAATTGAAGGGAAGCGCGTAAATTGAATCGTAAAAACCCATGTCGCCTATGCCAAGATGTGTGATGGCGCGAGCCAAGCATTTCGAATTCTCTATTCCTAGGTAGCAAAATCGCCTGAAAGAACCATACCTTCGTATCCTTGAAAGAGGTCCTCTGTGAGTCCGCCGACTACGCTTTTGGCTAGACGCCTAAGACAATTGCAGGTTGATTAGGTGGCCGCGGCGACCAAATAGCCTCATCTCCCTAGTTAGCCATAGATATCCGCGAGACCCAGCTGGAAGCCTTTGAAATGCTGACGCTTTATTGATTACGGAACAGTTTATGTTTGAGTACACGAATCGTCACGCGATTGAGTTGGGCCTCAGGGAACTACTGATTCCGCGAGAGAAGATCTTCTTTGAACTCTTGGAACAAGAGTCCAAGAACGTTCTGGCTGGCGCTCTTGCGCTGGATGACCTCGTGCAGAATTATGACCAGTTAGCCGATAAGCGGAACAAGATCAAGGATATCGAACATCAGGGCGATAACATCGTCCATTCGATCTACGACCGCCTCATCAAGACCTTCATTACGCCCATCGATCGGGAAGATATCAGCAAGCTAGCATCCCTTTACGATGATGTCTTAGACTACATCTACGCCGCAGTAAACCGTCTCTACCTCTACGAAATCAGCTCTCCCACTGAGCCGATGAGGAGATTCACCGAACTCGTGGTCAAATCTGTTCAGGAGATCGATTTTGCCTTTGCAAGCATCCACAAAATCAAGGCACCCGAAGTTGAGAGTCGGATCATCGAGGTCGACCGGTTGGAAAACGAGGCTGATGTTGTTCTCAACGAAGCTGTCGCGGACCTGTTCAAGACGAATGATGCAATTTCAATAATTAAGCTTAAGGAGATTTACGAGTTGATGGAGACTATCACGGACAAGTGTGAGGATGTGGTCCAGGTGATTCGAGACATCATTCTCGAATACTCTTAGGTCAAGAGCTCGTATGGCATCGCTTATCGTCCCAGTCGGCGTAGTTATCCTTGTAATTCTTGTCGCGTTAGTCTTTGACTTCTTGAATGGTTTCCATGACGCGGCCAACTCAGTAGCTACCGTTGTATCTACTCGGGTCCTGTCGCCGCGAATAGCGGTTCTATGGGCCGCCTTCTTCAACTTTGTAGCAGCCTTTGTATTCGGCGTAAACGTCGCGTCCACTATTGGTAAGGGAACGATCGACCCGGCGATCGTAACCGCTTGGCTTCTCCTATCGACTCTAATCGGGGCGATTGCTTGGGATATCATCACTTGGTGGTTCGGTCTGCCCACTAGCTCCTCGCATGCTCTGGTGGGCGGACTGATCGGAGCGGGCGTGGTCAAAGGAGGGTGGGGAGTCATCCAAGTCTCAGGTGTGAGTAAGATTGTTCTCTTTATCGCGCTATCGCCATTGATAGGATTACTACTTGCTATTGGTCTCGTGCTATTGACGAGCAGAATCGGGGTAAAGTTTTCACGTTCAACGGCGGACCACGGTTTCCGTCGACTCCAACTAGTATCAGCGGCCCTCTACAGTCTTGGTCACGGCACTAATGATGCTCAGAAGACTATGGGAATAATCACTGCTTTGCTGTTCGCACAGGGGTTGCTCGGAGCGGTTTTTTTCGTTCCGTTCTACGTGATCTTGATGGCTGGAACAGCCATGGGTCTCGGAACATACTTTGGAGGCTGGAGGATAGTTCGAACCATGGGAATGAAGATAACCAAACTGCAACCCTTCGGAGGATTCAGCGCCGAAACCGCCGCAGCCACAACCCTTTTCGCAACCGCATCACTCGGAATTCCTGTAAGCACGACCCATACTATCGCGGGTGCGATAATGGGAGTGGGTTCCACGCGCCGCTTGTCCGCAGTAAGATGGGGCGTCGCTAGACGAATTGTCTATGCATGGGTCCTCACGATACCCGCTGCCGCTGCCATTGCTGGTGCAATGTATTACTTGCTCTCGGCAGCGGGACTAAGATAGCCAATTCCAATACTCTTCGGAACTTGTTCCACCGACCAGAAAACAGTTTTAGGACATCGAGAACCGCAAGCTTAACGCCTTGGTGCGGAAGCAAGAAACCGAGGGGAGAAGAAAGCTGAGTGTGAAGATTTCGTCTTCGGATCGAAAGACCGCCCTGCTGACAGGGGCCTCAAGTGGAATTGGGTACGAACTTGCGAAGACCTTCGCAAAGGAAGGCCATAATGTTGTTCTGGTCGCTAGAAACCAAGGTGCGCTTGAGACCCTCGCGAAGGAGCTTCAGAGGAACCACCCGATATCTGCGGTGGTTATTCCGGCCGATTTGTCTGACCCTTCTACTCCAGGCCAAATACGTGAAGTGCTGTCGAAAGAGTCTGTTCCTGTCGATTACCTGGTGAACAATGCTGGTTTTCAAGTGCGCGGACTCTTCCAGGAGGCTGACCTGAAGACGCAACTGAGTATGATGCAGGTGAACATGATAGCCCTGGTAAGCCTGACTCGTCTCTTCATTGACGATATGGTCAAGAGAGGAAATGGAGGAATTCTGAATCTCGCCTCAACAGCTGCTTTCCTACCAGGACCCTTGATGGCGGTCTACTACGCGACCAAAGCGTTCGTCCTCTCCTTTTCCCAAGCCCTCGCAGACGAACTGAGAAACACGGGCGTCAAGGTCACAGCATTGTGTCCCGGGCCGACTAGGACAGAATTCGCGTCACATTTCGGGACAGAAAACTCTCGGCTGTTCAGAGGCGCGGTAATGGACCCTGAAACGGTCGCCTTCGCTGGATTTGAGGGACTCATGAAAGGAAAAAGGGTGGTCGTGCCGGGCATCAGAAATAGAACCCTAACCACTGTAACCAGATTGATCCCGAGTAGGTTTCTGATCCCTACTGTTAGGAAACTCAATGAGGATTCGTTTGAAAATTAGGAACTGACGATAGTCTGCCCGGACTTATTTGAAAAAAGAAGGGTCCGGTCCGACGCGTGGAATCGTGTCTTACATTCGGCGGGCGCTCTGCCAGAGACCTACGATGTTTCCTTCGGTATCCTTGAAGTAGGCTGTGAAGCCAATGTCAGCAACTGGCTGCTTCTTCCGTACTGTCTTGCCGCCTAGTTTCTCAATGTTCTTCAATGCAGCGTCAATGTCAGTAACATCGACTGTGATGACAGTGTTCTTGACTTCGTTGTTGCGTTTTGTCAGTCCGCCGTTGATGGCTCCGGGCGCTGTAGGCATCTGAGTCTTCTGGTCAACCTCTGTGGTTCCAACCATGTGGTACTCCATTCCGGGGTACTGGCTGATATCCCATCCGAAAACTTTCTGATAGAAGGCCTTTGCGCGCTCCTCGTTGTCGGCCGGTATCTCAAAGTGTACGACCCTAGTGTGATGCATATTGTGCACTGTGAAAGGGCCGGCGGGAAATTGGTCTAATAAACACTTGCTATACTTTTCTTCCCCTACCTCAGCGCTACGTTATTGCTGAACGTAGGGTTCCTTCCACCTTATCCTCTACGATAGATTTGTTCTGGACAGAATAAGAAAAAAATTGGGGAGAGGGTTAGGCAGTGAATCCTTTGTTTGGAAGCACCGTGATATAGCCGTACATGCCCACCTTTTGATGGTAGAAGCAGAAGAATTTGTAGACGCCTGGGGTATTGACTACGCCGAGATAGCCGGTGGACCAGAGGTTGCATGGGGGAGCGCTTGAGATTGGGGGATTTTCGAGCTTATTGTCGCAATTTCCGGTAGGATCGGAGGCGGCTCTCTGCGTATTGCAAGCGACATCGTTGCCATTGTTGTCCTTGCATCCGTCAGGTTTTCCTGTGAAATTATCATTTGGATTCGTAACGAATGGGCCGGCTGACAAGCCTATCCAGCTGTTATTCAATTGGAATACCGCGCTGCTAGGTAGGCCGCGGAGTCCCAAGCCGAGGGTAAAGGTGTGGGCGTCGGTAGTGTCGTTGGTAACGAAAATGATGGTGATGTTGTCCCCCTGGATGAAGGTACTGTCTGAAGGATAGAATCTGTCCTGAGCGCTGGCTGGATCGTTGAACCAGTCGATTCGGAATGTCTTGTCCGCGCATGGCTGACTTGTCGAGCATGGGACGTTTACGGTAATTGCGGATAGCTGGGATGGCAACTGGCTGAGACCAAGGTAGACCGCGTAGCCTAGGGCCGAAGCACCGATGATGAGCGCGACGACTCCTAACGCCAATGCTGTGCGACCTGTTGACGATGCTGTTTGGGATTGTGACATCTTCCTATGCGAGACCAGCCTTTCAGAGTATATAATGGTAGTTCATGTTCGAGAGCTGAAACCCTTCCGTTAGCTCACTACCAGTCTGCCTTTCATGAATGTGTGGACTGTGCAGAAGACGTTGCAGTAGATCGTGAAGCTACCGGGTTCCTTAGCGACAAAGGATACCTTGTATGCTTCGCCCGGTCTCAAAGTGGCGCCAGTGGGAAAATAGTGGTCGATTGCTAAGCCGTGGGACTGGATTGGGTCGAGGTTGCAGACTAGAATGTTAACAGTGTCGCCTCGTTGAAACTCGATGGTTGGCTGGCCTCTGTGAATGCTGTCGTTGAATCCGTTGTCGTCTAGAATCACCAGGACGTAGCCTGGGGGTCTTTCACAGCTCTGGGCAAGAGACACGTTGAAGGCGGCGCTAGGCAAGTGGACGTATTGGAGGGCGATGAACCCTGAGAAGGCCGTAATTGATATTGCGAGAATCGTCAGGGTCCTGCTGATCAGCATGACTTACCTGACCCCACAAGACCGTCATAATAGACGGCGTGCGCACTCGGCCACTTGAACGATACAATATTGGGGAGCCTAGAGTCTGGCACTGACCACTCGAACTAGCGCTTGCGCTCGGGTCCCGGTGTGCCCACTAAGCTTAAATCTCGATCGGAGGGGACGAAGCTCCCTTCTGAGGCACGGTCTGCTGGCGATCTCAGCGCCCACGGCGGATACTTGGCAGTCTCTCTACGACCTATACTGGTTTCTGGCTGTCGCTGCCGGTACAATCACAATAGGAGCCCTAGTGCTTTTCGTAGCAAAGTACCGGGCTAGATCCGGTTCCAGTCCGGTCCAGCATGACGAGGATAGGAAGATTCCTGTTCGAACTGTTCTCGTAATTGTCATAGTGATGGCTTCCGTGCTTGCAGGCGTGGGCTATGCAAGCTTCCATGCCATAGGCGTCTATAACAACCCGCCGAATGGCTGGAATGATCCAAACGCGTTACACGTCAATGTCACTGGCCAGCGCTTCTCGTGGAGCTTCAACTGTACCAGCGGTTGCGGTGTTGCTGCTGTGCTGACTGTGCCCCGGAACAGGATCGTTATTCTGAACATAACCTCGATAGATGTGTTTCATTCGTTCGGAATCCCCGACCTTCGAGTAAAGGCAGACGCGATCCCGGGCAAATACAACCTGATATGGTTCCAAGTGTCCACGGCAGGGACATACCGGATCCTATGTTACGAGCTATGTGGAGCCGGACATGCTTTCATGATCGCAAAGCTCGTGGTCACCTAGGAGGTGTGAGCCTGAATACTGTCTGGCTGAAGAGGTGGTTGTTTACAACCAACCATAAGGACGTTGGTATTCTCTATCTGGTAACATCGTTCTACTTCGCCTTCCTGGCCGGGATTCTCGCATTTCTCATGCGGACACAGCTCGCCTTCCCATCTGAGACCTTCCTTCAGCCTCCACAGTACAACGAGGCCGTTACGATGCATGGTCTGATCATGGTACTCTGGTTCCTCTCGCCGCTGGGAATCGCCTTTGCGAACTATTTCGTTCCTCTCCAGATAGGAGCCGCCGATGTGGCGTTTGCCAGGCTCAACGCCACAAGCTATTGGATGTACGTGTTCAGTGGAATAACCGCTTTTGCCAGTTTCTTCGTCCCGGGAGGATCTCCCGCATCGGGGTGGACGAACTATTCTCCGCTGACGTCGCTCCAGTTTAGCCCCGGCTCTGGCGAGACCCTGGGAGCGGCAGCCCTCATCGTCTTGGCAGCTTCCAACACGGTCGGCACCGTGAACATATTGGTCACTATCCTCTGGCATAGAGCTCGGGGTGTCAGCTTTGTCAAGCTGCCCATGTTTACGATGTTCACTTTCTGGACAATGCTCCAGTTTCTATGGGCTTTCCCCTCTCTCATCGCTGGCCTGATAATGCTCGAGGCCGATAGGCTTCTCGGGACCTCCTTCTTTACTTCCACGGCCGGTGGTTCGATCCTTTGGGACCATGTCTGGTGGTTCTTTGGTCATCCTGAGGTCTACATCGTCTTGCTGCCCGCGTTCGGAATCGTGGCCGGAATAATCGCGACTTTCTCCGGGAGACCAGTCTATGCGAGGAAGCCGCTGTTCGCCGCGGTCGGAATTGTCGTGCTGTTGAGCTACATGGTGTACGGTCATCACATGTTCTTGACGGGAATCAGTCTAACAGAGCGTGAAGTGTTTACGATCAACACAGAGATGATTTCGGTTCCCTTCGGCGTCTTGATGCTATCTTTCATCGGAACTCTCTACAAGGGAGCTGTCAAGCTTACGACCCCGATGCTCTTCGCATTGGGTTCCGTCGTCATCTTCGTGATTGGTGGATTGTCAGGCGTCTTCAATTCGTCACTGGCTCTCGACATCGCCCTGAGGGGCACGTATTTTGTCGTGGCGCACTTTCACTACGTTATGGTGGGAGCCTCAGAGTTTGGGCTGTTCGCAGGAATATACTACTGGCTTCCCAAGATGACTGGGAGGATGTATAATGAGACCCTTGGAAAGATCCATTTCATACTCTCCTTCGTCGGGTTCAACCTCATCTTCTTCCCGATGTTCTTCCTAGAAAGTATGCCGAGGCGCATCGTTACGTATGCCGCCTCGACAGGGTGGGGCCCGGCCAACTTTATCGCTACCGTGGGGGCATTCATCTTCATCCCGTCTCAGCTTCTCCTCGTCTATAATATGGGAATGACCCTGCGAGGTCCGCGTGCCCCTGCGAATCCTTGGAATTCGACAGATAGGGAATGGGCTAGCGGCACAAGTATGCCCCATGCTGTCGGAGCTTCAAGTCATGGCATCGGGAATGGTCTTGGAAATGGTGTTCCTCACTCAGCATCCGAATCCGTGCACGAGGCAAGTCCCCTCAGTACGAGACCGATAATTCTCTGTCTCGGCTTCGCGGTGAGCATGGCAGGGCTTGCGTTCGGCTTACCAGTAATTATCGTCGGCCTTGTCATTCTCGCCGGGGGAGTCGTGGGCTGGGCCTGGGACGACTACCGAGGCAGATTCAGACTTCCCGAAGAGGAGGAGGGCGAGCGCTGGCCCTTCAGCAAGGTGCCAAAGGACAAGCTGGCCATGTGGACCTTTCTGGGGTCTGAGGCAGTACTCTTCGGTGTCCTCCTAGGAAGCTACGCATTCATAAGAGTAAACTTTCCCTATTGGCCCGCACCGGGCAGTCTTCACGACATCAATGTTGGATCAGTCGACACTATCATCGTCATTACGAGCAGCCTCACAGCCTATCTCGGGCTCCAGTCGATAAAAGCCAGCAGCAAGAGAGGCCTAATTGGCTGGCTGGGAGTAACTCTTCTGCTGGGAATACTCTCCCTTGCGATAAAGGGTAGCGAATGGTATGGGCTCGCGCAGGGTCTCGCGCCCGGCGCTCAGATTGGGCTCCCGTTGAGCAGCTACTTCGTAACAACCGGAATACACAGCGCTCATGTTCTTGCAGGGATGTTCCTGATCATCTATTTAGTGAAGAGAGCTGCAACCGGCGGATTCTCCGCCGAACGCTACGGAACGGTAGAGAACTTCAACCTATACTGGTCATTCGTCAACTGTGTCTGGCTCGTCGTCTTTCCCCTCTTCTATCTGTTGTGAGAAAGATGAACAACACAACCCCCATAGCAGTCTGGTCCTACCTGGTTGTTGCAACTCTCTTTGAATGGGCTTTGGCAAAGAACTTTCTGAGCCTGAGCACCATTTACTCCAACATACTCATAGCGGCGCTCGCCGCGAGCCAGATCCTGACCGTGGCCATGGTATTCCTCCGCCTCAAGTATGAGCCCCGTGGAATCGTTGGCATTGCTGCTGCTTCCCTCTTCTTCGCTGTCCTTGCCGTGGTTCTTGCGTTGGGCTCGATAGGACACTAGGTGAGAAGATTGACAACCTCTTCGTACCAGCCGGACACCGTCGTCCTGTCAGCCCTCCTCCTTGTCGGGCTAGTCCTCGGCGGCTCGATGTTCTATGTACTAGTTTTCCCCGCCAAGCCTAAACCCATCGTCTGTCCAAGCCCGACCGCCACCTGCATAGACATTCCATTCGGAGTCTCGTTCGACAGCAGTAAGAACTTCGTATTGTCGAATGTGACGATTACGGCGGGAACCTTTGTCCAATGGAAGAACCATGACGAGTCCCCGCACACCGCCACCGCTACACTCGTCCCTCCTGGCGCTACCAAGTTTGATTCAGGAGAACTGGATAGCGGTAATACTTTCTTCGTCCAGCTGACTACTCCGGGACTCTACACATATCACTGTAATTTCCATCCTATGTGGATGAGAGGAGTCATAATCGTCAAGCCTTGAAGAATTCAACGAGCGACCGGATTAAGAATAGACTGACCGAAAGGCGTCCGAACCCGTTATTTTTTCGCCAGACCCTCGGAATTCCACGAGTGGCTTGAGAAGAATCATGATAAGGCCCAGGAGATCTGGGTAGGATTTCACAAGAAGAGCTCCGACCTACCGAGCATTACCTGGGCGGAGTCTGTTGACGAAGCGCTCTGCTTCGGCTGGATCGATAGTGTTCGAAAGAGCGTCAATGATTCCAGCTATGCGAATCGGTTCACCCAAAGGAAAGCCCGCAGCACTTGGAGCGCAGTAAACATCAAACGCGCCAAGGAACTCATCCGCCTAGGCCGCATGCGACCAGCCGGACTCAAAGCGTTCGAACAACGAACAGATGAAAGATCCTCGATCTACTCGTATGAGCAGAGACGGAACGCTACACTGAGCGGAGTCTTTGAGACGCGGTTTCGTGCCAACAAGAAAGCTTGGAACTTCTTCCGCACCCAAGCTCCGTGGTACCAAAGAACAGCTGCGTTCTGGGTTGTAAGCGCGAAGAAAGACGATACTAGGCTGAAGCGGCTTAACCGGCTCATAGAGGATTCTGAGAATGGACGAACCATTCCACCTCTCACCCGCCCTCAGAGACAGGCGTAATCTTCCGAACTGGAGTCACTCTCTGTCGGGTCCTTGATTACCCGCTGGCTGAATCGATGGTGACGGATTTCTTAATGCTCCCGATAGAATGTGGGGTATTCGGTTCCTAATGCGCGAAACGATGTTCGACGACTCCTACAACATACGAGAAGTCTTGGATGATGTAATAGAGAGAGTAACTCTCCGCGAGAAACTCATTCAGACGGCGAAAGGGTTTGCAGAGAAGAAGAAAGAAGAGAGGTACACTTTGGCGATTAGACAGTTTGAGAATCTCATGACCGACTTCTTGAGACTCTACCAGCCGATACTCGACAGACTCCGCAGCTATCGAGAAGCTCTCCAGAAAGAGCTCTCCGGACTGAAGTCGTCTCTAGCAACCGTCAATGGGATGTTGGAAGTCTCGAAAGGAATTGAGGGTCTGGCTGCTAGATTGCAGCGATTGGAGAGTGATGGTCAGGAGCTTGATGAGACGATCAAGGAGAAGAGTAAGATAGGCGATAAGATAGACGACCTCTTCAACAGAATCAGGACCCACAATCCCGGGATTTCCGGACCTGGAAGAGACTCGTTCGCCGATGTAATGTCAGGAATGCCCAAAGATCTCTTCCCCGAAGAGCCCACAAGAGAGGCTCCGGCGGCCAAGAAGACGTCAACCCGAAGCTAGGGCCAGTCCAGAATCTATCCTAGAGCCAGTGGAAACTGGATATCTGCTAGCGCGACCACGACGGGGCGCGTTTAGATTACGCAATTCCAGCCATCCTTCCACCGTCAATCGGAATCGTTGCCCCAGTTATGAAGGAGGCTTGTTCCGAGCAGAGCCAGGCCGCTGTGTAGGCTACCTCCTCGGGCTGGCCTATCCGTCGGATTGGAACGGCCAACGCTACTTGGTCGCGGTTCTTCAATTGTTTGAGCCGATCGGTCAAGATGGGTCCTGGTGCAATGGCGTTGATCCGAATGTTATGCTGAGCATAGTCTAACGCCGCGGTCTTTGTTAGGCCGATGATGCCATGTTTGCCGGCCACATAACCCGCTATACCCTTGACCCCGTTCAGTCCCGCGGTTGAGGACATGTTGACGATCGCTCCTCCACCACCATTCCTCAGCATTGCCGGGATCTCATATTTCATCGAGAGAAACACACCCGTAACGTTGACACGAATAGCCCGTTCAAAATCTTCAACTTTAACGTCGGCCAGTGGCGTGGGCATATGGCCGTCTCCCGCATTATTGAAAGCAGCATCTAGACGACCGTAAGCGTCAAGGGCTTGCTGGACCAGACGCTCAACTGACACGGGATCGCCAACATCCGTCGGCACCGCGACTGCTTGGCCTCCTGCTGAGAGAATATCCTTAGCAACCGTTGCTATCGCGTTTTTGTCGCGAGCGGCTAGCACGACCCTCGCTCCTGAGGCTGCGAAGATGCGAGCACTCGCCGCGCCGATGCCGCTGGCTTCCACCTGTAATTATCGCAACTTTTCCGTTCAAGAGACCGCTCGAACGAAGATCGGCGAAGGGATGCCGCTTCTCATCCGCTGTCCGTGTCCCCGGCGCTTCTAAGAGACTCTTCGAAGCGGTCAAACTGAACGTCCCTCTATTTTGCCGGCTAGACTCGGGGTGCCTGGTCCAGCGGACTCAGTGTGAGCTACTCGCACGGGCTTGAAGCTCGTAATCATGAGTTCGTACACGATTATGGCGGCGATGAGAACTGCTACAGCTGTTCCAACAATGGAGTCAAGAAAGGGTCCACTCGGAAGAGAACCCACAGTGGACAAGATGATTTCTGATACGATGCTGAATGCGATA
>Ga0209239_1000390_pt1 | contig 24766 bp, 20 predicted proteins | sample GraSoi013_2_20cm_FD_185824 | JGI IMG/M metagenome (GOLD analysis project Ga0209239, IMG submission 185824) | Grasslands soil microbial communities from the Angelo Coastal Reserve, California, USA - Sample 10_02_2013_2_20cm (SPAdes) (version 2) | ecosystem: Environmental > Terrestrial > Soil >...
TCATTCGCATCGAGCAACTTTATCCTCTCGTAGAAAAAAGGCTGCGCGAAATGCTCAAGCCATTTCCAAAGAACGCGAAGCTCGTCTGGTGCCAGGAAGAACCGCAAAACATGGGCGCATGGACTTTTATGGAACCGCGATTGCGCACGATTTTCTGCAGCGAAATTGCCTATGCGGGACGCGACGCGAGCGCCAGCCCCGCTGTCGGTGCGCTCGCCCGTCACAAGCGCGAGCAAGCCCGGCTGGTCGCCGATGCGTTCTCGCTTTGAGCTAACTTGGCGTCGCCAATGCAATCACGGCCCGCAACTCACATTGCCCACGACCATGTATGTCGCAGCGGGATGTCCATTGTCGCGCTGTCCTTTAACGAAAGTGTGGTCCACTAGGAGAGTTGAGCGTTCGAGATTTTGAGTCTCCGGCGTGTCGCCAGTAAACGTCCTTCCGTTAACAGCTCCAAGCAGATCACCAGGAGCTGGGCCGCCAACCGCGGATTTCGGAATGATCAGTGTGATGGTTCCGTCCGCGTTGAAGCTGCTTCCCGGCAACGCACCGATAGACGTTTCTGTTGGAACGCCTATAACAAGCCCGACTACTTGGGTCGCGATCGTGCCATAATCAAACGTCACGGTGCCGTTTTGGTCCGTCCGCATTCCGACGTAGAATTGCTCGGCTGCGGGATCATACGATTGGGCGGCATACGAGTTCCAAACTATTCTCCACCTGCTGCTGGGTGGCACGCTCGCCAGATTCGTCGCCTTCAGCTTAAAGACGAGATTGTTCGTCCCTGGCGGTTCTGCGACCGCGACCCAGTCGATGGCAAGCGAGGCTGGGGCTAGCCCTTGCAGCGGCTGTTCCGGATGGCCCGGCGGTGTTTTTTGAACAATCAAGCCATTGCAGCTATCGCCGACGTAGGGCGCGGCAACTTCATTGTTTCCGCACGAAGTGCCGGTCCCATTTACGGCCAGCACCTTATAGTAATACGTCTTCGTGGGATCGGTAGCAGTAGTGTCGTCATAGGTTGTCTGATTTCCCGAAACGCTCGTTAGCAGAGTCTCAGCGCCGCTAGCAATGCCTCTCATGATCCGATAGCTCGTTATGTTTGCATTACCTGTGTCGGCCTCGGACCAGGCGAGATGAACCACCGAATTAACTCGGCGAACGGTCACCAGCGGCATGCCCGGTGCCGATCTCGCGTGCAACGGATTCCGCGGATCGAAGCTGACGAGTAGCCTGCGTCCGCTCGATTGCCGCGCGATCACGCCGCGTGCGGTATAGGCATTCCCTTTGGCCGTATTCGCTGCTTGAACACAGGGGCCGTCGGTGCACCCGTCAACATAGCCGACCTGCACTCGCCCCTGCTTGTCAACTGTCATGTCAAAGAAGTCGAGCAGATTGCGGCAAATATCGGCGCCGCCATGCATCCAAATACAACCGCGCTGCAATGGATCCTTCGGTGTGGCGTCGGTAGTGGTCCAATGCAGTCCTCCGTCGAAGGTACTTGCGACGTAAAGATGCCAAATTCCATTGAAGCTGTTCGCCGACTCATCACCCGATATCGTTGAACCGTAGAATGCGACTGCCGCGCGGCCTGCATCCGCAGCTACCGCCGCAGGGAAAGCAACGTTTTTTAGGCCGTAAGCCGCCCCTACATCGTAGATGTTCTGCCACGTCTGGCCACGATCGCTGGACGTCGCCACGATTGCGTTCGAACCGCCGGTAGCGCTACCAGCCACCGTGCTACTAGACATTGCAAAATAAACCCGACCAGCACTGTCGACTCCCACCGCCGGGTCCTGAAGATTCGCATTGGCACGCGTCTGGCTATTTGCGTTTTGGACGGGACGTATGCTCCAAGTTAATCCGTTGTCTTCCGAAACGACCACGGCGCCGGTGCCGCTACAACTGTTATTGGGAAGGAAAACCGTGCCGTCCGGGGCTACTTTCACATGGCCATGCAATCCGCCGCACTGCGTGGTGTACGTCGGCACTGGCGGGCCATAGGTGGCGCCTCCGTCGTCGCTGCGCAAGCAAAAGGCAGTGACCAAGTCTTGCGAGCAATAGTAAACAGCATTCGGATACGGCCCGTGTGGCGGCGCAGGCGCGTGATATGGCCCGCCACCAATCGTCTCATGATCAATGCCAGAGCCCAGCGGGCCAGAACTTGGCGACCAGCCGGCATAGCTTGGCTGCCCCAATTGATCGAGACCATCAGTGTCTGTGAATGAAACTTTGCACGATGGTGAGGTAAGAGTGAGTTCTCCCGCGAACACGCGGCCAGTCTGACGATCTGTGAAACCGATGGGGTCGGAATCAACGAACTGCGATGTTGGCGCAGGACTGTTGTACCAAGTTGCGCTCTGGCCATTTGCGGGGCAGCTATCGTCGAACTTGATGAAGAGCGTTTGGAGGTCCGACTGAAAATTCGTTACGCCACTAGCTGAGTTCGGAGAATTCCAATTAACTCCAACCGAGGGTTCACCCGCATCATGTGCCGTGTATTCGACCGTGTGCACCGTGGGCCCCTGGCTGCTGTCGGTAACCTCCACCAGCGTCCCAGGCGCCTCGAAATTCTGGAATCCGATCTTTGGGCCGCGATCAAGGGGCGCCGCTGGAGCTAATGCGGTTCCGGCTGAAGCTGATACCGGACTGGCGCTTCCGGAATACTGGAAGCCAGCAAAAGCGCTGAAATAAACGACGTGCACAGAAAACTGGCCGGTGCCGATTTCCGAATTGCTGGGGTCAAGATCGACGACTTCCGGCGGCGTTCCGCCGTGGGCCGACGTACCACCGGGTACGATTGGCCCGGAGTTATTGCCTTTGTGAACATAAACATCGTAATCGCTCAGGCCGGAAGGGTCGGAGCAACTGACCACGATCCGTGCCTTCAGCCCAGCCCAATTACTTGGCGTACCGGATAACGTCAGAGTGAAGGTATCGCAGTTTACGCCTTCGACGCAGGTGCTTTCGTCGAGCGAACCGCCACCCACGGCTGTGCCGACCCAATTTAGTTGTGGGCCGCCAGGATTAACCGTTCCAGAAGCAGGCGTCGCTGAGTCCAAGCGGGCCGTGAAGAGGCCGAACGCAATCAGGAAAATACCGGTAACAAAAAAAAGCGCGCCGATAGTGGCGCGCGCCGTCATTGAAGTGGAGGAAGTCTTTTTCATGGCAAGAAGTGGATGATTCTTGCTCTAAGATTCGGGAAAATGGGCGACCGCGGTCGCCTCACATGGCTTGGTAAGTTCCGCTTGTCGGAAAGGTTTAGAGCCTTTGAAGCGCTGTTTGGGCGAGAACTTTCGACTTCTTAAGCTTCGTCTCTTCGTCATCCGTTCCGCCGAGTCCGACTGAGATGAAGGCATCGCCTTTCAGCACGTAAAGCATGCCGCCAAACCGGTTGGTGACCCAATACGCGTCGTCTCCAAGCCCGCCGATTTTTTTCGGTGCAGGTCCTTGCTCTTTTTCGCCGCTGTTTGTCTCCGCTTTAGCGTCGCGGTCTTTCTCGTTCTCGTAGGGGCCAAACTTCTCTTTCCAGAAATCTTTTGGACTGCGGTTATTTTGCTGATCTGTCCGCTCCTGCACGAGTGCCAGGTTCACAGATTTACTGGATTCCGCTGTTGCATAGAAACATTGTGAAACGCGGAAAACATCCTCGGAGCGTTCGCTGCTGTTCGTGTCAGTGACTGGCGACGCCTGAACCGATCCAACTTCCTCTTTGGACACAAGGCTGCAGGCGTCATGAGTGGCTGTAGCGCCTCGGCGTTCGCCGCACCCACCAAGAATCGCCACAAGCAATGTGATCAGACATACGAACAGCAGTTTGCGCATGCCAGAAACTTCACTAACGAACAACAGGGGACAAATTTCCGGTTTGGTCGCTCTCATGCATCGGCCGCTACGTTGCTTCACCAGTTGACGGATGTTAGCGTCGCGTGCCTGCGATGAGCCAGAACTACAAAGATACTCTGAATCTGCCGCGGACAGAGTTTCCAATGAAGGCGAACCTTGCCGCGCGCGAGCCGGAGATGCTCAAGGTGTGGGAGGACAGCGGCCTTTACCAGCAGATTCAGAAATCGAGAAAGGGTCGAGACCTGTTTGTTCTCCATGATGGGCCTCCCTTTGCTAATGGCGATGTGCACATGGGCACTGCGCTCAACAAAATCCTCAAGGATTTCGTAGTGAAATCGCAGACTATGCTGGGCAAACGTGCGCCGTACGTCCCTGGCTGGGACTGTCACGGCCTTCCTATCGAATACAAAGTGGTAAAGGAATCGCGCGCTCTTTCTCCGCTGGAAGTCCGCAAAAAATCCGAAGCGTTTGCGCGAAAATTCATCAATATCCAGCGCGAGCAATTCAAGCGACTGGGCGTTTTTGGCGATTGGGATCATCCGTATCTGACAATGGATCCGAAATACGAAGCAGAAATCCTGCGCGCCTTCGCCGTATTTGTGGAGAAAGGCCTGGTTTACCAAGCCAAGAAGCCAGTCTTCTGGAGCACCGGTGCGCAAACCGCGCTAGCCGAAGCCGAAGTGGAATATCAGGAGCGCGACGACACCGCCGTTTACGTGCGATTTCCAATTCCTACCGACCAACTGGGAAAGATTGGTTTGCCAACCGACAGGCCAATCAGCGTTGCGATTTGGACAACAACACCCTGGACACTGCCGGCAAATCTCGCGATCGCGATAGATCCCAATGCTGAGTACGAAATCTTGGATGATGGGAATGAGCGACTGATTATCGCTCACAAACTTCACGATCAATTCATCCAACACACTGGTTTTGTGCCCGTCGAAAAACCCGGTCTTCGCATGGGCAAGCAGTTAGTTGGAATTCAGGCGCGACATCCCTTTCTCGATCGCAAATCAATTGTACTAGCGGCTGATTTCGTTACCATGGATACGGGCACGGGCGCTATTCACATCGCCCCCGGTCACGGGGAAGACGATTATTGGCTAGGGAAGGCCAACGGCTTGGAAATTCTTTCTCCGGTGGACGATCACGGGCGCTTTACCGAGGAAGCGAATTTGCCAAATCTTGCCGGAAAGTACGTCTTCGACGCGAACCGCGACATCGTTGAACTGCTGCGTGAACGCACCATGCTAATCGGCGTCCAAAATTTTCATCACTCGTATCCGTACTGTTGGCGCTCGAAGACACCGATCATCTTTCGCAATGTCGAGCAATTCTTCATCCGGATTGATGAGCTGCGAGGTAGGGCGCTCCAGGCCATTCACAACGAAGTGAAATGGATCCCCGCCTGGGGCGAGAACCGCATCGCGGGGACCGTCGAATCGCGTCCTGACTGGGTCATTTCGCGGCAACGAAGCTGGGGTGTTCCCCTCCCCGTTTTCTATTCCAAGAATGGGGACGCAATTCTCGATGCAAACGCTATCCGAAAGCTCGCTGATCTGGTCGCGGAGCGCGGTTCAAACATTTGGTTTGAACTGAGCGATGCGGATCTTGCATGCGAGCTCGGCCTCCCGCCGGGGACGACGAAACGCAACGACACGATCGATGTCTGGATCGACAGCGGCGTGTCGCACAAAGCCGTTTGCGCACTACATCCCGAGCTGCGCGATCCGGCCGACATGTATCTCGAAGCGACCGACCAGCATCGCGGCTGGTTTCAGTCATCCCTGATGACCAGCATCGCGCTGAACAATCGTGCGCCGTACAAAACCTGCGTGACGCACGGTTTCGTCATGGATCTCGACGGCAAAAAGATTTCGAAATCGGGAACGTACGAGAAGCCAACGGCCGCCGATCATTTTGTCGGCCGATACGGCGCCGATCTGCTGCGGCTTTGGGCGAGCAGCATCGATTACACCGCTGACGTTCCGTTCTCTGAAGAAATGTTCACTCGTCTGGGCGACACTTATCGCCGAATTCGAAACACGTTGCGTATTTTGCTGGGAAATCTTCACGATTTTCCTGTAGCCGGGAGCGTTGACTCCGGCCCGCCGTCAACGCCCGCGGATACAACATTGATTGATCGCTGGATTTTGGAACGGCTGGACCACGTGATTCGCGATTGTCGCTCGGCTTATGAGACGTTCGAGTTCCACAAGGTCTATCACACGCTTAATCAGTTCTGCGCTGTCGATTTGAGCAGCCTCTATATCGACATCACAAAGGACCGTATGTATTGCGACGCAGCGGATTCGCCGCGTCGCCGCTCAACTCAAACGGTCATGCATGAAATTTTCCGCGCGCTGTGTCGGTTGCTAGCGCCGGTTCTTGCCTTTACCGCCGAGGAAGCGTGGCGCCATTCAGCCTCGACACCTCGCGATTCGGTTCATCTGGAGGAATTTCCTCAACCACAGGATCGACATGACAACGCCAGCGCTCAGGTGACGGAGCTCTTGCGACTACGCGGCGTCATCGCGCAGGCGATCGAGCGCGCGCGTCAGGAAAAATTGATTGGCAACACGCTGGAGGCCAGGGTTGTTTTGCATTCGGATTCCGATGTTACTGAGAAAGTCGGTCAGGAGGAACTGGAAGAATTCTTCATTGTGAGTGATCTGACAATCCATCAGGCCACAGAAGCAAGCGCTTCAGTAACGAAAACGCCATACGCAAAGTGTGCGCGTTGCTGGCGCCATCGAGCAACAGTTGGAACTAGCAAGGCGCATCCGGATTTGTGCGATCGATGCGAAAACGTTATCACAGCTTTGGAAAAGGCGGCTTGATGATTCGATTCCTTCATTCGCGCTGTAGCGTGCGCTGTTCTCAGCGCAGGCCCCTTGGAACGGCGACACCAAATCCGCTGAGGACAGGAAACGCCACAGCCTCGTAAGCGCGCCGATTCAGAGAGATCATCCAGATGAAATTGATCTTTTTGATTTCGCTGCCGCTTTACGCTCTTGATCAATTGTCAAAACAGTTGGTCCTGCGATTGATCAGCCCTTATGAGGCGCGCATAATCGTACCAGACTTCTTTAGTCTGGTTAACGTTACTAACACGGGCGCTGCGTTTGGATCTTTCAAGGGTAACAATACTTTCTTCATTCTGGTCTCAATCATTGCATTGGTGGTTGTGACCGTTCTGCTCGTGCGAGCACAGCCGGCTGATGCATGGCGCAACCTCTCACTCGCTCTGCTGCTTGCTGGCATTTTGGGTAATCTCACTGATCGGCTGCTCTATGGTCACGTAATCGATTTTCTCCTTTTCAATCTGCACATTCGGTACGCCGATCCGTGGCCTGCCTTTAATGTAGCCGACTCCTGCATCTCTATTGCAGTAGTGCTCTTTATCATTCACTCCTTTCGGAGACATTAGGCCACCGGGTAGGAGGCTGCTGCTGCCGCCAAGGCGCCGATGCTGAGCACGCGCACGTTGCGCTTCGCACACCGAAGCGGCTACAATGAATTCTGTGAAATCCTCGCCCATGGAAAAGGTGGCGCGCGAAGTTGCCGCGCGCTTGCGTGAGAGCGGTCATATCGCGTACTTCGCGGGCGGCTGCGTACGTGACATGGTGCGCGGTTTAATCCCGAAGGATTATGACATTGCTACCGACGCGCGACCGGAAGCCGTGCAAGGGCTTTTCCCCCACACATTCGCAGTCGGCGCACATTTCGGCGTGATCATCGTGCTGGAGAACGGTTTTCAATTTGAGGTAGCAACCTTTCGTTCCGATGACGAATACATCGATGGAAGACATCCCAGCGCGGTGCATTTTTCCTCGCCTGAAGAAGACGCGCGACGTCGCGATTTCACCATCAACGGAATGTTTTATGATCCGGTCGCAGAGAAGTTGATCGATTTTGTCGGCGGCCGCGCCGATATCGACGCAAAATTAGTGCGCGCCATTGGCAATCCGGCGCAACGCTTCGTGGAAGACCGGCTGCGCATGCTGCGCGCACTGCGCTTCGCCACGGTACTCAATTACCAGATCGACCAGAAAACGTGGCACGCACTAGCGACCAATGCGGACTCAATTAACCAGATCAGCGCCGAACGAATCCGAGACGAGTTAGTGCGCATTTTCCTTTCGCCGAACCGGGTGCGCGGCTGGGACCTGGTCGACTCCAGCGGCTTGATGCGGGCGATTCTGCCCGAACTGGAAGCGATGAAAGGCGTGTTGCAGCCGGAACAATTTCATCCCGAAGGCGACGTATTCGTGCACACCCGGCTGATGTTGCAGCTCCTTCCGGAGAAAGTTTCTGTTCCGCTGCTCTTCGCCGTGTTGTTCCACGATGTCGCTAAACCGGTCACGGCAACGGTGGACAACACAGGCCGAATCCGTTTCAACGATCATGACCGCATCGGGGCTCAGATGACCGAAGCGATCATGCGGCGCCTGCGTTTTTCCGGCGCTGAAATCGAAGCGACCGTCGAAATGGTGCGGCAGCACATGGTTTTCAAGGACGCTCCGAACATGCGTGTGGCAAAGCTAAAGCGTTTCATGGCGCGGCCGACTTTTGACGAGGAACTGGAATTGCACCGGGTCGATTGCGAAAGCAGCCATCGGATGCTTGACAACTACGAATTTCTCCGGCGGAAACGCGAGGAATTCGCCAACGAACCGATCATCCCGCCACCCTTGGTGCGCGGTAATGATTTGATCGCCCTTGGACTGAAGCCTGGCCCAAAATTTGGCCAAATCCTCGAGGCTGTAGAGACGCGGCAGCTGGAAGGGACGCTACGCACGACAGAGGAAGCTTTGCAGTGGGTCAGACGCGAATATTTGTCGGGCTAAAGAGATTGAAGAAAAGGTCGAACATCCAATGAGAATTCTCATGATCAGCGCCGAGGGACCGCCTTTGGAGCGAAGGAGCGCGCTCGTAGACGTGATGGACGCATTGCCAGGTGCGTTGCGTGCGCGCGGCAACGAGGTAAGCGTGGTCCTGCCGTTCTACCGCGAGATAAAGGAAAATCGTGCGTTTAAGAAGAAAAACACCGGCATGAGTGTCGATGTGCGGGTGGGCGACAAAACCTACGTTGCGCGATACCTCGAGGGACGCAGCGCTGGCGGCGTGCAGTTATTTCTGATTCGTTGCGATGAATTTTTTGATCGCGACGGAATTTACGGCGAACACGGTAAGCAGTACGAAGACAATGCCGCGCGTTTTATTTTCCTCTGCAAAGCGGCAATTGAACTGGCTCGGCGATTGACGCCGCAATTGCAAATTTTGCATGTTCACGATTGGGCCGCGGCGTTGGTGCCGGTATTTGTTTATGCACAAGGGCTGCCATTCAAAACTGTACTGACCATCCATCACGTGGCTGATCAGGGTAGTTCTTGGGGGCTTGATTTCGGACTCACAAATTTGCCAGAGCAGTTTTTTACGCTCCGCGGAGTCGAATTTTTTGGACGCCTGAATTTTCTCAAGGGCGGGATTCTCTTTTCCGATCGGATCACAACCGTCAGCGAACATTACCGGCGCGAAATCCTGACACCGTCTGGCGGTTGCGGCCTTGATGGGGTTCTGGGCGAAAATGCGCATCGACTTACCGTTATCTTGGATGGCGCAGATTACACGCGCTGGAATCCTACGTCGGACCGGTTGATCCCGGCACGCTATGATGCAAGGCGCCTACGAGGAAAACAGATTTGCCGGGACGGACTCCTCAAGGAAATGAAGCTTGATTCTGCGCCGCGCGGTCCTGTCTTTGGAATGGTCACTCGTGTCGTTCACGAAAAAGGCTTTGAAATTCTCGTGCCGCTTCTTGATCGACTTCTTTGGGATGATGTCCGCTTGATCATTCTCGGAGAAGGCGATTCCGCGTACGAAACTGCGCTCGCCATCGCAGCCAGAAAATTTTCCACAAAATTTGCATACCAAAGAAACTACGATGAGAAACTCGCGCACTTCATTGAGGCAGGAATGGACATCAGCCTGATTCCATCGCGTTTTGAGCCAGCGGGGTTAAGCGCGATGTATAACCTGAAGTATGGCGTCCTCCCGGTGGCGCGCGTGACCGGTGGAATCCAGGAAATAATCGAAGATTACGATCCGATTACGGACAGCGGTTACGGTTTTCTCTGTTACGAGTATTCCAGCGAGGCTTTCTGGGACGCAATCAAGCGTGCGCGGCGAATCTTTCAAGACCGGCGCATCTGGACGAGGTTGATGAAACGGGCAATGACGCGCAATTTTTCGTGGGATGCGTCGGCGCAGCGCTACGAAGCGTTGTACAGAGAACTCATTGGTGCAACTGACAAAGCCGCGGCGTAGTGTCGCCGCCGTTCCAGCTTTCCGTTTGCCAAACCCGCCCACCTATGGAATTTTGGGCGGCTTTTCACCCCCAAACGCTCATGGCTTACGCAATTATCAAGACTGGCGGCAGACAATTTCGCGTCGCGGAAGGCGACACGATCGATGTCGACCTGGTCGACATCGATCCGGGCAAGACCGCGACCTTCGCTGACGTACTCATGTTTGCCGATGGTAAAGATGTAACACACGGCAATCCGCTTATCTCCGGAGCAAAGGTAACAGCTGAAGTGCTCGAGCAACGCAAGGACAAGAAGGTGATCGCGTTTAAATATAAGCGCCGTAAGGGTTATCACCGAACAGTTGGGCATCGTCGCAAATTGACGCGCGTGAAAATTAAAAACATTAGTGTGGGGGCGAAAAAAGCCGCCCCAAAGAAAACCGACGAGTAAAGGCACACTCCTCTACACTCATCTCTCAACCCATCAACTCTCTCCAATGGCTCACAAAAAAGGACAAGGCAGCGTTAAGAATGGCCGCGACAGCGTCAGCAAGCGGCTCGGTGTAAAAAAATTCGGCAGCGAAATGGTTGTGGCCGGCAATATCATTGTGCGCCAGCGCGGGACAAAGTTTTTGCCCGGAAAAAATGTCGGGCTGGGCCGCGACTACACAATTTTTGCGCTGCTGGACGGCAACGTACGGTTTGATCGCGGCGGGCGGCGGGTGAACGTGGACCCGCTCGTGACCGGGAAATAGCCGATCAGATTCTGCTTCCACGTCCGAGCCGGCCTGCGGTATAAGCTGATTTCGGTGATGGTGAGATACAATACGTTTATCCTTTTTGGCGCGCCCGGTAGCGGCAAAGGAACCCAAGGGAAAACGCTCGGCACGATTCCCCGTTATTATCATTGTGCTTGTGGCGACGTATTCCGTTCCATCGACACACGCACAAAGGTCGGCAAAGCGTTCCTTGAATACTCCAGCAAAGGCCAGCTCGTCCCAGATGATATTACAGTGGAACTTTGGCATGAGGCAATCGATGCGGCCGTGGAAGCACACAAGTTTAAACCGGACATCGATACGCTCGTGCTGGACGGTATTCCGCGAAATGTCGGACAAGCCAGGATCATGGATGAAATGATCGACGTAAAAAAAGTATTTCACCTCGCCTGTCCCGACCGCGACACACTCTTTTATCGGCTGAAGAAACGCGCTTTAAAGGAGAACCGCCTCGACGACGCAAACGAACTGGTCATCCAACGACGTCTGGACATTTACGAAAAAGAATCGAAGCCGGTGCTTTCATATTACGCGCAAGAACTGGTCGCCGTGGTTGACGCAACTCAGCCGCCCGCCAAAGTTCTGCTCGACATCCTACAGAGCGTGAACGACGGCGTGTATGAACCAGCAGCAGTTTGAAAATTTCACTGCCTCCAGTCTTTACTGCGAAAAATGCAAAGCCGCGATGCCCGTTCGCGAGCGGCTGCTTTTAGTCCTGCCCGATCGCGAGATTTTCGATTATCTCTGCACCGGGTGCGGATCATCGGTAGGCCGGCGTGAGATCACCGCCGGCGAGAAACTGATGGCGGAAGCGATGGCTCGGCGGCTCCCGCGTCGGTCTGTCGCACTGCAGTAACTGGCGCAGCAGTTCGAGAATGCGCATCGTTTTCATCGGCGCGGGCAAAATCGGCGTGCCGACGCTGCAGGCGTTACTCAAGTCGGAACACCACATCGCAGCTGTCGTGACACAATCCGATAAACCAGTAGGACGCGCTCACTTTGTCGAACCGCCGCCAATCAAAAAAGCGCTGATGAGCGGCGCGCCCTACGCCAGTCCGGCTCGGACCGGTCGCGCCCTACCCATTCTGCAGCCGGCGCGAATGAAAGATCAACATGCGATCGACGAGATCCGCACGCTCGGCCCGGACGTTATTGTCGTCGTGGCGTACGGGCAAATCTTGCCACGTACGGTGCTGCAAATTCCGAAGATCGCCTGCTTGAATTTGCACGCGTCGCTTCTACCGCGCTGGCGCGGTGCCGCGCCGATCCAGGCTGCGATCGCAGCAGGCGATCGTGAGACGGGCATTACTGTTATGTACATGGATGAAGGACTGGACACCGGCGACATTCTACTGCAGCGCACCGTCGATATTCTGCCAAATGACACGGGTGGATCATTACATGACCGACTGGCACAGATCGCGCCCGAAATCTTGCTGGAATCCCTGGTATTGCTCGCGAAAGGAATCGCGCCGCGCATTCCACAGGACAACTCGCTTACGACGTACGCGCCAAAGCTGAAGCGTGAAGATGGCAGAATCGACTGGTCGGAGCCGGCGGAGATGATCGAGAGAAAAATCCGCGCCTTCAATCCCTGGCCGGGAGCGTTAATGAAAGTCGACGAACAAAACCTGAAAATATTTTCCGCATCTGTTGTCGATCTCAACGGAAAGCCGGGGGAAATTTTGATAAGAAAGGATCAATTAATTGTCGCTACCGGAAAAGACGCACTCGCGTTGAACGAAGTTCAGTTGGAAGGCAAAAAGCGGATGAGCGCGTCCGAATTTTTGCGCGGGCACCGCGCGTTGTCATCCTGAGCAAAGCGAAGGACCTCACAAACGCCCGAGCGTCACGCGAACGTGCCTTATGTGATCGCTGACATTGTGGGAGGTCCCTCATGTGCGGCCGCGGGTGACCTCCTGTTTGTGCTTCCCAAGATTGACGTCTTCTGTTGATCTTATACGTCCTCTATGCAAACCCAGACGCCGGTCTATGAACGCATCGTACTCAAGCTAAGCGGCGAAGCGATGCAGGAGCGCGGAGCGCGGGACAACATTTCGCTCGCCGTCGTGCGTGAGATCGCCGAGCGCATAAAAGAGGTGCGCGACCTCGGCGTGCAAGTGGCAGTTGTAATCGGCGGGGGAAACATCTGGCGCGGTCTTTCTGCGTCTCACCGGGGAATGGACCGCACCACGGCGGATTACATGGGAATGCTGGCCACTGTCATCAACGCACTGGCACTACGCAGCACGCTCGATCAAATGGGTGTCGAAACGCGCGTGCAGACAGCTATCGAAATGAAAAATGTCGCCGAGCCATTCATTCTTGGCCGCGCGATCCGGCATCTCGAACTGGGCCGCGTTGTAATTTTCGCCGCCGGCACCGGGAACCCGTACTTTTCCACAGACACGACCGCCGCGTTGCGTGCGAGCGAGATTCGCGCCGACGTAATTTTGAAAGCAACCAAGGTCGAGGGCGTCTACGATCGCGATCCGAAAACTCACGCAGACGCCCGCCTCTATGACCGCCTCAGCTTCACTGAAGCGCTGACCAAACGTTTGCAGATCATGGATTCGACTGCGTTCAGCCTTTGCATGGACAACAAGATCCCGATCGTTGTCTTCGACATGTACAAACCCGGCAGCATTCGCGACGCCGTCCTGGGACGAAAAGTTGGCACCCTTGTTTGCGATGAACCGTCTTCGGACCTAAAAATTCAGGGGCCATGAGCAGAGATGACATTCTTCTGGAGGCCGAGATGTCGATGGAAAAAAGCGTCGATTATATGGTGCACGAATTTGCCGCGGTGCGCACCGGCAAAGCTTCACCTGGCCTTGTAGAAAACGTGGACGTACACGCTTACGGATCGACGATGAAGCTAAAACAACTCGCTTTGATTACGACACCGGAGCCGCGTTTGCTTGTCGTACAACCGTTTGACGCCGGCACGGTGCCGGACATCGAGAGAGCGCTCAAGGAGTCGAAGATCGGTATTACTCCTGCGATTGACGGCAAAATCATTCGACTGCCAATCCCGGAGTTGTCAGAAGAACGTCGAAAAGAGCTCGCGCGTTCCCTTAGCAAAATGGCCGAAGAAGCGCGGGTGCGTGTGCGCGCGAACCGCCGCGCCGCACTCGACGAGGCGAAGAAACTCAAAACGGCCGGCGAACTGACTGAGGATGGCTTTCGCGATGTGGAGGACGAAGTGCAGAAGCTTACGGATCGCTTCGTCAAATCAATCGATGATCATCTCAAGCACAAAGAAGCCGAGGTCATGAAGGTATAGGTTGCCGCATCGCCACGCTGCTCGGCAGCACGACCGATTAACTGAAAGCAGGTTTCCTAAACTGCGAAGCTTTCGCCGCAAGAGCAGTGAGCCACGGCGTTCGGATTGGTGACTTTAAAGCCGCCTTTCTGCAGGTCTTCGCTGAAATCGAGCACGGAACCGCTGACGAAAAGCGCGCTCTTTGGATCGACAACGAGGCGAACGTTTTGCGTTGGAACCAGAATATCCCGCTCCTGCGGGCCATCTACCAAATCCATGACGTACTGCAGGCCGGAGCAGCCGCCGCCAATCACCTTGAGGCGCAACGCACCGTCTGGCTTAGCTTTTTCTTCCAGCAGCGACGCTAATTTACGTGCCGCTTTTTCAGTAACGCTGATCAGGCGCTCATTGCCAATCTTGTAGTTAATGGCCTGTGCTTCCGTACTCATCAGGAGGTTACGTTTCGATCTTATCAGTTGCTCCGCGAAGTAGTTGGGCGACTTCGTTCTGCACGCTTTCTACTTCGTCGAGGCGCAGCTGCGGGTCGGGCACAACGAACACGTCGCCAGTTGTGCCCTGTTCGTAAATAAGAACCCTGCCATTTTCGTTCTGTTCTGTGTTCACCTGTTTTAGGACTCGCTTACGCTCGAGCATCGCGGCAAGAACATAACACGCGTTTGCAGGCGGGTTGTTGGACGCCATCAAACGGCGGAAGAGTTGCTCCGCATCTTCTCTGGGAACAGGTTCAGCCGGTTTTGGCGGCAATGGCTCGTAACGCGATTTCCAAAATGAAAACGGCCGAATGTTTTCGTTGCGGTTTCGCCACGCCTCTTCGCTCAAATCCTCGCGCCGGTAGCCATCGGCGTCGTGATACAGGAGAGTGTAAAAATATTCGCCAGGAGCAAAGGGGCGGCGCGTGGCTGCGCAGAATTCCGCTCGATGCTTAATCGCCCACTCATTTGGGAGAGGATTCATTGCGCAACTATACGTCGCGCAGTGAAAAGATGAAAGCTGAGCGCCTCGCGATTAGAAGCCCGGAGGTAAAGCAAGTAGAGACCAATTGCCGCGAAAACAATGTTGGGTGTCCAGGCCGCAATCCATGCAGGGACACGGTCCCCCTCACCTAGCGCCAGAAAAAGGTGGACAAGAAAGTTCATCGAAAAAACGAGGATGACTGCTGCGGCAACGCTTGAGAGAACGCCGCGTCGCGAATAGCCGATGCCGAGCGGCGCAGCGATACACACCACCACGAGGCACGTCCAGGGCAGAGCGAGCCGGTACTGCAGATGCGTGCGAAACGGCGCTAGCAGCGTATGGGGGAAATCAGCATTGAAACGCAAATACTCTCGGAGCTCAGGCAGGCTTAGGAATTCTGCTCGTTCATTTGCGCTGCCAAGCCGGAACGGGGTTTCGCTCCAGTGCTCAATTTTCAACGAAGGGTAAATGTGCTCCTCGACGATGTTCCCGGAATGGTCATAGTGGACGACTTTAGCGTTTTCCAGCTCCCACGCCTTGGTTTCCGGACGGAAAAAGGCGCGCGCCGCGATGTAATTCGTAACAATATTGTCGTTGGCGTCCTGTTGGAGTACCTGCACGTTATTGAACGTATTGGTGCGCTGAAGAAAATTTTGAATGAACCACGTGCGCAAGTCCGTACGATTACGAAAAATCTGTCCCTGGATGTAGCGACCAGGACGCGACTGCGCTTCGGAGAGGAATGTTTTGCGTGCCAGTTCGGCGTGCGGCGCCAGTGAATAGTTTAACGCCATGGTCGCCGCAACTGTCAGCAGTCCAATGCCGATCAATGGCAGCAGAACTCGAGGAAGACTTACGCCTGCCGTGAGCATGGAAACGATTTCATTTGCCCGCGACATTCGGCCCAAGGCAAAAAGGAGCGACAGCAGCAGCGAAACCGGCAGCAGAATAATCAGAACCTGCGGAATTTGCGTGGCGTAATAGCGAGCAACAAGGGAAAGAGGTACATGTTGGTCGATAAACATTGAGATATTGTCGCTGACATCGAAGATGAGCCAGATCGAGATGAAGCCTGCGATGCAGTAACAGTAAACCTGCAAGAAATTGCGAATGACGTATCGATCGAGGAGTCTCACCGGATTTTCGAATTTCGATTTGCGATTGGCGAATTACAATAGCATTCCGCTATGATGACCCAGCGTCAAAACGCTGGGCATACCTTTAATCGAAATGATCGCGCTGAAAAACGTCGTAAGCAGCGAATTTGTGGAACGCGTCCACGCGTTCTTTTCCGCAAACGGCCCGCTGTCCAAGGCTAAGAACTTCGAGTTCCGCCCGCAACAGCAGGAAATGGCAGCGCGCGTAGCGCAGGCGCTGGAGGAAGAGCGTCACTTGGTAGTCGAAGCAGGAACCGGGGTGGGCAAATCGCTCGCTTACCTCGTCCCGGCAATTCTATTCGCGCTCGAGCGGCACAAAAAGGCGATCGTTTCCACCCATACGATTAATCTCCAGGAACAACTGCTGCATAAAGACATCCCGATTTTGAAAAAAGTGCTGCCAGTCGAGTTTGACGCAGCGTTGATGAAAGGCCGGCAAAATTATCTTTGTCCACGCCGGCTCGAGCGCGCACTGCAAAGCGCAAACGAACTTTTTACCGGACCCGAGCAGGGCGAATTGCAGCGACTGGCCGAATGGGCCAGCACAACCCGCGACGGATCGCTCAGCGATATTTCCGCCGAGCCCGATCCAAAAGTTTGGATGCAGGTGTGTAGCGAAGCGCACATCTGCACACAGAAAACGTGCGGGCAAAACCCGCGCTGTTTTTATCAACAGGCGCGGAAACGTTTGCTGGCTGCAGACGTGATCGTGCTCAATCACACCTTGCTTTTCATCTTGCTCGGCTCACCGGATCAACAGGCAGAGCGGGAGAGTGGGTTTCTATTTCCAAATGATTTCCTCATTTTGGACGAAGCGCATACGGTCGAGCAGGTCGCGTCCAAGCAGATCGGTATCGGCGTTTCGCAATACGGACTGCGCTCGACGATCCAGCGGCTTTACAACGCACGGACGCGCAAAGGACTGTTCACCGTAATGCGCGACGCGCCCGGCGTGCGACTCGCGGGGGAACTGATCGATGACGTTGAGAAATTTTTTGGCGTCGTCGAGTCGAAATCAGATTTCCGTAAAGGCCGCGAGTTTCGCGTTCGCGATGTCGATTTTGTTCCGGACACGATCACCGGCCGCTTGACCGCGCTTCACGCGCGAATGGCCGAGGTGGTGAAACGCGCCGATGACGAAATTTTGAAAGCGGAACTGCAGGAATTTGGACGGCGCATTCGCGACGCGCGGGACGGCATTGCGATTTTTCTGGAGCAAAGCGCGCCGGAGCATGTTTACTGGGTCGAGCGCACCGGCAAAACGGAGCGGTTCCTTGCTCTCAACGCCGCGCCTGTCGATCTTGCGCCGGTGCTGCGGCGGATGTTCTTTCGCGAGAACTGTTGTTGCGTGATGACCAGCGCCACTCTGGCCGTGGGTCGGCCGGATCTCGCCTATTTTCGTGAGCGCACGGGCGCGACGGAGGCGGAGCCGTTGCAGCTTGGCAGCCCGTTCGATTTTCAACGGCAAATGAAAATGTTTGTCGTGCAAAAGATGCCCGACCCGCGCGACGCCGCTTATCAGAAACAGCTGGAGCATTGGATCGCGCATTTCGTCAAGAAGACCGATGGGCGCGCGTTTGTCCTTTTCACGAATTATCGCGACATGCAGCAAGTGGCGGGAGCCATGCAGAGATTTTTTGTAGATAAGGGAATGAATCTTCTCGTGCAGGGAGCGGGCGCGCCGCGCAGTAAGCTCCTTGAGCAATTCAAATCAACGCCGGGAGCTGTCCTGTTTGGCACGGACAGTTTTTGGGGCGGCGTCGATGTTCCGGGCGAGGCGCTTTCGAATGTGATCATTACGCGGCTTCCGTTTGCCGTGCCCGATCACCCGCTCATCGAAGCCAAACTCGAATTGATCGAGGAGCGCGGTGGCGATCCGTTCACGGAATACTCTCTCCCGGAAGCGATTCTCAAACTTCGACAAGGCGTCGGCCGCTTGATTCGAACAAAGAGTGACTGCGGCATCATCGTCATTCTCGACAATCGGATCGTGACCAGACCGTACGGTCGCGCTTTTCTGCAAGCGCTACCCAAATGTCCGGTCGAAATCATTTAGATTTAATCGGCAATGTTGCACGAGGTCACCCGGCCTTTCGACTGGCCACAATTTCCTAATCGTCCAGCGCTGGAGCGATGAAACTCAGCACAGTTTCGAAGATGACGGTCCGGTTAGGAACGCACTGGTGGATGCTCGCGCTGACGGTCGCCTTGTTCGTGCTGGTGGCGGCTCTTGTCGATCTTAAGCCGGTAGTGGATGAGAATTTTTTCTTTTCAACCAGTGATCCCCAGTTCCGCCAATCTAAAAAGATCGAGCAGCGTTTTCCGTCGCGGCCTGAAGTTATCCTGACTGTGTCGTCTCGGAATATTTCGGCACCGCGCTACCTCGGTCGGATCCAAAAACTCACTCAACAGGTCAACACGATTGATGCGGTTAGCGCCGTCAAGAGCTTGACTGCGGGACCGAAAAATTTCCAAGACGCGTTGGCGAGCCCATTTTGGAGCCGCCTCCTGATCGCTCCGGACCGCAGATCCACCAACGTCATCGTGTTCATGGAAGGCAAGGACACTGAGAAGTCGATCAAGCATCTCGAACGAATCATGCACGAACTCGATGAGAGAGACTTTCGAATTCACATCGCCGGTCCGCCCTATGTGGTGGAGATGATCCGGCGCAGTTTGGCCCACGATTTTTGGTACTTCAGCCTCACGGCGGTCGTTTTATTTGGGCTGACAATGGCGGCGATGTTCCGATCCGGTCGGGTGTTTCTGGGAATGCTCGCGACCTGCACGAGCGCCGTTTTGTTGACGTTGCTCCTCCAGTCAATGTTCGGCAAAAAGATCGGCATCCTCACGGTGAACCTCGGCACGATCGTATTTGTCGTGGCGTTGTCGCACTTGGTTTACATGACCTTCAACTGGCAGACACTCGCCGATCGGATGGGGAAGAAATCGCCCGATCTCGCGGCAGCCGCCCGTCGCATGACATTTCCCGCTTCGTTTTGGTCAATGGTTTGCGCGTCGCTCGGGTTCGGCAGTTTGTTGATCGTCCAAGCCAAGCCGTTACGCGAACTCGGATTCGGCGGCGTGCTCGGGACGGTCGTGGCATTGATCTGCGCTTACGTGATGTATCCGTCGTTCCTGCGCTGGGCTGTGCCGCGCAAAAGCAAGCTTTTGGAGGCAGAACCTTCCGAGACATTTTGGTCGCGGCGGTTCGTGCCGCTGTCGCTGGCCGTCATTCTCCTCAGCGCCGGCCTGGGATTTGGGCTGAAGCAAGTAAACACCGACCCGAGCCTTCTCGATTATTTCAAGCCCCACCGGGAACTGCGCGACGGATTGGAATACGTCGACCGCACCGGCGGCTCGAATCCGCTCACATTGGTCGTGGCCGCCGCCGACGGCAGCAAACTGAACACCGACGCTGCTTACCGGAAGATGTGGACGCTGCAAGGAGCGCTGGAGAATTACAAACCTGTCGGGGCCGTGATTTCACTTCCGACTCTCCTGGCTGAAGGCGATCGAACGCCGTTCTCCTTTTTTCTGAGCTACGAAAAGATGATGGAGATCATGGAGCAGCCCAAGTACGCGCGCGTCGCTAAGAGTTTTGTGAACGACGATCGCACGCAAGCCGTGTTCCTCCTTCGGATGATCGAAGGCCGTCACGACAAACACCGGCTCGAAGTCGTCGACGATCTTCGCTCGATCGCGCGTAAGCACGGATTCAAGACCGCTCTCGTTGGCGGCATTTACTATTTGCAAGGTCGACTGGCGGCGCTTGTCGCTTCCAGTTTGGTAACCGGCCTTTTCTGGCTGAACGTTCTGTTCATCGGGATAGCGTGGATCGTCGCCCGCTCCGTCCGCGGGGCGGTGGCGATGATCGTGAGCTTGACTCTCGTGCCCCTGTGCATGCTTGGCGGCATCGGCTGGCTGCATGTACCGATGGATGTCATCTCGGCGCCGGCCACAAACGTTTGCATCGGCATAGCCATCGACTCGATGATTCATCTTGTCTTCGGCGTTCGCCGCGCGCAACGCGACGGAAAGAAAGGCTGGCCAGCTTGGGTGGCCGCGCGCGAAGAACAATGGCGCGGGATCGTCTATTCGGACGTGATTTTCGCCGCTGGCTTTGCCATTTTCGTGCTGTCCGATTTTCCGCCGACGCAGCGTTTCGGTGTGGTCGTGCTTGCCGGCCTAATCATCGACATCCTGGCAAACCTGTTCGTATTGCCGCTGCTCGGTGGCGCTGCTTTTAAAAAAAATAACTACGAGAAATGAGATACCGCTAAAACCTGCGAACAGATGTGTCGGTCTAAGCCGCGTGGCGAAGCTTTACGCGGCGCTCAGTGGAAAAAGAAGTGATCCTCGACAACCGGATCGAAAATTAGCGGCGCAGCCGCTAAGCCCGCTTTCCATCGGAAAAAGTTTCGGGTAACGTATTCGCTTCAATGCCAGGCGGGAATCCAATCCTGAACAACCCATATCGCGAGCCTGAGTGGCATTACGCCACAAATCTTGAAGGCGAACTGGATTACGAAAAGCCCGTGAAAGGCCGAAGAATGTTCACCGGCATCGTCCAAACTGTGCCCGTCCCTCAGCGCGGGCAGCTCGGGCTCATGGAAGTCAATGAATTTGCCGCAACGAACTACGGGAGCCATCTCATCAATATCTTGCGTCGCGAAGTCGGAGCCTGGCGGGCTGCTGATTATCCCAGTATCACACGCGTTTCGGGCGAGCTGCTTCGCTTCTGGTTTAAGAACCAAGGGCGCGATTTTACTCAGTCACTTTTCTTCGCGCAGCAGGAGGCAATTGAGACTGCGATTTATCTCAATGAAGTTGCCGAGAAATCGAACGTTGGGCAGCGCATTCTGAGCGACCTCCAAAAAGCGCAGATTGAGACCGCCGGCCTTCCTCGTGTCGCCTTCAAAATGGCGACTGGTACGGGCAAGACCGTGGTGATGGGTGCGCTGCTCGTTTATCACTTCTTCAATCGGCAGGAATATCGCGGCGATACACGGTTCGCGGACAATTTCCTGATAGTCGCACCTGGCATAACAATTCGCGATCGGCTTCTAGCCCTGCGAGTCGATAGTCGCAGTGGGGTTGAAGCAACTGATTATTACTACACGCGGATGCTTGTTCCTTCGCACTGGCGTCAAGACCTTCAGCAGCTCAACGCGAAACTTGTTATTGTTAACTACCAACAGCTTCAAACTCGCACGATTCAAGGCAATAAACGGTCGCCTTTTGATGGAAAGATCGGTCCGGATGGTCGTAAGACCGAGGCAAAGGAAGACATCTCTCAAGTGCTTAAACGCGTCGTGGGCAAATTTAGGCCCGACTCGCGCCTGCTTGTTATCAATGATGAGGCCCACCATTGCTACGCTCCGAAATACGACCAACGAAAAGCTGAAGGAGAGGATGCAAAGCGCGAGAACGAACGCGCCGCGGTTTGGTTCAGTGGACTTCGCGAGATTACGCAACGGTACAAGGTCCGCTCAATCTACGATCTTAGCGCCACGCCATACTACCTTACGGGCTCGGGTTACGATCCATATAGTTTGTTTCCCTGGGTGATGACTGATTTCGGTCTTATCGATGCCATCGAGTCAGGATTGGTGAAAATTCCATTTTTGCCAACCAGTGATGACACACAGGCAGTTGAAATGCCTGTTCTTCGCAACCTCTATGCTCATGTTAAGAGTGACCTCCCGAAAGCCGGTCAAAAGAAAAGACGCGCCCGAGCGAAAGCGCAGGGAGAAACTTTAACCGAAGAACCGCCACGACTCCCTGAGATCGTCAAAGCCGCTTTCAGGCAATTCTACGAACACTACCAAGACGAGTTTCGTGATCGGAAACACACGCTCGAGGCGCGTGGAACTCGACAGTTGGAAATGCAGGATACGCCGCCGGTCTTCATTTTCGTCTGCAACAACACCTCGGTGTCCAAAGAGGTATTTAAATATGTGGCCGGTTACGTTCAGAAGAGCGGAGACAATGGTGAAGGCGAACAAGTAATCCCGGGCGTTTACGATCTGTTTTCCAACTTCGAGCGCGACACCAACCGCCCGCGGCCAAAGCCACCAACCTTGTTGATCGATAGCGATGCCTTAGAAAATTCCGGCCAGATTGATGACGACTTCAAACGCGTGTTTGCCAGCGAAATCGAGCAATTCAAACGCGATTACTCACGCGTTTACGGCCAGGGCGCAGCCGGGCAAATAACCGACGCCGAAATCCTGCGCGAGGTTGTGAACACAGTCGGAAAACCGAATTCACTCGGCGGGCATATCCGCTGCGTTGTGTCCGTTTCCATGCTAACCGAAGGATGGGACGCCAATAATGTCACTCACATTGCCGGTCTGCGCGCCTTTGGGTCGCAGTTGCTTTGCGAGCAGGTAGCCGGTCGAGCCCTGCGCCGGAAAACGTACTTCCTGCAGGGATACGATAAACAGGACAACCCGACCTCGGACAAACGTTCCATCGCCACCTATAAATTCCCACCTGAGTACGCGCACATCATTGGCGTTCCATTCAAGCTATTCAAAGGCGGGAAAACGCCAACGCCACGCCCTGTCGACGTTAAGCCGGTTTACGCTGTGCGCGATCGAACCGAGCGTTACGAGATCACTTTCCCAAACATCGATGGTTATCGGCTCGATTACCCGGAAGGCGACCTGAGCTACAGCTTCGACGGGATCGAAGATTACGAGATCGATGGCTCAATGTTGCCGACCCGAACGGAAATGAAGACGGGCATCGATGGCAGCAGAGTTGATCTTACCATCGAAGACGTTCTGCAAATGCGAGAGAAGCACATCATCTACGCCATCGCTAAAGCCGTCTTACGGGAAGAGTTCTCCGATGAGCAGGGAAATCCAGAGTTTGATCGTTTCCACCAACTCACGGCCATTGTCACGAATTGGTACAACAACAAGGTCCGCGTCCTGCATAAGGGCCCAGAATGGAAAAAGCTCCTCTATTTCCATGATTCAAAGAAAGTGGCGTCCCATATCAAGAAAGCGATTCGTCCGGCAGGAAAGGGCGGGGAGCGCATTCGGCCAAAGCTGAACTACTACAATCCTACGGGAAGCAGCCGGTTCGTGCATGGCCAGACGAGTAAGGAAGTGCATCCGACAAAACACAGCCATGTGAACGTTGTTGTCATCGACAGCGGCTGGGAAGGCAAGATGGCGAAAATGTTGGATGATCTGGCGGATGAAGGCCGCGTCATTTCGTGGGTCAAGAATGCCTTCCTGGATTTTCGCATTTTTTACACCAACAAGGAAGGCGCCGAGAAGATTTACTACCCAGACTTTATTGTTCGCGCACGCACGGACGCCGGGGAAACGATCAATCTTGTTCTGGAAGTGACCGGCCAGAAGCGCAACAAAACAGAAAAAGTCTGGGCGGCAAAGAATCGCTGGGTGCCTGCTGCCAATTGTATTCGCGAACAATACAAGTGGGATCGCTGGGACTACATCGAGATCAGCGAAGACATTCGCGATGGGCGCAATCAATTGCTCTACCGCCTGCGCGATCCGAACAAGCCCCCGCGCTTGTTCCCGCAGGGGATTCCGGGAAACCTGCCCGAGCTTACACCAGAGCTTGTTCAACAGATCGTTGAGCGAATCGTTAGGGCTGTTGATCCAGAAAAGATCGTCCTCTTTGGCAGTCGCGCGCGGGGCACGCATCGACCGGACAGCGACATCGATTTGCTTGTTATCGAAAAAAAACCCGCCGAGCCGCGATCGCAGCGATCAGTCCCAATCAACAGCGCTTTGTCCGACCTTCGTCTCGGGGTCGATAAGGAAGTAATCGTCCGCACACCAGAAGAAATTGCGGAGTGGGCTGGTGCCAGTCTCGCTATTGAAACGACCGCGCTGCGCGAAGGCAAAGTCCTGTATGAAAAACAACGGTGACCTCGCGCAAAAGTGGCTGAAGATGGCTGATGAAGAGTTTGCCGTCGCGCAACGATTGACCGACGAAGGCATCGGCTTTGCCGCCGCTTGTTTCCATTCCCAACAAGCAGCTGAAAAAGCATTAAAGGCCTGGTTGATCGCGCACGATCTGCGACCTGAAAAGACTCATAGGCTTGAAAAACTGATCACGGGATGCGTTCAAGTCGAGCCGCGATTCAGCGAAGTGGTGGCGGATAGCGTAGCACTCACTGAGTACGCCATTGAGCGTCGCTACGATGTGGACTTTTGGCCAAGTTTCGATCAAGCGAGAACTGCTCTTGAGCAGGCGCGTCGTATTTGCGATTTCGTGAAGAAGCACTGGAGCTAACGAAAGATTTTTAGCCACAGATTGACACAGATTTTCACAGATTTGATTCCTGAATCCCTGAACCCTGAGCGCTTTTAAATCCGTGTTTGAAACTCGTTCGGCGCCCGCCTCTCTCGCCGCTACCCATCGCGGCTTTACCTTCTATGTCGCT
>Ga0209239_1000394_pt1 | contig 24589 bp, 18 predicted proteins | sample GraSoi013_2_20cm_FD_185824 | JGI IMG/M metagenome (GOLD analysis project Ga0209239, IMG submission 185824) | Grasslands soil microbial communities from the Angelo Coastal Reserve, California, USA - Sample 10_02_2013_2_20cm (SPAdes) (version 2) | ecosystem: Environmental > Terrestrial > Soil >...
CCACTGACGAAAAGAGCATCTGGACGCTCACGCTCAATTGTGGCAAAGGCCGCATCGATCTCGCGGCTGGTGCTGGCCTTGAGAATCTGGATTTGCAGCCCGATGGTGGGGGCGGCTTCCTGCACGATCCGTAATGCGGTCTCGGTGCCTGGTGCATTGGCCGGATTGACGAGCACAGCAACACGAACGGCGTTGGGCACCAACTCATGCAGGAGCCGCAGCCGCTTGGATGCGACCTCTTGGTTCAAACAATTGATGCCGGTCGCATTGCCGCCGGGCCGGGCGAAGCTGGCTACAAGACCAAGCCTGACCGGGTCATCGCCAACGCCAAAGACGATCGGAATCGTCGCGGTTGCAGCTTTTGCCGCGTCGCTTGCTGCTCCTACGCCGCCTCGACGAAATAGAACGCAAGCTTGACCGCATGATGGAAGAGCTACGTCCCACTGCCATCGGCTATTCGGTACGCCGGGGCAATCGTCCCAAGGAAGGACTGAGCAGCCCGTGTGGACGGATTCGAAAGATTATGGAATGTGAGACCCGTTGCGTCACTCGCCTTTGGCGTGCGCCGCCGTCATGATTGGCATCCAGCGGGCAATTTCGCTCTTAACCAGTACCGCGAGCGGCTGCTGACCTCGTGTGGCCTTGGGCGGTATATCGCCGCCGATGTCGAGCAGACGCTTACGCACGCTGGGGTCATCCAATGCCTTGTCGAGGGCATCGCTGAGCATGTCGCGAACCGATTGCGGCGTGCCTTTCGGGGTAAACAGCGCAAACCAAGGTGCCGCTTGAAATTCCGGCAGCCCGGCCTCTTTCGAGGTCGGGACATTCGGAATGGCCGGGTTACGTTCGACGGTCCCGACTGCATAAGCCTTGAGCATTCCGGCCTGAATGTGGGAGCCGGTTTCCGGAACGCCGTTGCACATGTAGTCAACTTGGCCGCTCAGCAGCGCATTCGTGGCCGGACCTGTCCGGTGAATGGCACCAGTGTCGGCCTCACGCCCAAGAGTGAATTGAGCAAGAGACCGAAGTTGAAGACGTTGGAGCCGACGCCGGCGTGCGCCATATTTAACTTCGCGGCATTCGCTCTGACGTAGGCCATAAATTCCTTCAGGTCGTTGGCCGGAAAGTTCTTCTTTGCCACGACGACGATCGGGACCTCGATCACCACGCCGATCGGCTCGAAGTCGACATCCGGCTTGTAGGCAAGATTGGGATAGAGCGACACGGAAACGGCATGAGTGCCCATATGGCCCATCAAGATTGTGTATCCGTCCGCTTTGGCGCGCATCGCGCGCGTCGAGCCAGTCGTGCCGCCCGCCCCCGGCACATTTTCGATGATGAACTGCTGCCCGAGCGATCTCCCGGGCGCTCACTCTCTGCGGCATTCGTCGAGGTCGTTGGGCACAGGTGTTGCGTCTCCCAAAGCATTTACGTCTCACCGGCAGGATTTGATGCGAACCCCTAGGCTTTCCAGTAGGCTTCTCTATAATGCGATCGCAAAGCACATAAACAGCGCGGGGAGTAACGTCCATGAAACGCGCGTGCTTATCCCTGCCGATCTTTGCGGCTCTCATCTTCACACTCACCTCTGCTCCGATCGTACGAGCGCAGGATTATCCCGTACGGACGGTCACGATCATCGTGCCGTTCGCCGTGGGCGGCACCACCAATTCAGTCGCGCGCGTGCTCGCTCCGAAATTAGGGCAGCGGCTCGGCAAGCCGTTCGTCATCGAGAACCGGCCCGGCGATGGCACTGTGAGCGCGGCGACGGTGCTCGCCAAGGCCACGCCCGATGGCCACACCCTAATGCACGCGACGAGCGCCACCTTGGCTATGAATGTCACTATCTATAGGAAGCTGCCCTATGACACGGCCAACGACATCGTGTCTGTCGCACTGATCTACTCGATGCCGTTTGCGCTGGTGGTCAAACCGTCATTACCAGTGCACAGCGTCGCCGACCTGATCAAGCTCGCGAAGGAGCGGCCGCTGAACTACGGCTCGGCCGGTCCGGGCACGCTCCCTCATCTCGCCGCCGAACTCTTTAGTACCGCGGTCGGGATCAAGATGAATCACCTCCCCTATCAAGGCACTGCACCCGCACTCAATGCCCTGGTCGCGGGCCACATCCAAGTAATGTTCACTGATCTCGCACCATCGCTGCAGCTCATTCAGCGGGGGAAATTGCGCGCGCTCGGGATAACGACGGCCGAACGCGCTGCAGCGGCGCCGGAGATTCCCCCGCTTGCAGAAGTCGGCGTGCCCGGCTACGACGCGGCCGCTTGGTCGATGCTGATCGCGCCGGCGAAGACGCCAAGGCCGATCCTGACCAGGCTCAACGCCGAGGTGAACGGCATCGTGAACGCGGCAGAGGTCAAGCAGCAGCTCGTCAATCTCGGCGTCAACCCGATCGGCAGGGGATCGCTCGATGAGCTACAGGGATTCGTGAAGGCCGAAGTGATCCGTTGGGGCAAGGTCGTGCAGGAGGCCGGCCTCGCCGGATCGGAATAGGACCGTCGGCTGCGCCCGCTAGTACCGGGATTTTCGGTACGCTCGCACCGAAAAAGTCCAACATACGTGGCCCTCGGCCACCTTGAGTCTTATCATACCGGCGCTTCAAACGCAGAGATTGTAAGTTCTTGAGCTTATCGTTTGTGAAATTTCATCGGCGGTAAAGTGGCTGCTGCAATGCGGAGGAACGTCATGGACACCTTGCATGATACACCGGCGTGGCAGACGAAGGCTTTGTGGGTAGTGATCGCCTTACTGGGCGCTGTTTCATTCGGAATTGTCGCACTCAATCGAGGCGAAGCGGTCAATGCCGCCTGGCTGGTGGTCGCTGCGGTCTGTGTTTATTTCATGGCCTATCGGTTCTATGGACTGTTCGTCGCCAATCGGGTGCTCGGCGTGGATGCTACCCGGCCAACGCCCGCCGCCCGTCATAACGACGGTCTCGATTACGTCCCGACCAACCGATATGTGCTGTTCGGCCATCATTTCGCGGCGATCGCAGGCGCTGGTCCGTTAGTTGGTCCAGTGCTTGCTGCGCAAATGGGCTATCTGCCGGGCACGTTGTGGATCCTCGGCGCGGTGTTTGCCGGTGCGGTCCAGGACATGACGGTGCTGTTTCTGTCGACCCGGCGCGATGGTCGTTCGCTCGGCGACATCGTCCGTGCCGAGATGGGACTAGTTGCTGGCACGATTGCCGGCATAGGTATTCTCCTGATCTGCGTCATTGTCCTTGCGGTTCTTGCGCTGGTTGTCGTGAAGGCGCTGATCGGCAGTCCCTGGGGAACTTTCGCGGTGTTCTGCACAATCCCCATCGCTTTTCTGATGGGAGTCTATAACCAGTTCATCCGACCAGGCCGTGTCGGCGAAATGTCGCTCATCGGCTGCGTCCTGCTGCTCGCGGCGCTGATCTACGGAAGGACCGTGTCGGAGACTCCCGCGCTCGCCGCTTATTTCGATTTCAAAGGCGAGACGCTCGCACTGATCATCATCGGATATGGGTTCGTCGCCTCCGTGCTCCCGGTCTGGCTGCTGCTGGCACCGCGCGACTATCTTTCGACCTTCCTCAAGATCGGCACCATCGCGCTGCTGGCCGTCGGCATCATCATCGTTCGCCCCGATCTACAGATGCCGGCTGTAACAAAGTTCATCGACGGTAGCGGCCCGGTTTGGTCCGGCAGCGTTTTCCCGTTCCTGTTCATCACCATCGCCTGCGGAGCGGTTTCCGGATGGCATTCGCTCATTGCGTCCGGAACCACGCCGAAGATGATCGAGAACGAACGCCAGATCGTGTTCATCGGATACGGCGGGATGCTGATGGAGTCGTTCGTCGCCATCATGGCGATGATCGGGGCCAGCGTCATCCATCCCGGCATCTACTTCGCGATGAACAGCTCGGCGGGTCTGATCGGCACCACCGCAGAGCAAGCCGCCCAGGTGATCTCGTCCTGGGGATTTGTGGTAACGCCCAATGAGATCGCCCAGATGGCAAAGGATGTCGGCGAGACGACGATCATGTCGCGCACCGGCGGCGCACCGACGCTCGCCATCGGCATGGCGACCATTCTATCGTCCTTCCTCGGCGGTCCGACATTGATGGGAATTTGGTATCACTTCGCGATCCTGTTCGAAGCGTTGTTCATCCTGACCACGGTCGATGCCGGAACACGGGTGCTCCGTTTCATGATTCAAGATCTGGTCGGTAATGCGGTGCCGGCTTTCAAGGAAACCACCTCCTGGACCAACAATCTGATCGGATCCGCGCTCGCGGTGACGCTGTGGGGATACTTTCTCTATGTCGGCGTGATCGACCCACTGGGCGGAATCTGGACGCTGTGGCCCCTGTTTGGCACCGCCAACCAGATGCTCGCGGCCATCGCGCTTACGGTCTGCACGGTCGTGCTGTTCAAGATGAAACGCGAGCGTTTCGCGCTGGTCACGATTGCGCCCGCGACCTGGCTCGTCGTATGCACGATGACCGCCGGACTGGAGAAAGTCTTCCATCCCGATCCAAACGTGGGATTCATCAGCCACGCGTTCAAATACGCCGACGCGATCGCAGCCGGTCAGGTGCTGGCGCCGGCAAAGTCGGTCGCCGAGATGACCCGGATCATGGTCAACGATTACATCGATGCGACGCTCGCCGCGCTGTTCGTGCTGGTCGTTGCTGCGACCGCGATCTATGCCGTGATCAGTATTTGGAAGGCGCTGGGCAATCCGCGGGCGACCGCAGTGGAAATCGGGCTTGCCGGCGCGGTCCCGGGAGGCCGTCATGCCTGACCTGCAGAACTTGTTCGATCGCTCCGCGAGAGCGGCGGGCGCCACCGTCTACTGGACCACACGAACGGCGCGTCTGATGATCGGCGTTCCCGACTACGAAACGTACGTCGCGCATCACCGAGCCAACCATCCGGACCAGCCGATCATGACCTATGTGGAGTTTTTCCGCGAGCGCCAGCAGGCGCGTTATGCCGTGGGCAAAGGTCGGTTCCGGGGCTGCTGTTAGGCAACAGTGGTCTGATTCATACGGACGATTCCCAAATCGCCCGAAGCAGTTCAAGCTCTCGGCATGAGAGCAGGAATTGTCGTCAACGTCAGCCGAGAGATCGCCGTCGGCTTGAGGCGATCGTCTCGGATCGCAGTGCGCCGCAGAAGCACGTCGCCCAGATCATCCTCGCCACCGCTGGCCGCGCCGGAGACTCGTTCGACCGAACTGCAATGCCTGGCAGGTAGTTCTGGCAGGTAGTTCGCTCTGTGCGCAGCGGCGAGGTTCGCTCATAACGGTCTGGCTGGAGGTTCGAGTCCTTCCAGCCCCACCACGCAGTTCGATGCCAACCGGCTGTTCCTGGTCTCTGCCAAATAGGCCGCGGTTTGCGGGCATTTTCGCGGGTTCAAATGGGAGACCTGCGGTCTCTGCTGCCGGCTGAGGTCGCCATAGCTTCCGGTCTCTGGGCTCCGCAAACCCGTTCCTGGCTCGGGCTGAGTTATGATGAACACCGCCCGGGATCACATCGACAAACCGAGCATCGCGTATTGGCGCGACCACTCGGCAGGAGCATCGCGCAGACGCGTGACGCCGATCCCGCAAGGCAATCGCCCCTCGACGGCAGCATGCACGAGTTTGGGCGCGAGGAAGGCGAGCGAGATTGTCATATTGACTTGTCGAATGCTGCATTTCTCGCGCGTCGCAATCTGCTCGTCACTGATGACGGTGCCGGCAACGATCTCATCAAGCCAGCGCCGGCCGCGCGCAATCGCTGCGACGAGCGTCGCGCGGGTCTCGGCGCGTATCGGTCGGGGATCGTGTGGAGAGGCGGAGGCCGGCACGATGATTTCGCGTCGCCGCTTCATTGGCGTCTTTTTCCACGGAATGCGCACGACGGGTCCCGAGCTTGTCGCCCAGCTGCTGGCGATCTCGCAGTCGGGGACGACCCAAGATCGGCACAGAAATCCGTGCCTTGATCCGCCGCGCGTGTTTCATGGAGTTGCTCCCTCGTTGTTATATCTTTTGCAATCGCATCATAAGAAGCCTACCGAAAAGCCGAGTCGGTGATAAGGGATCAATCGCGTGTCCTGAGGCTGCGGAAGTCCGACTTTTGCTGTCATACCTATTGAAACGGACCTTCTCCTTGTCATTGAAACCGCTGGTGCTCCCCGCCGACTGTGATTGATCGGCACGTAGTGTTCGGGCTTCGTTGCCATTTGAATCATTAAAGTCTCATCGGGAGCACAACCATTGGCATGTCCAGCAGGTGAAGACGGCGCAGCATAGTGAGAGCGGCCTCGCTGTGAAGTTGGCGGATGTACCAGTTGTCGTGTTCGAAGATGAGCTTACTGGTGAAGAACATACTGTGCGGAAAATCTTGCCGAATCTTCTCTGCGAGATGTGTGAGCTCTTCGATCGGGTCTGTGCCGAATCCGACATAAGTTTTCGCGGCAAGGCCGCGGTTGTTGCAATATGTCACGAAGTAGCTCAGCGTTGCTTCTGCTTTTTTTTGCTCCTGTTCCAATTCGTCGGAACCGCTGTAGCACTTGGCGTCGACCGTGCGCGCGCTCATGAAGACGAAATTGCGAAAGTGTCCAGGAAACTCGCGCCTCACCCAGTCCAGCGCATAAACACCACCCCACCGATTCGAGCCAACCACGAATACCGCGGTCGGCTCTTTTGGCTCTGTTACGGGCGGGGCGATAAGGCTGTGGTATTCCATCGGCAACGCTTCATCCGCCTTGCGTAGCTTGCGCCGGATCTTCTCGTAATGGCCGCGGTTTAAGATGCAAAAGCCGATCACCACCCCGGTGATCAGCACGGTCATGAAGCCGCCCTCAGTAAACTTCTCCACCGTCGTGACGGCGAGAATTCCGGAAGTCACCGCCAGACCGAGGCAGGAAAGAGCAATCCGTACGAGCCAGCGGTGATCGGTGCTCCGCGCCCGCCACCAGTAGATGCAAAGCCCAAGAAGCGAAAGCGAGAAGGTGAGAAAGACGTTGATGCTGTAAAGGACCACGAGCAGCGCAACGCTGCCTCCCGTCGCAATAAGAATTCCAATGGCAGCCACGCCCATGAGGACGATCCCGCGTTGCGTGACCAGCCGGCTGGAGAGATATCTGTATTGGTGCGGGACCCAAGAATCTGCGGCCATGTTGGCGAGTACAGCAGGACCACCGAGATAACCCGTATTTGCGGCGACGAAGAGAAGTCCGCCCTCGAGGGCAAGAATAAGCCACAGTGTTGGCGATTCGATCGCAGGATTGCCGATGGCGTCCTGAAGAATGGCGCGAAACGTTACGGCATTGAGAGTCTCACCTTCGACCGGCTCAACGTCCCAAAGGAGATAGAGGAGAATGATGCCCCCGGCGGTGAAGCTAAGCGACACCGCCATATAGAACATGGTCCACTTGCCAGTAAGTACACGGGGCTCGGCGAGCGATTGGACGTTGTTGGACACCGCTTCGATCCCTGTATACGTGCCCCCTCCCAGGGAGTAAGCACGCAGAAACAACGAGGCGACAAACACCCAACCCATCTGCTGCGTTAACTGCTTAGTCTCGCTCAGGGTATTAGGAATCAGATCAGGAATGCGATCGGCGTGCATGCCGATCCCCAAAAAGATCACTATCGCGTGGGTGAAGAAGAAGCCCAGAAAGATTGGCAGCAAAACCTTGATCGATTCGCGCATTCCGCGCAGGTTCAGCACCAACAAGAGAAGCACAAGAGTGATCTCAACCTCGAGCTTCACGTAATGGATATCGCGCGGAAGAAAGCTGAACACCGCGTCCGCCCCGCTCGCCACCGATATCGCGATCGTCAACATGTAATCGACGATCAGAGCCGCACCCGAAACCAGACCGGCATGGGGACCGATGAGGTTCGTAGCGACCTTGTACCCGCCGCCACCGGACGGGAACAATTCGATCACCTGATTGTACGCGACTGCGATGATAAATACCGTTACGCCGGTCGCGATGGCCAGATATAGGCCCAGTTGACGGTGCTCGCCGAGCGCGAGGAAGGCCTCCTCTGGTCCGTAGCATGAGGACGATAGCCCGTCCGCGCCGAGGCCGATCCAGGCCAGAAAGGCAACCAGGACGACATGCCGCCGCGTCTCCTTGCTCAAGGGGTCGAGCGGCGCGCCGAAGATGATCTCGGTTACTTTCCGTTTGCCTGGCATTTACCCCTCCCAGGCGGTGGTCGACCTTCGATCAGTAGATTTGATGGAGCATGACTGCTGACCTTGCTAGCGTTCGATCGCGCGTGGCCGTCGTTCATCGTCGAGCGCCACGTAAGTAAAGTTGCCGTCGGTGACGAGGACGCGCTTGGCCGCGTTGCGTCGGATCACCCAAGCCTCGACGTGCACGGTGATCGACGTTGTGCCGATCCGGATCAGATCGGTGTAAATGCACATGACGTTTCCGACGAACACCGGCTTGCGGAATGTCATGGCATCCACTGCTACCGTGGCCGTCCTTCCCTGGGTCATCGCGGCCGCGAAAATTCCTCCCGCGATGTCCATCTGTCCGAGCAGCCATCCGCCGAAAATTTCCCCATACTGGTTGGTATCCGCAGGCATGGCGAGCGACCGGATGGCCATGGAGCCGCGCGGCTCGCGTTCGGCGCCATCCTGATCCGTGTTCTGTCCCGACTCGGTCATGGAGGATTCACGCGCCTGAGTTTGATCGGGCTCTAATCGGTCTGTCCGGCCCGTCCGATCTGGCGATAGTAACGAATGGCGCCGGGGTGAAGCGGCAGGAACGTGTTGCGTTCCAGGTTGGCCGGAACGGTCGCGGCCGCCGCTGGATGCACCTCCATCATCTCTTCATGCTTCTCGAAGACGACCCGAACGATGTTGTAGACGAGATCGTCGGGCAGCTCGGCGTGCGCGACAGCGAAATTGTAAAGCCCGACTGTCTGATAGTGGCGCAGCAGGGATGGATATGTGCCGGCGGGCACGCGCGACGGCGTCAGCTCAGGCATTGCCAGCCGCAGCGCTGCGAGTTGCTCCGGGGAAAGCGCGATGTAGCGAACCTTATCCTTGAACTCGAGCTCGATGAACGATGGAAACGGTACGCCGGCGGCGACCGCCAGAACGTCGATCGAACGCGCGTGAACCTGGGAAGCCAGGTCGGCCCAGTCGCCATAGACGAAGTCTGCCGAGACCTTCAAAACGTTGAAGATGCCCGGAAAGTACGTGGCCGAGGTGCCGCCTCGCGGGCCGACGCCGATGCGCTTGCCGGCCATGTCGGTGATGGACCGGATGTTGGTGTCCTGCAACACCAAGAGTTGGAAGGGCGTATCGTACATCGGGAAAATGGCGCGCAACGAGCGCGCGGGCGCCTTGCCTGCCCACACGCCGGTCGCGTTCCAGGCCTGCAGCGCCACGCCTACGGTGACGAAGCCGAGCTTCGCCTCGCCCGCTTCCAGCAGGGCGATATTTTCGGCTGGCCCTTCCGTCGGTCGGGTGACGACCGGAAGATCCAGCGCGCGCGTCAGGATCTGGGCGAGGCCCGCGCCATAGACGAAGTAGGTACCGCCGGGCGAGGCGGTACCGATTGTGAGGTGATCGGGCCAATAAGGTTCGGCGGCCCGGCCAAGTGACGAGAAGGTGAGCGCGACGGCGATTGCCGCGGTGCGGGCCAAGAGGTGTATCTGCATGGGCTCCCCCGAATGCTTGTCCTCAGGTTGATGTTTGCGGAACCAGCGGCTCGGGCGGACCCATTGCGACCTCCGGGTCCGAGGCTTCGCGATCCGTCTCGTGATCGAGCGTCCGGCGCATGCGATCCTCGTCGAGCGCGTCTTCCCATTTGGCAACAACGACCGTCGCGACGCCATTGCCGACCAAATTGGTCAGGGCGCGGGCCTCGGACATGAAACGATCGACACCGAGGATCAGCGCAATGCTCGCCACCGGGATCGTCCCAACCGATGCGAGCGTCGCTGCCAGCACGATGAAGCCCGACCCCGTTACGCCGGCCGCGCCCTTCGAGGTAAGCAGAAGCACACCGATGATGCCGAGCTGTTGCCACAATGTCAGCTCGGTATTGGTTGCCTGCGCGAGGAAGATTGCTGCCATGGTCAGGTAAATGCAGGTACCATCCAGGTTGAAGGAGTAACCGGTCGGAATCACCAGTCCGACAACCGACTCCTTGCAGCCCAGGTTCTCGAGCTTCGCGATCATCCGCGGCAGCACCGACTCGGACGAAGACGTACCCAGGACGATTAGCAGCTCCTCCTTGATGTATTTGATGAACTTGAGGATGTTGAACCCTACAAGCCACGCAATCCCGCCTAGCACGAAGAGCACGAAGATCAGGCAGGTCACATAGAAGGCAATCATCAACTGCGCGAGGGAGAGCAGCGTCCCCACACCATACTTGCCGATCGTGAAGGCCATTGCGCCGAAGGCGCCGATCGGCGCCACCTTCATGATGATGCCGACGATCCCGAAGAAAGTGTGCGAGACGATGTCAATGAAGGCCAGAACGGGCCGGCCACGTTCACCCAACATGAACAATCCGAACGCGAACAGGATCGCGAAGAACAGAACCTGCAGGATCTCCCCTTCCGCGAAAGCACCGACCACCGTGTTGGGGATGATGTGCATCAGGAATTCGACCGTCCCCTGCTGCCCGGCCTTCGTCGTATAGACTTGGATCGACTTAGTATCGATCGTTCTGGCGTCAACGTTCATGCCGACGCCGGGCTGAAGGATGTTGACCACGATCAGGCCAACGATCAGCGCCAGCGAGGTGACGACCTCAAAATAAATCAGCGCCTTCAGCCCAACGCGGCCTACCTTTTTCAGGTCCTCCATGCTGGCAATGCCGTGCACGACGGTGCAGAAGATAATCGGCGCGATGAGCATCTTGATCAACTTGATGAACCCGTCGCCAAGCGGCTTCATGGCCTCGCCAAGGTGCGGGTAGAAATGGCCCAGCAGGACACCGAGCACGATGGCGGTAAGCACCTGCACATAGAGATGCGTGTAAAACGGTTTGTGCGGAATATCGGCCGTCCTCGAAAGTGCCGTATCCATGGCCTCCCTCCATGCTAATCGACGCCGGTTGGCGCCCTGACGTCACATAATGTTACGCGATCTACGGGTGGCTGTCTCCAACGCGTCTCACTCCCTGCATCATTCTGGTCTGATGCGCCCGCTCCATTCGGCAGCATCGGGAGCGGGCATGTTTCAAGACGCCGGACGCACCCGGGCATTTCTGATAATTCGACGGAATCTCGTTCCGTTCAGAGAGCGATCGGACGGCATGTGCGATTTATCGGAAAACCCGGGCGCGCGTTGTCCGGTAATCCGGCCGTAGCCGGCACTCCCGCAGCCGCCCAACGATTTGGATTTCCGGACATTACACACGTCGTCATTCCGAATTTTTGCACAAACAAATGAACCCGCAATACATGGTGCCGAAGAATGCTTGCAGTTGCTAGGCGATGGGCGCATTAGAAGAAGGCCAGCTCCTTGGCACGGATCCTGCCAGACCTGGCCCAACCAATAATGGCCGAGGAAACGCCAAGGGGAGGACCAAATGGAACGCATGCAAGATCTTGATCCAGTCGAAACTGGTGAATGGGTCGACTCGCTGCGCGCAGTTCTCCACCATGAAGGCTCGGCTCGCGCGACCTACCTGCTCGAGATGCTGGCCGAGGAGGCACGGCGCGCGGGAATCGTCCAGCCTTCAACGCTGAACACGCCCTATGTGAATACGATCCCGCCAGAGCGTGAGGAACGCGCCGACTGGGATCGCGATATCGAGCATCGCATTCGGTCGATCATCCGCTGGAATGCCGTCGCCATCATCCTGCGGGCCAACAAAGAATCGTCCGAACTCGGCGGCCACATTGCGAGCTTCCAGTCAGCGGCGACGCTCTACGATATCGGTTTCGGGCATTTCTGGCACGCGCCGTCGGCCAATCACGGGGGCGACCTCATCTATATGCAGGGACACTCGGCTCCGGGCATTTACGCGCGCGCCTTCCTGGAGGGACGCCTTACGGAACAGGAGTTGCTTGCTTTTCGCCAGGAGACCGGTGGCCATGGCCTCTCGTCCTATCCGCATCCCTGGCTGATGCCGGATTTCTGGCAGTTCCCCACGGTCTCGATGGGACTCGGGCCGTTGATGGCGATCTACCAGGCGCGATTCCTGAAATATCTGCACGGGCGCGGCATCGCCGATACCGCCGCTCGCAAGGTCTGGGCCTTCATGGGCGACGGCGAGATGGACGAGCCGGAATCGCTCGGTGCCATTTCGCTTGGCGGCCGCGAGCAGCTCGACAATCTGATCTTCGTCATCAATTGCAACCTGCAACGGCTCGACGGCCCGGTGCGCGGCAACGGCAAGATCGTGCAGGAGTTGGAAGGCATGTTCCGGGGCGCTGGCTGGAACGTCATCAAGGTGCTGTGGGGCTCAGGATGGGACCAGCTACTCGCCAAGGATGCGTCCGGCATGCTGCGCAAGCGCATGGAGGAGTGCGTCGACGGGGAATACCAGGACTTCAAGTCGAAGAACGGCGCGTACGTGCGCCAGCAGTTCTTCGGCAAGTATCCAGAAACCGCCGCGCTCGTGAAGGACATGAGCGACGACGATATCTGGGCGCTGCGCCGCGGTGGCAGCGACCCGGTAAAGGTCTATGCTGCTTATGCGGCGGCCGTGAAGCACGCGGGACAGCCGACCGTGATCCTCGCCAAGACCGTGAAGGGCTATGGCATGGGCGAGGCGGGCGAAGGCCAGATGATCACCCATCAGCAGAAGAAGATGGGGCAGGACGCGCTGCGCAAATTCCGTGACCGCTTCGCGATCCCCGTCACCGACGCCAAGCTCGAAGAAATCCCCTTCCTGAAGCTGGCAGAAGGCGGCCCGGAGCAGAAATACCTGCAGGAGCGTCGCCGTCAGCTCGGCGGGAGCCTGCCGCAGCGACGGCGCAAGTCCGCATCCCTCGAGGTACCGGAGCTTTCCGCTTTCAGCGCGCAGCTCGCCAGCACCGAACAGCGCGAAATCTCCACCACAATGGCGTTCGTGCGCATCCTCAACACGCTCCTGCGCGACAAGACGTTCGGAAAATTCGTCGTGCCGATCGTGCCGGACGAGTCGCGGACCTTCGGCATGGAGGGCATGTTCCGCCAATTCGGCATCTTCTCGCAGGTGGGCCAGCTCTATAAGCCTCAGGACGCCGACCAGCTGATGTACTATCGCGAGGACAAGTCCGGCCAGATGCTTCAGGAAGGCATCAACGAAGCCGGCGCCATGTCCTCATGGATCGCGGCCGCGACGGCGTACAGCACGAGCAATGTGCCAATGATCCCGTTCTATATCTACTATTCGATGTTCGGTCTGCAGCGCGTGGGCGATCTCGCCTGGGCGGCAGGCGATATGCGCTGCCGCGGATTCCTGCTGGGCGGCACCGCCGGACGGACCACCCTCAACGGCGAAGGACTGCAGCACGAGGATGGCCATAGCCACCTGCTCGCCGCTACCATCCCCAACTGCGTCTCATACGATCCGACGTTTGCCTATGAGGTCGCGGTCATCATCCAAGATGGGCTGCGGCGTATGTTCAAGGATCAGGACGACGTCTACTACTACATCACGTTGATGAACGAGAACTACCCGCACCCGGCGATGCCGAAAGGTGCAGAGGAGGGAATACGCCGCGGCATGTACCTGTTCCGCGAAGGGGCGGGAAAGAAGAACGCGCCGCGCGTCCAGCTTCTCGGGTGCGGCACCATCCTGCGCGAAGTCATCGCCGCCGCGGAGCTCCTGCAGAACGACTTCGGCTTCGCAGCCGACGTCTGGAGCTGCCCGAGCTTCAACGAGCTGCGCCGGGACGGCCTGGCAGCAGAGCGCTGGAACCTGCTGCATCCGTCGCAGACCCCGCGCAAGAGCTATGTGGAGGAGTGCCTCGGCGGCCGCCAGGGACCGGTCATTGCATCGACGGATTACATGCGCGCCTTCGCCGAGCAGATCCGGCCGTTCGTGCCGCAGCGCTATGTGTGCCTCGGCACCGACGGTTTCGGTCGCAGCGACTACCGGGTGGCGTTGCGGAAGTTCTTCGAGGTCAACCGCCACTACGTGGTGGTCGCGGCGCTCAAGTCGCTGGCCGACGAAGGGGTGGTGCCAAAACCAAAGGTTGCCGAGGCGATCGCCGCCTATGGAATTGATCCGGAGCGGCCACCGCCCTGGACCATGTGAGGGAGACACCGGTGGCGCGGACAAGGATGCCGCGCCGCGTTTCGCAACAGCACGCACCCGTGGGGCACTACAATGGGTGAAACCAGGCAGGTCCTCGTTCCCGACATCGGCGACTTCAAGGACGTCCCGATCATCGAAATCCAGGTGAAGCCGGGCGATCGCATCGCGGCTGAGGCGCCGCTGATTACGCTGGAGTCCGACAAGGCCTCGATGGAGGTGCCCTCCCCATCGGCCGGCGTCGTGAAGGCCATTGCGGTGCAGCTCGGTGACCGGGTGAGCCAGGGTGTGCCGATCCTCACGCTCGAGCTCGACGGGAGCGGAGGCGCCGCGCTGGCGGCAAAGCCGGCCGTCACCGCACCGCCGGCGCCGACCAGCGCACCGGCGGGGGTCGCGGAGGTTCGGGTGCCGGACATCGGCGACTTCAAGGACGTGCCGATCATCGAAGTCATGGTCAAGGCCGGCGATACAATCCAGCCGGAGCAGCCGCTGGTCACCCTCGAATCCGACAAGGCCTCGATGGAAGTACCCTCCCCGCTTGGCGGAGTGGTGCAGGACCTCAAAGCAAAGGTCGGCGATCGGGTGAGCGAAGGTTCGGTCATCCTCACGCTCCTCACGGATGCGGCTGCGGCGCAAGCGCAGTCTGCGGCAGCCGCCCCGACCATGGCTGCGCCGGCGAAGCCTGCTGCCCCTGCGGCCGCGCTACCGGCGGCCGCGCCGAGCCCGTCGGAGACCGTGTCCGACATTCCCTATGCGGGACCGTCGGTGCGAAAGCTTGCGCGCGAGCGCGGCGTTGACTTACGTCAGTTGAAAGGTAGCGGACGACGCGGCCGCATCCTCACCGAGGACGTCGCCAATTTCGCGAAGGCGCCCGCCGCAGCGGCGCCCACGGCTGCGCCCAGCGGCGCTGCCGCAGACGGAGCCGCTCTCGGCCTGCTGCCATGGCCGAAGATCGATTTCGCCAAGTTCGGGCCGGTCGAGACCAAGCCACTCGCGCGCATCAAGAAGATTTCCGGCGCCAACCTGCACCGCAACTGGGTGATGATCCCGCACGTCACCAATCACGACGAATGCGACATCACCGAGCTCGAGGAATTCCGCAACCGGCTCAACAAGGAGAACGAGAAATCCGGCGTGCGGGTCAGCATGCTCGCCTTCATGATCAAGGCGGCGGTGGGGTCGCTGAAGAAATTTCCCGAGTTCAACGCATCGCTCGACGGCGACAATCTGATCCTCAAGAAATACTACCACATCGGGTTCGCGGCCGACACGCCGCAGGGGCTGGTGGTACCGGTCATCCGCGACGCGGACCAGAAGGGCGTCATTGCGATTGCCAAGGAGATGGGTGACCTCGCCAAGCTCGCTCGCGACGGCAAGCTGAAGCCCGACCAGATGCAGGGCGGCACCTTTACGATCTCCAGCCTGGGCGGCATCGGCGGCACCTATTTCACGCCGATCATCAATGCGCCCGAGGTCGCCATCATGGGAATCTGCCGGTCGTTCCAGAAGCCGGTGTGGGACGACAAGCAATTCGTGCCGCGCCTGTTCCAGCCGCTGTCCCTCTCGTGGGACCACCGGGTGATCGACGGAGCAGCGGCCGCGCGGTTCAACGCGCATTTCGGCAGCCTGCTCACCGACATGCGCCGCGCCCTCGTATAGGGGAATGCACGATGGCCAACCTCATTGACGTCAAGGTTCCCGACATCGGCGAATTCAGCGACGTGCCGATCATCGAAGTGCTGGTGAAGCCGGGTGATCCGATCAAGGCCGAGCAATCGCTGATCACGCTCGAATCCGACAAAGCCTCGATGGAGGTGCCCTCCCCGGTCGATGGCGTGGTGAAGGAGATCAAGGTCAACGTCGGCGACAAGGTATCGGAAGGCACCCTCATCCTCACGGCTGAAGCGGAGGCGTCGCCGGCCGGCGTTGCACCCAAGGAGAAGGTCACGGGCGGCGGCACGGCGACCGGCGAAGGCGCACCAGTTGCCGACTACGGCGCGGCTTCCGGTGTCTATGAAGTGGTCGAGGTGCGGGTACCCGACATCGGCGACTTCAAAGACGTGCCGATCATCGAGATCGCCGTGAAGGGCGGAGACAAGGTCAAGCCCGAAGACCCACTCATCACCCTCGAATCCGACAAGGCGTCGATGGAAGTGCCGTCGCCCTCCGCCGGCACCGTGAAGGACCTCAAAGTCACCGTCGGGGACAAGGTCAGTGCCGGAAGCCTGATCCTGACATTGGAGACCGGGGTCGCCGGCGCAGCTCCGGCCGCGCCCACGGCAGCCCGCGGGCCGGCGACCGCGCCGGCTGCGCCAGTCCCCATGGAGGCCAGACATTCGGGGGCCGCCGACGTCGAATGCGACATGCTGGTCCTCGGCGCCGGACCGGGCGGTTATTCGGCGGCGTTCCGCTCCGCCGATCTCGGCATGACGACGGTGCTGGTGGAGCGCTATCCGACGCTCGGCGGCGTCTGCCTCAATGTCGGCTGCATCCCTTCGAAGGCGCTGCTGCATACCGCTGCCGTCATGGACGAAGTCAAGGCAATGGTCGCGCACGGCATCGCCTTTTCGGAGCCGCAGATCGACATTGCCAAGCTGCGCGGCCACAAGGAGAAGGTGGTCAGCAAATTGACCGGCGGTCTCGCCGGCATCGCGAAGGCGCGCAAAGTCTCGGTGTTGCAGGGCGTCGGAAGATTTCTCGACCCCTACCACCTCGAAGTCGCTGCAAACAACGGCGGCGGGCGCCAGGTCGTCAAGTTCGACAAGGCGATCATCGCGGCCGGCTCGCAAGCCATCAAGCTGCCGTTCATTCCGGACGACCCCCGCGTGGTGGATTCGACCGGCGCGCTGGAACTGCGACAGATTCCCAAGTCGATGCTGGTCATCGGAGGCGGAATCATCGGCCTCGAAATGGCGACCGTCTACTCCACGCTCGGAACTCGCGTCGACGTGGTCGAGATGCTCGATGGGCTTATGACCGGTGCCGACCGCGACCTCGTCAAGGTGTGGGAAAAGAAGAACGCGGGGCGCTTCGATAAGGTCATGTTGAAGACCAAGACGGTGTCGGCGGAGGCGACGCCGGACGGCATCAAGGTCGGCTTCGAGGGCGAGAAGGCACCGAACGAGCCCCAGCTCTACGACATGGTGCTGGTCGCGGTCGGGCGCAGCCCGAATGGCAAGAAAATCGACGCCGAGAAAGCGGGCGTCGCGGTGAGCGACCGCGGCTTCATCCCGGTCGATCCGCAAATGCGCACCAACATGCCGCACATCTTCGCCATCGGCGACATCGTTGGCCAACCGATGCTGGCGCACAAGGCCGTGCACGAGGCACATGTCGCCGCGGAGACCGCAGCCGGCAAGAACAGCGTCTTCGAGGCGCGCCAGATCCCTTCGGTCGCCTACACCGATCCGGAGGTCGCGTGGGCGGGCGTGACCGAGGAGCAGTGCAAGGCGCAGGGCATCAAATACGGCAAGGCGGTGTTTCCGTGGGCGGCATCGGGCCGCGCGATCGCCAACGGTCGCGACGAAGGCTTTACCAAGCTCCTGTTCGACGAAGCCAATCACCGCGTGCTCGGCGGCGGCATCGTCGGCACCCACGCGGGCGACCTGATCGGCGAGGTCTGCCTTGCCGTGGAGATGGGATGCGACCCGGTCGACGTCGGCAAGACTATCCATCCGCACCCGACTTTGTGTGAATCCATCGGCATGACGGCGGAAGTGTTTGAGGGCGTGTGCACGGATCTTCCGCCCGCCAAGAAGAGATAGCGAGTCACGCCTGCGCGACGCGAAAGATAAATGGGAGGACGAGATGGAAGAGCAGCTGCGCCGGGACGCACTGGAGTATCATCGGGTTCCCACGTGCGGAAAAATCTCAGTCACGCCGACCAAGAGCCTGGTGAACCAGCGCGACCTCGCGCTCGCCTATTCGCCCGGCGTCGCCTATGCGTGCCTCGCCATCCAGGATGACCCAAAGGAAGCGGCCACGCTGACCTCGCGCGCGAACCTGGTAGCCGTGGTCACCAACGGCTCGGCCGTACTGGGCCTCGGCAATATCGGGGCGCTCGCCGGCAAGCCCGTGATGGAAGGCAAGGGCTGCTTGTTCAAGAAGTTTGCCGGCATCGACGTGTTTGACATCGAAGTGAACGAGAGCGATCCGGACAAGCTGGTGGAGATCGTCGCCAGCCTGGAGCCGACCTTCGGCGGCATCAACCTGGAGGACATCAAGGCTCCCGAGTGTTTCTACATCGAGCGGGCGCTGCGGGAGCGCATGAAGATTCCGGTGTTCCATGACGATCAGCATGGCACCGCCATCATCGCCGCCGCAGCCGTCCTCAACGGCCTCGAGCTGGTCGGCAAGGACATCCGCACCGTAAAGATCGCCTGCTCCGGCGCTGGCGCGGCGGCGATCGCCTGCCTGGATCAGCTCGTCAGCCTCGGCGCTCGCATGGAGAACATTCTTGTCACCGATGCGAAGGGGGTCGTGTTCGAGGGCCGCCCCGAGGGAATGGACCCGATCAAGGCGCGCTATGCGCGACAGACGTCCGCGCGGACGCTCGGGGATATCGCCGAGGGCGCCGACATCTTTCTCGGGCTGTCGGCTGGCGGCGTGCTCAAGCCGGACATGGTCAAGCGCATGGCGAAGGACCCGCTGATCCTGGCGCTGGCCAACCCGACACCGGAGATCCTCCCGGAAGAGGCCAAGGCGGTGCGCCCCGATGCTATCATTGCGACGGGCCGCTCGGACTACCCAAACCAGGTCAACAATGTCCTGTGCTTTCCCTTCCTGTTCCGCGGCGCTCTCGATGTCGGCGCAACCACCATCAACGAGGCGATGAAGTCGGCCGCCGTTCGCGCCATCGCCGCGTTGGCTCACGCCGAGGCCTCGGATGTGGTGGCGACCGCCTATGGGGATCAGCGTCTCCAGTTCGGCCCCGACTACCTGATCCCCACGCGCCCGCCGTGGCCCAGGCTGCCATGGAGAGCGGTGTTGCGACCCGCCCGCTCGCCGACCTCGAAGCCTACCGGCAAGCCATGGCTCGCTTTATGTATCAGTCTGGCGCGAGCATGGAGCCGGTCTTCGCAGCGGCCAAGGTCGCGCAGAAGCAGATTGCACTGGCCGAGGGTGAAGACGATCGCGTGCTGCGTGCGGCGCAGCTCATCGTCGACGAAAGTCTCGGAAGACCCGTTCTTGTGGGGCGTCCCGACGTCATCAATCCCCGCATCGAGTCCTTGGGGTTGCGCCTGGAGGACGGTCGCAACTGCGAGATCGTCTGTTTTGAAAACGATCGCCGGTATGAGGAAAGCTGGCGCGAGTATTATGACCTCGTGCGCCGCAGCGGCGTGACCCAGACGCTGGCGCGCGAGGGCATGCGCAACCGCTCGACGCTGATCGCAGCGATGCTGCTGCGCCGCGGCGATGTCGATGCCATGCTGTGCGGGACATCGGGGGCTTTTGCCGAGCACCTCAACTATGTGCGCCAGGTCATCGGCCTGCGCGAGGGCGTGCGCACGCTGGGCACCATGAACATGGTGATCCTGGGCGGGCGTCCCCTCTTCATGTGCGATACCTACGTGAATTTCGACCCGTCACCGGAGCAACTCGCCGAGCTCACGCTGCTCGCTGCCGAGGAGGTTCGGCGCTTCGGCCTCGTGCCGAGCGTCGCGCTGCTGTCGCATTCCAGCTTCGGCAGCGCAGACTCGCCCTCCGCCAGCAAGATGCGCGCCGCGCTGGCGCTCATTCAGCAGGAGGCGCCCGATCTGGCGGTGGAAGGCGAGATGCACGCCGATGCCGCGCTCTCAAAACGGGTGCTCGATCGGGTCTTCCCCGACTCGCATCTGACGGAGGAAGCCAATCTCCTGATCATGCCCAGTCTGGACGCGGCCAACATCGCTTTCAACCTGCTGCGGGTGGCCGCTGGCGGTGGCGTCACCGTGGGACCGATCCTGCTCGGGGCCGACAAGTCCGCTCATATCCTGACGCAGACCGCAACGGTCCGCGGCATCCTCAACATGACGGCGTTGGCGGTCGTCGATGCGGCACCGACCAGCGCGCGTGCGCTGCCCCGAATGGCGGCGGAGTGACCCTGTCCGACGCCGGCAAGCTCGGAACGGAATACATGGTGAGCGATACGTCCGATCTCCATCGCGTCATCGTCGTCGGCGGCGGCGCTGGCGGGCTGGCGCTCGTGACTCGGCTCGGCAACAAGCTGGGTCGTTACAAACGGGCCGACGTGACCCTCGTGGACAAATGCCGCGCCCATCTGTGGAAGCCGCTGCTGCATGAGATCGGAGCCGGCAGCATGGATCTCGGCGTGCACGAGATCGACTACCTGGCGCAGGCGCATTGGCACCATTTCCGCTATCGCATCGGCGAGCTGATCGGGCTCGATCGGCGGGCGCGCGCCGTTCATCTTGCTGCCCATGTCGACGACGAGGGACAGCGGGTCACGCAGCCGCGGAGCTTTCATTACGATACGCTGGTCATCGCGATCGGCAGTCAGAGCAATGACTTTGGCACACCGGGCGTACGCGAGCACGCGTTGTCGCTGGATACGCCCCTGGAGGCCAAGCGGTTTCACAGCCGCCTGGTGAACGCATACATCCGTGGTCATGCGCAATCCACGCCGCTGCGGCCCGAGCAGCTCCAGGTCGCGATCATCGGTGCCGGGGCCACGGGAACGGAGCTCGCCGCGGAATTGCATTACACGACGCGACAGCTCGTCGCCTATGGTCTCGACCGCATCGATTCCGAACGGGACATCAAGATCAATCTCATCGAAGCGGCGGACCGCATATTGCCGGCGCTGCCCGAACGGTTGTCGAATTCGGCGGCTGCCCTTTTGAAGGACCTCGGGGTGCGAGTCTGTGCCTCATCAAAAGTCGCCGAGGTCGCGACAAACGGAGTGAAACTTGCAAGCGGCGAATTCATTCCGGCGGAACTCGTCGTCTGGGCCGCCGGCGTTAAAGCGCCCGATGTGCTCAAGGACCTCGACGGTTTGGAGACAAACCGCCTCAACCAGCTGGTCGTCACATCGACCCTGCAAGCAACCCGCGACGAGAACATTTTCGTCATCGGCGACTGCGCGGCCTGTGCCTGGAATGGCAAGCCGGGCCAGAACGTTCCGCCCCGAGCCCAGGCGGCACACCAGCAAGCGACGCACGCCTTCAAGCAGGTCAAGCGACGGTTGGCGGGCCAGCCTCTCGCGCCTTGGCATTACCGGGATTTCGGCTCGCTTGTGTCGCTCGGTGAGTATTCGACGGTCGGAAGCCTGATGGGCGGCCTCATGGGGCGTAGCCTCTGGATCGAGGGCCTGTTCGCGCGGCTGATGTACCGATCGCTCTACAAGATGCATGAATTCGCGTTGCACGGGCCGACCAAGGTAACACTCGATACCCTTGCGCGACTGATCACGCGGCGCACCGAACCGCATGTGAAGCTGCATTGAGGGGCCAATGAACAACCCGATCCCGCTCGAGTACCTGACGAGTTTCTCGCAAACCAGCCAGGCGATGATGCAGCAGCTTGCGACCGGCCTGTTGACGAACGGTGACAAGGCAACGGACTTCGCTCGCTACTGCGAGCTGGCCTCGGTACAGCAGAACTACTTGCAGCAGATGGGCGCGTTGTGGATGAACAGCGCCTTCGGTTCCGGCCCCGTGCAGCCGGCCAAGGGCGATCGGCGGTTCGCAAGCGAGGAGTGGAAGAAAAGCCCGTATCACGAGTTTCTCAAGCAGTCGTACCTCGTGAACGCCCGCTACGTGAACGATCTGATCGAGCGTGCGTCCCTCGACGACAGGACGCGGGCAAGAATGCGTTTCTTCGCACGGCAGATCCTGGATGCGCTGAGCCCGTCGAACTACCTTGCCACCAATCCCCAGGTGATCCGGCGTGCGATGGAAACCGGCGGCGACAGCGTGGCGACCGGCGTGAGGAACCTGCTCGAGGATCTCGGCAAGGGCCGCATCTCAATGACCGACGAGCAGGCTTTCGAAGTCGGCCGTAACCTCGCGACCACGCCCGGTTCCGTCGTCTTTGAGAACGAGCTGCTTCAGTTGATCCAGTACCATCCGCTCACCGAGACAGTAGGCGCGCGACCGCTGGTTTTGATTCCGCCCAGCATCAACAAGTTCTACGTGTTCGATCTGCAACCGGCCAATTCGTTCGTGCGCTACGCCGTCGAGCAGGGCAACACCGTGTTCATTGTGTCCTGGCGCAACGTGATGGTCGAGCAGGGCCATCTGACGTGGGACGACTATCTCACCGAGGGGATCATGCGGGCGATCGACGTCGCTCTCGAAATCACCGGCGCCGACAAGGTCAACGCGCTCGGCTTCTGCGTCGGCGGCACGATGCTCGGTTGCGCGGCTTCCGTGATGGCGGCACGCAACGAGGACAAGATCGAAAGCCTAACGTTTCTCACGACCATGCTCGACTTCACGCAGGCCGGCGAGATCGCCTTGCTGATCGACGAGCAGAGTGTGGCGGCGCGCGAGCAAACGATCGGCGGCGGCGGCATCCTCCCGGGGCGAGAGCTCGCGTTCGTGTTCTCCACGCTGCGCGGAAACGATCTCATCTGGCCCTACGTGGTCGGCAACTATCTCGAAGGGCGCCAGCCGGATGCGTTCGACATTCTCTACTGGAACGCCGACAGCACGAACCTGCCGGGCCCCATGTACTGCTGGTATGTGCGTAACACCTACCTGGAGAACAACCTCCGGATCCCCGGACAAACGACTCAATGCGGCATCAGGGTCGACCTCTCGGCGATCGACGCGGCCACCTATGTGCTGGCAAGTCGCGAGGACCACATCGTGCCGTGGCAGACCGCCTATCGGACCACGCAGCTTGTATCCGGTGACACGCGCTTCGTTCTCGCCGCAAGCGGCCACATCGCCGGTGTGATCAACCCGGCTGCGCGCAACAAGCGCAACTACTGGAGCGAGGGCGAGCAGGGAAAACGGGCCGAGCGCTGGCTGGAGACGGCGCGCGAGGTGCCCGGAAGCTGGTGGTCGGACTGGAGCGCCTGGCTTCGTTCTCACGCCGGCACGCCGGTGCGGGCACGCACGCGCCTGGGCAGCACCGCGTTTCCCGAGATCGAGCCGGCGCCCGGCCGCTACGTTACGGTGCGCGCCGCCTGAACCAGATCTGGAGACTAGAGGAGGAAAATCATGACTGACATCGTTATCGCGTCAGCGGCAAGGACCCCGGTCGGGTCGTTCAATGGCGCGTTTGCCAACCTGCCCGCGCACGATCTTGGTGCGGTTGCCATCAAGGCCGCCCTCGAGCGGGCAAAGCTCGCGGGCGAGGAGGTCGACGAGGTGATCCTCGGCCAGGTGCTCACGGCCGGCCAAGGGCAGAACCCGGCGCGGCAAGCCGCCATGAAGGCGGGCATCCCCGAAGACAAGACGGCCTGGAGCCTCAATCAGGTGTGCGGCTCGGGACTGCGTGCAGTCGCGCTCGGCATGCTGCATGTCGCCAGTGGAGACGCCGACGTCATCGTCGCCGGCGGCCAGGAATCGATGTCGCTGTCGCCGCACGCGGCTCACATGCGAGGCGGAACGAAGATGGGCGACGTGACTTTCGTCGACACCATGATCAAGGATGGCCTGTGGGATGCTTTCCACGGCTATCACATGGGGACAACGGCGGAGAACGTCGCCCAGAAATGGCAGATCAGCCGCGAGGACCAGGACAGATTTGCCGTCGCCTCGCAGAACAAGGCGGAAGCGGCCCAGACATCCGGCCGCTTCAAGGACGAGATCGCGCCGGTGACGGTGCAATCCCGCAAAGGCGACATCGTCGTTGACCAGGATGAGTATATACGTCCCGGCACGACGCTCGACGCGGTTGCGAAGCTCAAGCCTGCCTTCTCCAAGGACGGCACAGTCACCGCCGGCAATGCCTCGGGACTGAACGACGGTGCCGCCGCGTTCGTCATCATGAGCGCCACCGAGGCGCAGCGGCGCGGCATCACGCCGCTCGCCCGCATCGCCTCCTGGTCCACCGCCGGCGTCAATCCGGCCATCATGGGCTCAGGCCCAATTCCCGCCTCTCGGCGGGCACTCGAAAAGGCAGGCTGGAAGGTCGCCGATCTCGATCTTATCGAGGCAAACGAAGCGTTCGCCGCGCAGGCGCTCGCGGTCAACAAGGACATGGGATGGAACACCGGCATCGTGAATGTTAACGGCGGTGCCATCGCAATCGGCCATCCGATCGGTGCTTCTGGCGCCCGCATCCTCGTGACGCTGCTACATGAGATGCAAAAGCGCGATGCAAAGCGTGGCCTGGCGACATTGTGCATCGGCGGCGGGATGGGCATTGCGCTCGCCGTCGAACGCTGATCGCAGGTTCATGACTAGGTGACTTCCCCAATAAGTCAGGGAGGACA